>Ga0068854_100000002_pt1 | contig 362695 bp, 360 predicted proteins | sample KBSCornC42_FD_66590 | JGI IMG/M metagenome (GOLD analysis project Ga0068854, IMG submission 66590) | Corn rhizosphere microbial communities from Kellogg Biological Station, Michigan, USA - KBS Corn C4-2 | ecosystem: Host-associated > Plants > Roots > Rhizosphere > Soil ... | reverse complement strand
CGTACGGTGCGCGACCTCGATCTCGCCGAAGAGTTCGCGCAAGACGCCTTCGTCGCGGCGCTCTCGCAGTGGCCCGACGAGGGCGTACCGCGCAACCCGGGCGCCTGGCTGATGACGATCGCCAAACGGCGCGCCATCGACCACATCCGCCGCGAGATCGTCCTCGGACGCAAGACCGAGGAACTCGAACGCGACGTCGCCGCGTGGGCGAGCCCCGGTGCGGACGCGACCGTCGACGAGATCGACGACGACCTGCTGCGCCTGATCTTCGTCACGTGTCATCCCGTCTTGCCGAAAGAATCCCGCGTCGCGCTCGCGCTCCGTCTGCTCGGCGGGATGGCGACGCCGGAGATCGCGCGCGCGTTCCTGGTATCGGAGCCCACCGTCGCGCAGCGCATCGTCCGCGCGAAGCGCGCCTTGACCGCCGCCCGCGTGCCGTTCGAAGTCCCGACGGGCCCGGATCGCGCGGAACGCCTCGCCTCCGTGCTCGAAGTCATCTATCTCATCTTCAACGAGGGGTATTCCGCCAGCGCCGGCGACGACGTGTTACGCCCCGAACTCTGCGAAGACGCCCTGCGGCTCGGACGCGTGCTCGTCGGCCTCATGCCGCACGAGCCGGAAGCACTCGGATTGGTCGCGCTGATGGAGATCCAAGCTTCGCGCGCGCGCGCACGCGTCGACGCCGCCGGAGACGCCGTGCTCTTGCCCGATCAGGACCGCAGCCGCTGGGACTATCTCGCGATCCGGCGCGGCCTCGATGCGCTCAAGCGCGCCGAACGTCTAGGCGGCGCGTTCGGTCCGTACGCGATACAAGCGGCGATCGCGGCGTGCCACGCGCGCGCGCGGACGGTGGAGCAGACCGATTGGGGGACGATCGCGGCGCTCTACGACGCGCTGGCGCAGCTGCAGCCCTCGCCCGTCGTCGAACTCAACCGCGCCGTCGCCGTCGGCATGGCGTTCGGACCGGCCGCCGGTCTCGAACACGCCGACCGGTTGGCGCAAGAGCCGTCGCTCGCGCACTATCACCTGCTCCCAAGCGTGCGCGCCGATCTGCTGCAGAAATTGGGACGCGGCTCCGAAGCGGCGGCGGAGTTCGAACGCGCCGCCTCGCTCGCGGGAAACGCGCGCGATCGCAAGGCGCTCCTGGCGCGCGCCGCGACCTGCCGGTTCTAAACCGCTACGTCAGCCCCTTGACGCTCGCGCGCGGGTGCGCGACCGAAGCGAACTCGTCGCCGGTCTCGACGCCGTGGACGTTGAAGGCGCCGAGCACGCGATCGGCTGCGGCGTAGGGATCGACGCCTGCGGCGACGTCGGTGCGCAGTTCGCGTTCGAGTTTGCGCTGCAGACGGCCGAGCGCGAGTTGGCGGACCTGGTGGGTGAACGCTTCGCGGCGCTTCGTCGCGATCTCGCCGGATTCGTCGAGCCAGATGCGATGCTTCTCGATCGCCTTCCACAAGTCGTCGATGCCTTCGCCGGCGATCGCCTGCGTCGAGACGAGTTCGGGCACCCAGCCGCTGAAGTCGAGCATCTCCATCATGCCGCGGATCTCGCGGCGCAGCTGATTGGCCATCGGGTGGTCGGCCTTGTTGACGACGAAGACGTCGGCGATCTCCATGATGCCGGCCTTGAGCACTTGGATCGAGTCGCCGCTGCCCGGCTGCAGCGCGACGATCGTCGTCTGCGCCAGTTCCGCGATCTCGATCTCGCTCTGACCGACGCCGACCGTCTCGATCAGCACCACGTCCAGACCGAACGCATCCATCAGCAGCATCGCGTCGGCGGTCGCGCCGGCGACGCCGCCGAGATGGCCGCGGCTGGCCATCGAACGGATGAACACGTCCTGGTCGGTGAAATGTTCCGTCAGGCGGATGCGGTCGCCGAGCAGCGCGCCGTGCGAAAACGGCGACGACGGATCGACCGAGATCACGCCGACGCTCTTGCCGAGGGAACGCGCCTTGCGGACGATCGCCGAAGAGAGCGTCGACTTCCCGACGCCCGGCGGGCCGGTGAGTCCGAGGGTGAGCGCGCGCCCGGTGCGTCCGAAGACGTGCCGGATCAGATCGCCGCCGCGGCCGGCTTCCGCGACCGATATGGCGCGCGCGAGCGCCCGCGGGCGTTTCGCGTCGAAATCGTGCAGCAAGGCTGCGACGCTCTGGTAATCGGCCACCTTGCCTTCAGTACCGGGACGCGCGAAGCCGGACCTTCCGGCTCGATACCTAAAAGGAGGCGGCATGCCCATCCCGGTCTGCGCGCACGGAGACTACGCGGCCTTCGCGGCGGTCCGCGCGGCGCGCGTCGATGCGATCGTGCGGCGCGTGATGGCCGGCGACGGGATCCCCGGCATCGCGATCGGCATCGCGCGCGACGGTGTGACCGTGTACGCGCGCGGGTACGGCTATCGCGATGCGCGACGACGCATGCAGGCGTGCGATACCACGATGTTCCCGATCGGATCGCTCACCAAATCGTTCACGGCGGCGCTCGTACGGATGCGCCTGCAACCGGACGCTCCGCTCGCGCGTTACGTACCCGACTACCCGAACGCAAAGGACATCACCATCGACGAGCTCTTGCGCGACACCGCCGGCATCCCCGATTTCGCCGATGCGCCCGGATTCGACCGCGCTTCGATCGCGGCGGTCACGCCGGAGCGCCTGGTCGCGCAGACCGCCGCGATGCCGGCGGCGTTCGCGCCGGGGAGCGCGACGGCGTATTCCAACGGCGACTACCTCTTGGCCGCGTACGCGCTGCAGCGCTCCGGCGTACCGGTCGCACGCGCGATGCGCGACGCCTGCTTCGCCCCGCTCGGAATGCGGCGGACGGTCGTCTCCGGCACGATCGGCTTCGGCACCGCCGACGTCGATTCGACGGCCGGCGACATGCTCGCATGGTATGGCGCGCTGGAAGCCGGCGACCGCTTCCCCCGGCCGCGCTACCTGCCACCCTATGCCGATGGCTTCTTCGACGGCGCGATGTTCGGCCGGCGCGCGCTCTGGGCGGCCGGGTACGTGGCCGGCTACTCGTCCTACGGCGCGATCCTTCCCGACGACCGGACGGCCGTCGTCGTCCTCGCCGACGCCGACGCCGTGACGCTCGCGCCGCTCGCGCAGAGCCTCGTGGCGATCGCGCTCGACATCCGCGAAGACGCGCCGCATTGAGCCATCTCCTCGCCGCGGTCCTCGCGTTCGCGACGTTGATGGTACCGATGACCGGCGACCGCGCGCGCCCGACGCAGCCGCAGACGCTCTTCCACACGCTCTTCAACGATTTCTTCGACGAACCCGACGGGACCACGTACGTGCAGACCGGCGACATCCCGGCGATGTGGCTGCGCGATTCGTCGGCGCAGACGATCCCGTATCTGCGCTTCGAACAGACCTTTCCGGTCCTGCGCGCGCGCTTCGCCGGCGTCATCGAACGCGACGCGCGCAATATCGCGACCGACCCGTACGCCAACGCCTTCATGGCGAACTACCACGTCTGGGAACGCAAGTGGGAGATCGACTCGCTCGCGTGGCCCTCCATCCTGGCCTACGTCTATTGGAGGCATACCGGCGACCGCACCATCTTCACGCCGGCGCTCCACCGCGCGCTCAAGATCGTCGTCGACACGTATCGATGCGAGCAGATCCATGCGAAGTGCAGCCCGTATCGCTACATCTACCACACCCACACGATCGAAGCGTACGCGGCGAACACCGGCCTCATCTGGAGCGCCTTCCGCCCGTCGGACGACGCCGTCATCTACCGCTACAACATCCCGCAGAACGCGCTCGCCGTGGTGGCCCTACGCGGCGCCGCGCAGATGCTCGCGACGGGGTACGGCGATTCGAATTACGAGAACGAGGCGCTCTCCATCGCCGACGCCGTGCAGGTCGGCATCGCCCGCTACGGCGTGGTCTGGAACGAGGCGCGAAAGGCGTGGATGTACGCCTACGAGGTGGACGGCTACGGCCGCGCGCTCTTCATCGACGACGCGAACATCCCGAACCTCACGTCGCTGCCGTATCTGGGCTGGTGCTCGCCGTTCGACCCGGTCTATCTCAACACGCGCGCCTTTACGCTCTCCGCAGGCGATCCGTACTACTTCTCCGGGACGTACGCGCAGGGCATCGGCAGCCCGCACACGCCCAAGGGCTTCGTCTGGCCGCTCGGCATCATCGCGCGCGCGCTCACGTCCACGGACCGGCGCGAAGTCGCGGCATCGATAACGACGCTCGCCGAGACCGATGGAAAGGACGGCCTGATCCACGAGAGCTTCTATCCCGGCGGCTATTGGCGCTACACGCGCGCCGAGTTCGGATGGGCCAACGCGCTGTATGCGGAACTGCTCTTCCGCAGCGTCGCCGGCTGGCGGGCCACGCCGTTCGTCGCGGACCGGACGATCCTCCCGTTCCAACGGATTGCGCAGACGCCGACGCTCGCGACGACGTACGTCCAGATCCGGAACACCGGCCTGCTGTACGCCGCGCTCGGCGATCTGCTTCAGGCGCCGAACCGGCGCTGACGCTCGTCGAATCCGCGCACGGCCTGCGCGAACGCCGCGTCGTCGAAGTCGGGCCAGAGCGTCGGGACGGCGAGCAGTTCGGCATACGCGATCTGGTAGAGCAGGAAGTTCGATACGCGCAGATCGCCGCCGGTCCGGATCAGCAGATCGACGTCCGGCGCGAACGGCGCGTACATCCGCGCGCGCAGCGCCGCTTCGTCGACCTCGGCCACGCTCAGGCGGCCGCGCGCGACGTCGGACGCGATCGATCGCGCGGCGCGCACGAGTTCCGCGCGTCCGCCGTAGTTGAGCGCGAGCGCCAGGGTCATGCGGCGGTTCTGCGCGGTCGCGCGCACGAGGTCGCGCAGCGCCGCGCGGACCGGCAACGCGAAGGCATCGAGGTCGCCGATGGTCTCGACCCGGACGCCCTCTTTGGAGAGCGAGCGCATCTCGCCGCGCGCGGCGGCGGCGCAGAGCTGAAGGATGACGTCCACCTCGCCCGCATCGCGCCGCCAGTTCTCGGTCGAGAACCCGTAGACGGTCAGGCGGTCGACGTCGTGGCCGATGGCCGCGCGGACCGTCGCGCGCAAGGCTAGGACGCCCCGCCGGTACCCCTCCGCGGCGGGCAGCCCGTTGGCCCGGGCCCAGCGTCGATTTCCGTCCATGATCACGGCTACGTGCATGATCAACTTTGTATCACAAAGTATCCGGGGATGCAAGGCCGGGCGAGGGTGGTCGCCAACCTGAGGCGAGCAATGGATCAAGGATATTACCGGTTCCCCACCATCTCCGGGGACCGCATCGTCTTCGTCTGCGAAGACGACCTATGGAGCGTGCCCGCGACGGGCGGCTCGGCGACGCGGCTGACCGCGAGTTTCGGGACGTGCGCGTCGCCGAAGCTCTCGCCGGACGGCAAGCACATCGCCTTCGTCTCGACCGACGAGGGCAATCCCGAAGTCTTCGTGATGCCCGCCGAGGGCGGCGTCCCGCAGCGCCTCACGCATATGGGCGCGACGATCGTCGCGGTCAACGGTTGGAGCCCGGATTCGCGGACGATCGCCATCACCGCCAACGCCGGCGCCTGGTACGAGCGCGAGACCCAGGCGTTCGCCGTTCCGCTCGCGGGCGGCGAGCCGCAGCCGTTGGCGTTCGGGCCGTGCAAGCGCGTCGCGTTCGGCAAGAACGGCGCGATCGCGATCTCGCGCAACAGCGACGATCCCGCGCGGTGGAAGCGCTACCGCGGCGGCACCGCCGGCGAGATCTGGGTCGACGCGCGCGGCGACGGCGAGTGGGAGCGGCTCCGCCTGCCCGACGGCAATCCGACGTGGCCGATGTGGATCGCCGGACGTCTCTTCGTCGTCGCGGACCACGAAGGCATCGGCAACATCTATTCGTGCGCGCCCGACGGCAGCGACGTCCGGCGCAACACGCACGAGACCGAGTATTACGTCCGCTATCCGTCCACCGACGGCGCGCGCATCGTCTATAGCGCGGGCGGCGCGCTGCATCTCTACGATGCGGCCACCGACACCGTCGTCGCCCTTCCGGTCGTCGCGCCGTCGGCCCAGCCGCAGACGTCGCGCCGGTTCGAGAACGCCTCGGGCGAGATCGACGACGTCGCGCCGCATCCCGACGGCACGCGCCTCGCGCTGATCGCGCGCGGTCAGCCGTACTCGCTTCCGCTCTTCGACGGCGCGGTGCTGCACCACGGCGTCGGCAGCCGCGCGCGCTACCGCCTCGCGCGCTGGACGCACGACGGCAAGAAGATCGCCTGCGTCACGGACGTCAACGGCTACGAACAGATCGTCCTGCTCGACGACGCGTCGATCGACGAGCCCGTCTTCGTCACGAGCGGCGACGTCGGCCGGATCACCGATCTGATCACCTCGCCCGCGAACGCGACGATCGCGTTCGCCAACCACCGCCACGAACTGTGCGTCGTCGATCCGGGGGAGGGCAAGGTCCGCATCCTCGACGCGAGTCCGGCCGACCGCATCGGCGACCTCGCGTTCTCGCCCGACGGGCGCTTCGTCGCCTACGTCTGGTGGCCGGCGCAGGGCGCGTCGATCATCCGCATCGCCAAGGTCAAGTCGGGCAAGGTCCGCGACGTGACGTCGGCGCTGCGCGTCGATCGCTCGCCGGCATGGGATCCGGAAGGCAAGTACCTCTACTTCCTCTCCACGCGCGACTTCAATCCGGTCTACGACGCCCTGCAGTTCGACCTCTCGTTCCCGCAGGCGGAGCGGCCGTTCGTCGTGACGCTGCGCGCCGACGTGCCGTCGCCGTTCGTCCCGAAGCAGCGACCGATCCATCGCGATCACGATCACGAGCACCACGACCACGATCACCACGACGGCGACGAACCGAAGAAGGACGAGAAGAAGGCAGCCGACGTCAAGATCGACTTCGACGGCATCCAGGGACGCGTGCTCGGGTTCCCGATGGACGAGGGCAATTACGGCCAACTCGTCGCCGCGAAGGGCCGCATCCTCTTCACCAAGTTCGACGTGCGCGGCATCAAGCCCGAAGGCCGCAGTTGGGACGAAGATGCCGAGACGGGTACGCTGCTCGCCTACGACTTCGACGGACAGCGCAGCGCCGTCGTAGCGCACGACGCGGGCGACATCGTGCTCGGGCCCGACGGGCGGACGCTCCTCTACACCAGCGGCGACAAACTGCGCGCCATCGACGTGATGGGCGATCTCCCCGAAGACGGGGACGAGCAGAAGCCGACGACCGAACCGGGCCGCAAGAGCGGGTTCATCGACATGGACCGCATCCAGATCGAGATCTCGCCGCGCGACGAGTGGGCGCAGATGTACCGCGAAGCGTGGCGCTTGCAGACCGAGCAGTTCTGGGTCGAGGACATGAGCGACATCGACTGGGACCGCGTCTTCGACCGCTACGAGGCGGTGCTGCCGCGCGTCCGCACGCGCGGCGAACTCTCCGACCTCATCTGGGAGATGCAGGGCGAACTCGGAACCTCGCACGCATACGAATACGGCGGCGACTACCGCCTGCCGCCGCAATATCAGCGCGGCTTCCTCGGCGCCGACCTGACGTGGGACGCGGAGCGCCGGGGCTATCGCATCGACCGCATCCTGCGCGGCGACTCCTGGAACCGTACCTCGGACTCGCCGCTCGCCGAGCCGGGACTGGACGTGCGCGTCGGCGACGTGATCTGCGCGATCGGCGGCAAGCGGCTCACCGAGACGGTGACGCCCGACGCGCTGCTGATCAACTCGGCCGGACGCGACGTGACCCTGACGATCCGCTCCGGCAAAGGCGATCCGCGCACCATCCTCGTCAAGGCGCTCGCGGGCGAGGCCGATCTGCGCTATCGCGCGTGGGTGGAGCGCAACCGCGCGCTCGTGCACGAGAAGACGAACGGCGACGTCGGCTACGTCCACATCCCCGACATGGGGCCGTGGGGATTCTCCGAGTTCCATCGCGGCTACCTGAGCGAATTCGATCGCAAGGGGCTCGTCGTCGACGTCCGCTACAATCGCGGCGGCCACGTCTCGCCGCTCCTGCTCGAGAAGCTCGCGCGCAAGCGCGTCGGCTACGACGTGCCGCGCTACGGCAAGGCCGTCCCGTATCCGCCCGAATCGGTCGGCGGCCCGATCGTCGCCATCACCAACCAGCACGCCGGCAGCGACGGCGACATCTTCAGCCACTGCTTCAAGCTCTACAAGCTCGGCCCGCTCGTCGGCAAGCGCACGTGGGGCGGCGTCATCGGCATCAATCCGTATCACCGACTCGTCGACGGGACCATCACCACGCAGCCGGAGTTCTCGTTCTGGTTCACCGACGTCGGTTGGAAGGTCGAGAACTACGGGACGGATCCGGACTACGACGTCGACATCTCGCCGGACGACTATCGCGCCGGCCGCGACCCGCAGATGGAGACGGCGCTGCGCCTCATCCGGCAGGCGGTCGAGTCGACGACCTACCTCGCACCGGACCTCGCGACGAAGCCGTCGCTCCCGCTGCCTACGCTGCAGTAGCGATCAGCGACGCGATCAGCCTGCGCTTCGCGCGCGAGCTGATCGGCGTCGCGCGCAACCGCGCCGCCAGGGTCGCGCGCTCCACGAAGCCGAGCGAGAGCGCTTCCTCGAAATAGGCGAGGTCCTTGTCGCGGGTCGTGACCAGTTTGGCGATGATGAGATCGTGCGCTTCCAGGCAGTGCCCCGTCACCGACTCGCCCGCATCGAAGGCGACCGTGCGCTCCCGCCATCCCGACGGAAGCACCGCCGTATCGGCGTCGACGGCGTCGCCGTAGTAGCCGTTCTCGGAGTGGAAATCGGAGAACTCGCCGATCTCCGCGAGCATGTCGCCGAGCGCCGGCGCGTCGCGCGGATAGAGGTCGACCTCGACGGAACGGACCAGCGCCGACCCGGCCAGCGACGGATGCGAGCCGAGGATCGCCTGCGACCCGATGACGATGAAGTCGCGCTGCCCGGTGATCTCGGCGGCCGCGCGCAGCACGTGCGCGAGATGCTCCGCCTTCACGGACGATGCGCGCGCGCGAGCAGTTCCACTTCGAACTGGTCGAGCACGCCCGCGAAGGGCGACGACGTCCGCGCGCGCATGCCTTCGTCGTCGACGCGCAGCATCGCGTAGAGCACCTCCGCCAGATCGTTGCGCTCGAGCATCGCGCGCCAGTTCTCGGTCCCGGCGGTCGCGCCGTTGCGTTCCGTCCAGCGCCGGATGTTCGCGCGCGCGATCTCGAGCAGCGTGGGATCGCGCAGCAGTTTCGCGGCGATCATCCCGTGCGCGGCGAGGTTGCGCAGATGGATGCGGTCTTGCGGCGACTTCGGGGTACGCTCGCGATGACGGGCCTGCTTCGCGGCGTTGCGGCACGACGGCGAGCAATAGTCGGCACGGGCGCCGACCCGCTCCGCATTGCCCAGCCGCCGCGCCGGTATGGGGCTGCCGCATCGCACGCATCTCATCGCGTCATGATAGCGTAAGTAACCGGGTTATGCAAGGCTTTATCTGCCTTAATATACGGACGTTTTCGCGAGGATAGTAACCCGGTTATGCAAGCGGATGTTGACCGAAGGGTTGCGCGGCGGTACAACCGCTTCACCACGAAAGGAGCCTCGCATGACCGCACGCGCCGCCGTTCTCGAGACCCGCTGGAAGTCCGACCCTCGCTGGGACGGCATCACCCGCAACTACTCCGGCGCCGACGTCGCTCGCCTCGCGGGCAGCGTCGTCGTCGAGCACACCCTCGCGCGCCTCGGCGCCGAACGCCTGTGGGCCTCGCTCCACCAGGACGCGCCCGTCGCGGCGCTCGGAACGCTCTCGGGCGGCCAGGCGATCCAGGCGGCGAAGGCGGGACTGCGCGCGATCTATTGCAGCGGCTGGCAGGTCGCGGCGGATGCGAACGCCTCGGGCAACATCTATCCGGACCAGAGCCTCTATCCGGTCAATTCCGTTCCGCAACTCGTCAAGCGCATCAACAACGCGTTCGCGCGTCTGGATCAGATCGAATCGCAAGACGGGCGCGGCGGCGTACAGCACTACCTGCCGATCGTCGCCGATGCCGAAGCCGGATTCGGCGGCGCGCTCAACGTTTTCGAGTTGATGAAGGCGTTGATCGAGGCCGGCGCGGCCGGCGTGCATCTCGAAGATCAACTCAGTTCCGAGAAGAAATGCGGCCATCTCGGCGGCAAGGTGCTGATCCCGACGCAGACGGCGATCCGCCATCTGCTCGCGGCGCGCCTGGCGGCCGACGTGCTCGACGTCCCGACCCTGCTGATCGCGCGCACGGACGCGAACGGCGCGCACTTGATCACGAGCGACGTCGATCCGCGCGACCGCGAATTCCTCACGGGCGAGCGCACCCCCGAGGGCTTCTATCGCATGCGCGGCGGCCTCGATGCGGCGATCGCGCGCGGCCTCGCGTACGCCCCGTACGCCGACCTGCTCTGGGTGGAGACCTCGGAGCCGAACCTGGACGAAGCGCGCCGGTTCGCCGAAGCGATCCATGCGGCGCATCCGGGCAAACTGCTCGCCTACAACTGTTCGCCGTCGTTCAACTGGAAGAAGAAACTGGACGACGCCACCATCGCGCGCTTCCGCGACGATCTCTGCGCGATGGGCTATACGTTCCAGTTCATCACGCTCGCCGGCTTCCACTCGCTCAACCATCACTTCTTCGAGCTCTCGCGCGATTTCAAGGATCGCGGCATGAGCGCGTATGCCGACTTCCAGCAGCGCGAATTCGCGAGCGAGGAGTTCGGCTACACCGCGACCCGGCACCAGCGCGAGGTGGGCACCGGCTACTTCGACGACGTGGCCGACGTCATCAGCGAAGGCGCGTCGTCGACGACGGCGCTCGCCGGATCGACCGAGACCGAACAGTTCGGGCGGGATGCCGGGGAGGTCGGCGAACTCACGCACGCATGAGTTTCGCGGAGTTCTATTCCCCGCTGCACCGGCGTTTCACGCCGGTGCGCGACGCCCTCGTGGCCGCGCGCGCCGAACGGCTCGCGCGAGCCCACGCCGGCGACCTACCCCACTTCGCGCCGCCCTCCGCGGCGACGACGACCGATTGGAAGATCGATCTGCCCGCGTGGGTGCGCGATCAGCGCAACCAGATGACCGGTCCCGCCGACGACGCCGCGCTGGTCGTGAAGATGCTCAACTCCGGCGCACCGGGCGTGATGCTCGACCTCGAGGACTCGATGGTCAACGAGGACGCGGCGTTGGAGACCGGGTATGCGAACGTCGTCGCGGCGCTCTACGGCGTGCTCACGTACGACGACGCGAAGCGCGGCCGGAGCGTCGCCATCCAGTCGAACGATACGGTCACGTTCGTCCGCGTGCGCGGCCTGCATCTGGCGCAGCACCACAAGATCCCCGGAGGCGAACACACGAGCGGGTCGCTCTACGATCTGGCACGGCTCGTCTTCGAGATCGACTACGAGCGCCTCGCGCATCCGCTCTGCATCTACATCCCCAAGTCCGAATCCGCAGCCGAAGCGCTCTGGTGGCGCGATGTCTTCGACGCGCTGATCGCAGCGAAGCGCTGGCCGGCAGACGCGATCCGCTGCATGGCGCTGGTCGAGGCGCATCCGCTCGCCTACGCGATGGAAGAGTTCCTCTACGACCTGCGCGACCGCATCCTCGGCTTGAACCTCGGACGCTGGGATTATATGGCCAGCCTCATCCACTTCAATCTGAACGATCCGCAGTGGGTCTTGCCGGACCGCAATACGATCCCGACCGACGTGCCGTTCTTCCAGCACGTCCGCACGCTGATGCCGGAGATCTGCCACAAGCACGGCGCGCTCGCGATCGGCGGCATGACCGCGCTCTTCCCTTCGCGCGAGGACGCGGAACTGAACGCGCGCGCGCTCGACGTGCTCGAGCGCGATAAGAAGAACGAAGCATCGTGTCTGATGGACGGCGCTTGGACCGGACATCCGGATCAGAACGCGATCGCGGTCGCGCAGTTCCCGGTCCCGAACCAGCTCGGGAAGCGCCCAACGCTCCCGCCGGACTATCGCGATCTGCGACCCGTTCCGGCGGGCGTCGGCACGACGACGATCGACGGGACGCGCGCGGCCGTCCGCACCGTCATCCGCTACCGTCACGGCGTGCTCGACGGCCTCGGCGCTTCGCTCCTGGACGGCTATATGGAAGACCTCGCGACGGACCGCATCTATCGCCTGATGATCGCCCAGCGGATGGCGTTCCCGGGCGCCGCGACGCCGGCGTCGCTCGGTACGATGTTCGACGAAGAACTCGCCCGGATTCTGCGCGAACTTCCGCCGGAGGCGACCGACCTCGATCGCGACCGCTACCGCGATGCCCGCTTCCAGTCGCAAGAGATGATCGAGAGCGGGAGGTTCGACCCGTCGTAGACCCGTTTCGTCCCGCTCGTCGCGCTGGCGACGGCGGTCGGCGCGTCGTTCTTCGGCTACCGCCTGTTCGACGACCTTGCGCGCGGGACACAATCAGTACTGGTTGTGGGGTCCGCACTTCAAGCAAGGCGGTACGCTCGTCGACGTCAACGGCGACGAGACGGTCTTGCACAAGGTCTGTACGAGCGTCTCGCTCCGAGGGACGTTTTCGAACCCGTGGGGCATGCCGTACGAAGACGACCTGCCGATCTACGTCTGCCGCGGGTTGAAGGTCGATCCCATCGCCGTCTGGCCGCAGGTGCGCAACTACAACTGACCGCTACTTCACCTTCATCGCGGAGACGGGGATGAACCCGAGCTTCGTCAGCGCCTCCGTGTCGTTCTGGACGAACGCGATGAACGCGGCCGCATCTTTGGCCGGAGCGCCGTTGGTGAACATGTGCTCGTACGACCAGAAGCGGTACGTGCCGGTCGTGACGTTGGCCGCGACCGGTGCGACGCCGTCGATCGCGAGCGACAGGACATTGCCGTCGCGGACGTAGCTGGTCGAGACGTACGAGACGGCGCCCGGCGTCGCGTTGACCATCCCGACGACCGTCCCCGAGGAATCTTGCGTGCTCGACTCGATCGGCTGCGCACCGCCGAGCACCTTGTCCACGAAGACGGAACGCGTGCCCGAGGATCGGGGGCGGTTGATGATGGTGATCTCTTGGTCCGCTCCGCCGACCTGCTTCCAGTTCGTCACCGCGCCCGAGAAGATGGACCGGATCTGCTTCGTCGTCAGCCCCTTCACGCCGACGGCGGGGTTGGCGACGATCGCGAACGGGACGACCGCGATCCGATGATCCACGAGCGACGGCTCGCCCGGCGCGAGGATGTCGGAGTCGCCGATATCGACGCCCTTCTGCGCGGCTTGCGTGATGCCGACGCGCGAACCTCCGCCGGAAACGCTCACGTCGACGTCGGGATGCTTCGCCTGATAGTCCGCCGCGGCTTGTTTGACCAACGGCAGCAGCGCGGTGGATCCGGCTGCGGTGACGGAACCGTGCGCACCCGCCTTCGCGCCGGAGGTCGTATCGCTGCTGCCCCGGCATGCGGCGAGGGATGCGACCAGCGCGCAGGCGGTCAGCATCGAGACGATCGTAGGCTTCACGTGGCGAGGTCCTCCGAGAACAGTGCGTCGAGCAGAACGGGATAGACGAGGCCGGTTCTGGCGAGCGGGTTGTCCGGCTCGATGATATCGTGATTCGTCGGGAGATCCGTCAACTCCCGATAGACGATGCCGCCCTTGCGGAACCCGCGCCAATTGCGCGTCACCTCGGCGGCGACGTCGTTGTTGATCGCCGGGTCGGCGCGATTGACGACGGTGCAGACGCTTTGCGCACGCGGCGGACGCGCGCTCGACGCCTTATAGACGAGGTCGGCGATCGCCAGCGCCTGGCCCAAAGCCCGGCTGGAAAAGCGCGGATAGGCGTCGCGCGGACGCTGCGCGGCGCGCACGCGCGGATCCCACCACAAGAAGAAGTTCGGCGCCCATCGCAGTAGCGCGCCGATCGTCTCGCTCACGCCGTACGGCAGCTGCAGCAGGGCGAAGAACGGGCTGACCGGCACGGCGCGCCAGACGTCCGCGCGGTACTGCATCGCATACGCGCAGAGCAGACCGCTGGTCGAAATGCCGAGCACGGCCACGCGCCGGCCCAGACCGCAGGCGATATCGATCGCCTCCGTGGCGCTCGCAAGCCATTCCGGCGCCTTCAACCTCGCAAGACGGTCGGTCAGACGGTTCGCATCTCCGTGCTCGGGCAGGCGCGGGATGAAGACGTTGGCGCCGCGCGCGCGCGCCAGCGGCGCGAACTCGCGGAACTGACCCGGATTATTGGTAAAGCCGTGCAGCAGCACGACCGCGATGTCGGCGGGCGATTCCGCCATCAGCACGGTTCGCGCCGACGGCAAGATGCTCGCGTCGTCGAGCGCCATGAAGGCGCGAGCGCGTTCGACGGCCTCGTCGAACGATGTCGCCGGACGGCTAGGCGCGGGTTCGAGCGGCACGGACGCAACCGGCGAGATGGTCGTCGACCATACCGACCGCCTGCATGAAGGCGTACATGATGGTCGAGCCGACGAACGTGAACCCGCGCTTCTTCAGGTCTTTGCCCAGCGCGTCGGAGATCGCGGTCGTCGCCGGCACGTCGCCGGGCCGCCGACGCACGTTCGCGACGGGCGCGCCGTCGACGAACCCCCACACGTACTTCGCGAACGACCCGAACTCGCGCTGGACCGCGAGGAACGCCTTGGCGTTCTTCACCGCTCCGGCGACCTTGAGCCGGTTGCGAACGATGCCGGGATCGAGCAGCAGCTTCTCCACGCGCGCGTCGGTGAAGCGCGCGACCTTCGCCGGATCGAAGTCCGCGAACGCCTTACGGTACGCCGCGCGCTTGTTGAGGATCGTCTCCCAACTCAAGCCGGCCTGAGCGCCTTCGAGGATCAAGAACTCGAAGAGCACGCGATCGTCGTGCGTCGGCACGCCCCACTCGGTGTCGTGATACGCGATCATCGCCTCGGACTTCGCCCACGAACACCTGGTCATCGATCGAGCAGTTCGAGCAGTATCGGATAGACCTTCTCGACGATTTCGGGGCGATGCAGCGGCTCGATGATGTCGTGCGAGACGGGAAGGTCGGCGAACTCGTAGGTATCGATCGCGCCCGGCTTCTTCGCGCGCCAGCGCTCGACGAGCTTGCGCGCCGCGCGGTTGTTGACGGCGGCTTCGTGCGCGTTCGTCACCATCAGGATCGAGCGCGCGCGGGGCGGATGTCTGCCCGCCGCTTCGTAGACCTCCTGCGAGAGCACCATCGCCTGCGCGAGCGCGTGCGAGGCATAGCGCGGATAGCCGTGCTCCGGCATCTGCTTCTCGCGTTCGAGCGGATTCCACCAGTTGAAGACGTTGGGCATGCGCAGCGCCGCCCCGGTGAGCACGACGCGCAGCCGGCTCGGCACGAAGGCGATGCCGAGGAACGGTGCGATCGGCACGGCCCGCTCTACTTCGTGCGTCTGCGCGATCCAGGACGTCATCAATCCGCCGAGCGAGAAGCCCGCGACGGTGACCCGGTGCCCGAGCCCGCCCGCGATCTCGACGCTCTCGCGCGCCGCCGCTTTGAGATCTTCCGCGCGCAACGTCGAGAGCGCTTCGGACATCCGGTCGGCGTGCCCGTGCCGCGGCAGACGCGGGACGACCACGTTGTACCCGCGCTCGTGCAGGCCGCGCGCGATCTGCACGAACTGCATCGGGCTGGCCGAAAGGCCGTGGAAGAGCACCGCGGAGCGCTCCGTCCGCGACGGATGGACGAGCGCGAGCGTCCGTCCCGCGGCGCCGACGAGAGCGTGATCGCGGGCCAGGAGCCGGTCGAGGGAGCGTTGCGCGTCGAGAAAAGCGTCGTTCATGTGCGGAGTAGAGGGGGCCTCGATGCCCGTCCTTAAGTCAGGCGTACCCCCGTTCCTGGAAGCCGTGATGGTGAATTCGAAGACCTCCGCAGACTTTATCGCGCTCGAAGACCGGTACGGAGCGCACAACTATTCGCCGCTCGATCTCGTCGTCGCGCGCGCCGAGGGCGTGTGGCTGTGGGACGTCGAGGGCCGCCGCTACCTCGACTGCATCAGCGCTTACTCGGCCGTCAACCAGGGACACCGGCATCCGCGCATCGCCGCGGCCATGCGCGAACAGTGCGAACGGGTCACCCTGACCTCGCGCGCGATGCGCAACGATCGCCTGCCGGAGTTCCTCGAGCGGCTCACGTCCGTCACCGGTTTCGGGATGGCGCTGCCGATGAACACCGGCGTCGAGGCGGTCGAGACCGCGATCAAACTCGCGCGGCGCTGGGGCTATCGCGTCAAGGGCGTTGCGGCCGATCGCGCCGAGATCGTCGTCTTCGCCAACAATTTCCACGGGCGCACGACCACCGTCATCGCGGCGAGTTCGCAAGAGGAATACCGCAGCGACTTCGGTCCGCTCGCGCCGGGATTCGTCATCGTCCCCTACGGCGATGCGGCCGCGCTCGAAGCGGCGATCGGGCCGAACACGTGCGCGATCCTCATCGAACCGATCCAGGGCGAGGGCGGCGTGATCGTCCCGCCGGACGGCTACCTCGTGCGCGCGCGAAAGCTCTGCACGGAACGCGACGTGCTCTTCATCGCCGACGAGATCCAGACCGGACTCGGCCGCACCGGTACGCTCTTCGCCTGCGATCACGACGGCATCAAGCCCGACGTGCTGATCGTCGGCAAGGCGCTGGGCGGCGGATTCTATCCGGTCTCGGCGGTCCTCGCGAGCGCGGAACTGCTGGGGCTCTTCGAGCCGGGTTCGCACGGCAGCACCTTCGGCGGCAACCCGCTCGGCAGCGCGATCGCGACCGCGTCGCTCGACGTCGTCGTCGACGAGGACCTCGCGGGACGCGCGCGCCTCGCCGGCGAGAAGATCGTGCGCGGCTTGCGCGCCGTCGCATCGCCGCTGGTCGAAGAGATCCGCGGCCGCGGACTTTTGATCGGCATCGAGTTGCACGGCCCCGCGCGCCTGCTCTCCGAAGCGCTGCTCGAGCGCGGCATCGCCGCGAAAGACACGCACGCGAACGTCCTGCGGATCGCGCCGCCGCTCGTCATCGACGACGCGGCGATCGCCATGCTGCTCGATGCGTACGAAGCGGCGCTAGGCGTCCTTGCGTAACAGATAGATCGCGAAGACGAAGGCCATCACCACGAGCGTGAGGATGGCCAAGTCGATCGTGCTCTTGCTCACGATGCCGCCGATGCCGGCGCTCGCGCCCTGCACTTCTTCCACGGTCAAGAGCAACACGCGCCGGATGACGGCGATGAGGCCGACGATGAGGAACGGATGGGCGTTGAGCCCGGTGCCGCGCACCGAGAGCGTCACGGTGTAGGCGATCTCGCCGATCATCAGGATCAGCAGCACGAGGTTCAGGAAATCGGCCGTCTCCTGGATCGCCGACTGCGGCGATCCGGTGAAGAGCGGGACGACGTCGAGGATGCCGTTCCACGCGAGCGCGAGCGCCGCTGCGAAGAGCAGCAGTGCCACGATCGTGAAGATGATCCGCTCTGCGATCGAGAGGCCCCGGCTGATCTTCCGGAAGACCTCGATCTCCTCGTGCTGTTGGCTCATCGCGTCAGGGGCTTCACCACGTCGCTCAGCCTATCCGGCTTCCCCTCGACCCGCACCAGATGCGGGTAGCGCGGGCCGCCGAAATACGGGATCGAGACCGTCCGGTAGAGGGAGCCGTGCTCGACCAGCAACTGGATCGGGGCGTGGGTCTTCATCGCCGACTTCAGCGCGTCGTCGAGCACGTCGTCGTCGTATGCGCGGCCGTTCACCGCCACGATCGTCGTGGAGATGCCTAGGCCGGCGTTCCAAGCGGGCGATCCGAAGATCACGTCGCCGACGGTCCCGTTGCGCATCTGGATACCGAGCGAATACGTGAAGTTGTTCGTCTTGACCGAATGCGAGGGCTGGTCGGAATAGACGAATTTCCAGCCGTCGGCGACGAATCCGTCCGGCGGGTGATTGCCGACCCCGTCGACCCACTTCGCGAAGAAACCGCTCCAGTCGTACGGGAGCACCGCGTTCAGCCCGGCGATCACGGCCGCGCGGTCGTACGTCTCGACGACCGGTCCGGTGGTCTCCTTGCCGAAGAAGGCGCGCGCGAACGTGTCGAGCGATTTCGCGTTGTTCGTCTTTTCGCGGATGATGGAATCGGCATCGAGCCACATCAGCTCGGCTTCGCTGTAGAAGTCCTCGCCGCGACGTTCCGAGCCGTAGCCGCGCGGAGCCGAGTAGATGAACGGCGCCGCCGTCGCATCGCCGCCGAGCGAGAGCCAGTCGCGGCCCTGCATGCTGTCGTACCGCGCGTAGAGCGCCGCGATGGCGTCGGGATAGTCCTTGGCCTTGCGGATGCCGTCGCGATAGGACATCACGTTGCCGTAGAACTGCGTCATGCCTTCGTAGACCCAGAGCAGCGAATCGTCCATCGGCATCTGCAAGTCGGGCTGATAGAGCCCTTCGGGCATCCTGAACTTGCCGTCCCACGAATGGTTGAACTCGTGCGAGAGCAGATCGCCGCCGCGCTCCAGCGCCGTCGGATCGATCAGATAGTCGCCGTCCTCGCCGTCGTCGGAAGACTCGTGATGTTCGATGCCTTCGCCCGGCATCGCATCGGAGAGGGTGAGCAGGAAGTTGTAGTTGCGCCAGTGACGCGCGCCGTACATCGCCATCATCTCGCGCACGAGCTTCTTGAAGTTCGCGATCGTCGCGTCGCTCGCGGCGACTTCGTCCGCGGTATCGCCGACGACGTTGAGATACGCAGCGGCATCGCCGTCGCGCCACAGCTCCCAGCGCTTGAAGTTCGTGCCCGCGATCAGCGGGGAATCGACCAGATGTTCCAAGGTGACGTCGTCGAAGGCGACGCTATTCCCGGTACGCTTGGCCCCGGTCAGCGCCGTCGCGAACTGCCAGTCGGCGGCCGGCAGGATCACCGTCGGCGAGAAGACCGTGTCTTGGACCGTCCCGGTCGAGGGATACAACAAGGCCTGATCCCAGACGAGCACCAGCATGTTCGGGGTGGCGAGGCGGCTGGACGAATAGCTTCCGAATGTGGCGCCGAGATAGGTCGCGCTCACGTCGATCGAGTCGGCGCCCGCCGGGACGTCGACGTCGAATGCGTACATGTCCTTGGGCTGCCGCGACCACGGGATGGTCCGGCCGCCGGCCTTGACCACGATCTCCGCGAAATTGGCGATCGGGCCGACCGGCTGGTGCTGGCCCGGGATCCACTTCGGGTAGTAGAGGGTCAGCTTGCCGGGCTTGGCCGGCACGTGCTCCTTCATAAGGATGATGTTCTGGCTGGGCGCCTTCGAGACGTCGAGGGTAAGGCCGATGGTCGCCGCGTGGGCGGCGGCCCCGGAGAAGAGGATAAAAGCGAGGGCGAGAAGCCCCGGAAGGGAAGAAACCCGGCAGTTCTTTTGGCTCATGCGCCCCGTTACGACCCGCACCGTTGACCCGCCTACCGAGGCCGTGGTATAGTCCGCTGGCTGAAGCAGTGCCCGAGAGGGTGCTCACCGGATGCCCTCGGGCGATCCGGTCTTACTCTGAGGAGCCGTCGGCCGGTTCCGCAGCGTGGGTCGCTTCGGCGGGCCCATTTTTTATTGCTCGTCTAGGAGACTCGCCATAGCTCGACCGCTTCGCGTCAACGATCAGATCCGCATCCGCCAAGTCCGCGTCATCGACGAGAACGGCGAGCAGCTCGGCATCATGCTTACCGACGACGCGCAGGCGCGCGCCCGGCAAGCCGGCCTGGACCTGATCGAGATATCTCCGACCGCACAGCCCCCGGTCTGCAAGATCGGCGACTACGGCCGGATGAAATACGAGCTGTCGAAGAAAGAGAAAGACACCCGCAAAAAGCAGCGCAACTTCGAACTACGCGAAGTGAAGCTGCGTCCGAAGATCGAGCAGCACGATTACGAGACAAAGGCCCGCATGGCCGAACGTCTCCTGCAAGACGGCAGCAAGATCAAGGTGACGATCATGTTCCGCGGGCGCGAGATCACCTATACGGCGTTCGGCAAACGGTTGTTGGACCGCATGGCCGAGGATATGATGCCGCTGGCCATCGTTGAGCGCGAGGCGCGACTCGAAGGCCGGAACATGTTCATGATCTTGGCGCCCCGCGCGGTGCCGAGCGGTCCGCCGAAGTTCTCGTCGATACGGGAAGCGGAAAAAGAAAAGGATCACAAGACGCCGGCAGCCGCCGACGTCCACCCGGAGGAAGAGCCCAGTGCCCAAGATTCGCACGCATAGAGGAACCGCCAAACGCGTCAAGGTGTCGTCGACCGGCAAGGTCATGCACCGTCACCAGTTCAGCGGATGCGGACATATCCTCAGCAAGAAGACCCGGAAGCGCAAGCGCAATTTCCGTAAGGATCAGCCCGTGTTCAAGGGCGACCTCAAGCGTCTCGCTCCGACGATTCCGTACTTGGTCTAAGGGAGGCACGGTAAGAAATGGCTCGCATCAAACGCGGCGTCCACGGGATCAAGCACAAGCGCAAGGTGATGAAGCTCGTGAAGGGCTTCCGCGCCGCACGTCGCCGCAACTATCGCGTAGCGAACGAAGCGCTGCTCCACTCGCTCAAGTACGCCTTCCGCGATCGTCGCGTCCGCAAGCGCGACTTCCGCGCACTGTGGATCAGCCGCATCAACGCGGCCGTCCGTCGCGAAGGTCTGACGTACTCGGTCTTCATCAACGGGCTCAAGAAGTCGGGCGTCACCCTCAACCGCAAGGCCCTCGCGGACCTCGCCGTCCACGACGCCAAGGCGTTCGGCTCGCTGCTGAACATCGCCAAGAGCGCGACCGGGAAGTAAGCCCGAGCGCTCCCGGCCGCCCCGAACGTAAAGAACCTAGCGGAAGCCGGGTTCTTTTCTTTTGGGCGTCAAAGGGGGCGATATGCGGACCACGCTCGCTCTCACGTGCGCGCTTTCGATACTCGCCCCCGTCGCCGCCGGAGCGGACTCGCTCGGGCCGCGCGCGTTCACGCCGAAGATGGCCGCGGCCATCGACCGCATCGGCAAGGGTGAAGCGACCTCCGGGCGGACGCCCGGCCTCGCCATCGCCGTGGTGGAGGACGGCCGCTGGGTCTACGCCCGCGGTTTCGGCTACGCCAACCTCGCCAAGCGACGCGCCACGGAGGCGACGACCGAGTTCTACGCCGGCGGCATCACCGATCAGTTCACCGCGGCCGCGATCCTCCTCTTGGTCCAGGACGGCAAGATCAAGCTCGACGACAAGGTGACCCGCTACGTCTCCGAACTGACGGTGGCGCACGACGTCACGATCGCGCAGCTCCTGCAGCAGACCTCGGGCCTCCCCGACTACACGCGGGCGACCGTCGCGATGGATCCGACGCGCGCCGTGCACCTGCCGGAGTTCATCGCCGCCGTCGACAAACTGCCGATGCAATCGGCGCCGGGGGCCAAGTTCGCCTACAACAACTTCAACTACATGATCGCGGGATTGATCGTCGAGCGCGTCTCCGGCATCTCGCTCTCCGATTTCTTGCAGGCCCGCATCTTCCAGCCGCTCTTGATGAGTTCGTCGTTCATGGCCGGCGACACGGGCATCTCGCCGCTCGCCGCGGTCGGCTACACCGGCGCGCCCGGACACTTCACCGCGGCCCGGCCGTGGGATCCGTCGTGGCTGCTCGGCGCAGGCGGACTCGTCACCAACGTCTACGATCTCGCGAAGTGGGATATCGGTTTCCCGCTGCTGCTGCGCGACGACGCCGTCCGCGAGATGTTCGCGCCCAGCGGCGCGCCGGGCCAGGCCTACGGCATGGGCTGGGTGGTCGATCAGCGCGGCGGCAAGCGCTATCTCTGGCACAACGGCGAACTCGGCGGCTTCCATTCGATGAACGCGATCCTGCCGGACGATCACATCGCGGTCGTCGTGCTCGCCAACGCCGACGGGCTGAAGTCCAACGCGACGATCGCGCCGGAATACGTCGCGGCGCAGATCCTCGACATCGTCGCTCCGCTGCCGAAGGCGCGCGTGGACAACGCCATCGTCTCTCGCGCGCGCGAGTGGCTGGTGCGGCTGGCCGATAAGAACGTCGATCGCACGCAGCTGACGCCGCAGTTCAGCGCCTATCTCACCGACAGGCTCGTCTCGGAAGCGGCGTTCAAGAAGCTCGGGAAGATCTTAGCGATCGTCCCGACTGGAAGCAGCGCCGGCGATAACGGCGATACGGTGTACGAGTTCCTCGTGCGATATCCGAAGACGCAATATCGCTACAAGATGTCGATCACGCCGCAGGGCAAGATCGACGGACTGGTCCTGACGCGTTAGTCAGTCGTCGCCTTCGGCCAGCCGGCGTCCGGTGGATTCGATCACTTTGCCGAGCATGCTGACCGCTTCGGCGCGTCCCGCATTGCTGAACATGAAGCGCAATCGTTCGTCGGGCTCCTCGACGATCACGATCGCGCGCTTGCCCTCGCGGACGGCGGCGATGAGATCGTTCAGGTAGGCCTCGTCCTCCGGGGCAAGCACCGTAGAGCCGCCTTCAGAGCGACTCGTTGCGAGCAGACGTTTCAGTACGTCGTCGAGGTTACCGGGAATTTCCACGGTCGGCCCTCCCTGCCGAAAACCGTCCCGGCGAAAAGCATCGCCGCAACGTTGGCCTATTCTAGCACTAACCGCCTCCGGGTAGAAGGTGGGTGCGCTCGCCTGCTCGAGCAGCCAGCCAGAGAGCCGCGAGCAGGGTCTTGGCGTCGACGATCTCGCCGTCGCGGGCCATCGCGAAGAACTCCTCCAGCGTCGCGATCCGCACCTCGATGGCCTCGTCTCCGTCGGGACTCGCCTCGCCCGGAGCGAGGTCCTCGGCGAGCACGAGATGGAGCCGTTCCTCGCAGAAGCCCGGCGTCATATAGAACGATGCCAGCTCCTCGAGACGGCCGGCCCGATATCCCGTCTCCTCGGCGAGTTCGCGCGCGGCGCCGTCGACCGGCGATTCGCCGGCCTCGGCCTTTCCGGCGGGAAGTTCCCACAGATAGGCGCGCGCGGGGTGACGGTACTGCCGCACGAGCACGATGTGCTCCGGATCGGGGCGCGCGAGGATCGCGAAGGAACCGGCGTGTTCGACGATATCGAGCCGCACGTCGCGCCCGTCGTCGAAGCGCACGACGTCGCTGCGCACGCCGAAGATCCGGCCCTCGAACGCGCGCTCCGTACCGACGACGCGAGGAAGTCTCTCCATAGCGGTGTACATCGCTAGCGTGAAATCAGGTTCCTCGTCGGTCGGCAGCGAGCTGCTCTGGCTCGGGCTCTTCCTCGTCATCTTCGTGGCGATCGCGCTCGCGATGAACTTCCTCGTCGTCGCGCGCACGCACTTCAACGATCGCATCGCCATCGCGCTCTCGGCGATCTTCGCCGCCGCCGTCTGGATCGTGCTGCGCGGACGGGCGATGAAGCGCTGATGCCGCTCGCGCTCGGCGCGCAGAACGCGCGCGTGAACGCCGCGCGCGACCTGCTGGAGAAGGGCGGGCGCGCCGCGCACCGCGCGTACGCCATCGAAGGAGCGACCCTGCTCGAAGAAGCGCGTCGCAGCGGCGTCGCCGTCCGCGAGCTCTACGTCACCGGATCCGGCGCCGCCGCGTCGCCCGAAGTCGCGCGGCTCGAAGCCGCCGGGGTTCCGACCTATCTGCTCGCCGACCGGACGTTCGCGAAGATCTCCGACGTCGAGACGCCGACCGGGATACTGGCGGTGATCGATCTCCCCTCCGCGCCGCTCGTCTCGCTCTTCGAGGGGCCGGGGCTGGTGCTCGGCGTGGCCGACCTCGCCGACCCCGGCAACCTCGGGACCCTGCTCCGCGCCGCAGAGGCCTTCGGCGCGAAAGGCGCGCTGATCGGAGATCTGGGAGTCGACCCGTTCCATCCCAAGGTCGTCCGCGCCGGGATGGGCGCGCATTTCCGCCTGCCCATCGTCGTCGGCACCCCCGAAGCCCTCGAACCGGTCATGGTGGGGGCCGGCGTGCAGGGCATCGGCCTGGCGGCAAGCGGGGCCTCGCTCCGGGCGCTGACCTGGCCGGAACGGGCCCTGATGGTCGTCGGCCACGAGCGCCACGGGTTGGGCCGCTGGGCGCCGCTCTGTCCCACCGTCGCGGGCATCCCCATGGCCCCGCGCGCCGAGTCCCTCAATGCCGGGGTAGCGGGCTCGATCGCCCTCTACGAGGCGTTTTGCGCCCGCTTGGTTTGAAGGGCAAACCCTTTATTTACGGGCTGTCAAGGCAGTGGGACCGGGTCGAAAAGTCAAGACTACCGGACGGAAAAGTCGCATGGTATACTCCTGGCATTCCGCGGGGGCGACCCCGGAACTATTGCCTCGAAGGGAGACCTACGGCCACATGGCAACCACCGATCTCTTTTGGAACCTCTTCGCACTTTCCGGCTCAGTAAGCGCCTATCTGGCATACCGCCAAACGAAACCGGCGCGCTCGACCTGACGGCATTAGCACGAAAACAGTAGAATTGCAGAAGCGTCCGGAATGTTCTCCCGGGCGCTTTTTCTATGCGCCGATTCCGATTTTTTGATGAGTGAACTAGCAGAACGCCTCGCCGACCTCAAGAACCGGTTCGACGCCGCACTGTCCGCCGCGGGTGACGAACGCGCGCTGGACGCGGTGCGGGTCGACTTCCTCGGCCGCAGCGGCCACGTCACCGGCCTGCGCCGCGGCATCGGCCGGCTGCCGGCCGACGAACGGCCCGGCGCCGGCAAAGAGATCAACGACGTCGTCGCCTCCCTCGAGGCCCATCTCGACGACGCCAAGGCGGCGCTCGCGTCGCGCGCCTTCGAGTCGGAGCTCTCGCAGCGCATCGACGTCACGTTCCCGGCGCCGCCGCCGCGGACGGGGACGATCCATCCGATCCGCCGCATCGTCGACGAGGTCTGCTCCTATTTCGAACGGCGCGGATTCGCGGTGGTGGTCGGACCCGAGATCGAGCCGGACTATTACAACTTCGACGCGCTCAACATCCCGACGGACCATCCCGCGCGCGAGGGCTTCGATTCGTTCTGGATCACCGACTCGCTGCTGTTGCGCCCGCACACCTCGCCGATGCAGATCCGGACGATGGAGCATCACGCGCCTCCGGTCGCGGTCGTCGCCCCCGGACGGTGCTACCGCCGCGACGCCGTCGACGCGCGCCACCTCTTCCAATTCAATCAGATCGAAGGTCTGCTCGTCGCCGAGGGGATCCACTTCGGCCACCTCAAGGGCATGCTGACGGGCATGTGCCGCGAGCTGTTCGGATCCGAGCAAGAAGTCCGCTTCCGCCCGTCGTTCTTCCCGTTCACCGAACCGAGCGCCGAGGTCGATACGACCTGTCCGAAATGCAAAGGGCGCGGCGACTGCAACATGTGCGGCGGCTCCGGCTGGATCGAACTCGGCGGCGCCGGCATGGTCCATCCCAACGTCCTGCGCAACGTCGGCTACGATCCGGACGTCGTCTCCGGATGGGCGTTCGGCTTCGGCATCGAGCGCCTGGGCCTGACCCGGTACGAGATCGACGACATCCGCCGCTTCGCCGAGAGCGATCCGGACTTCCTCACGCAACTGCACTGAACCGAGAGACGAGAACATGCGCGTCCCGATCGCCTGGCTGCGAGATTACGTCGACCTTCCCGAGAGCGCGCAAGCGATCGCCGATCGCCTGGCCATGCTCGGGTTTCCGGTCGACGCGATCGAGACGCGTCCCGTCATCGGCGGTGTGATCGCCGGTACCATCGTCGCGCTCGAGAAACATCCCAACGCCGATCGCCTGCAGGTCGGGAAGATCGACGTCGGCGGACCCGCGCACCTGACGATCGCGACCGCCGCGACCAACGTCGCCGTCGGTCAGCGCATCGCGGTGGCCACCATCGGCGCGCAGCTGCCCCTGCTCAAGATCGAACGCCGGACCATGCGCGGCGTCGAGTCCGAGGGCATGATGTGCTCGGCGGACGAACTCGCGCTCCCGGCCGAATGGTTCGAGGACGGCATCCTCCAGCTCGACGCCGACGTCGCGCCCGGCACCGACATCGTCGAGCACTTCCGTCTGACCGATGCCGTGCTCGACGTGGACGTCACCAGCAACCGTCCCGACGCGCTCTCGCTGGTCGGCCTCGCCCGCGAACTCTCCGCGGCGCTCGGCACGCCGCTGCGCGTACCGTCGGCCGAAAATCCGGGAACCGCCGCCGAACCCGCCGGAACGGCGCCGCTCGTGACCTTCGAAACGCCCGACGTCGCGCGCTTCGTCGCGCAGCGCTTCGACGACGTCCGCGTCGGCCCCGCGCCGACGTGGATGCGCGTGCGGCTCGCGCTCGCCGGTCAGCGCCCGATCAACAACCTCGTCGACGTCTCGAACTTCACCATGCTCGAAGTCGGACAGCCGCTGCACTTCTACGACGCCGCGCGCGTGCGCGACTTCCGCCTCGTCGTCCGCGACGCGAACGAGGGCGAACGGCTCGTCACGCTGGACGACGTCGAGCACGGACTCGGTCCGTGGGCGCTGGTCGTCGCCGACGGCGACGAGATCCAGGGTCTGGCCGGCCTCAAGGGCGGCAAGAAGTCCGAGGTCCGCGCCGAGACCGTCTCGATGATCCTCGAAGCCGCGAACTTCACCGGAGCGCGCGTGCGACGCACCGGCGCGCGCCTGGGATTCCGCACCGACGGGTCGTCGCGTCACGAAAAGGCGCTCGCGCCCTGGCTCGCCGATTACGGCGCAGCGCGCGCCGCGCAACTGCTGACGGGCTTCGGCGCGAAGGCGTACGCGCCGCACGTCTTCGGACCGCCGCTCCGGTCGGCCGCGCCGATCGAATTTCCGCTCGGCGACGTCAAACGTCTGCTCGGCTTCGAACTCGGCGCCGAAGCGGTCGCGGACCATCTGCGCGCGCTCGGTTTCACCGTCGCCTCCGACGGACCCGCGCGTCTCGCCGTGACGCCGCCTCCGTGGCGCACCGACGTGACGATCGGCGCGGACGTCGTCGAAGAGATCGCGCGCATGGCCGGATACGAGAACGTGCCGCTCGCGATGCCGTTCGTGCCGTCGCACGACATCCGCAGCCGCGACTACCGTCTCGAGCGCAAGCTCGCGAACGCCCTCGCGGCCCTGGGCTATAACGAGATCTCGTCCTACGCGCTCCACGGACCGGGGCTCTTCGCGAAGATCGCGCGTTCCGGCATCCAGCCGAGCCATCCGTCGGTGGAAGTGCGCAATCCGCTCTCCGAAGATCAGCGGTATCTGCGCTACGCGCTCGGGCCGGGCCTCGTGGAATATTTCGGACGCGTCGGCAGGCCGTATCGGGCGTTCGAGATCGGTCACGCCTTCACCCACGACGGCGTCGATCGTATCGAAGAGAACGCCCTCTGCTCGTTCGGCTTCTCCGTCGACCCGCGCGACGAGCCGGATTGGACCGACGGCGCGTTCCTCGAACTCAAAGGCGACGTGATCGCGCTCGTGCGGACGCTGACCGGCCGCGATCCCGAGGTGGCGAGCGATACGCGCAACGCGTTCCATCCCGGCAAGACGGCGGTCCTGCTGCTCGACGGACGCGAGATCGCGGCGCTCGGCCAGATGGATCCGCGGATCCCGGTCGTCTTCGGCGTGGCGCAGCGCGTCTATCTCTGCAACATGTACATCGATGCGATTCCGGATTATGCGACGCCGCACTACGAGCCGCCGTCGAAGTTCCCGTCGACCTATCGCGACCTCGCGCTGGTCGTCGACCTCGACGTGACGGCGGCGGCCGTCTCGAACACCGTCGCCGCCGCGATCGGCCCGCTCTGCACCGGCGTGCGCGTCTTCGACGAGTATCGCGGTCCGCAGATCGGCGAGGGCAAGAAGAGCCTGGCCGTGCGCGCGACCATGCAGCATCGCGACGCCACCATCACCGACGTCGAGGCGGACGAAGCGATCGCGCGCGTGCTCATCGCGCTGCGCGACGCGCTCGGCGCCGTCATCCGGTCCTGATCCGTGCCGTCGTTCGCGTGGCCGGACATCGTCATCGGCGCGATCGCGATCATCGCCGCGGCGAAGGGCTTCCGGCGCGGATTCGTCAAGGAGCTCGGCGGCGCGGTCGCGCTGTTCTTCTCGATCGTCACGCCGTGGTTCTATAACGGCTCGCTCGACGGCGCGATCGACGGCGTCACCCACGTCGGCCCCGGATCCGCGCACGTCTTCGGCATGTTCCTGACGGGTCTGGCCACCTACGCCATCCTCATCGCCATCTCGATCGTGCTCGACCGCATCGCGCGCCTGCCGGTGCTCGGCATCTTCAACGCGATCGCCGGCGCCGCGATCGGCCTGGCCAAAGCGGGCATCTTCTGCTGGCTGCTGCTCTACGTCGCGCTGTTCTTCCCGCTCTCGCCCGACATCCGCGACGGCCTGCACCGGTCTTCGCTGGCGCGCGTCGTGACCGCGTGGAATCCGACGATCGACGGGATGCTCTACTCGACGCTGCCGTGGTTCGCAAAGCCCGTCGCGGAGCCGTTCTTCAAGAGGCATCGCGTGTAGTGATGCGATGGCGCGCCGTCCTCGCGCTCCTCGCGACGCTCGCGCCCGCGGCCTGCGCGCAGCACGCCGCTCCGCCGTCGGATCAGGCCGCATACGCCTACGACGATACGAAACATCTCGTCGCGCTCGTCGACGATGCGGCCGCCTCGATCCGCGCCGACGGACTCGCGGCGTCGTGCGCGCGGTTCGCCAAGAAGGGCTCGCACTGGTATTTCGGCCAGTACTACCTCTTCGTCTACGCGCTCGACGGCACGACGGTCTGCCACGCCGCATCGCCGTCGCTCGTCGGCAAGAACCTGATGGGGCTGCGCGATATCAATGGCAAGCCGATCGTCCGCGAGATCACGGATATCGGAAAAGAGCCGCAGGCCGACGCGTCGGGCTGGGTCTTCTACCTGTGGCAAGAACAGTCGCAGCTCGGCCCGAGTTGGAAGAGCGCGTACGTGCGCAAGGTCGAGACCGGCGGCAGGACCTACGTCGTCGGCAGCGGGCTCTATCAGATGCGCATCGAGCAGGCCTGGGTGCGGCAGCGCGTCGACGAAGCCGCGCGCCTGCTCCGGACGAAGGGCGAGAAGGTCGCGTTCCGCGCGTTCCAGGATCCGGCGTCGCCGTTCGTCTTCAGCGATACGTTCGTCTTCGTCCTCGACGCGCAGGGCAAGACGCTCGTCGATCCCGCATTCCCCACCATGGCGGGGCGCAATCTCGCGGCGTTCCGCGACGCCGTCGGCAACCAGCCGGTCGCGTCGGCGCTCGAGGCGCTCCGCACGAGCGACGCCGTCTGGATGCAATATCTCTGGCCGTCGTCCAGCGGCTCGCCCGCGCGCAAGCTCATCTACATCCGCAAGGTCGTCGTCGACGGCCGCCCGCTCTACGTCGGGACGGACTTCTTCCTGGCGACGCCGATCTGGATGAAAGCGGGGTGACGGCATGATACGTCCGGCCGAACTCACGTACTGGGTCGACGAACGGCCGCCGGCCTCCGCGCTCGGCCTGCTCGCCGTGCAGCACGTCTTCCTCATGTCGAGCACGCTCGTCTTGCCGATCGTCCTGGTGAACGAGATCGGCGGGACGTTCCGCGAAGTAGCCGCCGTCGTCGCGCTGACGATGATCTCGTGCGGGATCGGCACGGTCTTGCAGGCGCTTCGGTTGCCGGGCTTCGGCTCGGGCTTTCTCTGCCCGAACCTGTGCGGTCCGAACTTCTTCGCCGCATCGATGAGCGCGGCGTGGCTCGGCGGACTTCCGCTGATGCGCGGCATGACGATCGTGGCCGGCCTCGTCGAACTGATCTTCTCGCGCTTCTTCCGCAAGCTGGCGTTCCTGTTCCCCACCGAGATCACGGGCCTCGTCGTCTTCATGGTGGCGGTCAGTCTGATCCCCGTGGGCGCAAGTAAATTCTTGTTCGTGCAGTTCGCGGGCGATTCGATCAGCGGCAGCAGTCTGTTCGTGGGCGCGATCACGCTGCTCGTCATGGTCGGGCTCAACGTCTGGGGCTCCGCCAAGCTGCGGCTGTACGGGGTCCTCGTCGGGCTGATCGTCGGCTACGCGCTCTCCGGCGCGTTCGGATTGTTCCCCGAGGCGGCGATGGCCGATCTCGCCAAGATGCCGTGGATCGGCTTGCCGTGGCTCGATTCGATGTTCCACGTCGCGTTCGATTGGTCGCTCGTCCCGCTCTTCGCGATCGTCTCGATCTGCGGCGCGCTCAAATCGTTCGGAAATCTGGTGATGGCCGAGAAGGTCAACGATGCGGGCTGGGTCGAGCCCGAGATCGGACGGATCGCCAACGGACTCGCCGCCGACGCGGCCTGCGTGACGGTGAGCGGCCTGCTGGGCGGCGTCGCATCGGATACGTCGGCGAGCAACGTCGCGCTCTCGGCGGCGTCCGGCGCCACCAGCCGCTGGATCGCCTACGCCGCCGGCGCGCTCTTCGTCCTGCTCGGCTTCTCGCCGAAGGTCGGCGCCCTGCTCTCGATCATGCCGTCGCCCGTCGAAGGCGCGATCGTCGTCTTCGTCGTCTGCTTCATGATGGTCTCGGGCCTGCAGATCATGCTCAGCGCCAAACCCGATACGCGCAAGACGTTCGTACTCGGCGTCGCGCTCTGCTTCGGCTTGAGCCTCGACATCCTGCCGCAGCTCTACGGGCAAGTGCCCGGATGGATCCATCCGCTCTTCGATTCGTCGCTGACGCTCGCGACGGCGATCGCCGTCATCCTCAACCAATTGCTCCGGTTCGGACCGAAGAGCGCGAGCGCGCCGCCCGCGGAGACGTGATCTAGGCCGGAACGCCCGCCTTGCCGATCAGTTCGCGCAGCGCCGCCTGGACGCCGGCGCCCAGGTGCACCGGAGCGTCCGCTTCGAGCAGCGCGATCTCGATCGCGCCGATCGCGCCGAGGATGTCGGTCTCGCCGATCGCGCCCATCGTGCCCATCCGCACGATCTTCCCCGCGAGGTCGCCCTGCCCGCCGGAGAGGATCACGCCGCGATGCGCCCGCAGATCTTCGATGAGCGCGGGTGCGTCCACGCCGGGCGGCGGCGTCGCCGCGACGACGGTGACCGAGTGCGCGCCGGGCGCCGAGAAGATGCCGAAGCCGAGCGCTTCGAAGGCCGCGCGGATGGCGCGCGCGTAGAGCGCGTGCCGCGCGACGACCGCATCGGCGCCCAGCGTCTCGTACGCGTCGAGCGCGGCGTCGAGCGCGTAGACGATGGAGATCGGCGGCGTCCACGGGGTCTGGCCGATGTGGGAGAATTCGAGCGCGCGCTTGAGGTCGAAGTAGAAACGCGGACACGTCGCGGCTTCGAGCCGCGCGATCGCGCGCTTGCTCAGGGCGACCATCGCGACGCCGGGAGGGGCCGCGAGCGCCTTCTGCGAGGCCGTCACGACGACGTCGTAGCCCCACGCGTCCATCTCGAACTTCGTCGCGCCGAAACCGCTGACCGAATCCACGACGGAGATCGCGCCGTGTTCGCGCAGGGCCGGGACGAAGCGCGACATCTCGTTCTGCACGCCGGTCGAGGTCTCGTTGTGCGTCAGCAGGACGCCGGCGATGCGTTTCTCCGTATCGGCCCGCAGACGGGCCGCGAAGGCCTCCGGGTCGACCGCCGAACCGGCCGGCGTATCCAAGATCTCGACGGTACAGCCGTAGGTGCGCGCGATCTCGGCGAAGCGCTTTCCGAAGACGCCGATGGGACATGCCAGCAGCGTGTCGCCGGGGGAGAACATACCGGTGACGGCCGCTTCCATGCCGCCGGTACCCGAGGAGCCGAGCAGCACGACCGGCCCGACGGTGCCGAAGATCGGCTTGAGGCGGTCGGCGACCCGGTTCTGCAACGCGCCGAACTCGGGGCCGCGGTGATTCATCAGCGGCCGCGCCATCGCGGCGAGGACCGGCTCGGCGACGGCGACGGGCCCGGGCAAGAAGAGCAGCGACTTCCTCATGACGCGGTGTTCGGCGCGCGCGCGGCGTACCTTGCGACAGATGGGACTGCGACTGACGGAGCGCTCCGCGTGCGCGGGATGCGCGAGCAAGCTGGGATCGGCGGAACTCGCCGCGATCCTCGCGCGCGTAGCCCTCCCGGAGGATGCGCGGGTGATGGTCGACGGCAGCACCGGCGACGACGCCGGGATCGTGCGCCTGCGCGACGATCTGGCGCTCGTTCAGACGGTGGACTTCTTCACGCCGATCGTCGACGATCCGTACGAGTACGGCCGCATCGCCGCGACCAACGCGATCTCGGACGTCTACGCGATGGGCGGAACGCCGCTCTGCGCGCTCAACATCTGCGCGTTCCCCGAGGATCTGGAAGCGGACGCGATCGTGCGCATCCTCCAGGGCGGCGCCGACGTCGCGCGGGCGGCCGGCATCGCGATCGTCGGCGGCCACACCATCAAGAGCGACGAGCCGAAATACGGCATGGCCGTGACCGGCACGGTGCACCCGGACCGCGTCGTCACCAACGCCGGCGCGCGGCCCGGCGACGTGCTCGTCCTCACCAAACCGCTCGGCACCGGCGTGCTGACCACGGCGCACAAGCGAGGATCGGTCGACGACGCGGGCCTGCGCGAGGCGATCGGCTGGATGACGCTATCGAACGAGAGCGCCGCGCGCGCGATGCTCGTCGCGGGAGCGCATGCCGCTACGGACGTCACCGGGTTCGGACTGCTCGGTCACGCGGGCGAGATGATGCGCGCGTCGGGCGCGCGCATCGTCTTCGACGCGGACGCGGTGCCGCTGATGAACGGCGTGCTCGACCTCATCGCCGCCGACTGCATTCCCGGCGGGACGCGCGCCAACATCGAGGCCCACGCAGCGTTCGCGTCGTTCGCCCCCGACGTGCCGCTCGCTCTGCGCGTCGCGCTCTCGGACGCGCAGACCTCGGGCGGCCTGCTGGTCGCGCTGCCGCCGGGAGCCGACGCATCGTTCGGAACGACCGTCGGCCACATCGGATCCGGCACCGGCATCCACGTCCGCTGACGCAGAGCCTCTGCTAGCGGCGGGTTCTCGCTTTTGCGGGTCTCGCGCGTTTGGCCGCGCCGTTGCGGCGGCGGAGCGGGACGACGTTGTCGGGTCGTCCCTCGTTGCCGAGCGCGACGGGGCTGATGATGCGCTTGCCGAGCGCGTGGTGGAAGACTTCGCTCAGCTCTTCGACGGGCACGAACGTCATCTGATCGCGGACTTCTTTCGGGATGTCGTCGACGTCCATCTCGTTCCGCTTCGGGAAGATGATCTTGCTGATCCCCGCGCGCTTCGCGCCGAGCACCTTCTCTTTGAGCCCGCCGATCGGCAGCACTTGGCCGGTGAGCGTGATCTCGCCGGTCATCGCGACGTTCGCGTCCACTTTGTTCCCGGTCAGCATCGAGGCGATCGACGTGGCGATCGAGATGCCGGCGGACGGACCGTCCTTCGGCGTCGCGCCGGCCGGCACGTGGACGTGGAGGTCGTGCTTGGCGAAGTAGTCGTCCGCGAGCCCGAGTTCGTTCGAACGCGAGCGGAGGAACGAGACCGCGGCCTGCGCGCTCTCCTTCATCACGTCGCCGAGCTGGCCGGTCAGCACGAGCTTGCCCGTGCCCGGCATCGCCTGCGTCTCGATGAACAGGATGTCGCCGCCGACCGGCGTCCAGGCCATGCCCGTCGCCACGCCGACCGAAGCGACGCGCTTGCGGACCTCGTTGAAGAAGCGCGGCTTGGAGAGGTAGTCGGCGACGTTCTCCGGCTTGATGCGCGCTTTGAAGCGCGGAAGTTCGGCGATCTTGCGCGCGACCTTGCGGAAGATCTTGCCGATCTCGCGCTCCAGATTGCGGACGCCCGCCTCGCGCGTGTAGTCGCCGATGACCGTCTTGACGGCCGTATCGGAGATCTGCACCTGCGTCTCTTTGAGCCCGTTCGCGAGCCGCTGCTTCTTCACCAGATAGCGCTTGGCGATCTGGAGCTTCTCCATCTCCGTATAGCCGGCCAGCTGGATGATCTCCATCCGGTCGCGCAGCGGCGGCGAGATGGTGTCGAGCGAGTTGGCCGTGCAGACGAACATCACTTGGGAGAGGTCGAACGGCAGGTCGATGTAGTGGTCGCGGAACGAGTTGTTCTGTTCCGGATCCAGCAGTTCGAGCAGCGCCGATTGCGGGTCGCCGCGGAAGTCCGCTCCGACCTTGTCGATCTCGTCGATCATCATCACCGGATTCTTCGTCCCGGCGTCGCGCAGCGCGCGGATGAACGTGCCCGGCATGGCACCGATATACGTGCGGCGGTGACCGCGGATCTCGGCCTCGTCGCGCACGCCGCCGACCGAGACGCGGACGAACTTGCGCCCCATCGCGCGCGCGATCGACTGGCCGAGCGACGTCTTCCCGACGCCCGGCGGACCGACGAAGCAGAGGATCGGACCGGAGAGCTTCTTCTTGAGCTTGCCGACCGCGAGATACTCGACGATGCGGTCCTTGATCTTCTCCAAGTCGTAGTGATCCTCGTCGAGGATCTGACGCGACTTCTTGATGTCGATCTTATCGGCCGTCTCGGCCGCCCACGGCAGCTGCACGAGCCAATCCAAGTACGTGCGGATGACGCTGTATTCGGGGCTCGCCTGCGGGACTTTCGAGAGGCGGTCCAACTCGCGATCCGCGGCCTTCTTCGCCTCTTCGGGCATGTTCGCTTCGTCGATCTTCTGGCGGAGTTCGTTCGTCTCGGCCAGTTGGGGATCGACTTCGCCGAGCTCTTCCTGGATCGCGCGCAGCTGTTGGCGGAGATAGAACTCGCGCTGGTTCTTTTCCATCTCGCGCTGGATGTCGCTCTGGATCTTATGCCCCAGCTCGACGACTTCGAGTTCCTTCGTCAGCGCGAGCGTGAGCTTGCGCATGCGCTTGGCGGAGTTGCGCTCTTCGAGGATCGCCTGTCGTTCCGCCGTCTCCAGACGTATCGTCGAGGCGACGAAGTACGTGAGCATGTCGGGGTCCGTGATGTTCTGGACCTCCATCTCCATCTCGCGCGGCGCCTGCGGAAGATACGAGAGCAGCTTCTGGAAGAGACCCGCGAGGTTGCGCTGCATCGCGGTGAGCTCTTCGTTCTCGCGCGTGACGTCGGGCAATTCCGTGTACGACGCGACCATGTACGGCTCGGTCTGCACGAACGAATCGATGCGGAAGACGCCCTGACCCGCGACGATGCAGCGCAGCGTCCCGTCCGGTACCTTGAGCATCTTCTGGATGACGCCGATCGTGCCGACGCGCCGGACGTCGTCCGGGCCGGGGTTCTCGATCTCCTTATCGACGAGCACCGTCAAGCCGATCGGCTTGCCTTCGCGCAGCGCTTCTTCGACGAGTTGGATGCCCGGCTTCTTCACGACCGCGAGCGGGATGACGGTGTTGGGGAACAGCACGGCTTCCTGGAGCGGCAGGATGCCGATCAGGTCTTTGGCGGCCGGAGCGCGTTTTTTGACGGGTTTGCGAACGGGCATCGGTTAGACGAGGGTCCTCTTGACGATCATGCGGATTTCGGTTCGGGTCGACGGCACGTACTGCGTCGGCGAGATGGGAAGGGCGACGACGAGCATCCCGTCATCGTAGTCCGCCACGATCTGTTCGAAACGGACGGCGGCCGGCAAGTGCATTTCTTTGGAGAAACCGCCCGAAGCGATCTCTTTTTGGACGATCGAACCGGCGCACGAGACGCCACCACGACGCGTACCCGAAATTACGAGACTGCGCTCGCGCACTTCGACCCTGAGGCTGTCGGGTTCGGCGCCCGCGATCTCCACTTTCACGACGACCCGCCCGGCGGCGTCGTCGACGTAGACGTCCGCGTTCGGCTCGAATAGGCCGGATCGCGGCCGTAAGACGAAGTCCATCTTCCCCACAGAACCCCGCTGCTTAGCAATCGGATGCGGAGACTGCTAATCCTTCGCGGGAGGCCTACGGACCTTCCGACCGACCGGTCTGCGGGAGGGTTCCACCCCTCGCCGGGTAAGGGTCGGGCGGCATGGTCCGAGCCGAGCGCGGTCGCCTAACCGAACGCCTCAAGCGGGCGCTCGCACACCCGGTGACGATCCTCGAAGGACCGGCAGGTTGCGGTAAGAGCGTCGCTCTTCTCGATGCCCTGTCCCGGCTCGATGGTCCCTTCGCCCTCTTCGATGTCGGCCCCGAGCACCGGCGCCTCTCGACGTTCGTCCAAGGTCTGACCGAGACGATCGCTCCGTGGGCCCCGGGCGCGCGGATCGCCTTCGCCAGCGCCTACAGCCGCGCGCTCGTATCGTCCGAACCGACCCGGGACCTCGCCGTCTGGCTCCACGAGCATCTCAAAGGTCTCGACATCGTCATCGCGATCGACAACCTGCACAACGCATCGGCGGAGCCCTCGGTGCACGACTTCATCGAAGAACTCGTCGAGCGTCAGATCCCCGGCGTGCACTGGGCGCTCGCGGCCCGCTCGACGCACTTCCTGCCGCTCGCGAGCTGGCTCGCCTACGAACATATGGACCTGCCGCTCACGGAGAGCGAACTCGCCTATACGATCGAAGAGATCGACGGACTCGCGGCGGCGAGACGCGTCGAAATCGATTCCGCGCAGACGATCCTCGACGCGACCGGAGGCTGGCCGACGGGAGTCTCGCTTGCGCTGCGGCGCGACGGCGTCGCGGCGCGCGCGCTCGAACCGCTGATCGAACGCGTGCTCTCCGAGGTCGATCCCGTCGCGCTGAAGGCGCTCTTGCCGACGTACTACCTCCCCGAACTCACCGTCGAACTCGTCCTGGCGATCGGCGGAGCGACGCTCGCGGGATCGGTCGAGGAATTGCGCGCCCGCGCGCCGTTCCTGTTCGTCGGCTCCAATCGCGCGCCGCGCTATCACGATCGCTTCCGCGCCGCACTGCGCTCGCGACTCTCGTCGATCGATCCCGAGCAGAAGCGTTCCGCAGTGGAGTCCGCTTCGTTCGTCCTCGCGCATCACCGTCGCCACGTCGAGTTCCTCACGCTCCATCTCGATCTCGGCGATCCGGCCGCATGCGTACCGCTGCTCGAATCGAACGGCATCGAAATGGTCGAACAAGGCAACGCCGATCTCGTCGAAGCGGTCGTCTCGTCGCTGCAGTACCGCGATGGAGAACTGCCGGCGGGGGTCGTGGCGCTGCGCGCGATCCTCGACTCGCGTCTGGGCCGTTACGACACCGCGGAATCGTGGTTCACCCAGGCCATCGCGCGCGCCCCCGAAGACGATGCGCGGACGATCGAGTTCAAATATCTCTATGCCTGCGACCTGCTGCGGCGCGACCGGCTCGATTGTCTGCCGCTGCTGGAAGCGCACGTCGAGGACGCGCGCATCACGCCGGCCCTGCGCGCCGCCATCGGGTCGGCGCTCGCGGAGGCCTATCAGCTCGCCGGCCGGCCGGTCGCGGCGCGCGCCGCGATCGAGCGCGCGATGGAACTCGAACGGACCATCGGCGAGGAGGACCTGCACGCGCGCGTCACCGTCCGGGCCGCGTACGTCTATCTGTACCAGGGCGACTATCCTACGGCGGAGCGGCTCGCCCGCGAAGCCGCCCGCGCCGCCACCGCGGCATCGCAGTTCACCATCGCCACGGCCGCATACAGCGTGCTCTACGTCGTGGCGTTCGACACCGAGAACGTCGTCGCGGCGCTGCACAACCTGCAGATGCTCTTGGAGAGCTGCCTGAAGTCGGGACACCTGCAGTTCCAGTTCTACTGCTTGGCCTGCTCCCTGGAGATCGAGGTCGAACGGAACAACGCGGAGGCGATCGCGCGCATCGATGCGACGCTGCAGTCGTTCGACGTCGCCTACGAGACCTCGGTCTCGGACGAAGCCTTCCTTCCCGGCGACGCGATGCGCTCGGCGATGCACGGCGATTTCGCGCGCGCGTATCGCGTGCTCCATCCGACCGCGCCGCATCAGGCGGGAGCCGAACGCATCGCGCTGCGCTGGGCCGAGGTTGCGCTGTACGCGGCGGGGGCGCGGCGGCACGACGATGCGGGGGAAGCGATCCGGAACGCGCTCTCGCATCTCGGCGAACTCGCCGGCGCCGACGCGACGAGCAATCGCGCGCATCGCGCGCGCCTCTTCGTCGCGCTCGCGCTCGCCCTGCTGGGCCGGGGAGCCGAGAACCGCGCGCTGCTCGACGCCGTCGCGCGCGAGCGCGACGCACCGGAGCGGATCCGCGCGATCGAAGGCGCGGTGATCGCGCTCTGCGACTATCTCGGCGGCGCGGCGAATCACGGCGCCGTCGCCGCGGCGCTCGCTGCGATGCGCGAACGCGAATGCGCCGGCATCGCCCGTCTCTTCGAGATGCTTCCGTCGCGCGAACGCTTCGCCCAAGGGGTCCCCGCATGAACCTGACCGCGACCATCGCCGCCGAGCGATCGCGTATCGCCCGGGACGCCGTCGCCGGCGCGCCGCCCGCCGCGCAGACCATCATCGCGGACCTCATCGTCGACGAATTCCTCGATCGCATCGGAGCCGCGGCGGACGGCGCGCCCACGCGCGAACTCGCGCTGTGGCTGGATGCGGCCTACGATCGGCACGGCGACGTCGAAGATCTCGGCGGGATCTTCGACCGCGCTTACGGCGCCGTCGAACGCGCGGCCGGGATTCCGCTCCAGACCGCATTGAGCGCGGCCCTCGCCGCCGCCGCGGCGCGGCCGCGCGGCGTCGCGGCGCCGCCGGCGGGCGATGCGATCGACGACGTCGACGTCATCATCAACGATCTCGTGACGCGGCTCTTCGCGAAAGATGCGATCACGGCGGAACATTCGCGCGCGGTCGCGTCGTGGTGCGCGCGGATCGCGCGCAAGATGGGCTTGAGCGCCGAGGAGACGCTGCTCGTCCAGCGCGGAGGACTGCTGCACGACGTCGGCAAGATCGCGACGCCGGACGAGATCCTCAACGCACCGCGCGGCCTGACCCCCGACGAGCGCGCGATCATCCAGCGGCATCCGCTCGACGGGCTCGACATCATCGCCGGGATCCCCGAACTGGAGCCGTTCGCGCCCGCGATCCGGGACCACCACGAGCGGATAGACGGTTCGGGCTACCCGCACCGGCTCCGCGGCGACCGCATCGCCCTCCCCGCGCGGCTGGTGAGCGTGGCCGACTGCTTCAACGCCATGGTCGGCCGCCGGCCCTATCGTCCGCCGCTCTCGCCCTACGTGGCGATCCGCGAACTCTCCAAGCAGGCGGGGCGTCAGTACGACGGCGACGTCGTAGAAGCGATGGTCGCGGTGGTCCTGGCCGGCGGAGAACCGGACTAGCCACCAGGCGGGCGCCCTTCCCGTTAAGAAAGGGTGAAGGCAGGGCGCCCGTTCGGTTACGCGCCCTATACTCAAGGGGACGGGTGCCGCAGTTTTCGGATAGGACCAGGATGAAGAAAGCCACGGTACGGGCCATCGCCGGATCTGCCGCCTTCGTTTTGGCTGCGAATCTTTTCGCGTGCTCCGGCGGTGGTTCGGCGATCGTGCCCGCGACGTCCGGAGGAGCCGGCGCGGCGACGCTCCCGGGAGCGACCGGAGCGGGCGCGCGCGCGATCCCGATCGGCGCGCGTGCCATTCCGATCGGCGCTCGCGCCATTCCGATCGGCGCGCGGGCCATCCCGATCAACTTCACCAGCCTTCCGCAACTGCTCTCGGTCTGCGGCGTTCCGCTGCTCGGCAACGCGTCGTGCGGCGCGATCCGCCGGCTCGACGTCCTTCCCGCGCTCGGCCTCGACGCATCGCTGATCGCCGGATTCCAGCCGAGCGATCTCCAGATCATCTACGACTTGCCTTCGAGCGGCGGCGACGGGCAGACGATCGGCATCGTCGTCGCGATGAGCGATCCGAATGCGGAACGCGATCTCGCCGTCTATCGCTCGACGTTCGGCATGCCGGCGTGTACAACCGCGAGCGGATGCCTGCGATTCGCCGGACAGAGCGGTTCGAACGCGCTGCCCGCCGCGGACGAGGATTGGGCGCAGGAGACCTCCGTCGATCTCGATATGGCCTCGGCGATCTGCCCGAACTGCAAACTGCTCGTCGTCGACGCGAACTCCGCGGACATCGACGACTTGACCGCCTCGGTATCCACCGCCGTGCGCCTCGGTGCGACCGTCGTCAGCAACTCGTACACCACGCGCGAAACCGCTGCGACCGCGGCGCAGGATCCGCTCTGGAACCATCCGGGCGTTCCGATCGTCGCGGGCGCCGGCGACGCGGCGTACGGCGTCGGTTGGCCGGCCGCTTCGTCGCACGTGACCGCCGTCGGCGGCACGACCGTCCTGCCGATCCTCGAAGGCCTCGCCATCCTCGAGAGCGCGTGGGGCAAGACGGGAAGCGGCTGCAGCGCGTACGTCGCCAAGCCGTCGTGGCAGCACGATCTTCTCTGCCGCAGGCGCACGGTCAACGACGTCGCGGCGGTCGCCGATCCGGTGCCGGGCGTCTCCGTCTACGACACGTATTTCGCGAACGCCGGAAACGCCGGATGGAACGTCTACGGCGGCACGAGCGTCGCCGCGCCGATCGTCGCCGGCATGTACGCGCTCGCGGGGAACGGCGCGCGCATCGACGACGCGAGCGGCCTCTACGCGAACGCCGGGGCGCTCAACAGCATCATCTTAGGCGCGAACGGGCTGTGCCTGACGTACCTCTGCACGGCAGGCGTCGGCTACGACGGACCGACCGGACTGGGCAGTCCGAACGGCGCCGGCGCGTTCTAGATCGACGGGTCCGGGAGCGGCCGCGTGCTCGGCCAAGCGACGCACGGGTCCACGCGGATCGCCAGCGCCGTCTGCGCTTCGGCCGGGAGTTTGATCTGGAAGTACTGCAAGTAGTTCGTCTTCACGCCGAGCTTCGTCTGCGGCGGGAACGCCGTCACCGTACTCGTGGGAAGATGCGTCGAGGCGAGCACCTGATTGATCTGCTGCGCGCCGGCGGGCGAGACGTATTGCATGGTGCGCTGACCGAGCCACGTCGTCCCGTCTTCGAGCGTGTACAAGAATCCGATCGTCTCGCCGAACGTCATCGTCGAGGTCGAGACGACCTTATCGACGCGCACGACCTGCGTGGCGCGAACGGCGGGCGGCTGGAGCGACTGCGGAACCGAGCGCGTCGAATCCAGGCACGGACCGTTGTTGAGGACGTCGGTCGCCGGTGCCAGTTGGGCGAGCACCGCGGCGAGCGCAATCGTTGAAATCAGCATCGCGGGTGCTTCTCTCGCGCGCGAAGCGACTCATGCCGCAGGACCGGCCTACCGCCGCGGGGGATTGCGCGTGATGGCCGTGCGCCTCGCCCGACGACTCGGGACCGCCGACGCCGCCCTCATCGTGATGGGCGGCATTATCGGTTCCGGTATCTTCCGCAATCCCTCGGTGGTGGCCAAAGAGCTGCATACCACGCCGCTGATCTTGATCGCGTGGCTGATCGGCGGCGCCTTCGCACTGGCCGGCGCCTTCCTGTTCGCGGAACTCGCGGCGCGACGGCCGGCCGACGGCGGCCTGTACGCGTATATCCGCGACGCGTTCCACCCGGTCGTCGCGTTCTCGTACGGCTGGACGCTGCTGCTCGTCTCGCAGAGCGGCGGCATGGCGAGCGCCGCAGTGACGCTCGGAGCTTACGTGACGCCGCTCCTCGGCATCCCGCTGAACGAGAACCTCGTCGGCGCGGCGCTCATCGTCGCGCTCACCGTCGTGAACTGCCTCGGGGTTCGCGCCGGTACGACGACGCAGAATGCGTTCATGATCGCCAAGATCGTCGCGCTGGCCGGTCTCGTCGATATCGGCCTCTTCGCGCCCAACGCCGGCCTCGCCGCGCAGCACGTACAGCAGACGCTCGCGAACTCGCCCGCGCTGATCTCGATGATGGGCCTCGCATTGGTCCCCGTCTTCTTCTCGTACAGCGGCTGGCAGACGGCCTCGTTCATGACCGGCGAACTCAAGGACCCGGTCCGCGCGTTGCCGCGCGCGATGATCTGGGGCGTCGTCGGCGTCGTCGTGCTCTACCTCGCCGTGACGATCGCGGACCTGCGCGTGCTCGGCGCGGGCGGTCTGGCGGCCACCGCGACGCCGTCGTCGGACGTCGCGCGCATCGTCTTCGGGCCGCTCGGGGAGCGGATGGTCGCGCTGCTGATCGCCCTCTCCACGCTCGGCTTCCTGGCCAATCAGGTGCTGGTCTCGCCGCGCGTCTATTTCCAGATGGCCGAAGACCGGACGTTCTTCCCGTTCCTGGCGTACCTCCATCCGCGCACGCTGGTGCCGATTGCGGCGATCGTCGTGCAGGGCATCGTCACGGTGGTCATCATCGCGTTCGGGCGGTACGAGCAGATCCTCAACTACGTCACCGCCGTCGACGACGTGTTCTTCGGGGTGGCGGCGGTCGCGCTGTTCGTCTTCCGCGCCCGCGACGCGAGGACGCCCCGGCCCGCGGACGCGCCCCCGATCGGGTTCCGGATGCCCGGTCATCCGCTTACGACGGTGCTTTTTCTCCTCACGTCGTGGGCGGTCGTGCTCAATCTTTTCTATCGGTCGCCAGGCGACAGCCTCATCGGCCTAGGAATACTGCTCTCGGCCATACCGGTGTACTATCTGTTCCGGAGTTTTTTGCATGCAGACCGTCGTCATCATTGACGATTACGCGCCCAACCTCGACCTCTTCGCCCGGGTCGTCAAGACCGCGGCGGATTGCAACGTCATGACGTTCGTCTCGCCCGTGGAAGCGATCCGCTGGATCGCCGGGATGGAGACGGATCTCGTCGTCATCGACTATTCTATGCCGGGCATGAACGGCATCGAATTCACGCGCGAGTTGCGCGGGATGCCGCACCGCGCGTCCGTGCCGGTCCTGATGATCACGGCGCACGAAGATAAGGACGTCATCAAAGAGGCCTTCCGCGGCGGCGTGAACGCGCTGCTTCGCAAGCCCGTCGAGTCCTCGGAGTTCACGGCACAGGTGCGCACGCTCTGCGCGCTCTCCGCCTCCCGGCGCGAGGCCGAGCGCCTCAACGACGACGACGGCAAGAAGCTCGCAGAGTTCCGCAACACGATCGCCGCGCAGGAGCGCGCCGGGCTGGAGCGGCTGCTGGCGACGATGGAGATGCGTCACGCCGAGACCGCGCGCGACATGCGCGCCGTCCGCGACATCGCCGTCCTGATCGCGCGCGCGATGCACCTGCCCGCCGACGACATCGAGGTCCTCAACGACGCCGCGCTCGTCTACGACATCGGCAAGCTCTCGTTCCCGGACGGCCTATTCGTATCGCCGGCGCCGCCGACGCTGCTCCAGCGCGCGACCATCCGCGAGCACGCCGAGACCGGCGCGCGCCTCTTCGCCGGCTCGCGATCGCGCGTCATGCAGGCCGCCGAGCGCATCGCGCGCACGCATCACGAACGCTTCGACGGAGCGGGATATCCCGCCGGTCTGAAGGGCGAGGCGATCCCGATCTTCGGGCGCATCGTGGCCGTCGCCGACGCCTTCGTCGCGATGATGCACAACCGCCCGCAACGCAAGGCCATCTCCGCCGGACACGCGAGCGATCAGATCGCGCGCGAGAGCGGCCTGCACTTCGACCCGGCGGTCGTCGCCGCGTTCAAGGCGACCCAGGGCCCGATCGTCGCGCGCGCGAGCGAATCGCTGCGCGCGGTCCCCGTCTAGAGCGCCGTACTCATCAGTTCCGCCCAGTCCTCGCGCGAGATGCGCAGGGCGTTCTCGTCCAGCCGCGCGAGCGGCGTCGCGGGCAGCCTTTCGCGGGTCGTCAGGTCCGGCGTCGCGGTCTGCACGAAGAGCAGACCGGTGACGAGTTCGCCTGCGGAGCGCGTCTTGTGGATGGTGTCGAGCGCGCCGACGCGGTCCGTCGCGTCGTAGTCGCGATCGAGCTTGCGCAGCACCACCTTCGAGCCGTCTTCGAAGTCGATCTCCTGGGCCGTCCCGGGTTCGTAGTCGATCGTCACCTCTCTGCTCGTCTTGATGAAGTCCGGGGCGTGCAGCAGCACGTCGTGCTCCTTGACGTAGGCGTACGATTTCGTCGACCCGACGTGATCGTTGAACGTGACGCAGGGGCTCACGATGTCGAGGATGGCCGTGCCCTTGTGCGAGAACGCCGCTTGGAGCAGCGGCACGAGCTGCTTGCCGTCGCCGGAGAACGAGCGCGCCACGAACGTCGCGCCGAGTTCGATCGCCAGGCCGCAGACGTCGATCACTTCGTATTCGTTCGGACGGCCGTTCTTCATGGTCGAACCCACGTCCGCGGTCGCCGAGAACTGCCCCTTGGTGAGCCCGTAGCAGCCGTTGTTCTCGACCAGGTACGTCACGTCGACGTTGCGGCGGATCATGTGGCAGTACTGCCCGAGACCGATCGAAGCGGTGTCGCCGTCGCCGCTGATGCCGAGCACCAGCAGATCGCGATTGGCGAGCTTCGCGCCGGTCGCCGCCGAGGGCATGCGCCCGTGAAGGCTGTTGAAGCCGTGCGCCTGATCGACGAAGTACGCGGGCGTCTTGGACGAGCAGCCGATGCCGCTCATCTTGGCGAGCAGATGCGGCTGCACGCCGTAATCGAAGAGCGCCTTGATCAGATGGTTGGTGATCGAGTTGTGTCCGCAGCCGGCGCAGAGCGTCGTCGGCAGACCTTTGTAGACATCGCGCGTCAGGCCGATGAGGTTGACGTTGGCGGCTGGTGCGTTGCTGGCCATATGTTCCTTACTCCGCCACCACGGCCGGACGGCGCTCGGCCTCGAGGACCGGATCGATGATGGCGCGCGCGTCGATCGGAACGCCGTTGTAGTGGCGCACCGAATGGAGGCGCGAGATGAGATGCGTCGGCAACTCGGTGCGGAGGATGCCGTAGAGCTGCCCGTCGCGATTCTGTTCGACGATGTAGACCCGCTCGTGCCGGCCGATGAAGGCGGCCAACTCTTGCGAGAACGGCAACGCGCGCAGGCGTGCGTAGTCGGTGGGGATCCCGTCGGCCGCGAGCCGGTCGCGCGCTTCGACGACGGCATGATGCGTCGTTCCGAACGCGAGGATCGCGATCGGGTTGCCGTCCTCTTCGACGACCGGCGCGGGAACGACGGTGCGCGCGGTGTCGTGCTTCTTGACGAGACGATCCAGGGCGCGCTGCCAGACGTCGGGCAGTTCCGAGTAGCGCGCCTGCTCGTCGTGGCCGGTGCCGCGCGTGAAGAAGCCGGCGTCGGGATGATCGGTGCCCGGCACGGTGCGGTACGGGATCCCATCGCCGTCGACGTCGCGATAGCGGCCCCACGATTCGAGGCGGTTCAGATCTTCCGCCGTCAGTACTTTGCCGCGATCGAAACGCTTCTCCGGATAGGGCAACGGCGGCGCGAGCCACGAGTTCATGCCGAGGTCCAGATCGAGCAGCACGAAGACCGGCGTCTGGAAGCGGTCGGCGAGATCGAATGCCGTCATCGCGAACTCGTACGACTCTTCGATGGTCGCCGGCAGCAGCACGACGTGTTTCGTATCGCCGTGACCGAGCGCGTAGGCGAACGCGACGTCGGCCTGCATCGTACGGGTCGGCAGGCCCGTCGACGGTCCGGCGCGTTGGACGTCGAAGATCACCGCCGGGATCTCCGCGAAATAGGCGTAGCCGACGTACTCGGCCATCAGCGAGATGCCCGGACCGGACGTCGACGTCATCGCGCGCGCGCCGGCCCAACCGGCGCCGATCACCATGCCGATCGATGCGAGTTCGTCTTCGGCCTGGATGACCGCGACGTTCTTGGCGCCGGTCGCGCTATCGACGCGGTACTTGTCGGTAAGCGCGATGAAGGACTCGCAGAGCGAGGACGACGGCGTGATCGGATACCAGGCGGCGACCGTGCACCCGCCCATCACGCAGCCAAGCGCGGCGGCGCGATTGCCGTCCATGAACAGCAGCCCGTCGACCTTGCCGGTCATGGGCTCGAGCCGGTACGGATCGTTCTTGGCGAGTTGCTCGCGCGCGTAGTCGCCGCCGATCTTCACCGCGCTCATATTCGCGTCGACCGCTTTCGGCTTGCTCTTGAACTGCGTGCGCATCGCCGCCTCGATGACGTCGGACGGGATCGCCAGCAGTTCGGCGAGGACGCCGACGTAGATCATGTTCGTCAGATACTTGCGCAGGTCGCCGGCTTCGATGTGCTCCTTGGCGAGCTGCGCGAAGGGCACCGCATAGTACGTCACGTCGTCGCGGACCACGTCGCCGTTCATCGGGTAGGACGCTTCGTGCACCACCACGCCGCCCGGTTTGACGGACGGGACGTCCGTCGCCCAGGTCGCCGGATTGAGGCAGACCAGCACGTCGACGTCGCGGGTGCGACAGCGGTAGCCCTCGGGGGAGACGCGCACGTCGAACCACGTCGGCAGGCCTTCGATGTTCGACGGGAAGACGTTCTTCGGAGCGACCGGGATGCCGAGCCGGAAGATCGCGTTCGTCAGCACCAGGTTGGATGACTGGCTGCCCGAGCCGTTGATGGTCGCGACCCGGATCGTGAAATCGTTTGCGCGTGGAACCGCCATGGGTTCCGATTCGCGTCTGCGGCCCCTAGACCCCCGCCCGTGCCATCCGGATGATCCGATCGACTTCGAGGCGGCGCGTCCCGAACCGCAGCTGCAGCCGCGTTACGACGCTGGACGTGACGCCGGACTTGAAGAGCCGGACGTACTGGACGGCGCAATGCGTGGTGATGCCGACCTTGGCCAGCGACGCGAGGTATGCCGGGGTGATCCCGTTCTTGCGGAGATAGGCGATGTGCCCGGGCCGCGCATCGTGCGTGAAGGCGACGACCGCACGCGCGTAGTCGTCGCCGACGGCCACGGCGCGCATGCCGTCGACCGCTGCGGAAGCCGAACTCTCGGCCCGAGCGTCCGCTTCGGCCTCCGCGCGCGCGCTCGCGAACGAGACCATCGTCATCATCTTGCCTTCGTCGGGAGCCGCGGCGGCCGCGGGAGCGGCGGGGGCGGCGGCCTGGATCGCGCGCGCCGCGGGCCGGGGAGCGACCCGCCGGGCTCGGGGTGCCGGTGCGATGCGGGCGCTGGGGCGAGGGCGCGGGCGAGCGATCGGACGGGAAGCGACGGCGCGCGGCGCGAGCGCGACGGGCCGTAGCGGCACGCGTACCGAGATGCGATGCACGGGCTTGCGAAGGATCGCCCGCGGAAGACGGAGGTGGACGACCGAGGCGATCTTCTCCATCTGCGCGCGGACCGGAATGCCGAAGTGCGGCACGACGAACGCGACGGCGACGACGCAGGCGAATGCGGCGACGGCGCGCGCGCCGAAGCGCGAACTGCCGTCGTGCGCGCCGTCGAGCAGCCGTTCGACGCTGACGAGCAGCTGGCGGCGTCCGGCGAAGAGCGCGGGCACGTCCGCGGCGCGCGCGGTCGCGAGATACGAAGCGAGGCTCGAAAGACACGTCGCGTACGCGATGCGATTACCGCACGAAGCGACCGCGCGATCGTCGCAGGCGATCTCGCGTTCGACGGCGAGACGGCGGCCGATCGCGTAGAGCAGCGGATTGAAGAACAGCAGCGCGCGCAGGGCGCGTTCGCCCAGATGGATCCAGTCGTCGTGACGCTGCACGTGCGCCGCTTCGTGCGAGACGACCCGTGCGAGATCGTCGTCGGAGAGCGCGTTCGCGAGCGACTCCGGCAGCGCGACGACCGGATCGTAGAGCCCGAGCACGCACGGCGTCTCGACTTGCCGCGACGTGCCGATGCGATAGGGGCGCGACCCCGGCGGCATCGCGATATCGCGACGGAGCGGACGCACGACGCGCTTGGCGGCGAGCAGACGGATCGTATCGTAGGCCAGGCGCAGGCCGAGCAAAACGACGATGGCCAGCCACGCGCGTTCGAGCCAGGGCGCCGAAGCGCCGAGGGCGACCGCGGCGCGCTCGAGCGAATCGTTCGCCGGCGCGCGCGGGACCGCTACGATCTTGCCCTTCCAGCTCGCTTCGCGCGACGACGCGCGCGCGGTTACCGGCGCGAACGAGATGCGATAGGATTCCTGCGGTCGCGCGTGCGGGGCGAGCGATGCGGCGAGATCGACGAACGGCAGGATCGCCGCGATCACGAGCACCGCGTACCAGACCGCGCAGCGGGCGGCGGCGCTCGTGCGTTTCGCCAGATGCAACGCGAACATCGCGGTCAGGACGACGAGCGCGCTCTGCCAGGTGGAGTTGACGAGGGCCGCAACGACGTGCGCCGCGGTCACGTGCTAGCCGCTCGCCTTGGCGATCAGTTCGTTGAGGCGGGCGAGTTCTTCGGGCGTGAGGCGTTCGTTCTCGATGAGGTTCATCGCCAGCTTTCCCGGAGCGCCATCGAAGAAGCGCCGGACGATGTGACGCACCGCATCGGCCGTCGCGGTACTGCGATCGACCACCGGCAGATAGCGGAACGCGCGACCTTCCGCGCGATGACGGACGTAGCGCTTCTCTTCCAGGATGCGCAGGACGGTCTGGACCGTATTGAACGCGACCTTCTTATAGCGGACCAGTTCCTCGGTCACTTCGGCGACGGTACCGCTGCCGGCGTTCCAAAGGACTTCCATGATCTGCTGCTCGACCTCGGTCAAGGTCGGCGATTTCTTCCGAGCCATCTGCCTCCACCTAACTATTTAGGCTTCGTCATCGTAGCACCGGGCCGCCCCCCTGTCTAGGGTCCCGCTCCAGGCCTGGGAATGCTCGCTTGCCCCGCGAAGGGCCCCGGATGAAGTTCGAACCTCGCGGCATCGCCCTCGCCCTGCTGCTCGCCGCTTCGACGGTCGCGCCGTTGCGCGCCGACGATGCCGACGACATCCAAGTACCGAACACGCTGCTCGCGCCGCCGCCGAGCGCCGTGATCTCGTACGATCAGCCGGTCGTCGCGCTCGAACACGTGCGCGTCATCGACGGCACCGGCGCGGCTCCGCGCGAGGACCAGACGATCCTCATCGAGCGCGGGAAGATCGCCGCCGTCGGCCCGTTCGCGTCCGTCGCCGTACCCGCGAACACCACCGAGATCGACGGCACCGGAGAATCGGTGATGCCCGGCATCGTCGGCACCCACGACCATCTGTACTACGTCAGTCAGAACGGACCGCTCTTCTTGGTGCGCGAGCAGCCGTGGAGCTTTCCGCGGCTCTATCTCGCCGCCGGGGTCACGACCATACGCACGACCGGCAGCGTCGAACCGTATACCGATCTCCACCTCGCGACGTCGATCGCGCGCGGCGAGATGGTCGGTCCGCACATGGACGTCACCAGCGTCTACATGACCGGCTGGGAGCCGTTCTTCGTGCAGATGGGCGCGCTTAAGGATCCGGAAGACGCGACTCGGAGCGTCGACTTCTGGGCCGATCGCGGCGTCACGTCGTTCAAGCTCTACACCAGTCTGCCCGTCGACATCGCCAAAGCGGTGATCGCCGAAGCGCACAAGCGTCACCTGCGCGTCCTCGCGCACCTCTGCTCGATCGGCCTGACCGACGCCGTGAAGATGGGCGTCGATTCCATCGAGCACGGCATCTACGTCGATACCGAGTTCATGCCCGGCAAGAAGTCGGGCGTCTGTCCGAACGACGGCACGGCGGTCGCGAAGTCGCTGGCCGCGCTCGATATCGCCGGCCCGCAAGTGCAGGCGCTGCTCAAGCTCATGCTCGCGCATCACGTCGCCCTCAGTTCGACGCTGGCGAACTTCGAAGGCGGCGTTCCGACTCCGATGGCGGTGCAGCAGAAGATGTTCGACCTCGAAGATCCCGAGACGGTCGCCGACGTGACCAACGTCCGCAACGCCATCCTCAAACGCGCGCCGGAACGCCGCGCGCTCTCGCAAGCGGTCTACGAGAACGAGCGCAAGTTCGAGGTCGCCTACTTCCGCATGGGCGGCCTGCTGACGCAGGGCCCCGATCCGACCGGCTACGGCTCGACGATCGCCGGGCTCGGCGACTGGCGCGACATGGAACTGATGGTCGAAGCGGGCCTCACGCCGCTCGAAGCGATCAAGGTCGCGACGCTCAACGGCGCGATCTCGCTCGGCCGCGAGAAGACGATCGGCTCGATCGCCGTCGGCAAGAACGCCGACCTGATGCTCGTGCAAGGGAACCCCGCCGCGAACATCGCCGACGTCGAGAAGGTCGAGACCGTCTTCAAAGACGGCGTCGGCTACGACAGCGCCAAGATCTTCGCCAGCGTCAAAGGCTTCGTGGGAAGGCAGTAGAGGCGATCGTCAATCGCCGCAATCGCCGGTCCGGCACGCCTTGGCTTCACTGACGTATGCGGGCAGTTGCGCCAGGGGAAAGAGCGTGACGCCGAAGTTGCCGGCGCCGTAGCCGATCTCGGCCCACAACGTCGCCGGAGCGCCGCCTACGCGAAAGGCGATCGTATGCATCGTACCGCCGCTCATCTCATCCTTCCGGTCCACGATGCGTCCGACGCGGCGAGATGTTTCACCCGACCATCATGCTATGGCCGTTCTTCCGGCTCCTCGTCGACGGTCTCGCCTTCGCCGTGGTGCATGTCCTTTTGGTCGTCGCGATTCGGGTCCATGTCCGTGTCGGCGAACACCCCCATCGCGCGTTCGACGCGCTTATCGCGCTCGACGTCATCGTCTTTTGGGTTCATGTCCGCAGTATACCCCCAAACGATCCGGAGACTAACCGCCGGGTGGATCTGCTCCGCCTCCGCCTTTTGTCATCCCGAGCGTCGCGAGGGTATGCCTCACGCCTGACGTCCCTACATGCATTCGGCCGGGGCGTTGTCGTGTCGCGCCCAGTAGAAATGGTTCCCGCCGCTGTTGCGGAGGATGACCTGCGCGTAGCCGTAGACGGAACACTGTCCGCCGTAGTTCTTGCGCGCGAGGCTCGGGACCACTTGGATCGTCGTGTCGCCGATGACCGAGTTGCCGACCATCACCTGGCCGCGCACGTAATAGTACGAGCCGGCGGCATAGCAGCACCGGCCCCAGGTGCGCAGACCCTCCGGCAGCACTTGCCCGTAGTCGATGTGACGGGTGCGTCCGAGATCGTAGATGGTGATGTGGACGTGATACTTCGTCTCGTTCACCGTGGTGATCTCGCCGGTGTTGGCGCGGGCCGGAACGGAGCTCAGGACGACGGCCAGCGTCGCGAAGAGCGTGGCGACGAGCATCCGCAGGGAGGTACGCGACATGGGCGACTCCTTTCGAGCAAGCAAGGTTGCATACGAATATAGCACACCGGCGGTTCCATCCCGGAATTGAGAAGGGCGCCGCATCGCTGCGGCGCCCTTGCCCGATGTTCTCGCGCGAGCGAGATCACATCATGTCGTAGCCGCCCATGCCGCCGGGCATTCCGCCGCCCGGAGCATCTTTCTTGGGCTCGGGCTTGTCGGCGATCAGGGTCTCCGTCGTCAGGATCAGCGCGCCGATCGAAGCCGCGTTTTGCAGCGCCGAGCGGGTGACCTTGAACGGCTCCACGATGCCGGCCTGGAACATGTCGACGAGGTCGCCGCTCATCGCGTCGAAGCCCATCGGCGCGTTCTTCGCCCGGACGTTGTTCACTTCGACCGAACCTTCGAAGCCCGCGTTCGCCGCGATCTGGCGGAGCGGCTCTTCGAGCGCCTTGCGGATGATCTGCACGCCGATGTTCTCGTCGGCCGCGTTCGGGCCGTCGGACTTGTTGGCGGCGACGTACTTGTCGATCGCCTTGACCGCGTGCACGAGCGACGAACCGCCGCCCGGGATCATGCCTTCCTGCACCGCGGCGCGGGTCGCCGAGAGGGCGTCCTCGATGCGGTGCTTCTTCTCTTTGAGTTCGGTCTCGGTCGCGGCGCCGACCTGGATGACGGCGACGCCGCCCGAGAGCTTGGCAAGACGCTCTTGCAGCTTCTCGCGATCGAAATCGCTATCCGTGTCCTCGATCTGCTTTTTGATGAGATCGATGCGGCCCTTGATCGCGTCCTGCGCGCCGCCGCCGTCGACGATGGTCGTCTCGTCCTTGGTCACCGTGACGCGCTTGGCCTTGCCGAGCTGGTCCGGAGTGGCCTTGTCGAGCTTGAGTCCGAGCTCTTCGGAGATGACGGTCGCGCCGGTGAGGGTCGCGATGTCCTTGAGCATCTCTTTGCGGCGGTCGCCGAAGCCCGGCGCCTTGACGGCGACGGACGTGAACGTTCCGCGCAGCTTGTTGACGACGAGCGTCGCGAGGGCTTCGCCTTCGACGTCTTCGGCGATGATGAGCAGCGGCTTCTGGACCTGGACGACCTTCTCGAGCAGCGGCAGGATGTCGGCGATCGCCGAGATCTTGCGTTCCGTCACGAGGATGAACGGATCGTCGAGTACGGCTTCCATGCGCTCCGTGTCGGTGCTCATGTACGGCGAGATGTAGCCCTTGTCGAACTGCATGCCGTCTTTGGTCTCGACTTCGGTCTTGAGCGTACGCGATTCTTCGACCGTGATGACGCCGTCTTTGCCGACCTTCTCCATCGCGTCGGCGATGAACTGGCCGATCTCTTTGTCGTTGGCCGAGATGGAGGCGACTTGCGCGATCTTCTCTTTGCTGTCGACGGTCTGCTTGAACGATTCCATCTCGGAGACCGCGACTTCCACGGCCTTCTCGATGCCGCGCTTGATCAGCAGCGGGTTGGAACCGGCCGTGACGTTGCGGAGACCTTCGCGGATGATCGCCTGGGCGAGCACCGTCGCGGTGGTCGTGCCGTCGCCGGCGATGTCGTTCGTCTTGCTCGCGACTTCCTTGACGAGCTGCGCGCCCATGTTCTCGAACACGTCGGGCAGTTCGATCTCTTTGGCGATGGTCACGCCGTCGTTGGTGATGGTCGGCGAGCCGAACTTCTTGTCGAGCACGACGTTGCGGCCCTTCGGTCCCAGCGTCACCTTGACGGCGTCGGCCAGGATGTTCGCTCCGCGCTCGAGAGCGCGGCGAGCGGCTTCGTCAAATACGAGTTGCTTTGCAGCCATGTTTGCTTTCTCTTACTCCGCTTACGCTTTGTCGACGACCGCGAGGACGTCTTTTTCGGCGACGATGAGGAACTCTTTACCGTCGATCTTCACTTCGCTACCCGAATACTTCGAGTAGATGACCCGATCGCCGACCTTCACGGTCATCGGAATGGTCTTGCCGTCGTCGTTGACGCGGCCGGTGCCGACCGCCGCCACGATGCCCTCCTGGGGCTTCTCCTTGGCGGTGTCGGGCAAGAAGATGCCGCCGGCACTCTTCTCGTTTTGCTCGACGTGCTCGATGACCACGCGATCGCCCAAAGGCTTGAGATTCACGAAAACCTCCAGAAATTTGCTGTATATTGGCACTCGCGCATGGGGAGTGCCAGCCGACCTAGATTAGCAGACCGGGGGCGAGAGTGCAAGCCACAAAAGAAGCCGCCCCGCTCGGAAGCGAGGGGCGGCTTGGGGCGGGGCCGGGTCGCGCCTAGCGGGCGCTAGTGCCGATAGCCGTTCCCGTACCCGTTCCCGTAACCGTACTGGCCGTTGCCGACGACGTCGATGCGATCGGCTTCGAAGGTGCCGTCCGAGTTGGCATGGCCCTGGATGCGGAGCTGCATCCCGTTCTGCAACGTCGTCCCCCGGGGGTTGATGACGGTGCCCTGGTGCAAGTGAATCCGGACATCCTGGCCGTACTGGCCCTGGCCGTACTGACCCTGGCCGTACTGGCCCTGGCCGTACTGGCCCTGGCCGTGCTGGCCCTGGCCGTCCCGGCCCTGGTCGTCCCGATCCTGATCGTCGCGGTCCTGACCGTTGCCGCCCCGATCGTTCCAGTTCTGATTCCCATTGCCGTTGCCGTGGTGACGACCGCGGCCGTGGCCGTGGCCGTAGCCGTGGCCGTGGCCGTTACCGTTGTTGTAGCCGCCGCCGTATGCGCCGCGGCCGTTCGCCGCGATGCGCAGGTCGTATTGGTTGAAGTACGTGACCGTGCCGGTGATCGAACGCTGACCGTAGTTCTGCGTCTGATATCGGCCGAACGTCTGTTGCTGCGCCGACGCTGCCGATGGCGCGAGGCCGACGGCGATCGTGAGCGCGAGAGCCGCCGCCGCTGCGGCCGGGCGTAATACGCGGATGTGCATGTGTTGTGGGGTTCCTCCGTGGCACGATAACGTGGGTCCTCGTATCGACGTTTCCCAGGAACCGCACAGATTTTTCGCGGAGAACGCGTTCATGAATCGCAGAGCCGCACTCGCCGCGATCGCAGCGGCGGGCGCGTTCGCCCCCGCGCTCGTCCGCGCCGACGCCGCCGGGCGGACGTTCGCTCCCTCGCTCCCAAGCGCGCCGTTCCCGCATCCGAGCCGCGCGAACGGTCACGACTACGATAAGGTGCACTACAGCACCGAAGCCGCATACTCCGACTCGACCGTGGGCATCTACGTCCCCGCGAACTTCCGCGACGGTGCGAACATCGATGCGATCGTCCATTTCCACGGTTGGCACAATCACGTCGACGACGTCTTCCGCCGGTACCGGCTGCGCGAGCAGGTCGAGGCGAGCGGCGTCGGCGCGATCCTGATCGTGCCGCAGGGGCCGAAGGATGCGCCCGACTCGGGAGACGGCAAGCTCGAACTCGACCGCGGCGGCCTCGCGCGTCTGCTCGCGGACGTCCTCGCATATCTGAACGCGCAGCGCGCGACGAAGGCGAGCGCGATCGGCCGGGTGGCGATCACCGCGCACAGCGGCGGCTACGGCGGAGCGGGCGGCTCGCTGCTCCTCGGCGGCGTCGACGCGATCACCGACGTGATCCTCTTCGACGCCGCGTACGGCTACTTCGACGCGTTCGCCGGCTGGGCCGACGCATCGCCGGCGCACCATTTCCTGAGCGTGTTCACCGCGGACACGTCGATGGGGAACGCGACGCTCATGGCCGAGATGCAGGCCGCCGCCCACTCCGACGTACGGGTGTTCGACGCCGACGCTATGACGCTGGCGCAACTCCAGACCCGCGCGCCCACCTTCGCCGAAACGCGCACCGTGGCGCACGACGATCTCATGCAGAAGTTCTCCTGGTACGAGCTCTTCCTCAAGGCGACGGCGCTCGCGTCCCCGGCTACAACGTAGCGAGATCGATGTCGAAATCCGCGAGTGCGCGCACGGTGAGGCGCGCGCCGGAGATCTCGTAGCCGTACAGCGCTCCCCGCATCGCCACCGTCGGGGGATCCTCCCCGTTGGACTTGGCGACCTTCGCATCGCGGAAGTCGTCGGCGACCTTGCCGCCGTAGACGGCGCTGAGCAACCGCGCGCCGACCTCGCGATGCTGGTCCAAGCGGTAGTCGTCCGGCGCGGCGAGCAGGATCGACTCGCGCACGATCGCCGTCTCGTCCTTGTCGCTCGACGCGACGTACGTCGCCGTCGACGGACCTGCGGCGATCGTCACGGTGTAGTCGATCGTACCGTCGAGCTGCGCCTCGCCGGAGATGCCGTGCAGCGTCGCGTTCTTATGCACCCAGGAGTCGAAGTCGGCGAGCGATTGACCGGGAAGCGCCCGCGCGCCGAGCGGTGCGATCGTGCAGAAGGCGAGCGCGGCGAGGGCTATCGGGCGATACATGCCCCTATCATGCCCGGCTTCGCCCGGCATGGCAAGGTGGCTTACGTCCCCTTCTGCGCGCCGACGTAGAGGATGTACTTGACGATGAAGGCCGGCTTGGTCCGCAGCGCGTTCGGATCGCCGTAGACGACGTAGAGTTCGCTCGGTCCGAAGCGCTTGTAGAAGGCCGCCGAGAGATTGGTCGCGTTCAAGTAGTCCGGGGTCGAGAAATACGTCGGGCCGGTGCCGACGATCTTGCGCACCCCGAGCGCGAACGAGGTGTGCGGATCGATCTGGAATCCGAGGCTGGCCTTCTCCAGCCACTGCACGTCGCGAATCCCGGAATCGCGCACGTAGCTCGTGCTGTTCGCGACCAGCGTGAGGTTGGTCCGCTTGTCCAGCGCGATCGTCGTGTCGCGATTCGTCGTGTGCAGGTAGCCCTGGCCGAAGCGGCCGTAGTAGAAGCCGAAGTCGGTCGGCGTCGACGACGCCATGTCATACGAGACCGAGAGCCCGTTCTGGTTGGCGAACTCGCCGGGCGTCCCGGGGAAGAGCAGATACTGCGCGCCCAGGGAGTACGCGACGTAGAACAGGTTCTTCGTCATCACCGAGATCGCGGTGCTGTGATTGACGTCGTCCCACTGGCCGAAGCGGTTCTTATAGCGCTGGACGTCCTGCGAGATCTCGAGCGACGTGATGAAGCTCTTCGGGGAGTCCCACTGCTTGAACGTGTAGACGGACGGACCGCGCACGTCGTCGATGTTGGTGAACCCGTCGAACGGCGCGTACTGAGAACCGACGTCGTGGTAGGCGGCGAAGAATCCCGATTTCGGCGTGTAGAGGTTGATGCCGTACTCGCGATAGCGCCCTTCGCGCGGATCGGTCACGAACGTCCCGTTCTCCTGGCCGACCGTGGCGTAGACGCTGAAGTTGTGCGCGTTGCCGATCTGGTACTGCCCGTACGAAGCGACGTCGTGGACCCCCGGCAAGTCGACGCCGCTGCGTTGGAAGATCAGGTGCTGCTTGTGATCGGGCGATACGAGCGCGACCGCCTGCGCGGTATCCGTACGTCCGTTGGAGAGCGAGTCGAACGCGGCGAAGTGCGCCTGCCCCTGCACGCCTTCGACGGCGAAACCGTCGCGCGGGGTCGGGATGCTCGGCGTGTAGAGGAACGGCACGGCCACGCAGTCGTTGCAGTTGAAGTTGTTGTAGAAGCTCGCGCCCTGCGTGAAGAACGGCCGCACCTCCTGATATTGACGCTGGAACGCGGTCGGCGAGATCGACTGCTGATCGAGTTCGACGTTCGAGTAATCGGGATGGAACGTCGCCAGGAACGACGCGGTCGCGGTGATCGGCAGGGCGAGGTCCGCGCCGACGCGCGAGGTGGAACCGCCGAGCGACTGCGCCGCGACGGCGCCGAGCGCGTACAGGTTCAGACGCGGTTTGGCCTTGGCCGGCGCAGAGGCCCCACGCATGCCCTGGATCGCACCGACGAAGGTGACGTCGTCATCGTTGCGCTGCGCGGGATCGTGCGACCACACCAGCATCTGGCCGTTGTTCGCGACCACGCGTCGGTCGAACTGGATGCGCCAGGCCGATCGTCCGTCGCCGCGTAACACCGCGAGGGGAATGCGCTCGGTGACCGTGTAGCCCGTGGCATTGCGCGCGCTTACGACCGTCCATTCGGGCGCGAAGGCCGCGTTCTCGGACGAGTTCGCGTAGCGCGTGCCGATGGCGTTGGCGGCGAAGAAGTATTCGAACCCGGTATCGCCTCCCGGCCAGAGGAAGACGCGCACGATGTCGTCGGCGCCGAGGCCGGTGTCGTTGGTATGCACGGTTGCGGTGATCGGTTCGGTCTGCTCGACGTCCCATCCGATATAGAGATAGCGATCGTCGGCGAGCAGATAGGCGTCGGTCGTCTCCGTCGCCGCGCGCTGGAACGTCGAATCCCAACCGAGCTGGACATGCGCTCCGGTCTTCCACACGGGATCGCCGAGCGTGCCGTCGAGCACCGGCGGCGTCGCCACCCGTACGACGGAGACCGAATAGGTCCCGATCGCGCGCGCGGGCAGCGCCGAACCGACGAGCGAAACGGCGGCCGCGATAAGGGAGAATGCGAGCGTGCGCAAAGTCATCGCCTAAAGTCTTAGGTGATTATGGCGACTTTTGTCAAGTAGGCGCCGCTTAAACCCGGGCGAAAAGTCAATCTCATGCAATCGAACGCACCCGCCCTGAATTGGGGGAGACTCATCACGCAAGGCGTCCTCGCCGGCGTCGTCGGCGCGATCGCACTCGCGGCCGCGACGTACGTCGTCACCGGCCTCCCGCACCACCTTTCGATCGCGGGGGTCTTCCTCTCGTATGCGAGCCTCGTGCATAGCGACAACGCGTGGGTCGGCGGCCTCGCCCATCTGCTGGTGAGCATCGGCTGGGGCATCGGCTACGCATACGTCGCCGCGACGCGCCCGAACGTGGCGAGCAGTCCGTGGCTTTCGGGCCTGGTCTACGGCTGCATCGTCTGGCTGTTGATGCAATTCGTACTGATGCTCGGCGACGTCTGGCCCGGGATCACGCTCGTCGGCTTCCTCCAGCAGATCTTCGTCCATACGGTCTTCTACGGTCTCCCCGTCGCCCTGACGGTCCGCGCGGCGTCGCGCACCTGACGCCGTGACCGGCGAACTCCGCGTCTCGGCCGAGGCGCTCCGCGCGAACGCGCGGGCGCTTCGCGAGCTGGTCGCGCCGGCGCGCGCCGCGTTCGTCGTCAAGAGCAACGCATACGGACACGGCCTGGTCGAAACGGCGCTCGCGATCGAATCGCTCGCCTCGCATCTCTGCGTCTTCTCCCTCGACGAAGCGATCGCGCTGCGCGACGGCGGCGTCGGCGCGCCGGTCCTCGTGCTCGGCCCGATCCCGCACGAACGCCTCGACGAAGCGATCGCGGCGCGCGCCGAGATCGCGTTGTGGGACGTGCGCGCCTATGCGGCCGAAGTCGCCGCGGCCGCTCGCAGACGCGGGACGCGCTTCAAGGTCCACGTCAAGATCGACACCGGCGTGCGCCGCTTCGGCCTGCGTGTGGAAGACGCGCCCGACGCGATCGAATCCTATCTCGCGCGTCCGGAGATCGAGATCGCCGGCATCTTCTCCCACCTCGCCGCCGCCGAAGAACTCGACTCGCCGTTCACGACGGTGCAGGGCGAACGCTTCGAAAGCGTGCTCGCGCAATCGCGCCCGCTGCTCGCGCACTACAAGACGCATCCCCTGGCGCACATCGCGGCATCGGCCGCGGGGATGCTCTGGCCGCAGACGCGCCTGGACATGGTGCGCTTCGGCATCGCGCTCTACGGGCTCTGGCCCTCGCCGCTGACGCGCGAAGCGATGGAGGGGAGCGGCCTCGTCTTGCAGCCGGCGCTCTCGTTCGTCGCCGGCATCGTGGCGGAACGCCGCGTGCGCGCGGGCGAACCGGTCGGCTACGGCTGCACCTATCACGCACCGCACGAGATGCGCATCGGTATCGTGCCGCTCGGCTACGCCGACGGCATCCCGCGCGCGCTCTCGAACGCAGGCGCGTTCCTCGTCGCCGGGAAGCGGGCGCCGATCGTCGGACGCGTCTGCATGAACGTCACGCTCCTGGACCTGACGGATATCCCGGAGGCCGCCGTAGGTACGACGGTCACGCTCATCGGCCGCGACGGCGAGGCCTCCGCGAGCGCGGACGACTGGGCCGTCTGGGCCGACACGATCAATTACGAGATCGTCTCGCGCCTGCCGGCGGAACTTTCGCGCCGCACCGCCCCGTTGCCGGAATAAGATGCGCAAACGAGGCCTCGCCGCCCTGGCCGCCCTCACGATGCTCTCCACGGCGCTCGCGCCGCCGCCCCGCATCGCCATCGACGACAAACCGCTCGACGTGGCCGCGATCGTCCAGCACGATCGCGTGCTCGTCCCGATGCGCGCCATCTTCGAAGGGCTCGGCGCGGACCTGCACTACGATGCCGTCACGCGAACCGTCGTCGCCGACGGCGGCGGGCGGTCGATGCGCCTGCAGATCGGCGCGCGCAGGGCGATCGTCGACGACCGGCCGGTGAGCCTCGACGTTCCCGCGCGCGTCGTCGGCGCGAGCACGTACGTGCCGCTCCGTTTCGTCGCGCAAGCGCTCGGCGCGGTCGTCGGATACGATGCCGGCGCCGGCATCGTCACCGTCTATCGTCATCCCGGCATCTCGCACACGTCGACCTCGGTGACGGGACTGCAGCCCGCGCTCGGCGCGGTCGTGGCCAGTGCGTATCCCACCATTTCGGGCTACGCGCAGACGGACGGCGCGGCGCTGACCGAAGAGCGTCTCACGCTCGACGGCGTCGACGTCACCGGCGACGCGTCGTTCGACGGTTCGACCTTCTCCTACATCCCATCCGCGGGGCTCGCGCCGGGCGACCACGACGTCGGATTCCAAGCCACCGACGACCGAGGGCGGAACTACGCCGCGCTCTGGTCGTTCTCGACCACGCTTCCGGCGCCGCCGGACGCCGGCGCAGTGTCCTTGCAGTTCTATGTCGAGGGCGCCGACTTCTACGGATACGGACAGCCGATCGACCTCGTCTTGATCGCGCCGCCCGGCGGCACGGCGTACGTCACGTCGTGTGCGTCGCCGTTCCGCAATTGGATGTACGACGACGCGGCAAATCCGTCGCGCTATCGTCTCTCGCTTCCCGCGCCGTACGGCTACGAGAACGGATCGTGTCCCTTCGAAGCGGTCTACATCGGTTGGAATGGGACCGTGCAATACGTGCCCGTGCCGATCTTCATCCGGGTGGCGCCGCGTCCTCGCTACCGCGAACGCCGTCCGCACGACCGGCCCACTCCTCGCCCGACGCCGCGCCCGACCGCATATCCGACCGCATATCCGAGCGCGGCGCCCACGGTCGCGCCGTTCCCGCATCCGCCGCGTCCGCATCCGCCGCGCGTTCCCGACGTCACGCCGCAGCCGCGCGCGACCGCCGAACCGCGACCGACGCCGCAGCCCACCGTCGCGCCGGCGCCCGAACCCACGCCGGCCCCGCAGCCGCGCCCGCGCGGTCCGCGGTCGCCGCGACCCCTCGAAACGCCGGCGCGGGGCTAACCGACGGCGGCGATCGCCTCGGCGAGATCCAGAGTGCCTTCGTAGAGCGCCCGTCCGACGATCGCTTGATCGACGGCGGCGGGCGCTTGCGCCTTGAGCGCGCGCAGATCGTCGACGGTGCGCGCGCCGCCGCTCGCGGTGACGCGGATCCCGGCGTCGTTCGCGACGGCGGTCAGCGCCGCGACGTCGTAGCCTTCGCCCGTGCCGTCGCGCCCGATCTCGGTGTGGATGACGCGCTGGATGCCCCACGCCGCCACGCGCTTCACCAGCGCGTCGCGATCGACCGGCGTGCGTTCTTGCCAGCCGCGCGTCGCGACCTGCGTGCCGCGCGCGTCGATCCCGGCGATGACCTGCGTGCCCAGCGCGCCGATGATGTTGCGCGCCACGCGCTCGTCTTCGACCAGCAGCGTGCCGATGATGACTTCGCTCGCACCCGCGGCGATGCGGGCGCGCGCGTGATCGAGATTGCGGATGCCGCCGCCGGACTGCACCGGCACGTCGACCGCCTTGCAGATCGCCTCGATTGCGGATTGATTCTCGCCCGATCCGAACGCACCGTCGAGGTCGATCACGTGCAGACGGCGCGCGCCGGCCGCGACGAACGCCTTCGCGCGCTCGACCGGATCGACGTCGTAGCGCGTCTCTTTGGTGGGGTCGCCCTGATGCATGCGCACGCACTTGCCGTGTCGCAGGTCGATGGCGGGGATCACTATCACGAGTTCTGCTCCTTCGTCGTCGCTAGGCGGAGGAAGTTGTCCAAAAGCCGGGCTCCGGTCGCTTGGCTCTTCTCCGGGTGGAACTGCGTCCCGAGGACGTTTCGTTGCGCCACGATGGCGGAAAAGCGCTCGCCGTAGGTCGCGGCCGCGACCGTGGCCGGCCCGACCGGCGCGCGATACGAATGCAGGAAGTAGGCATACGCTTCGTCGCCGATGCCCGCGGTAAAGGCGTGTTCGGCGACCGGTTCGAGCCCGTTCCAGCCCATGTGCGGCACTCGCGGCGCGCTCTCGAAGCGCGACACGATGCCGGAGAGTATGCCCAACCCGGGGCCCGCGTCAAACTCGGTGCTGCTCTCGAAGAGCACCTGCATGCCCACGCAGATCCCCAGATAGGGGCGTTCCCGCTCGACGACCGCGCGGATCGCCTCGTCCAGCCCGCGCGCGCGCAGGGCCCGCATCGTCGCTCCGAACGCACCGTCGCCGGGAAAGATCGCGCCGTCGGCCGCGGCGACCCGCGCCGCATCGTCGGTCACCTCGTAGGTCGCGCCGCGTCGATCGAGCGCGGCGATCAGCGAGCCCAGGTTGCCGCCGCCGTAGTCGATCACCGCCAGCATCGCGCTACTCGAGCAGACCCTTCGTCGAGGGGATGCCGGTGCCGGTCACGGCTTTCGCCGCGCGAAACGCCCGCGCGAACGCCTTGAACGTCGCCTCGCAGACGTGGTGCGCGACGTGTCCGTTCATCTGCACGAGATGCAGCGCGATCCTCGCGTTGTCGGCGACCGCGCGGAAGAATTCGCCGACCATCTCCGTCGGCATCGTGCCCAGGTCGTCGCGCAGGAACGTCACGCGGAAGACGAGCGTCGGCCGCCCGCTGATGTCGACGCTCGCCGCGATCAGCGCCTCGTCGAGCGGGAGCATGATGCTGCCGAAGCGTTCGATCCCGCGTTTGTCCCCGAGCGCTTCGTGGATCGCCTTGCCGAGCGCGATGCCGACGTCTTCGATCAGGTGATGGTTGTCCATCCCGTCGCCGCTCGCACGGATCTTCAGGCCGCAGTCCGCGTGTTTCGCGAACGCGTGCAGCATGTGGTCGAAGAATTCGACGCCGGTCGCGATCTCGACGGGGCCGCCGTCGAGGTCGAGCGAGAGTTCGATCTTCGTCTCGTCCGTCGCGCGCGAGATGACGGCGCGGCGATCAGCCACGGTCGGCGATCGGGACGTACGGTCCGGGCGGCGGCCCGCCGTAGGTCGCCTGCGGACGGATCAGGCGATTGTCGCCGAGCTGCTCGAGGATGTGTCCGGCCCAGCCCGCCATGCGTCCGCACGCGAACATGCAGGTGAACTCGTCGCCGGGAAGGCCGAGATCGGCCAGCACCGGCGCGGTGTAGAAGTCGACGTTCGCGTAGATCTTCTTGTCCGGCTTGGCTTCCTGCAGCACCTTGTTGCTCGCGTCTTCGAGCGCGCGCGCGATCGCGTACCAGTGACGGTCGCCCTTGTAGTCGCTGAGCGCCTCCGCCATCTTCTCCAGATGGCGCGCGCGCGGATCGCGGACCTTGTACTCGCGATGGCCCATGCCCATGATCTTCTCGCCGCGCGCCAGTACCTGACGGACGTACGTCTCCGCGCGCTCCGGCTGACCGACTTCGACCAGCGTGTTGTAGGCGGCGCTCGCGGCGCCCCCGTGCAGGTCGCCTTCGAGCGTCGCGAGCGCCGTCACCGTCGCGGCGTAGATGTCCGCGCGCGTCGATGCGGTCACGCGCGCGGCGAACGTCGAAGCGTTGAACGAGTGGTCGGCGAGCAGGACGAGATACGTGTCGAGGGCGCGCGCTTCGATCTCGGCCGGGACGACGCCGCTGCGCATGTAGAGGAAGTTCGCCGCCTGCGAGAGGTCGGTGCGGGGTTCGATCGGTTCGAGATCGCGGCGGATGCGGTCCCACGATGCGAGGATCGCGGGCATCTTCGCGATCAGTTCGATCGCCGCGTTCACGTCGGAGACGTGTTCGCCGCGCGCGTTGACCGGCGAGAAGAGCGCGAGCCCGCTCACGACCGTCCGCAGGACGTCCATCGGCCACGCCGTCTTGGGGACGCGCTTGATCGCCGTCACCAGCGGCTCGGGCAGCATGCGCCGCGAGGCCAGATCGCGCGAGAACGCCTCGAGCTCCTTCCGCGTCGGCAGGTGGCCGAAGAGCAGCAGGTGCGCGACCTCTTCGAACGTCGCGTTCGGAGCGAGATCGTCGATGTCGTAACCGCGATAGGTGAGGCGGCCGACTTTGCCCTCGACGTTGCTGAGCAGGGTGCTGCCGACGACGACGCCTTCGAGACCGCGATCGACGACCAAACCGGTGGTAGACAGGGCGAGACCCTCCAGGAAATACTGCCAGTGTTCGAACGGCGCCTATTCGTGCCGGAAGGCCGTAAGGCCCTCGCGAAGCCCGCGTCCATGGAATCTCTTGACCTTCGCATCGCCCCGCCGCGCAGCCCGAATCTCGAACTCGGCGGCCTCCTGATGCTGGCCCGGACCATCGACAAGGCCCGCGCCTCGCTCCCGGGCGGCGATCTCGGCGCCTACCGGTTCGCCGGCTTCTCCGCCGGGCTCCTCAAAGGGCTCGGCATCGAGGAAGCCGACTTCGTCGACGCCGTGAAGACGGCGCGCGGCGACGACGACGTGGTGGCCTGGGTGCGCGCGCGCTCGGACGCCGCGGCGTATCCCGAGCTCAATGCGAAGCTGCAGCGCCGTACCGTCGGCGACGTCATCGGCGACGCCGACTTCGTCGAACGCTATCCCGTGGTGGCCGGCCTTCCGCACGAGACGCCCCTGCTGCACATGCTCGATCACGACGATAAGGCGGCCTTCGCCTAGACGCCCCGCTCAGAGCGATTTCGTCCGGAGGAAGTTCCAGATCGCGGTGTCGGCGTCGAACGACCGGCTGACGACGCCGACCAATCGCTTCGGAAGATACTGCTTCGCGCCGGGCCAGCCGTGGCCGCCGCCGGCGACCGTCGCGAGCTCGACGCTCGTCCCGCGCGCACATCCGCTCCAGACTTGGAACGACGTGCTCGTGCCGTCCGCCGCGACCGGCGTGGACGGCAGCGCGCGCGCAGCGCCGCAACGGTCGAGTTTCCGATACGTCGCCATGGTCGCCTCGGCCGAGAGCACGTCGCCGTTGCGGTCGTTGTAGACGCCGCCGCCGTCGTACGGGACGATCGGATCGGCCGTTCCGTCGATGCCGAGCACCGAGATCGGGTGGCCCGGATCGCACGCATTCGTCCATTGCACCGGCAGACCGCCGGAGACGGCGGCGACGGCGGCGACTTCGGGCATCTGACATGCGATGCGCAGCGCCATCATCGCGCCGTTGGACATGCCGGCGACGTAGACGCGATCCGGATCGGTATGATAGCGCGCCTGCGCCGTCGCGATCAGCGCGCGCACGAACGCGATGTCGTCGGCGCCCTGCCGCTGCGTGCGGCCGTCGCTCCACCCGCGATCGATACCGTTCGGATAGAAGATGACCGCCGCATCGCCGGTGACGGTGCCGATGTCCTTATAGCGCCGCATCTGCGCCCCGCTGCCGCCGTGGCCGTGCAGCATGACGAGCAGCGCCGGCTTCGCGACGACGTCGCTCGGCACTTCGACTTGGTAGGTGCGATCGATACCGCCGACCGTCACGTGCTGCATCGCGACGTCGGCCGTACCGCGCGCGGCACGGGCGATGGCGAGCAGGATCGCGAGGAAGGCGGCCGGCCTAAACGCTTTCCGCACGGGACTCGGTCCGCGCGAGAGCGTAGCCGACGAGACGCTCGACGAGCGCTTCGTAGGAGATCCCGACGGACTTGCATGCGTCGGGGAGGAGGCTGGTCGGCGTCAGGCCGGGCAGGGTGTTGACTTCCAAGATCTGCGGTCGTCCTTCTCTGCTCACGATGAAATCGGTGCGCGAGTAGTCGCGCAGTCCGATCAAGCGGTGGACCGAAAGGGCGAGCATCTGGAGTCGGGCGGCCAGATCCGGATCGATCTGCGCGGGCACCACGTGGGTGCTTCCGCCCGGCGCGTATTTCGCATCGTACGTGTAGAACTCGTCTCGATTGGCGACGATCTCGATCACGGGCAACGCTTCCTCTCCAAGAACCCCGCACGTGAACTCGCGGCCCTCGATGTATTCTTCCGCGAGGACGGCCGGAAATAACTTGGCGGAGGTTAGCATCGCATTAGTCCACTGCTCGTGCGTCTTGACGATCGATACGCCCGACGACGAGCCTTCGTAGCGCGGCTTGATGACGAGCGGCAGATCGAGCGAACCGGGAAGCAGGGGCAGCGTCCCGCCGGAAAGGTCGAACAGGTCCCACGCTGCGGTCGGCAGGCCTTCCGCGGCGATCAATTTCTTGGTGAGGTGCTTGTCCATCGCGATCGCGGCCGCTTCCACGCCCGATCCGGTGTAGGCGATGCCCGCGTAGTCGAGCAGCGCCTGGACCTGACCGTCTTCGCCGCCGGGACCGTGGAGGGCGTTGAACACGACGTCTGGCTGCAGCGCGCGCACCGCATCGATGAAGCCCGCATCGAAATCGAGCGACCGCGCGTCGTAGCCGAGCGATTGCAGCGCGCGCATCACCCCCGAACCCGTCTGGATGGAGATCTCGCGCTCGCTGCTCGAGCCGCCCATCACTACCGCAACCTTGGCCGAACGCGATTTCATGCTGTTCTCTCTTCTTCCGCGATAAAGACGCCGACGAGATGGACTTCGAGCTGCAGTTCGACGCCGAACTTCTCCAGCACGGCGCGCCGTACGCGAGCCAGCAGCGCGGCGACGTCCCTCGCCGTCGCGCCCCCGACGTTGTTGATGAAGTTGGCGTGCAAAGGCGAGACCTCCGCGCCTCCCTCTCGCCAACCTTTGGCTCCGGCCGCTTCGATTAAACGCGCGGCCTTATCGCCCTCCGGATTGCGGAAACACGAGCCGGCGTTGGGGAGGGCGATCGGCTGCGTCGCCTTGCGGCGCACCAGGCGCTCCTGCATCCGCTCGCGCACGACGGCGGGATCGCCGCAGGGGAAGGCGAGCGCGATGCGCGAGACGATCGCATCGCGCGCGAGCGTCGTATGCCGGTAGTAGTACTGCACCGAGACGCTATGCGGCTCCGGTTTGGAAGGCGACTGCACCCACACCTCGCGGACGAACTCGCCGATCTCGCGGTCGGTTCCCGCGTTCATGCGCAGCGAACCGCCCACGCGCCCCGGGATGCCCGCGAGCGATCCGATGCCTTCGGCGCCGAGCGATGCGCCCTTGGCGGTCAGCAGGGCCATATCGGCCGACGCGCCCGCGACGACGATCACTTCGCCGTCCGCGACGCGCGCGTCGATCGCGGCGAAATCGCCGGCCAGACGCAAGACCAATCCGCGCATGCCGCCATCGCCCACGAGCAGATTGCTGCCGCTGCCGAGCGCGAACCACGGCATCTTGCGACGCAGGCAGAAGCGCATGACGTCGGCCAGTTCCGCTTCGCTCTCCACTTGGAGCAGCGCGTCGGCGGGGCCGCCGACCTTCCAGGACGTGAACGGCCCGAGCGGCTCGTCGAACCGCACCCGATCGCCGCAGACGGCGCGCAGGTCGGCGCGGTCGCTCGCGCGCAGGATCGACTCCGTCGCCTTCGCCGTCGTCGCGCTCACGCCGGCGCCTTCGCGCCGGCCAGCACGCGCTGCGCCAGCCGCGCGGCGACGTCGGTGATATTGCCGGCGCCGAGCATCAGGACCAGGGCGCCGTGCGGCGCCTCCCCATAGATGCGCGGCTCCAACTCCTCGACGTCGGCGACGTAGAAGACGTGCCCGCCGGCCGCCGCGAGCGGTTCGCCGATCGACCGTTCGCTGATGCCGCGGATCGGCGCTTCGGAGGCGGCATAGACCGGGGCGAGATAGACGGCGTCGGCGCCGAGCAGGGCGCTTGCGAAATCGCGCGCGAGATGCTGCGTGCGCGAATAGCGGTGCGGCTGGAACGCCGCCACGATCGGCCCGCGATGGTAGCCGCGCGCGGCGGCGATGGTCGCGCGGACGGCGGTCGGATGGTGCGCGTAATCGTCGACCACGACCATGCGCGCGTCGCGCGCCAGGATGTCGAAGCGGCGGCGCACGCCGCGGAACGCGTTCAGGCCCGCGGCGATGCGCGGAAACGGCACCTCGAGATGGCGGGCGACCGCGATCGCGGCCAGCGCGTTCTGCACGTTGATCGCGCCCGGCACCTGCAGTTCGACCGTCCCCAGGCACGCGCCGCCGGCGATCGCATCGAACGTCGCGCCGAGATCGGGATAGCGCACGTTGGCGGCGTGGATCTCCGCGAACGGCGCCAGGCCGAACGTCACGGTCCGCGCGCGGCGCTTGGACGTCGCGAGCGAACCGGAGAGCGCGTTGTCGATGCCGACGACGGCCAGACCGTCCTCGGGCAATTTCTCGAGGAACTCTTCGAACGAACTCACCAGGTGCGGCAGGTCGTCGTCGCTCTTGAGGTGATCGTTCTCGATGTTCGTCAGCACCGCGACCGTCGGATCGAGCAGCGCGAAGGATCCGTCCGATTCGTCCGCTTCCGTGACGAACCACGGCGACGTGCCGTCGTGCGCGTTCGTGCCGATGGCGCCGTCGATGCCGCCCAGCACCAGGCTCGCGTCGACGCCGCCGTCGCGCAAGACGGCGTGGGTCATCGCCGTCGTCGTGGTCTTGCCGTGCGTGCCGCAGATCGCGACGCCGCTCCGTTCGCGCACCAGGCGGGCGAGTAGTTCGCCGCGATGCAGGACGGGGATGCCGGCGCGCTGCGCGGCGACGAGTTCGGGATTCTTGCGGTCGATCGCGGAACTGACCACCAGCGTCGCGGCGTCGGCGACGTTCTTCGCATCGTGACCGATGGCGACGCTCGCACCTTCTTCGCGCAGGCGCAGGATCAGCGGCGTCTCTTTCACGTCCGAACCCGAGACGCGTTCGCCGCGCGCCAGCAAGATGCGCGCGATCGCGCTCATGCCGATCCCGCCGATGCCGACGAAGTGCCAGGTGCCCATCACGTCCCGTGCTTTCGCGAGACCAGCGCCCGTATCCGTGCCACGATAGCGGCCGTGGCGTCGTTTCCGCGCAGGCGCGCGGCGGCAGCGCCGAGGGCGGCGAATCGGGTCGGGGACGTCGCCTCCGCGAAGATGGCCGGGAGGCGCTTGGCGATGTCCGCATCGGCCACGACGACCGCCGCGCCGGTCGCTTCCACCGCGCGCGCGTTGGCCGTCTGATGGTCGGCGGCGGCGAACGGATACGGGACCAATATCGCCGGCACGCCGGTCGCCGCGAGCTCCGCCAGCGTCATGGCGCCCGCGCGCGCGACCGCGAGGTCGGCGACCGCGTACGCATCTTCCATCGCATCGCAATACGGCAGCACGCGCGCGTTCGGGACGCCGGCGAGCGCGGCGGCGCTCTGCTCGAGATGCGCCGCCCCGGCGATCAGCAGCAGCTGCCATCCGGCGGAGATGCCGCCGTCGAGCGCCATGCGGACGAGCGCCGCATTGATGGAGCGCGCCCCCTGACTCCCGCCGACGGCGAGGAGGGTCTTCTTCTGCGGGTCCAGACCGAGCCGCGCGCACGCGTCGGCGCGCGGCGGCAGGGCGTGGAGGGCGGCGCGAACGGGAACGCCGGTCGTCCCGAAACCCCAGGTCTCGTCGACGAACGGTGCGAGCAGACGATTCGTCAGCCCGGGGACCGCGTTCGGCTCGAGCAGCGCGATCGGCACGCGCCACTTGGTCACGCCGGGGACGCGCGCCGCCGCGACCAGCGGAAAGCAGACGTAGCCGCCGGTCGCGATCACGATATCGGGCTTGACCGCGCGCAGCAACGCGATGCTCTGCGCGACGCCCTTGGCGTTGACCAACGGCGAGACGAGGCGCGTCATCGGATGCGCGGAGATCGTGCGCAGCGGATAGCCCGCTCTCGGGACGATGGTCGTCTCCAGGCGGTCCTTCGTGCCGACGAACGTGACGCGCGCATCGTCGCCGAGGGCGTCGGCCAGCGCGATGGCCGGATAGATGTGTCCGCCCGTGCCGCCCCCGGCAAAGACGACGTTCATCAGCGCGCGTTGACGCGGCGGAAGCGGCCGACGTTCGCGATCAGCGCGAAGCAGACCAGATTGACGATCAGCGAGGAACCGCCGAACGAGATGAACGGCAACGGAACGCCGGTGACCGGCCACGACGACGTCACCACGCCGATGTTGACGAACGCCTGGATGACCACCATCGACGCGCAGCCGACCACCAGGAAGAAGCCGAACTTGTCCGGCGCCGTCAGCGCGATGCGGATGGCGCGATAGGCGAACACCAGGAAGAGCAGCACCACGGTCACGGATCCGACGACGCCGAGTTCTTCGCCGAGCACGGAGAAGATGAAGTCGGTGTACTGCTCGGGCAGGTAGAAGAACTTGGCGCGCGAGGCGCCCAGGCCGGCGCCGAGCACGCCCCCGCTGCCGAGCGCCAGTAGCGACTGCACGATGTGGAAGCCGGTGTTCTGCGGGTCTTTCCACGGATCCAGGAACGCGAGGACGCGCGCGCGCTGGTAGGCGCTCTTCATCACCAGGAGCGCGCCGAACGGCGCGATCGTGGCGACGACGGCGAGGAGGTGCGGGATGCGCGCGCCCGCCGCGAAGAACATCGCGAACGCGACCATGACCAGCAGGCTCGCCGTGCCCATGTCCGGTTCGCGCATGACGAGGATCGCGAGGAGGATGACCGGCACGAAGAGCGGCACCAGCCCCCTCGTCAACTGCGTGATGCGTTCTCCGCGCTGGGTCAGCATCGCGGCGAGATAGACGATCAATCCGAGTTTTGCGAACTCCGACGGCTGCAGGGTGAAGGACGAGGCGCCGATCCAGCGCCGCGCGCCGTTGACGACGATGCCGACGTGCGGGATGAGGACGAGCCCCAGCCCGAGGACCGAAGCGACGAGCAGATATGGCGCGGCCTTGCGCAGGACGTGATAGTCCATACGGTAGGCGGCGAACGCGACGGCCGCACCGACGACCAGCCACATCAGTTGGCGTTTGAAATAGTAGGCCGGATCGAGATGGTCGCTGTAGGCGACGGCGCTGGAAGCGCTGTAGATCATGATGAGGCCGACGGCGACCAGGATGCTGACCGAGGCGACGAGCAGCGTGTCGGGAGGCGCGTTGACGAACGAGCGGACCGGCGAGCGGTCCTCGTGCGCGTCGCCGAGGGAACGGCTGCGCGCGGCGCTACGCATCGGCGCGCTGTCCGAACGCGGCTACGGCCGCCGAGAACTGTTCGCCGCGATCCTCCGCCGACCGGAACATGTCGAACGACGCGCAGCCGGGAGAGAGCAGTACGACGTCGCCGGAGACCGTGAGCGCGCGAGCGCGCGATACGGCTTCGGTCATCGAGGCGGCGCTTTCGATCGGCACCCGACCCGCGATCGCCGCTTCGATCTCGCCGGCCGCTTCGCCGATGAGTACGACCGCCTTCGCGAGATCGGCGATGCTGTCGCCCAACTCGCGGAAATCGGTGCCCTTGGATTTCCCGCCGGCGATCAGGACGATCGGACGCGCGTACGAATGCAGCGCCGCGTCGACCGAACCGGGATTGGTCGCCTTGGAATCGTCGACGTAGAGCACGCCGTCGAACTCGCCGACGGGCTGGAGACGGTGCTTCATCGGCTCGAACGTGCGCACGCCGGTGCGCAGGGAGGCCGGATCGCATCCGATCGCGAGCGCCGCGAGCAGGGCCGCCATCACGTTCTGCACGTTGTGCTCGCCCGCGAGCGGGACGTCGCGCCGCGAGAGCATCGTCACCGGACGCGGATCGCCGTCGATCGGCGCATAGACGATCTCGTCCCCGCGCAAGTACATGGTCGCGCGTTCGTGATGGTCGCCGGTGGTGAACCACAGCTGGCGCGCCTGCGCGCGGCCCTCGCCCTGGCCCCAGTGCAGTTGCGCGATCCGGCGATCGTCGAGGTTGCCGACGAACGCGTCGTGCATGCCTTGGTTGGCGAAGATGCGGAACTTCGCTTCGGCATACTCGTCCATCGACGGATAGCGGTCGAGGTGATCGGGCGCGATGTTGAGCACGACCGCGACCCGCGGGCGGAACGCACGGATCGTCTCGAGCTGGAACGACGAGACCTCGGCCACGACCCAATCGCTGGGAGTCGCGTCGAGCACTTCGCGGATGAGCGGATTGCCGATGTTGCCGCCGACGCGCACGTTCTTGCCGGCGGCGCGCAGCAGATGCCCGATGAGCGCGGTCGTCGTCGACTTGCCCTTGGTGCCGGTCACCGCGATGATCTGCGCGCGGCACAGGCGATAGGCGACCTCGACCTCGCCGAGCACCGGCACGTCGCGCGCCTGCACGACCCGCACGGGCGCGCTCGTGAGCGGAACGCCGGGCGAGAGCACCGCCGAAGAGAGCGAGGGGACGATGGCGGCGAGGTCTTCCGGCCGCACGAACTGCGCTCCGTGCGCTTCCACGTAGGCGATCGCCTCGCCCAGCGATCCGACCGGCTTCTCGTCCGTCGCGAACACCTTCGCCCCGCGCGCGCTCAGCACGTCCACGCACGCAAGACCGCTCTTGCCCAGACCGATCACCAGGATCGTCTCCGAGGCATCGAAGTGCATGGTCATCGGACGACGATCCAATAGCCGATCGCCGATGCGATCGCGGAGGCGGTCCAGAACGTCGCGGTGACGCGCGTCTCCGGCCAGCCGAGCAGTTCGAAATGATGGTGGATCGGCGTCATCTTGAAGATGCGCCTCCCCTTCGTCGCCTTGAAGTACGTCACTTGCAAGATGACGGAAAGCGTCTCGCACACGGGAACGAAACAGACGATGATCAGGAGCAGCATCTGTCCGCTCGCTATCGCGAGACCCGCGATAGCGCCGCCGAGCAGCAGAGATCCGGTGTCCCCCATGAACATCTTCGCCTTGTGGCGGTTGTAGAGCAGAAAGCCGAGGCAACCGCCGATCAGCAGCGCCGCGACGACGTAGGTCCCGCCCACGTGCGCCGCGATGCCGGCGAAGGCGAAGACGATCAGCGGAGGCAGGGCGACGCCCGTCGCGAGACCGTCGAGCCCGTCGGTGAGATTCATCGCGTGCGCGGTACCCGTGACGGCGACGATGCCCAGCAGGAGCCAGAACCAATGCGGAACGGTCAGGGCGAAGGACGACGTGTGGAGGATCACGTCGACGGGCACGCGGGCGTCCGCATCGAGCAGTTGCAAGAACGCGATCGCCACCAGGGCCGTAGCGAGGTATTTCGTACGCGCGCGAAGTCCGAGGTTCTTGCCGCGGCGTATCGAGAGGTAGTCGTCGATGAACCCGATGCCGCCGCACGCGAGCGCCACGAAGAGCAGCGCGCGTGTCGCGTCTCCCGGAGCCCCGAGCGCGCCGAGCGGGAGCAGCGCGACGACGAAGCACAGGCCGCCCATGGTCGGGGTGCCGGTCTTCTGCTGATGCGTCGCGGGCGCGTCTTCGTAGGCGACCTGGTTGAACTGCCACCGAGGCAGGAGACGCAGAAACGCGAACCCGGCGACCGCCGAAAGCGCGAATCCGACGAGGACCGGCGCGAACTGCGCTAGCCGCTCGATCATACGCGCGTCTCCCAGAGCGGATTTCCGCCCGCGGCGCGCCATTTCAGGACGACGATCGGCGTCTGCTCGTCGCCATTGCCGTGAGGATTGTCGAGCAGGGCCTTCTCCACGACCGCGCGATCGACGCCGGTCGATGCGCCGAGGACCTTCGCCTTCTCCAGATCGTTCGCGTCGACCACGACGCATCCCGAACCGGTCGCGGTGTAGACCGCCTGCGCGAACGCGTCGGGCTCGCGCGGCGCGAGCACGATGGCGCGTTCGAACGGCGGCAGCGTGCCGGTGTAACCGTCGATCGCCGCGATCGCCTCGCCCATGATCTCGTAGAAGACCCCGCGCCTGCCGCGCAGACGACCGAGCACGTGCATCGCCGCCGCATAGACGACCTTCGGCGCGCCGACCGCGTCGATGACCAACTGCACCGACTCCGGCTGGCTTACCGTCGCGAGCGCCCCCGCATGGCGCGAGAGCGCGTAGGCGAGCCTGGACGGACGGATCGTCTCCGCGACGACGAACTCTCCCTGAGCGATCGCGACGGCGGTCTCCGATACGGCGACGACGTCGCCCGCGCGCGCGATGCCGCGTACGGCGGCGGCGACGATCGCCGGCAAGTCGTCGCCGGAACGGACGAGCGGCGTACGCACCGGGATCGCGACGATCCCGGCGGGCACTTCCGGTCGACGCACCGCCAGCGGCCTCATCGGCGCAACTTCTCCACGATCTCCTCGAGCTTGTAGACGCGCGAACCCTTGAGCAGCACCACGTCGCCCGGGCGCGCGTTGGATTCCAGCCAGCGCGCGGCTTCATCGTTCGATGCGAAGCGCGCGATACGCTCCGAGGAAAGCCCTGCGCGGCGAGCGCCGCGTTCCAGTTCGTCCGCGAACGCACCGCCGACGAGCAACCGGTCGACCGCGCCGGCCGCGCGCTCGCCCACGCGTTCGTGCATCGATGCCGCCTCGTCGCCGAGTTCCGCCATGCTCGCCAGCACCGCGATCCGGCGTTCGCCCGCCTCCTGCGCGAACGCGTCCAGCGCCGCGAACATCCCGCTCATATTGGCGTTGTAGGCGTCGTAGATCAGCCGCGGCCCGCCCGGCAGTGCGATCGATTCGTAACGTCCCTTCGGCAAGACGAGTCCCGGGATGGCCGCGGCGATCGTCTCCAGCGGAACGCCGAGTTCGCGCGCGCCGGCGATCGCGGCGGCGAGGTTCGCGCGGTTGTGCGCGCCGGGAAGGCGCACGTCGACGGAAAGTTCGGTCTCGCGATCGTCGTCGATCTCGATCAGCCGGCCGGTCCCGACCAGCAGCGTCGTGCGCCCGCCGGTGGAGATGCGCTCGTCGTCGGTGGCGGCGAACCAGCGCGGGCGTTCGGCGAGCGAGGGCGCGCGCCGGAGCGAGACCTCGTCGCGCGCGTTGAGCACGGCGGCGGCACCGCCGGAGAAGAGCCCCCACTTGGTGTGCGCCAAGCGTTCGCGAGAACCCATGATCTCGACGTGCGCCTCGCCGACGTTCGTCAAGATGCCGGTGTCCGGTCGGGCGGCGGCGACGAGCGGCGCGATGTCGTCGTAGTGACGCGCGCCCATCTCGACCACCAGCGCGTCGTGGGCGTCGTTCGCGTTCGCCAGCAAGAACTTGCTGACGCCGATCTCGTTGTTCTCGTTCGCCGGAGATGCCGCGACCCGATCGCCGAACGCCGCCGCCAGCAACTGTGCGAGCAGTTCTTTCGTCGTCGTCTTGCCGGCGCTGCCGGTGATCGCGACGACGCGCCCCGCATAGCGGTCGCGCGCCACCCGCGCGAGCGCGAGATAGGCGCGCAGGGTGTCCGCGACGAGCAGCGTGGCGATGCCGTCGACCGCGGCGGCGCGTTCCTCGACGACGAGCGCCGCGGCGCCGAGCGCGGCCGCCTTATGCGTGTAGTCGTGGCCGTCGAACCGCTCGCCGCGCAGCGCCAGGAACGCATCGCCCCGGGCGATCGTTCGCGTGTCCGTCGTGACCCGCAGCCACTCCGGCGCGTCCGCGCCGCCGAGCACTTCCGCTCCGGTCGCCTCGACGGCCGCCGCGAACGGGATCATCGCGCACCTTCGCGGCGCGCGAGCGCTTCGCGCGCGACTTCGGCGTCGTCGAACGGAAGCACGTTGCGGCCGACGAGTTGATAGGCCTCGTGTCCTTTGCCGGCGACGAGCACGGCATCGCCCGGATCCGCCTCGCGCACGGCGCGTTCTATCGCGGCGCGGCGATCCGGCACGACGGCATGGGCTTTCCCGCCGATCCCCGCGACGATCTCCTCGATGATCGCGCGCGACGATTCGGTACGGGGATTGTCGTCGGTCACGTAGATCCGGTCGGCGAGACGCGCCGCGACCGCGCCCATCAACGGGCGCTTGCCCCGGTCGCGATCGCCTCCGCATCCGAAGACGACGGAGAGTTTTCCGGAGGTCGTCTCGCGCAGCGCCGTCAGCGCATTGGTCAGCGAATCGGGCGTGTGCGCGTAGTCGACGACGACCGCGACGTCGCCGCCGCGGACCGGTTCCATGCGCCCCGGGACGCGCCGCACCGCATCGAGTCCCTTGGCGCTCGTCGCGTCGTCGATGCCCAGCGCGCGCGCGCACGCGATCGCGCACAGGGCGTTGGCGACGTTGAAGCGCCCGGGCAGATGCACGGCGAAGCGCGTGCCGTCGACGGCGAAGGTGCTCCCGTCCGTACGCATCGCGATGTCGGTCGCGCGCACGTCGGCGTCGGCGTCGATCGCGAAGGTCGTGGTCGGCTTCGTTCCGCGCGTCTGCCCGGCCCAGAGCGCGCCGTACGGATCGTCGGCGTTATAGACGCAGCGTTCGGCCGCATCGAAGAGGCGTCGCTTCGCCGCGGCGTACGCTTCCGTCGTACCGTGGAAATCGAGATGGTCGCGCGTGAGGTTCGTGAACGCTCCCACCGCGAAACGGACGTCCGCGACCCGCTCGAGTTCGAGGGCGTGCGACGAGACCTCCATCGCGACGACCTCCGCTCCGGCGGCCCGCATGCGCGAAAGCAGGCTCTGGAGTTCGGGCGGCTGGGGCGTCGTGTTCTGCAGTTCCCAGGAATACGCGCCGAAGCGCGCGCCGATGGTGCCGATCACGCCGGCCGGCCGGCGCGCCGCATCGAAGATCGATGCGACCATCTGCGTCGTGGTCGTCTTTCCGTTGGTACCGGTGATGCCGACGACGTCGAGGTCGCGCGACGGGTCGCGGTAGAACGCCGCTGCCAGGCGCGAGAGCGCGACGCGCGCGTCGTCGACGAGGACCACCGCGGCCTTCGATTCGTACGGCAGGTCCGTGACGATGACGCGCGCTCCCGCTTCGACCGCTTGCGGTGCGAACGTCAGCCCGTCCGCGCGTTCGCCGCGCAGCGCGACGAAGATCCCGCCCGCGACGACCTCGCGCGAGTCCATCGTCACCCCGGAGTACTCGCCCGCCGCGACGGCTCGCGCGAGCTCCGGCAGCGTCATCGCCCGGCCTTCGTTCGAGATGCCGACGACGGTGCGGGCAAGATGCCGGCGTGCAGCATCGCCCGGCGCGCGATCGTCGCGAACGCCGGCGCCGCGACGACGCCGCCGTAGATCGCGCCGACGGGACGCTCGACCTTCACGTAGATGACGTACCGGGGATGCTCGTAGGGGACCATGCCGATGAACGACGCGACGTAGGCGCCCGATTCGTAGCCGTACGTCCCGACCATCTGCGCGGTGCCGGTCTTGCCGGCCGTCGTGTAGCCGGGCACTTGCGCCGACGGATTTCCCGTGCCGCTCAACACGACCGTGCGCAAGAATTTCCGCAGCGTCGCGGCCGTCTTCTCGGAGAAGACGCGACGTTCGATCTCGGGTCCGTAGCGATACAGGACATCGCCGTCACCGTCCTCGATCGCGCGCAGGATGCGCGGCCGCAGGAGCATGCCGCCGTTGGCGATCGCGCAATAGAAACGCGCCATCGCTATCGGCGTGACCGAGACGCCCTGACCGAACGACATCGTCGCCAACGACGAATCGCTCCAGTCCTTCGGGTCGGGTACGATGCCGGGATTCTCGCCCGGCAGACCGATCCGCGTCGGCGTGCCGAAGCCCGCCTTCTTCTCCATCGCGTAGAACGCGCGCGTGCCGGTGTACATGCCGACCTCCGCCGCGCCGACGTTATGCGAGTACTCGATGATCTGTTCGAGCGTCTCGCTGCCGCCCGTGCCCGCCATGAAGCCGTCCTCGGCGTTGTGGATGATGTGGCCGCCGACTTCCAGCCGGTCGCGCGCGGGGAACGTCATGCCCAGCGTGACCTTGCCCGATTCGAGCGCGGCCGCAGCCGTCACCAACTTGTAGGTCGATCCCGGCTCGTAGGCATCCATGACCGCGCGATCGCGCCGCTGCGCGTCGCCGTACTTCCAGAACGCGTTCGGATCGAAGTCGGGGGCGTTGGCCAGGGCGAGCACCTCGCCCGTCCACGGATCCATGACGATGGCCGTGCCGGAGAGCGCGTGGTAGTCGCGCACCTGTTTCTCGAGCGCCTGTTCGGTGACGAACTGCAAGTAGGAATCGAGCGAGAGCTGCAGCGTCAGCCCCTGGATCGCAGGCTTGACGATCGTGTCGTGCCCGAGCGGGATGGGATGGCCGAGGTTGTCGGTCTCGAGCAGTTCCTTTCCGGTCGTCCCTTTGAGCTGGCCGTCGAACGCGTACTCGATCCCGTCGAGCCCGTTCTCGTCGGTGCCGACGAAACCGATGACGGTCGAAGCCATGCGTCCGACGCTGTCGACGCGCTTGCCGGTATCCTCGCCCTTGAGCTGCACGGCCGCGATGCCGAGCGCCTTGACGCGCTGCGCCTGCTCGTACGGGACCTTGCGCGCGATCCAGACGAACCACATCGCCTTGTCGTGCAGCGCGGCCACCGTGTCCGGGTCGAGCTTCCCGAAGATCTTCGCGAGCGCGGCGACGGCGGCATCGGGATCGGCGAGGTCGTGCGGGACCGCATAGACGCTCTGCGAGGGGAGCGAGCGCACGAGGACGTTATCGTCGCGATCGACGATGCTGCCGCGGCGCGCGAAGATGTCGAGCGCGTCCGAACGCTGCGCGAGCGCCTCTTTGGCCAGCACCGGACCGCGCAAGACCTGCACGTCGTAGAGCCGCCACGAGAGGAACAGCCCCATCGCGAGGAGGCCGAAAAAAACGACTTTCGCGCGCATCGGTGCGATGCGCGCGAATTGGCGTTGCTGCGGCGTCACGCCGCGGACCTCGTCGCGATCACCTCACGCTCGGTGCTGCCGGATGCGATCCGAAGAACGACGCGAAGGTCGAGAGCAGCGCCAGATGTCCCGCGTCCGTCCGCGCCGGCGCGACGCGCACCAGCGCGAATTGCTGCGGGTCGTGCATGCCCAGCCGCGCCGCGAAGGCCGCGAGCCGCTCCTGCGAGCGCAGCACGGTGATGCGGTCGTCGAGCCGCCCCGTCTCGCCCTGGAGGTTCGCGCGCTGCGCCTGGGCCTTGGCGACGGCATAGGTCATGCCGGTGAGGTTCGAGGTGAGCATCACGTAGCCGATGAGCAGCGACGAGAGGATGGTCAGACCGATCGAGAATTTCGAGAGCGCCGCGTATCGCGCGCGCGCCGCGTGCTTGCGGCGCGTCTCCGTCGCGCCTCGCGCCTGGCGCGGGTTCTTGATGCGCGGACGTTCTTCCAAGTATCTCGGCTGTATCATCAGCTCGCCTTCCGTTGAGCGGCGCGGATCTTCGCGGAACGCGCGCGCGGGTTGGACGCCTGTTCCGCCTCGTCCGCGACGAGGGGCTTGCGGGTGATGCGCTCGAGCCGCTCGTCCTCGCGGAACGTGGTCTTGACGATGCGGTCCTCGAGCGAATGGAACGAGATGGCGACGACGCGGCCCGCGCCGCGCAACTTGCCGATGGCGGCATCGAGCCCGTCTTTGAGCGCGCCCAGTTCGTCGTTGACGGCGATGCGGAGCGCCTGGAAGACGCGGGTGGCGGGATGGATGCGTTCCCTGTGGCCCTTGCGCTGGACCAATCCCGAGACCATCGCGGCGAACTCCGTCGTCGTCTCCGGCAGTCTTCCGGCGGCGCGGCGCTGCACGATGACGCGCGCGATCTTTCGCGCGGCGCGTTCCTGGCCGTAATGGAAGAAGATGTCGGCCAGTTCGGATTCGCTCGCGTGCAGCAGCACCGCGAACGCGCTCCGGCCCGACTCCGGGTCCATGCGCATGTCGAGCGGGGCCGCGTACTGCAGCGAGAACCCGCGATCGCCTTCATCGAACTGCATAGAGGACACTCCTAGATCGAACAGCGCTCCGTCGATCTGCGCGATACCGAGCGCGTCGAGACGCGAGGCCAGCTCCCGGAAGTTCGCGCGCACGAAGGTGAAGTTCGGATCCGTTATCTCCGCCGCGCGCGCCGCCGCCGTCGGATCCTGATCGAAGGAGATCACCCGCCCCGCAGGCACGCGCTCCAAAATCCCGCGCGTATGTCCGCCGGCACCGAAGGTCGCATCGACGTACGTCCCGTCCGGCCGGATCGCGAGCAACTCCAGCGATCGAGTAAAGAGGACCGGTATATGGCTCATGCAGCGTCCACATCGCGCTCGCTCTAGTAGAAGCCGAGGTCGGCCATGAACTCGGCCACCTCGCCTTCCGGCGCTGCGTGTTGGGCGAGCCGCTCCTTGGCCCAGATCTCGACCCGGGTCAGCGACCCGATCGATGTGACGTCGCGCTCGATGCCGGCATAGGCGCGAAGGCCCGCCGGGATGAGCAGACGCCCCTGGGCGTCGCACGCGACTTCTTCCGTATTGGCGAAGAGGTGGCGGACCAGCCGGCGGAAGCGATCGTCCTTCCGAGGCGCCGCTTCGAGACGAGCGCAGAGCTCTGCCCAGGTGACGCTCGGATACAGGGCCAGGCACGGGTCGGGTTGCGCGATGGTCAGGACGAAGCCGGCGCCCAGGCGCTCGCGAAAGCGGGCAGGCACGATAAGCCGCCCTTTCTCGTCGAGGGCGTGCTCCACCGACCCCGTAAACCGCGGTAGCTCCGCGTGCATCTCCCCTCCCTAGACCACCACTTCACACCACTTCCCACCACTATACGCAAATGGGCTCCCGAGAGCAAATCTGTCAGTTACAAAAGTTTTCGTAACTATACAGAAGCCGAGCTTACTATACAGGAGTCAGCGCTACCGGATAATGGTAGGACGCTCACCGAGACGTGGCGATCTTCAGCATCGCGGCGGGCCTGGTCCTAAGGGAGCGTTAAGTGGGGACACGGGACACCGTGGTCGGGCTCGAAGGTCGTATCGCAGGGCGCCATCTACCCTAAAGAACTGGGCCCCTCTGGCCCCTCGTACAGTCGGCCCTATTTCCTAGCGAGAAGCCTGGACACCGTCGGAGCGTGGGACATATGCTATCGAATCGCCGTTGCTGGGCGCACCTCCGTCCGGCAGGGACACCATAAATGGCTGAGCCTAGTCCAGACAGGCGTTCCGCTCCGCGCGTCTTCATCTCGCATAGCTCGCTAGACAAGGTCGCTTATGCGAATCCGCTTGTTGAGCTGCTCCGGGCTGAGGGAGTTGATCCCTGGATAGATAGCGACGATATCCCACTCGGCGATGACTTTGTGGTGTCAATCTTCAAGGGCATCAGGGACATTAGTGCGTTTGTCGTGATCGTTACGGAGAATATCGAACGTAGCGCCTACGTTCCGGAGGAAATCAGCAACGCTGCCGTCCGGCGCATTCACGATCGCTCTCGGATCGTCATCCCGATTCTTGTGAAGGGCGCTGAACCACCAGACCCCTTCATAGCGCTCAACCCCATCCATATCTCGTTCCCCGCAGATCTTCCAGGCGCCGCAAAACGGATCGCTGATCGTCTCTTCAATCGCAAGGAAGCCGTCACGATCGCGCCGCCGCCAGCGTATGCTGGCGCGCCCCTTCACATGTTACCGAACCTCCAACCCACGGACGTCCGAGTCTTCGTCATGCTCTGTGAGCAGTTGCTACAGCCGGAAGTCCAGACCGATATCTGGGACCTTAGCCTGCTACTAAAGCGCGGCGACGAGGTTGGGCTGGGTCTAGATGCCGTCAACATAGCCCTACAGGCGCTCGAGGGCGCCGGATATGTTGACAACCTCATAACTGAGCAGGGCACGATCATGCCCCTCGGCGGCCATCTAACTTATGCCGGTCTCGAGGAGTATCTCTCACACTACGAGAGCAATCAGTACCGAGACGCGAAAGCAGCCGCCCTGCATGTCCTTCTCAACAAACCAGCGATTTACGTTGACGCTATCGCCGCGGCGACCGGCTTCCCACTCCTCATTATAGAGCATATCATCGAAGGCTTGCGCCGCGCGCGTGCTATCGATGTTAGCGATGACGGCTATTCGGTCCGTCCTAGGGCGACGCTCGAACGAATCGCCGCTGAGTTCGAGGGGCCAAAACCGGGGGCAGGCCCATGAACGTAGTCAATCAGACTCTACCTGAACCCTCGGCTACACCTCTGGGGCGGATCACTCGTTCGGATGCCGTCCTAATTGCGCTCGCGACACTTGCCGGCTACGGTTTCGTCTTCGCATACCAAGCTGGACTATATAGCGTGTATGGAATACCTTTAACGTTGGTCGGTTTGGATCTACCGCTCGGTCTGAGCATCCTCGGACTATTCGCACCGGCGGTCCTTTTCTTTATCGGTCAGCGCATACCAAGCCCACTTTTTAAGTCCTGGTCCGACGACAAGTATCGCGCCGTCGGTAACGAGCTTCTCGGGACGACGGTACCGGTCGCAGCATGGAATATAATCGGTGGGGGAAGTTTCATCAGTTTTCTCGTCATGCTCGGAACGCTAATGCTAATCGTTCACGTCTTACTCAAGTACCGTAACCGCCGGCTCCAAGGGAATCCGGCCCCAACGCAGACGCGCACAACGACAGAGGCAGATCGAGGCTATCTATTCGGTGAAGCTCTTTCTGGCCGATCACTTTTCATGTTAGCCACGCTCGTAGCGTTGGCCATTCTATGTTTCTTCCTCGGCCGTTCGCGCGCTCAGAGCGAGCCCTCCTATTTCGTCGTCCAAGGTCACCGGCAGTATCTCGTAGTCTCTGCATCGAGCGATCGGATTATTGGTGTGCCGATGACGATAGAAACTACGACGTACCACGCGCCGCTATTAGGCTTCCTGCAGGTGCGCGAACAAGTCGTCATCGCTCATGACGGCTTCACAATAATCAAGCTCGGGGACGGCAGCGCGCTGTCCTTCCAGCTAGCCACCTCTCGCCGAGGCAGATTCTTGGATCGGGCTGGACAAGTTGCCCTCGACGTAACCAAAACCGCCGCGCCGACATCGTGCGCCGAGAGCCGCCCGACAGCGCGTAGCTGTCACCTGAGATGGCGACCGCCGTCTTCTTGATCACGCGACAACACCTGAACCGAACCGATACCCCAAGAGTGAAAGCATATGTTGAACGGTGCCGATCACCTTGATACACCATCCGTCGTTCTAGCGGCGGCGTGCCTTGCCCGCCGCTTTGTCTGCGCGACGCTTCGCCGCAGCTCGTTCCCGCCGGCGCTTGCGGATCACGTGTTGGTCTTCGCCAATGCGCTCCGCGACAGTCGCTTCGAAGTGCCGGATCAGCGCGCCGACCTTCGCCGACTCGATGAGGTGTTCGACGATCTGCCACTGCTTTACGGGCAGGCGCTTCTCTTCAAGTCCGTCTTTGAGATCTTTCAATGTTCTCGCCGCCTCTGCGCTGATCTCAAACGTCACCTTAACGACGATTCCCATTGCGTCTCTTTCCGCGCTTTTCGCTTGTGGAAAAACGGGTTTCCTGGTAAACTTGTTTTTGACCTGCGGCCAGCGGTCGAACGCCGCCCAAGCGGCATAGGGTACGCCTCAAAGGAGACTCCGGACCGCGCACTAACAGGGGCGCAGAGAGGGGGAGCGCAAGGGGATGTCGGCTCGACAAATCACGTCGCTGCTGAGAAGCCATGTCGACGGTGACATGCAGCAGTTCTACTCGACGGCGCTCCAAGCGGCCGCCGATGAGGCGCGCCTTGGTCACGTCCGCGTCGCCAAAGAGCTGCGCGACCTCATCGACAAGGGTCGCTCCAAAGCGAGCGCTGCACCGCTCTTCGCGGGAACCAGCGCGCTCGCACAGCCGCGCGGCGACCTGGCATCGCTGCTCACGGCGAGCTATCCGACCGTTCGTCTGGCGAACATGGTCCTCGACGATGCGTTCCGCAGCCGCCTTGAGCGGGTGCTCCACGAACAGAGCCAGAGCGAGCGACTTCAAGCGCACAATCTCCAGCCGCGGCGCAAGCTGCTCCTGATGGGGCCGCCCGGATCGGGCAAGACCATGACTGCCTCGGTGATCGCAGCCGAGCTGCGTCTGCCCCTCTTCGCCATTCGCCTTGAGGGCGTGATCACCAAGTACCTGGGCGAGACGGCGCAGAAGCTGCTTCAGCTCTTCGAGGCGATGCTCACGACGAAGGGCGTCTACCTCTTCGATGAGTTCGACGCGCTCGGTGCTAAGCGCAATAGCGGGAACGACATCGGCGAGATCCGCCGCGTCCTCAACTCGTTCTTGCAGCTCCTCGAATCGGATCGCTCGCAAAGCGTGATCGTATGCGCGACGAACCACCCGGAGCTGCTCGACCGTGCGCTGTTCCGGCGCTTCGACGATACGATCGAATACCAGCTCCCCGACGGGCCTCAGGTCGAGCGCCTCATGCACGAACGACTCGCGGCCTTCGATGTCGGGCAAATCGATTGGCCGGCCGTCGTCTCGGCCGCACAGGGCCTGAGCCAGGCCGACATCGTTCGTGCCAGCGACGACGCCGCGAAGACCGCCGTTCTCGGTGGCCACGCGGCGATTCGTACGGCTATGGTCCTCGACGCGCTACAGGAGCGAAGCGCCGCTCCCTAGTAGGCACCCCGTAACGGGGGTGTCTGTTTGAATCTCTACCGTCATATTATTGTGCCCGGCGATGGGGCGCGTGTGCCGTTCAAGTCGCCGCTGGCCATGCCGCACGCGAAACCCCAGAATCGCGGCGAGCACGGACGGCGCCTCGCGCGCGAGATGGCCAAGGCACGTGAAACCGGACTCGCCTGGCTCGCGCACTACAAATGGACCGGCGTTCTCTATGGCAACGGCGGGTTCACGATCGAGATCATCGCGAGCCAGTTCTATCCTGACGTCTTCGAGAGCCTTTCGAACGGGATTGAAGTCTCCGCGGTCGTTCCCATTCCCGATAAGCCCTGGCTGCACCGTGTAACGCTCTATATCCCAGCGGAAGCAGCGGACCTCATCGAGGATCGCCTAGCGCGCTATCTCGATGAGGCGAACGATACCAAGGGCGGCCCGGCCTATGCCGACAGCATCGATCGAATGACGGAGATCGCCTTTCGCGATCCGCTCGAGCTGGTGTGGACGGACCCGGTCGCGCTGCTTCCGAAGCGTGGGGCAAACCACTGGTGGGAAGTCTGGGTCCGCGCGACGCGCGATGACGATTTCAAACACGTCCTACGAACGCGTGAGATCAAGCAGAAGTCGTATTACAAGTATTTTCCGGAACGAGTCGTTCGTTGGGTCTTCACCTCCGCCGAAGTCCTCGAAGAGATCATCGCGAATACGGGAGCGATCGCCGAACTCCGTCAACCCTACAGCATCCCGTCGAAGATCCTTCAGGCCTCCAACTCTGTTCAAGCCGAACTCTCGCGCGAACTTCTCGCCCGCACCGTCGCGGCGCCCGACACGGCACCGGCCGTTTGCATCCTCGACACCGGCGTGAACCACGGGCACCCGCTACTTGCGATCGCCTCATCGGGCGTCGAGTCGTGGACCTTCAACGCGGCATGGGGCACCCACGACGGCGCGGTCGACGGACACGGAACGCAGATGGCGGGCTTGAGTCTGTACGGGAATATCGCGCCGCTCTTGACTCAGACGGATCCCATCAAGCTGACGCATCGCGTCGAATCCTTCAAAGTGATCCCAGATGACAATGCGCCCGATCCGGACTATGATATCGAGTCGTACGGACACGTGTACCATGCCGGCATGCTCGCGCCCGAAGTCGCATTTCCGAACCGCGCGCGTGTCTATTGCTCCGCCGTCACGAGCGACATGCCGTCGTCGCTTGGCTATCCTTCAAGTTGGTCGGGCTTTATCGATGAGGACTGCGCGAGCCAAGGGAAGCGGCGGCTCTTCGTGATCTCCGCTGGCAACCTGGATCGCGGCGGCGTGCTTCACGCCGAGGACTATCCGGCGGCGAACATCACGGCGCCTATCTTCGACCCAGCTCAGGCCTGGAACGCCTTAACGGTCGGCGCCTACACCAACCTGACCACCATCGCCGAGAAGCGATATGCCGGCTATGAGCCGCTCGCGAAGGCCGGGGGCCTCTGTCCGCAAAGCCGCACGACGGCCTTTTGGGAATCGCAGTGGCCGATCAAGCCCGACATCGTACTCGAAGGTGGGAACTTCGCACGGCAGCCTGGCGATCCGACCGCGCACAGCATCGATGACCTTGCCGTGCTATCGACAAGCCACGATCCGAAGACGTCGGCGTTCTCGTCATTCGGTTGTACGAGCGGCGCGGCAGCCCAGGCGGCCCACATGTGCGCTGCGGTCGCGGCTCAATATCCGGATTTGTGGCCCGAGACGATTCGCGCGCTCATGGTTCATTCGGCCGAGTACACGGATGAGATGCTCGCACTGTACGATGCGAACGACGGCAAGAAACGCCGACACCTCCTCGCCCTCTTTGGTCACGGTGTCCCAAACAAGCAGAAGTTGCTGTGGAGCCTGCAAAACGACCTCACGATGATTGTTCAGGGGAAGATCCAGCCATTCGTTGCGCGCGACGGTGCGGTCGTGAGCAACGAAATCGTCTACTACGATCTCCCGTGGCCGGTCGACGTCCTTCAGCAGCACGCTGAGGCTCCCGTAACGCTGCGGGTCACGCTTTCCTATTTCGTAGAGCCAAATCCGTCCCGGCGCGGTTTCTCAGGCCGGTACCGCTATGCATCTCACGGACTGCGATTTGCGGTACGTCGCCCGGGCGAGGGCATTCAGGCGTTCAAGGAGCGCGTCAATACCCTGGAACGCGATGAAGAGTTCCAAAAGCAGAACGGGACCGACGACGGTTGGTTTCTCAAAAGCAAAGTACGCGATCGTGGCTGCCTTATCTCGGACTCCTGGGAGGGCGGCACAGCGGCCGAACTCGTCGATCGCGGGACCATCGCTATCTACCCCATCGGTGGTTGGTGGAAGACGCTCAAAGATAGGCGGCTCGCGGGGAGGGAGGCCCGCTTCTCGCTGTGCGTGTCGCTCGACGTGCATGACGCTCAGATCGACATCTATACGCCGATTCAGCTTGCCGTCGAGAACCTCGTCGGCGTGACGGCTGATTCCGGGGCAGCTCAGGTGTGAGGTGGCCGCAGCCAGATGCCAATGCAGTCGCGATGTGGGGGCTCCTCGGCGGGGTCCTAGAGTTCGTAAAGACCCTAGGAAGTGCCTTACTAGGAGGCTGGATCGGGTATCGTGCGAGCCGCATGTCCGCCGACCGCGCAAAGGACCTGCAGCACCAACGCTTTGATCGTGACGATATCGCATCGCTCTTGCAGGCAGAAGTTACCCTCTTGGACGCGACGCGCATCGCTGAAGGCAACGTCGCGAGCGGTTTCTTTCCTCAAGTCACGTGGAAGAGGCGATTCGATCGGCTCCTAGCGCTTGACCGGGACGGGGCACTCGCGCGCGCGTTTTCCACGCCAAGGCGTTACCGCAACTTTCTCATCGAATTGTCGAGAATCGAACGGATACTCTGGCAGTTGATCATCGATCTTGATGAAGACAAGATCAAGGCGGAATTAATGGACGATGTCTCGCGGGATGATCACTGGACTCGCAGACATCGGGACAAATGGATTGAGGACCGGATTCAAGAGATTGTCGATGAATGGTCCGGAGAAGATACCGTCTCGCTTGTCGGAGCATATCTCATACCAGCGCTGCGACGAGCCCAACTCATTATTCGGCGAGAGCTAACGGATCGAGGTCTGGGAGACATGGCGGGACCTCCACCGCAAAGCTCTCTCGTGACGCTTCCAAGCGCAGACGAGATAATGATGTTCGGCTATGGGGTCTACGACCTGCTCGGCGAGTCAGAGCGCCCCTAAGGCGATCTCTGCGATTTCTAGCCAGCGGTCCACGAGACTGGTTGCGACAGCTTGTACAGTGTGACAGAGTCGACCGATTCTTCAAGCCCTCCATCGCCATGGCGCAACCAGCAAACGCCGGCGGCGTCCCGGAACGCGATCTCGACGGCGAGTTTGATATACATCCCGTGACCGCTCGATGGAATTGCCACGTCCAGTCTGCCGGGAGGCGCCTGGCCTACCGTTGCTTGGAACCCCGAACTGCCAACTGCAGTGTCTCGAAAGGCGCCTTGCACAGATACGAGACTAACAACAAGCAGGTAGATTGACTGATGCGAGGCGTTCTGGACGACGACATTCTGGGTGAGACCGGTACCGGTTGAGGTCTCGGGACCAAGCCATGCCGTCACAAGCTCCGCCTGACGACGTCGCTCGCGGACATCTCGACGCCGGGCATCCCGCCCAGCCAGGAACAGCGCTACAATGACGGCTGCGCATGTTCCAATCGATCCAAGCCACGTGGGAACGCTATCCCACCAAATGCACGTGTTCACGTGATCCTCGCATTCATGGCATCCTAGCCAAGCCGTTTACGGCGGTCGGAGGGGCTGCTGTAACCGCAGCTATCGATCATCTTGGGCGTGATCTGCTCCGCACCGGTCTTGATCGCATGTATAGCCGCACGCGTTAGGAGCGTGGAGAGCTCGCCGATGGTGCCTTCGGACATCGAGAGCAACTTGATCGCGAGGTTCGTCTCGATCAGGTTCGACGGCTTCTCCAGCGCCAATACCTGTTCGAAACTGGCGAGAAGGCGAAGGAAGTCTGTCCCCATCGACCACTTCGGAACCACTGCAGGTTCGAAGCGGTTCTCGAGCTGCCGATCTGCCTGAATCGCGAAATACGCATCCTGCGTACCGACCGCAACGATCGGGATCGCGAGCTCGTTGCCAAGGTTCTTGAGCATATTCCGGAACTGCTGTTGCTTCGCGGTCGACCCAGCGAGGATGTTCTGGATCTCGTCGATGATGAGGATCTGGACGCCAATCGAGTCGAGCAGTTGCAAGACCTGGAGCTGCCGCTGATCCACACGCGACGAGGGCCGAAACGGTGCATAGATCGTGGAGAGCACCGCATTGTAGAAGCGCCCTTCGTCAGGCACGTTGGGAGCCTGGACGAGCAGGACAGGAAAGCTCGAGGAAACTTCCGGTGAGTAGTGGATGACGGGTTTGTGGCGACCAGCAAACCGATTGACGATCATCGACTTGCCATTGTTCGTCTCTCCCACGATCAGCAGGTTCGGCATGCGATGGATCTTCGGGGCGCTCATCAAATCTTCGAGCTTATCGACGATCGAACGCGCGAGCGAGTAGTCGATCCAGCGAGTCCCACGAATCTTCTCGATCCGGGCTTCTCGCGGGTCCTCAGGCATCGTAGATCTCGAACGGCGCGATATCGGCGGGAATGTCAAAGTCGGGGAGCGGCGGCGTAGGGAGCACCAGGCGTTCGCGGCGCCCATGGGCTTTACGCTGTTCCTTGGAGCGGCGGACTGCCTTGGTCGCCTTGATGGCCTGCTCCTGGTGCGCCCGCATTCGCTCATACGTCTGGAAGATGGCTTCCTCGTCGACGATGGCGCGGCTATCCTTTGCGAGAATCTTCTGGATATCGCGCAACTCCCAGAGGCTGATCGGGGGGTGCGAACTATTGCGATAGGGGACCTCGGCGTACTGCCGCAGGTCGGGATCCCAGAAGTATATGATGCTGATGTCGCGCGGATCTCGACGGAAGACGAACTTGCGTTTTCCGTTCTTCGACGTCGCGTTGATGTACGGCCGTAGGACGTCGCTGTAATACTGGATATCGTCGGCTTGCACGCCGTACTGCTGGATGGTGCGTTCGATGTAGGGCATGAAGTCTAGACGGATCCGCTCTTCGTTTGTCGGCCGCTTGATAACGCCGATACCCGGCTGGTCGGCGGTACCGAGGATCGCCTCACGCCAGCGCTGGAGCGGCGTCGTCTTGATGCCTTCGTGGAAGCGTTGGTGATAGACGCCGGTGACGAACTCGGCGAACCAGTACTCGAACTCGCGAAAGGTCATCGCCCCGCGGACTTCCGAATCGTACTCACCCTTGTGCGCCGGGGAGGAGAACGTCGCTCCCTCAAGCCGCTCGAGTGCCGTCGACAACGTCCCCATCATTCGCTCTATGTGCGCGCCGTAGTGGGGTCTGGCGACCTGCCGGAAGTCGATTTCGATGCCATACTCTTCGCATGCGCGCAGAAGCATTTCCCCGCGAAACTCGCGCGCATTATCCATGTGGATCATCGCTGGCATGCCCCAGCACGGCCAGTTGGCCGCAACGCCGAGTTTGGCCAGCCAGGTCTCTTTCGGAAGAATCGCATGGGTCAGACAGAGGCCAGCGCTGCTCGCGCCCGGGGGGTCTAGCGAGACCAAGAACCCGACAACCATGCGGCTATAGACGTCGATCGCCAGCGTCAACCAAGGGCGGCCGATGGAACGGCGCTCGTCTTCGTCGACCAGCATGATGTTGAGCTTGGTGTGATCGATCTGCACGACTGAGAGCGGACTGTTTGCCGCGTCGAACTGACCGGGACGCGCATCGAAGCGGTCGCTCGCGAGTTTCGAATGCGCGCGTCGATGAAGGCGCAAACGCTCGGAGCGGGCATTGATCCGCGCGCGCACGGTGTTGCGATGTGGCGCCTCGACGCCTGCGGCACGGCAAAGGCGGGCGACCTCATCGGCGGTCGCCTTGACCGACGGTTGCTGACTCGTGAGATAGAACGTCTCGATCGCGGCGTTCATGATCTCGTCGGCTGCGGGCGCGACCCGCGACTTTCCGCGACCGCCGCTCGAGCGTATCGGCAAGAGCGATGAAAGTTTCCCGGTGGGGCGGTAGTATCGCATCCACCGGTAGACGGTCGAGGCCTCGACGCCGTACGCTTTGGCGGCCGCTTCGACGTCGGCACGAACGGTGCGTCCGAGCGCCAAGAACGGCTTGATGAGCGCGTAGCGCCGACGGGCCTCGTCCCAGTCCTGTCCATCGAGCTGCGAGAGATCGGGCGTGACCTGGACGAGGACATCATCGAAATCGATCGGGTGTAGGTCCGCTATCGCGAGGCGCTCCGAGAGACCCGTGTCCGTGTCTTGCGCCATGACCGCGTCCAGGTCGAGGACGTGCGTGATGACGAACCGGCGCCCATGGGCGGCGACATCGCTCCCTCGGTCGATCGCGAGACCTGGCCGGTCCTTCGCTCTCACCGTGCTGCGGGCCACCAGATAGTGCTGGTCATCGTGAGTCGCTCGTCGAGGTCGGTGCTGAACGAGCGGCGGCCGATCAGCGACCACAGGGTCGGGATCAGCTGCGCCTGATTCCACGGGTCGGCGCAGCAGGCGGCAAGCAGTGACTGCGGCGTCGCCGTCCCCATGGAGCGAAGCATGGGGGTGAGGACTGCTTCGTGGTCGGGATCGGGCGTACAACGCGCATAGGGCAAGAGGAAGCGTGCGTTGGCGAGGAAAGGCGTCCGGATCTCCACCTCGGTCGTGATTCGGTAGATCCAACCGTTCTCGAGCGCGTGCTTACGGGCGGCCTTGAAGCGCGGCTTGAGCTCGCGCCATCGCTCGAAGATCTCCTTGCGGAACTTCACGTCGCAGAGCATAGGAGGACCGTATCCAAAGGTGATGAGGAAGTCCGGATAGCCGATGACGAGCTTGCCGGTCAGGCTCCGGTATCTGATCGCTACCGGCTGGGTGTCGTAGGCCCTGACCGTGTCGCTGAATTCGAGAGTCGCGGCGAGATCGCGCTCGAGCTGCGATTCGAAGGCCACCATCTTACCGGCCTTACGGCTCGCGTAGAGGCCGGTGACGCTTCTCCGGTTAGGAGGTACCTGGCGAACACTCACAAGCTCCTCCCCGAGTAACTGGTAGGCTGGAGTACTATATTCCTCAAACCTGGTAGCATCAACTCCTAGACGCTGTAGCGGCGGGTTCTGTTCAAAATGCCTCATTGTTTGGTCTCCAGTAGTTTTGTCTTTTGGAAGTCACAAAATCACGCGATCGCCGCTCTATATTGACAATCTCCGATATAGGATATAATATCGATGCATGTCGATGCAAGGATGTTGCCCGCCTCCGGAGGTCGCCGAGGGCGACTTCACCGGGGACGCCGCTCTCTTCAAAGCGATTGCGGATCCGCACCGGCTCCTGATCCTCTCGTGGCTCGCGCGCGTCGACGACGACGTCTGCGTCTGTCACTTCACCGACGCGCTTCCGCTCAATCAACCGACGGTCTCGCATCATCTGAAGATCCTCCGCGACGCGGGGCTCGTCACGAGCGAACGTCGCGGCACCTGGGTCTATTACCGCCTCGCGATCGATGCACGGCGGCGCATCGCCGCCGCCCTCGATCTCGTCCTTCCGCAGAAAGCACACGCATGAAAACGCACCTCAACCTCGCGACGACGGACCTCGACGCGAGCGTCTCGTTCTACTCCACGCTGCTCGCGGCGAAGCCGTCGAAAGTCCTGAGCGATTACGCGCTCTTCATCACGGAGGAGCCCGGCATGGAGCTCGCGCTCGATCTCCGCGCTTCCGTCGCTCCGACGCTCGACGCGCATTTCGGCATCTTCGTCGAGACGGCGGGCGATGTCGAAGCCGCGATCGCGCGTCTGGAATCTGCCGGACTGGCCGATTCCATCGAACGCGAGGATACGTGCTGCTACGCGAACCAGACGAAGGTCTGGGCGACCGATCCCGAGGGCCGGCGTTGGGAAGTCTATACCGTGCACGAAGAGACGGTCGAGCGCGAGGACGAGAACACGACGTGCTGCGCGACGGACGACGCCTCGCGTTCGTGTTGCGCGGCCTAACGCGACGCTGCGCCGCCGAGGCGATCGGCACGGCGCTGCTGCCGGCGGCCGTGGTGGGATCGCATCGCCGCGGAGCGCTTGAGCGACGGAAGTTGTAGCGAGACGGACCCGCCTCAGACGTCCGGCGCGTCGTCCGTCATCGGGCCCGAGCCGAAATGATGCACGCGCTCGGGCGTCTCCGGCGCGTCATCGGCGCCCGGAGGGTCCAGCACGAAGACGCGATCGAGATTCGTCAGTTCCATGAGCTGCCGTACGGTCTGCGTGGGCCGCGCGATCCGGATCGTGCCTTTTCCGCCGCCGTCGAGCATGCGCTTTCGCAGCCTGATCAGACAACTGATGGCCGACGAGTCGAAAAAGGTCACGCGAGAGAAATCGAGCACCACGGTATCCGCCCCGTCCAAGGACCGCAGCAAGGCGTCGAAATCCTTCGCACAGGCGCTGTCGATCTCACCGGAAAGGCCCACCGACCGAACGGACCGGGTCATGTCGAAATCCACCCAAACCTCTGGACGAAGACGCCGTAGACGTAGGTCCAGATTGTTAACTTGGGTAGTCCGCTCCTGTCGCTTCCACCGGAAATGGGACCTCGGGGCTCGCGCCGCGGGCGGCCCGGTCGCGGCTTCAACCTCCGCCCTGGTCTCCGTCGGCGACGTAGAGCAGCCACGGCTTTTCCGGGTGATGGTCCGGCGGGAACGTCGCACCTGCCTGGAAATGCTGCCGGAAGCCGCACTCGGAACATTCGTATTCGCCCGACATCACGACGGGCTGCCCGCCGCTGCCGAATATCTCCGTCACGCTAGGACTTCTTGCGCTTGCGCGTCGCGGCGGCTTTCTTCGCGGCCTTTTTCAGCGTGCCGCTGCGCTTCTTGGTCGCGACCGCCTTCTTCGCGGCTTTCTTCGCCGAACCGGTGCGCTTGCGCGTCGCCGCGCCTTTCGCCGCGCTCTTCTTCCGGCCGCGCTGGGGATGGACGCCGAAGTCCTTCGCCGACCCTTCGGAGACGTCGACGTCGTAATGCTTTGCGGCCTTCTTGATATTGGCGAACGCGAGGTCGCGATCGGCCGCGGTGACGCCGGTCACCTGATCGAAACGCGCGGCCGCATTGCGGACGTGGCGCGCGTCCGTGAGCGGTTCTTTGCGCTGCTTCGGAAATGCATAGACGCTGTCGGGAAGATCGCTCTGCTCGGTCAGCCGTCCGTGTTTCTCGTGCGGTTTCCACGTAGCTCTCATATCCTGTCCCTGCCCGTACGGAAGGCGCATCAAACGCGGTCGCTGCCGAGCGCCGCGCTGCGTTCCCGCTCGCTCGGCTCGCCGCACAGCGCGCCTTGCAGCAGCACGGCGACGACGGCGCCGGCCAGCGGCCCGACGATGTAGATCCAGATCGACCCGAACTGCCCCGCGAGCAGATCGGGAACGACGGAACGCGCCGGATTCATCGACGCTCCGCTCACCGTTCCGCCGAAGAAGCCACACGCTCCGATCGCGAATGCGACCGCGACCGCAGCGGCCTTGCCGACCGCCGGCTTGTTGTCGGCCATCCCGAGGATCACCACCATCACGATCGCGGTCAGCACCATTTCGCAGGCCGCCGCCACCAGCGGCGGCGTTCCCGGCGAGGGACGGCTCGCGCCGAACGCGAGCGCGGGACCGAACGCGATCCAGGCCGCACCGCACGCCAGCAGCGCTCCGACGAACTGCGCGACGATGTAGCCGCCCGCCAGCCCCCACGGGAAGACGCGTCGGAGCGCGAAGCCGATCGTCACCGCGGGATTGGCGTGAGCTCCCGAGATCTCGGAGAACGCGTAGATGACGGCGGCCGCCGCGAAGGCGCGCGCGAGCCAGCGCGAGACGAAGTCCACCTCGTGCCCGACGAAGTAGCCGACGTCCACGGAGATCGCGGCCAACGTGATGACGAACGTGCCGGCGATCTCCGCGCCGAGCCGCTGGAGCACGTGCGGATGTCGCGCCTTCGAGGTGGGCATGAGCCCTATCGTTCCCGCAAGGGCCGCCTCTCGAACGGGTAGGACGTCTCCATGGCCGGAACGACGGTCCTGGCGGTCAATATCCGCGCCGGCGGCTCGCGGGCCGCGGTCGACGCGCTCGTCGCCCGCGCATGCGGTCACCATCCGGACGTCGCGATCTTCTCCGAATACCGCGATAACCGGACCGGCGCGTCGCTGCGAGCCGCGCTCGACGAGCGAGGCTTCGTGCATCAGGCCGACTCGGAAGGCGGCCCGAAGAACGGCGTCCTCATCGCCGCGCGCGAAGCGTTCGCGGCGATCGCCAATCCCTTCGGCCTCTCCGCCGAAGAATATCCGAACGCGGTGCTCCAGGCCACGCTCGCGAACGGCTTGCGCGTCTACGGCGTCTACCTGCCGGGGCAGATCCGCAAGCGGCCGCATCTCCGCTGCTTGATCGCGACGGCGCGGCGGACGGACGAAGCCGGGATCGAAGCGCTATGCATCGGCGATTTCAACTCCGGGCGCGACGCCACCGACATCGAGATCAACGCCGGCCGCGCGCGATTGCGCGATGCGTTCGATACGGCCGATCTCTATCTCGAACTCGAACGAGAGTGGACGGAGGCGTGGCTCCATCTCCATCCCGGGACCCTCGAATACAGCTGGTATCCCTTCCGCCTGAAGGACGCGCGCCCGCCGCGCAATGGCTGGCGCATCGACAAGGCGTTCGTCTCCCGCGCGCTCCTGCCGCGGCTGGCGAGCGCGGAATACGATCACGGCTTCCGGACCGAGAAACTCACCGACCATTCCGCGCTCGTCGTCTCGTTTTCGGGGTAATTCTGCGAGCATGAACGCGCGCTTCGATCGCATCCCCTCGTTCGCACCCGGAAAGGACGGCTACGTCCATGCCGTCATCGAGACGCCGGCGGGAACCCGTCACAAATATGCGTTCGACCCGCACTATGGGGTCATGAAGCTCAAGAGCACCCTCGCCGAAGGACTGGCGTGGCCCTACGATTATGGATTCGTTCCGCACACCATCGGCGGCGACGGCGATCCCGTCGATATCCTCGTGCTCAACGATGCACCGACGTTCTCCGGCTGTCTGATCGAGACGCGCATCCTCGGCGGGATACTGCTCTTGAAGAACGGCGAGGAGAACGACCGCCTCGTCGCCGCTCCGCCCAGGCGCAAGGGCGTCTCGCTGAAGACGGACGCCTACGACGATCTCGGCGATATCCCCGACGCTCTCCTCGACGGGCTGAAGGACTTCTTGGTGCAATATTCTCAGGAGCAAGGAAACGAGATCGCGATCAAGGACGTCTGCTCGCGGAAGAAGGCCCTCAAGGTCATCGATAAGGCCGGGAAGGCCTACGAGCGGCGCTAGCCGCCGCGCAGCCGCTCGAGCGCCGGATGGAGCGCCTCGGAAAACGTCGGGAACGGCTCGACGATATCGGCGAGCATCGCGATATCCGCACGCGTGCGGATCGCGAGCGAGAGCAGGCTCACCATCTCCGAGGCCATCGGACCGAGGATCGCGGCGCCGACGAGCCTGCGCGCCGCGCGATCCGCGACGAGCTTCAGCGTTCCGCTCGGCGGCTTGCGCGAATAGATGACGGCGCGCGCGCTCTCGTCGAGTCCGACGCTCGCGACGACGAGATCGATGCCCGCATCCTCGGCCTGCCGCTGCGTCTTCCCGGTAGCGGCGTATTCGGGCTCCGTATAGACGCAGCGCGGGATCGCGTCGTAGCCGGCGACGGCCGCGTCGCCGAGGATGTTCGCCGCCGCGATGCTTCCCTGGTATTTGGCGACGTGCGTGAACAGCCCGACGCCGGTGACGTCGCCCGCAGCATAGACGTCCGGCGCGGCGCGGCAGTGCTCGTCGACGCGGACCGCTCCCGACTTCTCGTCGCAGGCGACGCCGAGCGCCTCGAGGCCGAACCCCTTCGTCCGTCCCCGTCGCCCCGCGGAGACCAGCAGCTGCGTGCACGAAAGCGACGACCCGTCGTCGAGCTCCGCCGCGACGCGCGCCTTTTCCGAACGGACGCGCACCGCGCGCGCTCCGAGGACCAGCCGCACGCCGTCGTCCCGCAGCGCGTCGGCGAGGATCTCCGCCGCCTCCGGCTCTTCGTCCGAAAGGATGTGCGGCGCGCGCTCGACGATGGTCACGCTCGAACCGAGACGCGCGAACGCTTGCGCGAGTTCGACGCCGGCCGCCCCGCCGCCGAGGATCAGCAGTTCCTCGGGCGCGGCGCCGGCCGCGGTCGCCTCGCGCGTCGTCCAATACGGAGCGTCCGCCAATCCGTCGATCTGCGGGATCTCGGGCTCGGAGCCCGTGGCGATCACGAGCGCGCCGTACGCATAGGCGTCGCCGCCGACGCGGACGCGCTTCGACGGTTCGATCCGCGCGTCGCCCCGCAAGAGCGTCACGCCGTCGCCTTGCAGACGGCGCGCGTGCTCGGCATCGTCGTACTCGTCGACGTTCGCCGTGCGCCACGCGAACGCTTCGGCCGCGCTCAGGCGGAGCTGCGCCGCCCGCAGCAGCGTCTTGGACGGCATGCACGCCCAATACGCGCACTCGCCTCCGACGCGTTCGCGTTCGATCAGCGCGACGCTTCGCCCGGCCTTCGCGAGCGCGGAGGCGCAGGTGGTGCCGCCCGGACCGCCGCCGATCACGATCGCGTCGTACGTCGTCACCGGGCGCCTTCGGGCAGGACGATCGCGCGGCGCAGATACGCATCGGAGAGCGTGTAGTAGAGATGGATCGCGCCGTCGGCTTCGACGGCCGAGGCCGCGAACGCGACGTCGCGCATGCCGGCCTTCGGCGGCGGCGCCACGAAGAGCGGATCGCCGCAACGCGCCGTGCAGCGCGTGAATGCGGGATCGAACGCGACCCATCCGACGCGCCACGTGCCCGCCTCGTCCGCACCGTTGTAGAACATGACCGGACCGCGGCTCGTCGCGACGATGGGGCCGGTGCTCATGTGCCACGAGTCCCAATAGCCGTAGCGGGTCGTCAGCGGAGAACGCTCGGGACGCCACGGCCCGTCGAGCGACGCGCTTCGCGCCATCCCGATCAGCGAATGCTCGCCGGAGGCATATTCGAAGAACAGGACCGGCGTACCGTCGTCGCAGGGGAAGACCGACGCCTCTTTGCAGTTCGCGAAGCCGCCTTCGAGCGGAACGCGTCCGGTCTTCTCCAGACGTCGCGCCGACGCGCCGACGGCGGCGAGCAACGTGCTTTCGCAGCGCTCTTCGCTCCAGCCCGAGTAGAAGACGACGTAACGCCCGTCGTGCGCGACCACCGTCGGATCCTCGCAGCCGCCCGCATCGTCGCCCTCGCCGGCCGCGAGCACGGGCTCCTCGTCCATGCGGAAATGCAGGCCGCCGACGCCTTCGCCGTAGTAGATCGACGAGATCTTCCGGCGCGGGTCCCGGCGCTTCGGCACCGCGCGCACCAGGATGCGGCGGCTATCCCCCTCGCGCCAGACGAAGGGGCTGAGCACGTACATCTTCGCGAGCGGCGCGACGCGTTCCAATGCGAGCGCCTCGTCGTCGCGGATCGCGAACGGCGGACGCAATGCGACCCTCACGCGCCCTGCCCGACCGTCAACCCGAGACCGCCGTCGATGCGGATGCTGGTGCCGGTGATGTAGGCCGCGTCGTCGCCGCAGAGATAGACGACGAGGCGCGCGACCTCTTCGGGCGTCCCGGGCCGGCGCAACGGGATGTGCTGCGAACGCTCCTCGCGCACGCCGGGATCGCGCACCGCGTCCTCGTTCATCGGCGTCAGGATCATGCCGGGCGCGACGTTGTTCACGCGGATGTCCAGCGCCGCCACTTCGTAGGCGAGCGTCTGCGCGAAGCCGAGCAGACCGTACTTCGACGCGTCGTAATCGGCGGAGCCCTTGAAGACGACGTCTTCGTGGATCGACGAGATGTTGACGATGCGCCCGATGCCGGACTTGCCGCGCCGCTCGCGCACGAAGGCGCGACTGCAGAGGAACGCTCCGGTGAGGTTCGCACGCAGCGTCTTCTCCCACCGGTCGAGCGTCATGTCGGCCACGTGGGTCTCGCCCCCGTTGATGCCGGCGTTGTTCACGAGGATGGTCGGCGTTCCGAACGCGTCGCGCGCGGCGGCGAACATCGCATCGACGCCGGCTTCGTCTCCGACGTCGGCGCGGATCGTCTCGGCGCGGCCGCCGGCCTTCATCACGCGTTCGCAGACCGCGCGCACCTCGCGGTCGTCGTCGAGGTGATCGACGAGCACGGCGGCGCCTTCGCCGCCGAGCGCCACCGCGATCGCCGCGCCGATCCCGGACGCCGCGCCGGTGACGATCGCGACGTGGTCGGCCAGACCGCCGCCGGCCCGCGTCAAGGCGTGCGGACGTCTCCCTCGACGCCGACGCCGCCGCGGAAGACGAGCTGGCCGCCCAGGTATCCGGAACATCCGAGGACGATCACGCCGATCACGGTGAGCACGTAGCCCAGCGTCGACGTCGCATCGCCGAACCGGACGAAGAACGCGACCACGAAGATGACGACCGTGATCAAGTTGAGGATCATGTGCTTGGTCGCGGTCTGCTTCGCTCCGACGGACATGGGCGCGGTCAGATAGTCGACGAAACCGAAGATGGCGGCCGCGAGACCGCCGATGATGCCGAGTCCGATCAGGACCACGCTCATCCGCGGCCAGAACACCGGGTCTCCCCAGTGCGAGATGATGTCGGTCACGAGCGCGCCCACGAAGAACGCGATCGGGAACGGTACGAGCATCGGATGGATGGGGTGATGGTTCAGTGTAGCCTTGCCCTGCATAGCTGACGCTCCTTTCGTCGTCCGCCTACGTTCCCGCCAAGGGACCGTCTTAGTCATGACGAGCGAGCGAGCGGAACCCCGCAACCCGGCGCGGGTTCTAGATGGTAAGCCATGAAATCGATCACCGGCGTCCACGACGCACCCCCGCTCCATTGGGTGGGCGACGGCTTCAACGTCCGCTCGCTCTTCTCGTATCAGGAGCCGCTCGACCTCAGCCCGTTCATCCTGCTCGACCACGCGGCGCCGAAGGCGTTCTCTCCGACCGAGAAGCAACGCGGCGTCGGCTGGCACCCGCATCGCGGGTTCGAGACGGTCACCATCGTCTACGAAGGCGAAGTCGAACATCGCGATTCGCTCGGCAACGGAGGCGTCATCGGCCCGGGCGACGTGCAGTGGATGACGGCCGCGAAGGGGATCCTCCACGAAGAGTATCACTCGCGCGCGTTCGCGGAGCGCGGCGGCACCATGCAGATGGTGCAGCTGTGGGTGAACCTGCCCGCTAAGGACAAGATGTCGGCGCCGGGATATCAGACGATCCTCGCGGGCGACATCCCCGTCGTCGCCCTGCCGCACGGTACCGGCGACGTGCGCGTCATCGCCGGCGGTTTCGGCGGCGCGAACGGTGCTGCGACGACGCACACGCCGATGGACGTCCTCGATCTGCGCTTGCGCGGCGGCTCCGGCGTCGATATCCCCGCCTCCAAAGGCCGGACGCTCGGCATCGTCGTGCTCGACGGGACGTTCCGCGTGAACGACGTCGCCGATGCGGGCGCCGGGCAACTCGTCACGTTCGATCGCAGCGATGCGGGAGCGCGGCTCGATGCGACCGCCGACGCCGCAGCGCTGATCCTCTCCGGCGTTCCGCTCGACGAACCGGTCACGGGCTACGGGCCGTTCGTGATGAACACGCGCGACGAGATCCGTCAGGCGATCGACGACTTCAACGCCGGCCGGATGGGCGCGCTCTAGCCGGCCGTTGCCGGAAACGGTCCGCATGTCCCGAACGGCCGGATATGGAACGCTGGCCCGCCCTCCGGTACGACGATTGGAAAGATACGCTCCACACGCTGCATCTCTGGACGCAGATCGTCGGGAAGATCCGCCTCAAACGCGAGGCCTTCGTCAATCACTGGTGGCACGTGACGCTTTACGTGACGCCGCGCGGTCTGACCACGTCGTCGATGCCCTATCCGGACGGCCGAAGCTTCACGATCGCGTTCGATTTCCTCTCGCACGAACTGCGGATCGACGGGTGCGACGGCGAGCATGCGATCGTCCCGCTCGTCCCGATGAGCGTCGCGGACTTCTACGAACGCCTGATGGCCGAACTCCACGCGCTCGGCTTCGACGTGGCCATCTCGGCCAAGCCGAACGAAGTCGTCGACGCGATCCCGTTCGCGAAGGACACGACGCATGCGTCGTACGACGCGCGCGCGGCCGAGCGTTTCCATCGCGTCCTCTTACAGGCGGACCGCCTCTTCAAGGAGTTCCGTTCCGAGTTCGTCGGCAAGGCCAGCCCGTCGCATTTCTGGTGGGGAAGTTTCGATCTGGCGACGACGCGCTTCAGCGGCCGGCCCGCGCCGCCGCATCCGGGCGGATTTCCGAACATGCCCGACGCGGCCACGCGCGAAGCGTATTCGCACGAGGAGCACAGCGTGGGCTTCTGGCCCGGCGGACCGGGAATGGAAGCGTTCTTCTATGCGTACGCCTATCCCGAACCGCCGGGATTTCCCGAGGCGGCGGTCGCGCCGTCCGCCGCGCGTTGGAACGGAACCATGCGCGAGTTCGTGCTCGCCTACGAAGACGTACGCAACGCGGCCGATCAGGACGCGGCGCTCCTCGCCTTTTGCCGCTCGACCTATGCGGCGGCGGCTGACCTCGCGCATTGGGACCGGGCCGCGCTCGAACGTGGGTACATCACCAGCATGGATCTGACAAAGCAAGCGCCTCGCAGCGCGAAGGACAAACTCGACGGCCTCGTCTCGCTCAAGCGGACGATCGACAAGGCCAAGGCCTATAACGAAGGCAAGCTCGGCGAGTACGACTACGACTGTCCGCACGACCGGCCGCTCTTCGAGTTCATCGGAACGGACGGACCGACGTTCGCGGCCAACGTCAAAGCGCTCCAGACCGACGAAGCCATCGGCGCCTGGGTGAACTCGCTGATCGCCGGCAAATCGCAGGCGGAGATCGCGGCGTTCAATGCGGATCGCATGCACTGGCATCCCGAACCGGGCACGCCGAGCGCGGACTATTTCGCGAAACTCCGCGATCGGGTCGCGCCGGGCCGCACCGACGTCACCACCTGGTTCGACCTGCTCGACCTCGACGAGGGCCGCACCGTACCCGAAGCCACGCCGGCCGGCTAGGCGGTCACGCCGACGCGATGACGTCTCGCATGCGATAGGCGCGCGAGTACGGTACGCGATGCTGTTCCATCGCCAATTCGTACTCCTCCGACTTGCATGCGAGGATCAACTCGCCTTCGACGGCTACGAGTATGCGCTGCAGCGTACCGCGTACGCTGCGGATGCACACGGGATCTCCCGGGTGCAGATGGGTCATATCCATGCTGGACTCCACGGCGGACCGCAGCGCGTGCCGCGGTCGGACGATAACGGGCGTTAGCGTTCAGACGTGGAGGGGCGGGGGGCGATTGAACAGCGTCGGCGGCCACGCGTCGCCGAAGGCGATGCGGACCTCCGCGCGCCCGCCGTCCGCGAGGCGCGGCGCGGGCGCGTCGGCGCGCATCAGGGCCGAGGCGATGAAGACGACGACCGCCGGAACGGCGCGCGCGACGAACCAGGCGGCGAATGCGGCGCAGAGCGCGACGACGAGGGCGCAGAGCGCCCACGCGGTGATGTCGCCCCGATCGAACGCGCCTTCGCCCGCGTGCGCGAGCAGCGAGAAGCCGAAGGCGGCGCCCGCGACGGACGCCGCGAAACCGGCACCGCGTCCCGCCCAGGGCAGATCTCGCGCGTCGAGTTCGAGCAGGCGTTTGAGTTCGCGCCCGTCGCGGGCGCGATAGGAGAGCCCCGAGACGACGGCAGCGCCGAACGCGATGAAAGCGGCGACGGTCAAACCGATCGCGCGCGCGCCGAGATCGCTATCGCCCTCGCGACTTTCGAGGAGGACCTGCGCCGCGAAGGCCGCCGAGGCGCTCGCGCTCAGGATTCCGACGAGGAGCCGCCCTCCGGGCAGCCGGGCCATCATGGGGCCTGGTTCTAATTAAAGGCGAGTCGGGCCTCCGCCAGCACCGTCGAGCCGTCCACCAATGCCAAGAGCGGCATCTTGTGATCGATCGGCATGACGGCCACCGCCATGGAGCCGCGCACGACCGTCCGTCCGATCGTCTCCATGGTCCCGTCGGGATGGACGTAGGCGACCTGAAGCGGACGCGTCGGATTGGCGACGACGACCGCATAGAAGTCCCCGCGCTTGGCGTACATGACGTGCGCCGCCGGCGCAGCGCCCCGCATCGGGACGAACTGCGCGCTCGCGAGCCTCTCGCCCGCCATCTTCTCGAGCATCATCGTATCGCTCGCCACCGTCTGGCGCATCGTCATCACGTCGCGCGTCGCGAAACCGGCCGGGATCGCGACCGCGACGAACGCCGCGGCGATCGCCGCCCGCGGCATCCATCGCGACGGCGCGCGGACCTTCGCGGTATCGCGGTCGAGCGAGGCGGCGATCCGCTCGCGCAGGGCGAGCGACGGTTCGTACTGCGGATCCGCCTCGATGGCGTACGCGACCGCCGTCTCCGCTTCGCTCAGGCGGTGCGCGCAATCGGCGCACGTCGTCACGTGTGCGTCGACCCGCCGCCGCTCGAACTCGTCGAGCGAACCGAGCGCGTAGAGTTCGACCAGGTCGTCGACGTGCGTCATATCGCTTGCTCCGTCTGCATGACCGTGCCCAGCTTGCGCACCGCTTGCGCGATGCGGCTCTTTATCGTCCCGAGCGGCGTCGCCAGCGCGTCGGCGATCTCCGAATGCGTGCGGTGTCCGTAGTACGCCAGCAGCAGCGGTTCGCGCTGATCCAGCGGCAGCGTCGCGATCGCCGAGCGCAGGCGTCCCTGTTCGATCACGTCGGGGAATTCGACGAACGCCTCCTCCGGTTCGATCGTCACCCTGCGCTCGGCGCCGGCGCGCGTCTGCAGGGCGCGGATCCGCGAGATCGCGGCGTTGCGCACGCAGACGGCGAGAAAACTGCGGAGCGTGCCGCGCTCGCGCGAGTAGGCTGACGGATTCTTCCAGACGCGCAAGAGCGCGTCGTGGACGCAATCCTCGGCCTCTTCGCGCGCGTGCAGCACGTTATAGGCGGCGGAGTAGAGCAGGCCGGCGTAGCGCCGGTACGCCTCATCGAACGCCCAGCGCTCGCGCGCCGCGAAGGCGCGCTCGAGGGCCGGATCGTCGGCGACGGCCGGGGAGACGGCGCTAAGCCCGGGGCCGGTGGGTTGCCATGGAGTGCGGCTTCGTCTTCATCGCGCCCGGAGTCTTCATCGCCGCGGGCTTGGCCTTCATCATCGAGGGATGGGCCTTCATCATGGCCGGATGGGCTTTCATCATGGTCGGGTGGCTCTTCATCGGAGCGGGCGAGGGGCCGGCTACCGCCGCCGCGGTCAGGCTGCCGATGAGGGTAATGGTGAGGAGTGCTTTCTTCATGCTCCTTAATACGCTCGGGCAGGGGGGGCCGGATGAGCCTCTAAAGAGGGTTGGACGATGCGGAAGGTGGTCGGAATCCTATTCCTGATCGGCTCGCTCTCCGGATGCGGAGGGGCGGGATATCTTCCCTATGCTCCGCACGCGCTCAACCCCGCCCAGATCGACGCGCTCGTGGCCACCGCCTCGCGGACGACGAAACTTCCGCCCGGGCTGATCCGCGCGGTGCTCATGTCCGAATCGGCCGGAAACCCGAGCGCGGTCAGCAACGTCGGCGCCGAAGGCCTGATGCAGCTCATGCCCGGCACCGCCGCCGGCTGCGGCATCGCCAACCCGTTCGATCCGCAGCAGAACGTGGCGTGCGGATCGTCCTATCTGCGCGGCCTGCTAGGGCGCTACCACGGCGACGTGACCAAAGCGGTCGCGGCCTACAACGCCGGCCCGGGCGCCGTCGATAAGTACGGCGGTATTCCGCCGTATGCCGAGACGCAGGCGTACGTCGCCCGCGTGATCGCGGCTTACCGCAGCTACTAAAGCGAGGCCGATGACCGACACCGGCGTGCGCGCGCTTCCGCAATTCCGAGCGCCGCGGTGGCCCATACCCATCCTCGATCGGTATCTGCTCACCTCGATGTTCTGGCCGTTCCTCATCGGCTTCGTGCTGATGTTCGTATTCTGGGGCTTGAACATCTTCTTCATCGCCGCCGACTACATCATCAACCAGCACGCGCCGTTCTTCCTCGCGATCCGCTTCGTGCTCTTCCGCGTCCCGCAATCGGTGCCGATGGCGTTCCCGTTCGGCTGTCTGCTCGCGGCCCTGCTCGCGATGACGCGCATGATGGGCGACAACGAAGTCACGGCGATGCGCACCAGCGGCATCCCGCTCTGGCGCTTCGCGCTCACGCCGCTCGTCTTCGGATTCCTCGCCTTCGTCACGTGCTATGCGGTGAACGAATACGTCTCGCCGTGGTCGGTCGATCAATCGACGCGCACGTTCTATCAGATCGTCTACGGGACCGAATCGCTGCCGATCGAGACGCAGTTCTTCCGCAAGGATCCCACGACCGGCAACGTCTTCTACGTGACCTCGGTCACGCCGGACAACAAGACGATGCTCGGCGTGCAGATCTTCAAGCCCGGCCGCTCGGGCTATTGGAACGAGACCCTGCAGGCCAAGACCGCGACCGTCGCCGGCACCGTGCTCGAACTGCACGACATCATCCAGACGCGCTACAATACCGCCGGCGAGGCGACGACGAGCAACAAGATCGCTTCGATGACGATCGCCCTGCCGATCGGCGAGACGATCACGCAGTTCGAGCAGAGCGTCAACAGCGATCCGTGGACGAAGTCGAGCAAAGAGCTCGGCAGCGAAGTGGCTACGATGAAGGCGCAGGGCATCGGCGGATCGACGCTCGGCGGTTTCGAGGTGAACCTCGCCAACAAACTGGCGTGGCCGTTCGCCTGCTTCGTCGGGATCATCCTCTCGCTGCCGCTCGCGCTGCGGTTCGGCAAGCGCGGGCAGATGCTCGGCATCGCGATGGCGGTCTTCGCATTCCTGGCCTACGCCCTGCTCTCGTCCGCCATGTCGGCGCTCGGTCGCAACGGCGTGATGAATCCGTATCTGGCGGCCTGGGTGCCGAATATCCTCATGGGCTGCGTGGGTGCGGCCTTGCTCTGGGCCGAAGAGCGCTGATCTGCCGATGCACCGCGTTTTACAACGCCGCTCGTTAGCGGCGCTCGTCTGCCTCGTCGCCATGCTCTGCGGAACCGTTCCGACGGTCGCGGCGTCGTCGAGCGCGCTCGATCAGGAACGGCTCGCGCTCTCGATGCTCGACGCGTCGCGATGCGACGCGCCGACGCTGCACCGCGTCGTGGTCGCGCAACAGGTCGAGGTCTCGCCCTCGCCGAGCGCATCGCCCAGCGCCGCTCCGACGCCGACGATACCGCCGGCGCCCTCGGGCGTGCGCCAACTCTATCCGACGATCGCGACGAGCCCGGGCGTGACGCCGCCGCCGGTCCCGTCGCCCACGCCCGCCCCCGATACGTCGAACGCGCCGATCTACGTCGTCCGCGGTGGCCCGACCCCGCCGCCCATCCCCAACGCGGGAACGGCGCCGCAGCAGGTCCCTCATCCGAGCGATGCGCCCACGCTCGCGCCCGGGACGATCGCCGTCATCTCCGACGAACTGCTCGGCAACAAAGATCTCTCAAAGGCGCAGGACGCGATCGGCAACGTCCACATCTTCTATTCGAACGGCGAACTCGTCGGCGATCGCGCCCACTTCGACGGGATCCGCACCGTCACGGTGACGGGACATCCGTTCCTGATCAACCGCGCGCGCGACTCCGTCCTGGAAGCGGACTCGATCGTCTTCGATACGATCGACCAGACCGCCGTGCTCGAGCACGGCGTCGGCACCAGCAACGAAGGCGTCGATCGCGGTCGCGTGCATTTCCGCGCGGACGACCTGCACACCGATCCGGACGGGACCGGGCACGGCACCAACGCCTTCCTCTCGACGTGCGAGAACGCGCGCGCGGGTTACCACCTCACCGGCAAGACGCTCACGTACTATCCGGGCGATAAGATCGTCATCAGCAAGGTGGTGCTATGGCTGGGCGCGGCCGCCGTCTTCTATCTGCCGCGCGTCGTCATCCCGCTACGCACCATCGACGACGAGACGCAGCGTCCGCAGTTCTTCCCGGAGATGGGGTACGACCAGGCCGAGGGCTTCTGGGTCAAGATGAGGCTCGCGTTCGGCAAGGACAAGTACTACTACGGCTATTACCGCGTCGATTATTTCACCAAGGTCGGCCTCGGCCTGGGCTACGTCGGCTTCTACACGAAGAAGAACGGCAAGCGTCAGGTCCAGATCAACTACTACGGCATCAAGGACAAACGCAGCGATACGTCCACGAAGAACTTGACGGTCTCCGAGACGGAGAACTTCTCGAACAGCCTACGCGGGCAGTTCGGGTTCGCCTATCAGAGCGCGTTCGGCGCGCTGACCGATCAGCCGCCGACGACCAACGTCAACGGGTCGATCATCCACACCGGCAAGTCGACGCAGAACTACACGTTCCGTCGGGACGCGACCGGAACGCAGAACGAGAGCGATGCGTTCGGCGTGACCGATACGCGGACGCTCTGGAAGATCCAGCAGAACGAGAGCCTCACGTTCACGCGGACGTCGACGAACTTCGGCGTGGCCAGCAACGTCTCGCAGGCGACGTTCCAATCGCAGTCGGCCCTCACCACGCCCGGCGCCGCCTACGTGATGACGTTCCTCCGGCAGTTCACCAACACGCCGACGGGGTATTGGAAGCTCCCCGAACTGACGATCCGCCCGACCGGACTCTTCAAGAACATCGGCGTGCCGGTCAGTTCGAACTTCACCATCGGCGACTACAGCGAACCGCAGACGCCATTCGCGACGACCCGGGCCGAAGGCGTGTTCAACGTCGGTCCGGCGCTCTATCGGGTCTTCGGCGGCGATCTGAGCCTCTCCGAGAACGTGCGCCAGGACATCTACGCGACCGGCGACATGAAGGCCGCGATCACGCAGAACGTCTCGTATAACAGCCAGTTCGGGTCGCACGTCATCAACTCGATCTCATATAGCGAGGCGAACTTCGCCGGGCCTGCGTTCCTGCCGTTCCAGAATCTCGACACGCAGGGGACGATCAACACGAAGCAGGCCACCGATACGCTGCGCATCTTCAATCAGGACTACTACAACTTGTCGATCGGCTTCGTGGCGCCGTTCAAGCCGCAGGCGCAGGCCGTGACCTACCTGCTCAACGCCCGCCCGACCTCGCGCGCGCTCGTACAGCTGGGCGGCGCGCTCATTCCGGGAACGGGCTTCAGTTCGACCAACGTCATCCTGGCGACGCCGCTCGGGCGCGATTACTGGCTGCAGTTCTCCGGCGATATCGACTGGAAGCGACAGAACTCGTGGCTGATCAACAAGAACATCTACCTGACGAAGCTCATAGGCGATTGCTACGACGTGCGCGTGCTCTACAATCAATCGTCGAAGCAGATCTCGGTCTCGCTCGACATCCTGGCGTTCCCGTCCCGCAGCCTCGGTTTCGGATTCGGGGGACCGGTCGGCTCCGTCATCCCGTCGACGTTCAACTTCTAGACCGCCGCTTAGGGGGCGTTGATGAACTCCGAGCCGCTGATCACGGCGGCGGCTGTATTGAGGCCCGGCTGCGTCACGCACGTATCGGTCAAGTCGAATGAAGTCGTGATATCGAACGGGGCTCCCGCGCCGACGAACGACGTATCGTTCGTCCCGCTCGTAACGTGCGAGCATGCGTCGATCGTCGTCGCGTACGTCTGGACTTGCCCTCCGGTAGGGACTTGAACGGTGAAGAAGTTCCAGTACCACGTCGTCGCGATAGGCGGTGGCGTACCGGTGGCGCCGAACAAGAAGACGCTGCGCTTGAAAGTCAGCGTAAATTCCGTCCCGATACCATTGCTGTTCGGAACGAACATGTAGTCCGTGGCCGACACCGAGACTTGCCGCGTGATCACGTTGACGACGCCCCCGTTCTGCGAACGCTCGAACTGATAGAGGACCGCCTGACCGCCGGCGACCACCCACTCGTACCAGAAGTCTTTGTAGAGATTCTGCTGATTGCCGTAGAGGGCATAAGGTGTCGTGCCCGTCCCGGACGTATTAAACGCGATGACGTAGGCCACGTTGGTGAAATCCATCGGATTCTGCGTCCGGAACTTGACCTGCATGAGCCCCGCGCCCAAGCCGCCCGGCCCGGAGCCCCCGTTCCGATCGGGGGTGACTTGGCGGCCGCAAGCCGAGACGAGCAGAGCCGCTGCGAGAACCACCAGACTGAACCGACGAATCATTCCTACCTCGGAGCGCGTGCGCGATGCGATCGTCGCCGCGTGTGCGGGAGTTGCCTTGGCGCTCGCGTTTCCGAAGGCCGGCGCCGCCTGGCTCGCGCCACTGGGCGCCGCGGGGCTGTTCTGGTCGGCGCGCGGAGCGTCCTGGAAGCGCGCGTTCGGGCTCGGCTGGTTCGCCGGGCTCGTCTTCTTCTGTTTCGCCTTCTCGTGGTTCGGCTACACGGTCGGTCCCTATCTCGGCGCGCTCGCGCCGGCGCTCGTGCTCCTGCCGGCCGCCTTCCAGGCGATCTACATCGGCCTGGCCTGCGCGGCGACCGCCTTCGCCCTTCCGCGCGCGCCGCGCGGAACGGGCCCGCTCGTCTTCGCCGCGGCGTTCGCGGTCTTCGAAGCGCTCCGGTCCGTCGGCACGTGGGGCGCGCCGTTCGGACAGCTCGGCACCACGCAGGCCGACTCCGCCTTCGCGCCGATCGCCGCGTACGCCGGCACGTACGGGGTGACGTTCGCCCTCTGCGCGCTCGGCGGCTATCTCGTCGAAGCGATCGTGCGCCGCAACGTGCGGCCGCTCGCCGGCTGCGTCGTCGCGCTCTTCGCGATCGCCGCGATCGCCTGGTGGTTCTGGCCCGCCCGCAACGCGGCGCCCGCGACCGTCCCCGTCGCGGCGGTGCAAGGCGACATCGCGCAGTCGATGAAGTGGACGCCCGCGACGGTGACGACGGCGATCGCGCGCTACACCGCGATGTCCAAGTCGCTTGAGGCCGATCGTCCGCAGCTCGTCGTCTGGCCGGAGACGGCCGTCGCCGAAGAGCTGAACGCCGATCCGCGCACGATGCTGCAGTTAAGCGATCTCTCGCGCGAACTGCAGACCGTCCTCGTCGTGGGCGCGCAGCGCTACGACGCGGGCAAAATCTACAACTCGCTCTTCATCTTCGATCCGAACGGCCTGCGCGGCATCTACGACAAGCGCCAGATGGTGCCCGTGGTGGAGACGATGCCGCCGTATCTCTCCTGGCTGCCCTACGTCGCATCGCTCGGCGGCGGCGCGATGTCGGGCGGGACCGTCAACGCCGTCTACGGCGCCGGCGGCCTGCGCTTCGCGCCGCTCATCTGCTGGGAGTCGGCGTTCGCCGACGTCGCGCACGCACAGGTGGTCGACGGCGCGCAATTCTTCGTCGTCGCGACCGACGACGCGTGGTTCGGCGATACCGGCGGTCCGCCGATGCACGCGCAGATCGCGCAGATGCGCGCGATCGAGAACGGCATGTGGGTGGTGCGGGCCGCATCGACCGGCGTGAGCGGCATCATCGGGCCGGACGGCCGGTATCGCGCGAAGGCCGACGTCGGCGCGCGCGCGGTCGTGCGCGGGCGCATCGGTCCCCCGCCCGGCTCGCTCTACGCGCGCCTGGGACCGCTGCCGGTGGTGACGCTCTTCGCGCTGTTCTATCTCGCGCTGACGCTGCGGAGGCGCGATGCGTAAGTGGCCGTGGCGGACCATCTGGATCGTCGCCGGCGTCGCGTTCGCGCTCTGGATGGTCGTCGGCGTCCTGCTGGCGGGCAAGGACCTTCCGGCGATCCCGCCGGTCGGGCAGCCGATGGTCTTGAAGAACGGCCACGTCTCCAACGAGCACGCAAAGGCGAAGACGTGGACGTTCGATTACGATCGCGCGCAGCTCTCGCCCGACCAGACGTTCGCGACGCTCGACGGCGTCCATAACGGCGTCATCTACCGCTTCGGAAAGCCGTATCTCAAGATCGCCGCCCGGCACGTGACCGTCAATACGAACTCGCTCGACTTCACCGCGACCGGGAAAGTCCACGTCACCCGCATCGGCAAGGACGCTTCGACCACGTTCGACACGGATCTCATCGTCTGGAACAACGCCGCGAAGCTGCTGCGCTTGGACCATCCCTCGTTCGTCCATACGGGCGACCAGACGCTGAAGGTCGAAACGATCACCGTGGACCTGGCCAAAGACAGCGTGCTGCTCGGAAAGGTGGACGGTGAGATCGCACCGCCGTAGCATCGCGGCGCTCGCCGCGCTCACCCTGGCCGCATGCGCGCACGGCGCGCAGGCGCCCTCGGACTCGCCTCCGCCCGCGACCGGCCTGCTGATCGACAAGCGCGGGGTCGTGACGACGCTGCAGAAGGCGGTGAGGCTCGTCTCGTTCCGTCCCGTACTTCCGGCCGCGAATCCGCTCGCGATCGCGATCATCCCGCCGCTGGGCAACGAAGACACGATCGCGACGCGCGGCATCGCGTTCGAGTACGACGCGAACGGGGCGCCCATGCTGCTCTCGGAATGGCCGGCGCAGTCGTTCCGCATCGCCTTCGGCAAGCGCGATGCGACCGATCCGCCATGCGCGCTGGTGCGCTACATGCATAACGGCGTCGTATGGACGACGCCGCATGGGATCGCTATGACGCTGCAGCCGGACGGGGATGCGACGTACGCTACGGTCGAGCGCGAGGCTCGCGCGCTCCTCGCGCGCGGAGCCTGCCGCTAACCGTTCTTCTTCGCGGCTTCGTCTTCGGCGATCTTCTTCTTCGCTTCGGCGATCAGACGTTTGACTTTCTGGCCGCCCTTGTGTCCGATCTCTTCGTAGAAATCGGCGCCGTACTTCTCCTTGACGACCTGCCCGCCTTTCTGACCGATCGCTTCGTAGAATTCTACGCCGTGCCGGTCGCGCGTGGCCTTGCCGCCCTTCCGCCCGATCTCCTCATAGAAGGCCGCGCCATAGCGATCGCGGACGGTGTCCCCGCCCTTCTTGCCGGCTTCCCGGACGGACATCTCGCCGCCCGGGTCTTTTGGGCCTTTACTCTTGGACGCCATGCGGTTGCGTCAGTCCGTCAGGACTGCGCCTTTTTCTTCAGCTTCTGGCCGCCCTTTTGGCCTATGACCTCGTAGAACGAGGGACCGTATTTGGACTTCGTGGCCTCGCCACCCTTACGGCCGATCTCCTCGTAGAACTCGCTGCCATACTTGGCCTTCACGCGTTCGCCGCCTCGGCGGCCTGCTTCGCGTACGGTCATGCCGCCGCCGGGGTTCTGCGTTTGATCTTCATTCGCCATGAGTAATTCTTACCTCGAAACGAGAATGGGGTACGTCGATGGCTTACCCACCCGGTCGCCTGCTAAACCCCAGAAAGCTCTCAGCCTTCGGGCCCGCGCTTGCCTCGTGCGTGGTCTTGCTCGCGGCGGCGGCGCCCGACGCGCGGACGCCCGCGATCGCGCTGTCGGTCAGGCAGACGACGTACGATCCGCTCGATGCGGTCGACATCACGCTCTTCGTGCGCAACGGCGATGCGAAACCCTACGTCGCGCACTTCGCGCAGACGGGCGAATATACGATCTGGCTCGGTACGGACGCGCCGGACGAGCGCGAACTCTGGCGCGCCCCGGCAGGCGCGGGCGCGGCGCACGCGCGGACGTTTCTGCCCGGTACGACGACGCTGGTCACCTACGAATGGAACGGCGTCCTCGCGGACGGATCGGCGCCCGCCGCGGGCGACTATGCGCTGCGGGCCGCACTGCCGCTCGCCGGGAGCGCGACGGCGGCCGCGGCCATGAGGCTGCGCATCGTGGCTCCGCTGCCGGTCTCGGGGCTCGCGCTGACGGGCACGCGCGTCGTCACCATATCGGGAACGCTCGACGCGGCCGGAGCGACGCTGACCGATGCGAGCGGATCGGTCGCGCTCGCGCGACGCATCCGGAACGCGCCGGCCGGAGCGACGATCGACGTGCGCGGCGCGATGGCCCAGCAGCCCGACGGCACGCGAGCGTTCTTCATCGAGCGCTGGGCGCCGGTCGAGCGCCCGGTCGCACGGACGACGCCGAACCCGGGTACGTCCAATGGATGAAGTACGCGATCCTCGCCGTCTTCCTCCTCGCAGCCACGCCCGGGCGATACGGCGCGCCCGTCTATAGCGGCGCGGCCGCCGGCGCGGTCACCGCGCAGTTCTATCACGTCGGCGGCGAAGCCGGCGGATTCTCCAGCGTTCGCGCGCTCAACGCGCTCTATGGGGAACCGGCCGTCACCGCGGAGACCGCAAAACTGCGGACGCAATACGGCGACGGGACGATCGATCAGTTCTATAAGACGTTCGACTACGTCGTCAACGACGCGTGGTCGGTTGCCGGGCGGAAGAACGTGACGTTCGGAACCGCGGGCGCGCTCGACGATGCGTCGCTCGCCCGGCGCCTCGAATCGCTCGGCACCGCCGCCGACGGCACGTTCTGGTGCGATCTGATGTTCGACAACCTGGTGACGAACGGCGTCATGACGCAGGTCGGATCCGACGTCGACGCGCGCTACGGGGAGGTCGCCGACGGAAACCTGCACCGCGTCTGCAATCAGTTGATCTACGACTTGGCGAGCAAGAACGGCGCGAGCGTCAAGCTCGCACCCTTCCACTGATCTCGGTCACTTCGGCGCGACCGGCGCGTACGTGTAGTCCGCGCCGATCGTCCACGTCTTCCCGTCGGTGCTGTTCTCGAAGAGCTGCCGGACCTTTCCGCCGGCGAGTCTCGAGAACGTCAGGCGCGTCATGCCCGTCGCGGCGCTCGCGATCAGGACGACCGTACCGTCCTTCGCGTCGCCGACATACTCGACGACGCCGCCCGTCGATGCGATCCAATGCTGGTCCCAGCGCTTGGTGTTGCGGTCGTACGACGTGAAGCTCTTGCCGGTATCGCCGTAGGCGCCCGTCCAGTTCTCGTAGATCGCGCAATCGTCGATGAGCCTCTCCACGTGACTCGTCCCCGCTTGCGCTCCCTGCGCGTTGGTGACGTTCCAGTCGCCGACCCAGAAGTCGAGCGCGCGGTAGACGGCATCGTATCGGCACGGGTGGTACGCGCGCTTCTGTCCGTCGAGATAGGCGAGGAAGCCGGGAACCTTGGCGAGCGGCGCCAGCGCGGCGTCGCCTTCGAGCGACTCCGGCGGAATGCCGCCGAGGCCGGCGGCGGTGTCCAGCGCCGCGACCGCGCCGGCGGGATCGTGCCGGGCCAGGCGCAGGGTCGCGAGACGATAGGCGACGTACGCGTTGGGAAAGCCCAGCTTCTTGGCCTGCGCGTAATCGGCTTCGGCGGTCGCGAAGTCGCCCGCCTCTTGCGCGGCCTTGCCCGCCTGATAGAAGTCGTTCGCGGTCTGCGGGGCGGCGGCGAGGAGCATCGCCGCGAGGGGGACGAAGGCGAAACGCTTGTGCATGTCCATCGACGTACCATGCCGCGCCGGCGCCGGTACTCAAGAACCGCCTAAATCCGCCTCAATTCAGCGCGCCGGCGTGCGGAAGGGCAGACTCGCCAGCCGCGGGTCGTATGCGGCGGCCGCGCGCGCGAACGCATCGCGCGGATCGATGCGCCGCAACACCGCGAGCGCGCGCGCGGGCCTTCCGAGCGCCATCCAGATCGCGGCCGCGTCGACCGCTTCCCGGCCGAAGCCGCGTTCGGGCCAGACGAGACGTGCCAGTTCGCCCCTGGCGGCATCGCCGTGGCCCGCGGCGACGTCGAGATCGGCCAGCGCCAGGCGCGCGTTCGTCTCGATGCCGCGATGCATGGCGATGGCGGCGCGGAAGTCCGCTCGCGCCGCGGCCGCATGCGCCTGCGCCTGCTCGACGAGCCCGCGGTAGTAGCGGATCTCGTCGTCGGAAGGATCGACCGCGAGCGCGTTGCGGAAGACCGCCATCGCCGTCGGGTAGTCGCGCGCGTAGTAGGCGGCGATGCCTTCGAGTTTGAGCGGGATCGGCGCCGACGGATCCGCCTCCGACGCGCGGGCCTCTTGGCGCTGTGCGCCGGCGGGATCTCCGTGCGAGAGTTCGTCGAAACCGTACCAGGACGCGACGTTCGCGTCGTTCGGCGCCAGTTCGAGCGCGTGTCTGTAGTCGTCGACCGCGGCCGCGCGAAGCGCCGGATCGACCGATTCGCGCGCGGCGCGCGCGAGGTACGCATACGCATGGATGCCGCGTCGGAAGGCCGCGTTCTCGTCGGCATACGACGCCTCGTACGAGCGCCCTGCGGCACGCCGATCGACGGTCCGTTCCGCCGCGACGATCTCCAGGACCGCGCGCGCGCCGTAACCGTCGGGCGCGTCCGGCGCCAGCGCGATCGTCGTATCGAAGTAGTCGCGTGCCTGGCGCAGATCCGAGGGTTCGCGCCGCGCGAGGTGGTAAAGTCCGCGCCGGTACGCATCGAGCGCGGGCCCGCGGAGCGTCCGATCGCCGCGATGCATCAGCGCGTAGATGCCCGTCGCCGCGAGCAGCACGAGGCCGCAGAGCGCGACGACGATCGCGACGGGAAGACGCCGTCTTCCGGCTTCGCGCGGGACGACCAGACGATATCCGCGACGCGGGACGTTCTCGATCAGGACGCGCGGGTCGGGCGCCAGCGCCTTGCGCAGCAGATGGATCTGCTGCCAGAGATTGTTCTCTTCCACGAATCCGTCGGGCCAGACGCGATCGAAGATGACGCGCTTGTCGACGACCCGGTTCTCGCACTCGGCCAGCACGCGAAGCACTTCGAGCGCGCGCGAAGGGACTTCCACCTTGCGGCCCTCGCGCGAGAGCGATGGCGCCGTCGGATCGAAATCGAACGATCCGAGCCGCACGTCAGCCCCCCGAGAGCGCTGAGTAGACCGCGGCGGTCCGCTCGCGCAAGACGTCCAGGCCCGCATCGTTCTCGATGGTGAAGTCGGCGCGTCGACGCGCTTCGTCCGGCGCGATCTGCGCGGCGAACCGCGCGCGGACCTGCGCTTCGCTCGCGCCGTCTCGCGCGAGGACGCGCGCGAGACGCTGCTCGTCCGGCGCGAGGACCGCGACCGTCTTGTCCATCTTCGCGTCGAGGCCGACTTCGAAGAGCAACGGTACGACCTGCACGACGATCCGTCCCGGCGCCGCGGCGCGTTCGGCGGCGTCGGCGAGACGTCGCACTTCCGGATGGACGATGGCGTTGAGACGTTCGCGCTGCGCGTCGTCGCCGAAGACGATCTCGGCGAGGGCCGCGCGGTCGATCTTCCCGTCGCGCGCGACGTCCGGCCACGCCTCCGCGACCGCGCGAAATCCGGGAGTCCCCGGTGCGACCGCATCGCGCGCGAGCACGTCGGTATCGATCACGACCGCGCCGAGATCGGCGAAGATCCGCGCGACCTCGCTCTTCCCACTGCCGATACCACCCGTCAGTCCGACGCGCATGGGGCCATAATTGACGAAGGCGCGGGATTCTCCCGCGCCTTCGCGTGTTTCCGGAGCCGGGGTTATTCCGCTGCGGGTTCTTCCGTCGCGGGTTCTTCGGCTTCGACCGGCGCTTCCGCGACCGGCGCTTCGGCGACCGGCGCTTCCGCGACGGGCGCTTCCAGCTCTTCCACGAGATGCTCGATCTCTTCGGGCGAGACGTCGGCGACGTGCTGGATCGATGCGGTGATGCGTCGCGTCGCCTGATTGATCGTCAGCAGCGTGACTTCCGCATCCTGGCCCGGGTTGTACTGGACCGATGCGTCGAACTCGCCCTTCGGGACCATCGCGAGGATGCCGGGGACGATCTCCACGAGGAGGTAGTTCGGCGTGACCTTGACGATCTGCGCGGTGAGCTGGTTCGTCTCGAACAGCTTGTCCGAATGCTCGTCCCACGGATCGGGCAGGGCATGCTTGAGCGAGAGGCTGACCTTCTTCGCTTCCGCGTCGAACTTCATGATCTCGACCTGCACCGGATCGCCGATCTTCACGACTTCGGACGGGTGCTTGATGCGTGCGTACGAGAGTTCGCTGTTGTGGATGAGGCCGTCGATGCCGCCGAGGTCGACGAACGCGCCGAAGTCGGCGAGACGGACGACGACACCTTCGCGGATCTGACCGACTTCCATCGTGTCGAGCAGCTCTTGCTTCTTGGCCATCAGCTCTTCTTCGAGCACGAGGCGCTGCGAGAGCACGACGCGGTGGCGCTTGTGATCGAGGTCGATCACCTTCAGACGCAGGCGCTGCCCCACGAGTTCGTCGAGATTGCCGACCGGCTGGCGGCGGATCTGCGACGCGGGGACGAAGCCGCGCATGCCGAGGTCGACGAGGACGCCGCCCTTGACGACTTGCGTGACGGTCGCTTCGATGACTTCGTCGTTGTCGTGCGCGGCGATGACCTTTTCCCAGGTCTTCAGCGCGCGAGCGCGACGCTCGGAGAGGAACAGCGTCCCGTCCATCTCGTCGATGCGATGGATCATCACTTCGAGCCTGTCGCCGACCTTGAGGGTCTTCGGCTCGATCGCGAGCGAGAGTTCGCGGAACGGGAGGACGCCTTCGGACTTGCCGCCGACGTCGACGAGCAATTCGTCTTTGTCCTTCTGGACGATCAGGCCCGAGAGGACCTGGCCTTCGTCCAGGACTTTGAGCGACTCTTCATAGAGGCGCTGCTCGAGTGCGAGCTGATCTTCTTCTTCTTCGATGTGCGCGGGAGCGATTTCGGTTGTAGAGATGGTGTGATACTTCCTTAAATATATTTTTGCGCCGGCGTTCCGCTATCGTTGACATCCCCGACACCACCACGTTCCGCGCCCGCCCAAGACCGTTCGCACGATCGACTTCCCGCAACGCGCGCACGGCCGGCCGAGGCGGCCGTAGACCGAGAGCACGTTCTGGAAGCCACCGCGCAAACCGTCGGCATCCACGTAATCGTCCACGCTGCTCCCGCCCATCTTGCAGGCTTCGAGCAGTACGTCCACGATCGCGCGGTGGAGCCGCCGGAGAGACGGTTTGGTCAGCGCGCCTGCGGGCCGGTCCGGACGGATCCGGGCCACCCACAACGCTTCGCATGCATAGATATTTCCGATGCCCGCGATGCGCCGCTGGTCGAGGAGCAACGCCTTCACGGGCGTCGTCCGCCCCGAGACTATACCGTTAAAGGCCTGCGGAGTAAAGGGCTTTCCTAGCGGCTCGATGCCCAAGTCCGCGTCCCAAGGCTCCCCGGGCTCCACGAGACGCATCCGGCCGAACTTCCGCATCTCGGAAAAGACCAGGTGGGTGCCGTCCGTGAAGTGGAGCACGACGTGGGCGTAGGGGTAGGGGCCGTCGCCTGCCGCCCGGACGATCAAGCGCCCGGTCATCCGCAGGCTGGTGACCAGCCGGCGGCCCGAGGCCAGATCGAGGACGACGTATTTGCCGCGCCGCCACGAGCGGACGACCCGTTCGCCCTCGAGGGCCCGGGCAAACCGGACCCCCTTGGGCGCGACGGCGATCGGCTTCCATGCCACGTCGACCCGGGCGATGGTCTTGCCCACGATCTTGTTGGCGAGTCCGCGGGCGATCGTCTCGACTTCGGGCAGTTCGGGCATCGGTTAATCCTAACGCGATGCCCGAACCGGGGGTTGCGTCCTAGTTCGGTCCCACCACCACCGGAATGGTGACGGTGTTGCCGCCGCTGTAGCTGAGGACCATGTTGCAGCTGCCGGCCGCGACCGGCGTGACCGTGTAGGGACCGCTGCCGCCGAGGGTGACGATGCCGACGCATCCCGAGGTGGATGCGTAGGTGGCGGACGTCCCGTTTATCGTCAGCGTTTGCGCCGCATCGTGCACGCTGCCGAACGTGAAGTACGCCGGCGTCCCGTAATACGAGAGCGAACCCGGTAGGAAGATCGCATTCGCGTGGAACGGCCCGCGGTTGTACGGGTCGTCGGGACTCGTCGTGGTGGCCGTGATGGAGGCGCCCGTCGGGATCGAGCCGCCGGTGTAGTTCAGCTGCGGAAGGACGCCGGAGTTCGCGACCGACGTGGTGGAGAGCGACGTGACGCCCGAGGTGTCGCTGTCGCTGAGCGAGAGCGGCGAATCGTAGTTCCCGACGATCACGTTGTTGTCGGCATCCAGGCCGACCACGTGCACGTTCTGGGAATACGGCGTTCCCGCGGCCGGGAACGGATCGTCCAGACCGATCAGCACCTTCGACACCACCCCGGAGGTCGTGATCGAGACCGTGTTCGTGCCGTCCGCCGCGACGATGGCTTCGGCGCCGCCCGTCGAGATGACGTGCGACGAACCGCCGTTGTACGGCGTCGTCGGATTCGCCTGATCGTACGTGGTGACGCCGAACCAGTCGTCGCCCGGATACGCCTGCACCGAGAGCGTGCACGTGAGTGCGGACGTCCCGTCGGTGCAGTACGTCGCCTGCGGCGAAAGCGCGAAGAACGCGTAACCGCGATTGTTCGGGGCCGTCCCGTCGTTGGCGTAGACGCTGAAGTCGATCCCGCGCACTTGCGGCGTGAGGTACGCCGGATGCTTCGAGCCGGCCGCGACGACCGGATGCGGGATCTTCACCACGAACACGGCGTCGCCGTGCGAGCCCGACGAGCCGGAGGAACCGGCCGCCGGCGGCGTGACGCCGGAGGGGCCGGAGCACGCCGCCGCCGCGAATGCGAGGGCGAGTGCCGTTGCGATGGTGCGTTTGGAGATGATCATCATCAGTTCACTTCCGGCTTCGAGTGATTGACCGTGCCGGTCGTCGAGGAGACGTGCACGGAGATCGCTTCCGAACGCCCGTGGGCGTCGGTCACGGTGATCGTCGCGGTGCCGACGGCGTTGCCGACGATCGTGAAGTTGTGGTCGGCATCGGCGCTCGCCGTCGCGACGGACGGGTCGGACGATGCGTAGGTGAACGGTCCGCTATCGCCGCTCTCGGCGATGCCCATGAACTGTCCGGCCTGTACGCCGAGACCGTAGAGGTTTACGGACGTGCTCGGGAAGATCGCCCATGCGGACGTCAGGACGAGGTGTCCCGCGCAGAGCGGCGTTCCGGCGATGCCGGTCGCGCCGTAGCACGTGTACCACGCCGATCCATCCGGCGCGACGGCTACGCCCTGCGGCGCGTCGCCCGTGGATTGGAACGTGAACCCGTCGGTCGTCGGGAATTCGCGGACGCCGGAGACGCCGGGAACGGTGATGCCGAGCGATTGGTTCGCGAGATCCGAGAACGCGACGACGCCGTCCGCGCTCGCGATCGAATCCGGCTGATACGCGAATCCCGCAAGCGGTACGTTCGTGAACGAGCCGCCGGTGGTCATCGCGTCGAGTTTGCCGTTGTACGGATAGGTGAAGCCTTCGCCCGCATACGTGACGTAGATCGCGCCGCCGGGTCCGGCCGCGACGAAGCGCGGGAAGGCGTCTCCGCCTTGCGGATTCAGCGCCACTTCCTCCGGCGTGACGTATTGATCCGTCGTCGTTCCCGACGTCGAGATCCGGTCGATCACGCCGTTGTAGTAGTCCGGTACGTAGAGGCTTCCGTCGCTGCCCGAGGCGATGCCGCCGGGCGTCGGCAGATAGCGGCCCGTTCCGGCCGGACCGTTCGGCAACGCATATTCGGTGATCGAAGCGGTCGCGTACGGACCGCCCGGTGCGATCTTGCCGACCGAGCGCGTCGTCGTGTCGGTGAACCAGACGTTGCCGTCGCTTCCGAGCGCGAGCGCGCGCGGATGGCCGTTGTTCGGCAACTGGATCGTCGTCACCGATGCTGCGTTGAACGAACCCGCCGGGATGCGCGCGAGATAGCCCGCCGAGTTCTCGACGACCCAGAGCGCGCCGTCCGGCGTGAAGAGCAGGTTCGAGACGGTGCTGTTGAGCGGGATCTCGGCGAACGCGCCCGTCGCCGGATCGAGGCGGCCGACGCCGCCGTTGGTCCCGGTGCAGATGCCGCCGGAGCAGATGCGCGCGCCGTACGTCCCGTAGTAGAAGGCGCCATCCGGACCGACCATCGCGGGGAATCCGCTCAGATCGGTGGTCGCGTCGGTGCCGAGCGCGTAGCGGACGATGCCGCTGCCGGGCGTCAGCGTCGCCGAACCGGTCGCGCCGTCGCCGGTCGCGGTGATCGCGATCGGAGCGACCGGATGACCGGCATATGTCGCCGCGATCGCCGAAGCGTGCGACGAGTCGGGGATGGACGACGCGCCGAGCACGAGACCCGTACCGGCCGAGATGGCGATCGGGTTGTCGTACGTTCCGACGATGGTCGCGCCGCTCGCGTCCTTCGCGACGACGGAGACGGTCGTGCCCGTCCCCGAGAGCGAAGCGTACGGATCGGCGATGGTGACGGCGATGGAAGCGACGACGCCGCCCAGCGTGAGCGGTACCGTCGTGTTCGCGGTGCCGGCGACGATGGTCGCCGTCAGCGTTCCGGTGGAGAGCACGTTACCCGCGCCGCCCGTCGCGTCGAACGCGGTGACGACGAACGTATCGGTTCCGGCGTTCGCCGGAACGACGATCGAACACGACGTGCCTCCGGACGTCGACGTGCAGTTCGCGGAGCCCGGCGTCACGTCGGCGACGACCGCCGGCGAGGGCGTACCCGTGCCGTCGGTCTCGACGACCGATACGGACTTGGTGTTCGCCGAGATGTAGGCCGGACGGCGCGTTCCCGCGCCGCTCGTCGCGTTGGGTATCGTGATCGTGAACGTGGCCGCGCCGCGGGCCGGCGCGTTCGGTGTCGGGGGAAGCGCGGCGCGCGCGCCGCCGCCGCCGGCGCCGCCGCCGGAACATCCGGCCGCGATCGCGCTCATACCGAGGAGCGCTGCGGTCGCAAGAAGATTCTTGTGCATCGTCGAGCTCCTCATTGGATCGGAATCGTAGTGGTGGTGACCGTGATCGTGACCGTCGCGGTGCGTCCGAGCGCGTCGGTCACCGTGATGCCGGTCGTACCGGCGCCCGTCGAAGTGACCGAGAACGTACCGTCGCTCGTCGCCGGCGTGACCGTGGCGATGTGGACGTCGTTACCGGAGACCGTGAACGGTCCGGCGCCGCTCGCCGCGAACGACTGGGTCGTGCCCGTCGCGTTGAACGACAGCGTCGACGGCGTCACCACGAAATCGGGGACCGGCGTCGGTGTCGGAGTCGGCGTGGGCGTCGGCGTCGGTGTGGGCGTCGGCGTCGGCGTCGGGCTCGGCGTCGGCGTCGGAGACGGAGTCGGCGACGGCGTCGGCGTGTTCGGCGCGATGCTCGGCGCCGGCGACGGCGTCGAAGCGGCCGCGCTGGTCGCATAGACCGCGAACGTGTACAGCTGGTTGGCGGTGAACGTGAAGCTGCCGGCGCCGCCCGTGAAGCTCACGGTCTGACCGCTGACCGTCCCGGGACCTTCGAAGCCGTTCTGCCAGCCGAGGCTCGGGCGCAGCGGATCGTACAGCGCGACGTAGTAGCTCGCGCCTGCCGGCAAGACGTAGCCGTTCGGCAGCGTCGCCGAGATCGACGGCGCGCTCGAGAGCGTTACCGACGGCGAGAACGATAGTTGAAGGTAGACGATGGGCGTGATCGCTCCGGCGACGTCGCCGCGCGCGCTCGCGCTGCGGAAACCGGCGAGCGAGAGGGTGGGCGTGCCCGAGGGGGCCTGGTTGCTGACCGATTCGGCGACTTGCGTGCCTGCCGAGATGGCGCCGGCGCCGGCCTGCAGAGAGACCGCTACCGCCACGGGTGCGGCCGGTGCGGCGAGGACGATGGGCGCGGGCGTCGATCCCGCGGGCGGAGCCGTCGGAACGGGCAGCGTCGTCGTCGTCGAGACGCCGAACGGCGCGATCGTCGCGAGCGGGACGGGCGTCGCGGGCGATGCGACCGGCGTGACGCTTCCGCCGCCGCTGCATGCGGCGAGTCCGAGCGCGAACAGCGCGCCGGACACGGCGAAAACGCGCCCTTGTGAAAGGATTCGTCTCAAAGAATTGCACTCCAATAGGCAACGAAGTAAACCGACGCACGGAAGTGCGGCGGCACGGCTCGGTGCGAATTGTAGGTGCTGGATGTCGGCGCGTCAACGACCAGACAAGCGTGCATGCGCCGTTTTCGCGCACTTAACCGACTTATGCTAGTTCTTCGAGTGTTTTATTTCGAACAAGTCCGACGTGAGTCTCTTTTGCGCGACGATGCCATCGGCGTAGGCTTCGCCCGCCGGCAACTCGATCACGTACTTCGCGACGCCCTGCTCGAGAGGGATGTCCTCGTCGGGCATCGCGAGCGGAACCGTCGGCACGCGCTCCGCGATGCTTCGCACGGTACCGTCCGGCGCGACGAAGATCATATCGAGCGGGACGAGCGTGTCTTTCATCCAGAACGAGACCGGCCCGTCGCCGGGAAAGACGAAGATCATGCCGGTGTGCTCGGGCAGCGCGGCGACGTTCATCAAGCCGATCTCGCGCTGCCGGTCCGTCTTGGCCACCTGCAGGACGAGCGTCGCGTTCGGCGCGCGCACGGCGATAGTCGCAAGGTGCTGCGGTGCGGGCAGGGCGAGCGCCAGCATCAGAGCGAGTTCACGCATCGGGCAGCGGCTTCACGTCGTACCAGTTCGCACCCGACTTCACCGTCACTTCGAGCGGCACGGAGAGCGTCGCCGCGCGTTCCATCTCCGAACGCACGAGATGCGCCGCCGCATGCACGTCGGCCCGCGGGACCTCGAAGATCAGCTCGTCGTGGATCTGGAGCAGCATCGTCGCCTCGATTCCGGACTGCGCGAGCGCCCGCTCCAACCGCACCATCGCGATCTTCATCAGGTCAGCCGCGCTGCCTTGTAACGGCGCGTTGGTCGCTTCGCGTTCCGCCGCGGCCCGCAGCATGTAGTTCCCCGAGGTCAGCCCCGGCATGAAGCGCCGCCGTCCGAAGAGCGTCTCGACGTAGCCTCGCTCGCGGCCCTCCTGCAAGGTCCGTTCGATGTAGGCCCGCACCGAGGGGAACCGCGCGAAGTAGGCGGCCGTCATCTCCTTGGCCTCGTTGCGCCCGATCTCCAGCCGCTGCGCCAGGCCGAAGTCCGACATGCCGTAGAGCAGGCCGAAGTTCACGCTCTTGGCGATGCGCCGCTGATTGTCGTCGGCCTTCGTGCCGGCGGGCACGGCGAAGATCTGCCGCGCGGTGAAGTCGTGGATGTCCTGGCCTTCCTCGAACGCGCGCCGCATCGCTTCGTCCCCGGAGAGATGGGCCATCAGACGCAGTTCGATCTGGCTGTAATCCGCGGCGAGCAGCACGCGATCGGGGCCGGCGACGAACGCCTTGCGGATGGTGCGGCCCAGTTCGCCGCGCACCGGGATGTTCTGCAGGTTCGGGTTCGTGCTCGAGAGCCGTCCGGTCGCGGTCGCCGTCTGATTGAAGACGGTGCGCAGGCGTCCGTCGGCCTCGACGAGCGTCGGGATCACGTCGACGTAGGTGTTCTTCAGCTTCGTCACTTCGCGCCAGTCGAGCACGAGCCGCACGATCGGATACTCGCGCGCGAGTCCGGCGAGCACTTCCACGCCGGTCGCCCATCCGGTCTTGTTCTTCTTGCCGCCCGGGATCTCCAGACGCCCGAAGAGCACGTTGCCCAACTGCTGGGGCGAGCCGATGTTGAAGACCTCGCCCGCGAAGTCGTAGATCTGCTGCTGCAGTCCGGCGATCGACCTCTCGAGCACGGCGCCCATCGCCGCGAGTTCGCCCACGTCGATGGCGACGCCGGCGCGTTCCATCTTCGCGAGCACGCCCGCGAGCGGCACTTCGGTCTCGCGGTAGAGTTCGGACTGACCGCGCGCGGCGAGTTCGCGATGGAGGTGATCCAGCAGGCGCAGCGCCGCATCGGCGTGCTCGGCCGCATCGTCGTCGAGCGCGACGCCGAGAAACGCGCGCGACGCGTCGCTCGGATCGGCGAACGTCTTGCCGGGGTCGAGGAGATGCGCGCCGATCATCGGATCTTCCGCGATCTCGCGCATCGCGATGCCGCGGCCGGCGAGCGCGTGCAGGACGCGCTTCGCGTCGTAGGCGACGCGCGGGCGTTCCGCGCTCCACGCGCGGTCGAACGCGGCGCGCACGTCCGCGTGCGCGAGCGCGCCGAGCGCGAACGAGATGCCGGTGCGGGGCGCGCCCGAAAGCCCGAGGTTCTCTCCCGCGACGGCGATCGCGAGCGAGGGCGCGTTCGCGAGCGCGTCGATATCGGCCGCGAGCTTGACGAACTCCGGCGGATCGGTCGAAGCGACGTAGGAACGGTGCTCGCCGTCGAGGCGCACGACCTCGGCGAAGAGCGGCATCTCGGCGGGCGGCTGGAGCCGCGAGAGCAGACCCTTGAACTCCAGTTCGGCATAGAGCCGATAGAGCGTGTCGTTATCGGGTTCGCGATAGCGCGCCGCTTCCCAATCGAGCGTCACGTCGAGATCCGTCTTGATGATCGAGACGTCGCGACAGACGCGCGCCTGATCGCCGTACGTCTCGACCAGGCCCTGCAGTTTGGCCGTACCTGCGAGCGACGGATCGGCGAGCAGCGCATCGAGGGTACGCGCCGCTTTGATCAGTCTGCTCGCGGTCTTCTCGCCGACGCCGGGGATGCCGGGAAGATTATCGGACGGGTCGCCCTTGAGCCCGCGATAGTCGGGCAGCTGCGAGGGATCGAGATCGTAGCGCTCGCGTACGGCATCGGGCGTGTAGCGCCCGAGGTCGGTGATGCCGCGCCGCGTCGTGAGGATCGTGGTCGCCTCGTCGACGATCTGCAGCAGATCGAGATCGCCGGTGACGACGATCGACGTACCGCCGTCCTTCTTCGCCTGCGCCGCCAGCGTCGCGATGACGTCGTCGGCCTCTTCGCCTTCCACCTCCATCACCGGGATGCCGAACGCGGCGAGGACGCGGCGGACGAGCGGGAACTGCGAGCGCAGATCGTCCGGCATCGCTTCGCGCTGCGCCTTGTATCCTTTATAGAGCGCGACGCGCGCGGCCGGAAGTCCCTTGTCGAATGCCGCGACGACGTGCGAGGGCTTCTCGTCCGCCAAGAGCTTGCCGAGCATCATCGCGAACCCGTAGACGGCGTTGATCGGCACGCCGGCGGACGTCGAGAGGCCGGGAAGCGCGAAGAACGCGCGATAGACCAAGCCGTACGTGTCGAGCAGCATCAGCTGCTTGCGGTCGCTCATCGTACCTCGATGTTCGACGAGGCGGCCGTCACCCGCCCGTCGTCGTCGACGCGGAGGACGGAGACGACGTACGCGCCGCCTTCGAGAGGAAGCGGCAGGGCGAACGCCTCGCCGGAGATGCGTTCCACCTTCCAATAGACGGCATGGCTGTCGGCGCCGACCAGCACGTCGGTCGCGGGCGGCGCGGAGCGGCGCGCGAACCCGACGACCTGCGCGCGATCGCCGCTCGCATCGACCCACGGGTGCCAGGTCGCATCGGCGGGCGCGCTCGATTGCGTCGAAGCGACGTCCACGTCGACCAGAGCGGGTGCGCCCTCGAACGCGGCACCGCCGGACGGCGCGCCGCGGCTGACCCGCACGACGAGCGTGCCGTTCCCGCCGCCCGAGAGCGACATGTTCGCGCTCGTACCGGCATGCAGCGCTTCGGGCGCGCGCAAGGCGCTCGCGACCGCGCGGCCGGGCGCGTCGATGCCGAGCGGAAGGACGTTCCATTCGATCGTCCCGTCGCGCACGAACGCCGCGCCGGCGCTCACCGCGCCGGGAGCGTCCTCGATGCGGAACTGCGCCTGGGCACCGTTCGCGCCGGCCGGAGTCACGGTGAGGACCGGCTCCGCGCCGTTCTCGAGCGAGATCAACGCATCGCCGACGGCGCCGGCATCGCTTGCGAGTATGCGCGCCGTGTCGTTCACGCGGTACTCGTCGCGATCGGGCGCGATGCGCACGTCCGCGCTCGAGTCGTCGCTCGCGACGTCGCCGCCCGGCGCCGCCACTTCGATCTGCGCGGCGTCGCTCGCGGTCGCGCGATCGACCGTCGTCGAAGCGACGATGAGGTTCGTGCCGAGGGGCGGTGCCGCGAACGCGCCGCGGCCGACGCCGCTCGCGTCGAGCGATATCGTCTGCTGCTGCGAGGCGCCGCCGCGTTCGAGCGTGACGCGAACGGCGAGATCGCCCGCGGGGCGTCCGCTCGACGCATCCGCCGCCGTCACGGTGAAACTCGCGGGCGCTCCGAACGCGACCGCATTCCGATCCGGGAGGATGCGCAGCGCGACGCGCGCGGTCGGGACGAGGATCCGCGTCTGCGCGGTCGCGCCGCCCGCCTGCAGCGAGACGCCGTACGTCGAGGCGAGGCCGTCCGTCGGCCGCGGAATCGCGATCGTCGCTCGACCGTCTCCGCCCGTCGTCACCGTCGCGTCCAGCCACGTCGCGAGTCCCCAAGCGGCGTTCTCGTCGCCGCCGACGTGCGGCGAGCGCACCACCTGCACGCGGACCGCGACGCCGCCGGCCGCGGAACCGTTGCGCGTCGCGCGGACGATCAGCGGCACGGCGGCATCGGCCGTACAGGTACCGGCGCACTGCGGCTGCACCGAGAGCGCGAGCCCGCCGGCATTGCCGTCGACGTGCACGGTCGTCCCGCCGACGCCGCCGTCGACGCTCGCGAGGATGGCGTATTCGCCGGCGCGCGCGCTCGCGGGCACGGCGAAGGTCGCGGAGAACGCGCCTGCCGCATCGAGCGGCTCGCTCGACTGCGCGACCAGCGTCGGACCGTCGCGCAGTGCGATCTGCACCGAACCGGTGCTCGCGCGAAGCGCGCTTCCGCGACGCGTGCGCGCGAACCCGGCGACGCGGACGCTCTCGCCCGCGTGCACGACGGCGGAATCGGTGCGAACGCCGACGATGGTCGTCGGCAGCGGCGCCTGCGGCAAGGGCGAGACGAACGCGTAGCTGCCGCCCCACTGCGCGATGACGAAGACGGGGCGAGGCCCGTTCGCCGCCGTCCAGCGCACGATGCCGTGCGCGTCCGTATTGCGGGTGACGAACCGGGCGCCGGAGAGCAGCTGCATCCGCATGCCGGCCAGGGCCTTTCCGGTGCCGAGATCGGCGCCGTAGATGGCGAGGCAGGCCGGCGACTGCTTCACCACCAGGCCGACGCGCGTCCGATTGATCCAGACCTGCTCGGCGACCGCTCCGCGGCGCGCTTCCACGACGAAGAAGCCCTCCCGCGCGGCGAGCGGAACGGCGATCGTGCTCGTCTGATATTGATAGCCGCCCGGAGGCGTGAACCGCCACGTCGCGACCGGCTTGAGCTTGCGCGTGTCGATCGCGCGCGGCCGGGCGCCGGAGCCGGCGGTGACGACGTCGGTCGGGTCCACGGCATAGGCCGCGAAATCCACTTCCGCGCTCGAATATGTGTCCAAGCGCACGTTCGCGGGCTTCCACGGAACGTTTGAATCCGGCGCGTACAGGGCAAAGTACGCGTCCAAGGTATGGAGATCGACGATCGGTCGAGCGGCGCTGCCTGCTGCGGCCGAAGCCAGCAACAACGCGACCCCGCACGCCGCCAGGCGCAACGCTCGGATCATGGGCTCCGTCGGGTTCGACGGCTCGCCTGGACGGTCTTGCGTGCAGGGCGCCTCCGGGGCGCCGAGTAAGAGCGCCGACGTGGACGAATCGTCGTCGCAGGGGAACTCCACCTCGATCCGCTGTCGTTTCTGCGGCAGCGACGAACGCGCGGCCGATTCGGACGACGTACGCGAACACGAACAGTACCAGGTCGTCGTCGCATGCGGGTCCTGCGGGCACGCCTTCGCCGCGATATCGCGCAACTGAAGAAACGGGAACATGATCGTACGAATATCGCGAGCCCTCGCGCTCGCCGCACTCGCCCTCACCCTCGCCGTTCCGGCGGCCGCCGCGACGAAGACGCCTCAGCCGGCGCCGACGATCCGCTTCTCCAAGGTTCCGCTGCATACGGAGTTCGTCGTGGAGGTGAACAAGAAGGGGCAGATCGTGCGGGTCAAGTCCGGTAAGGATTGCGCGAACCTGACGTTCAACGCGCAGACCTACGGCAACGTCCTGCAGATGTGGATCCGCCATCCGGACGGCAGCGCGCAGACCGGTCTCTATCGCGTGACGTACGACTACGACCCGGCCACGCACGGCGTGCACCGCGGCATCGCGCTGATGAAGGCCGGCGGCAACTGGGGCGACAAACAGGGCGCGGCCGATCAGATGGTCGACATCTTCAACAAGAACGAAGCGCAGGCCAAGAAGCGTCCGGGCGCGGACCTGCCTCCGCTCAACGTCATCACCGGCGCGAAGCCGACGCCGAAGCCGTAAGAGGCGCGCGTGCGCTACGCGAGCTTCTACGGCGAACGCGGCGACGTCCGCCCCGGCATCCTGGACGAGAACGGCCTACGCCCCATCGACGCACCGTCGATGCGGGCGTTTCTCGAGATGTCGCGCGAAGAGCGCGACGCGCGCGCGCGACGCGACGCCGTCCCGCTCGACGGCCTGCGGCTCGCCGCGCCCGTGATGCCGCCGCGCAACGTCATCTGCGTCGGCAGGAACTATCTCGAACACGCGAAGGAAGGCGCCGCCGCGCTCGGACTCGATCTCAAACTTCCGTCCGTGCCGACGTTCTTCACCAAAGCGACGACCGCCGTCGCCGATCCCGACGCGGAACTGCATCTGCAGGCCGGCGTCTCGCCGCAGTACGACTTCGAGGCGGAACTCGCCGTCGTCATCGGCGAGCGCTGTACGGACGTCGCCGAAGCCGACGCCCTTCGGGCGGTGTTCGGCTACACCTGTCTGAACGACGTGACCGCGCGCGACCTCCAGCGGGCGCACGGCCAGTGGTTCCGCGGCAAGAGCCTCGACATGACGTGTCCGATCGGGCCGTGGATCGTCGACGCGGCCGACATCGGCGATCCGCAAGATCTGGCGATCTCGATGCGGGTCAACGGCGTCGAGAAGCAGCACAGCAGCACGGCGAAGATGATCTTCTCGATCGCCCGGCTCGTCGCCGAACTCAGCCGCGGCATGACGTTATTGCCGGGCGACGTCATCGCCACCGGTACGCCCGAAGGCGTCGGCTTCGCCCGCACGCCCCCCGAGTTCCTGACCGACGGGGATGCGATGGAGGTCACGATCGAAAACGTCGGCACGCTCCGAAACGTTGTGAGGATAGGATGATCAAACGCATCGCCGCCGCAGGCGCCGCTCTCGCCCTCCTCGCGGCCGGTCCCGCGCAGAGCGCGTCGCCGGCCGCTTCGCTCGCGGCGCCGTACGCGCGGTTCGGCTTCGACCTGCTCCGCGCCGTCGATGCGCGAAACCCGGGCAAGAACGTCTTCATCTCGCCGACGAGCGTCGCGGTCGCGCTCGCCTTCGCGGCCAACGCGGCCGGCGGACGCACGCAGGCCGACATGCTCGCGGCGCTGCACGCGCCGGGCTCGCTCGCGTCGTTCGACGCCGCGAACAAGGCGCTCGCAAGCGAGATCGCTCGGACCACGACGGTGAAGCTCTCGATGGCGAACGCCCTCTGGCTGCAGGCGGGGTTCGCCGCCAAGCCGCGGTTCGTCGCGACGGCTCGCGACGTCTTCGGCGCGCAAGCCGGCACGCTCGATTTCCGTTCGCGCAACGCCGTCGACATCGTCAACGCATGGGCGAAGCGGCATACGGACGGGTTGATCCCGCACGTACTCGATCGGATCGACCCCCTCACGGTGACCATGCTCGCCAACGCGATCGCTTTCGACGGAAGGTGGTCGGCGCGGTTCGATCCCGCCGCGACGAAGCCACACACGTTTTCCGTCGCGTGGACGGGCAAGGGTTCCGTGGCGATGATGCAGCAGACGGGGCGCTTCGCCTACGCGGCGAGCGGCGGACTACAGACGATCCGCTTGCCGTATGGCGACAAATCCTTCGCGATGTACGTGGTCTTGCCGAAGGACCGGACGACGCTCGCCGCGTTGGTCGAACGCCTTACGCCGGCATCGTTCGACGGTCTCGTCGGATCGCTGCGGACGGCGAAGGGGACGATCGGCCTGCCGCGCTTCCGGATGAACTTCTCGCAGAAGATCAACGACGAGCTCATCGGGCTCGGCTTCTCGCGCGCGTTTTCGGACGCCGCCGATTTCTCCGATCTGTCGAGCAGGCGCCTGAAGATCGGCGACGTGCATCACGCGTCGTATCTCAACGTCGATGAGAAGGGCACCCGGGCGGCCGCGGTGACGACCGTCGGCGTCGTCGCCCTGGCGATGCGTCACGAGCCGCCTCCGTTCTCGATGATCGTGGACCGCCCGTTCCTCGTCGCCATCCGCGACGAATCGACGGGGCAACTGCTCTTCCTCGGCACCATCGTCTCGCCGGGGTAGGGTTCATCGGTAGGGCGCGGAAACGCGCTCTTCTATGATTGTGGCCGTTTCGCGTGAGACGGCGCCCGGCGAACGGCGCGTCGCACTCGTCCCCGAGACCGTAGCGAAGCTCGTGAAGAGCGGTGCGACCGTGAGGGTCGCGAAAGGCGCGGGCGAGCGCGCCGCCTTCCCCGACGGATTCTATGCGCAGGCCGGAGCGTCGATCGTCGACGACCCGGCCGCGCTCGTTTCGGACGCGGACGTCGTGGTCGGCGTCGGCCGGCCCGATCCCGCGCTGCTCGCGAAGCTCAAGCCCGGCGCCGCGGTCGTCGGCTTTCTCGCGCCGCTCGGCGACCCCGCGTACGTCGACGCGATCGCGAAATCCGGCGCGACGGCGTTCGCGATGGAGATGATCCCGCGCATCACCCGCGCGCAGTCGATGGACGCGCTCTCGTCGCAGAACAACATCGCCGGCTATAAGGCGGTGCTGATAGCGGCGACGTATCTCCCGAAGTTCTTCCCGATGCTCACCACCGCGGCGGGCACGATCCCTCCGGCGAAGGTGCTGGTGCTCGGTGCGGGCGTCTCGGGTCTGCAGGCGATCGCCACCGCGCGCCGCTTGGGCGCGGTCGTGACGGGCTACGACGTGCGCGCCGCGGCGCGCGAACAAGTGCAGTCGCTCGGCGCCGCGTTCTTGGAGTTCGACGTCGGCGACGCCGAAGGCAGCGGCGGCTACGCCAAGGAGCTGACCGCCGAACAGGCCGAGGCGCAGAAGCGCTTCATGGTCGAGAATATCGGCAAGAACGACGTCGTCATCACCACGGCGCTCGTCCCCGGCAAGAAGGCGCCGGTCCTGGTGACCGACGATGCCGTCGCCGCGATGGCGCCGGGCTCGGTGATCGTCGATCTCGCGGCCGAGGCCGGCGGCAACTGCACGCAGACGGTGCGCGACGAGATCGCCACTTCGGTGAACGGCGTCACCATCGTCGGCACGACGAACCTGCCCTCGACGATGCCCTATCACGCGAGCCAGCTGTTCTCGCGCAACGTCTTCGCGCTGCTGAGCCCGATGGTCGAGGACGGCGCGTTCGCACCGGATTTCGACGACGAGGTCGTCAAGGGCGCATGCATCGCCCGCGACGGCGCCGCCAAGGTTGGAGCATAGAGCATGGATATCAACGCGTTTCTGGGATTGCTGACCGTCCTCGTGCTGGCGATCTTCGTCGGCTTCGCGGTCATCTCGAAAGTCCCGACCACGCTGCACACGCCGCTGATGTCGGCGACCAACGCCATCCACGGCGTCGTCGTCATCGGCGCGATGGTCGCCGCCGCCGCGCTCTACGCGAACGGCGCGCCGGCGCCGTGGCTGCGCGTCGCGGCCACGATCGCCGTGACGCTCGGCGCGATCAACGTCTTCGGCGGTTTCGCCGTCACCGAGCGGATGCTGCAGATGTTCAAACGTAAGGAGTCGCCCAAGTGAGCGTGCTGACCATCGTCGGTGCCGTCGGCGACCTCGTCGCGATCGCGTGCTTCATCCAGGGCTTGATCCTGCTCAACGCGCCGTCGACGGCGCGCGCGGGCAATCGTCTGGCGATGGCCGGCATGGCGATCGCCATGATCTTCGCCGCCTGGCAGACCTTGGGCGCGGCGGCCGTGCCGATCGTCGTCGGCATCCTCGTCGGCGGAGCCATCGGCGTCGTCGCGGCCATGCGCGTGAAGATGACGGCGATGCCGCAGATGGTCGCGCTCTACAACGGTGCGGGCGGCGGCGCGGCCGCGCTCGTCTCGATGGTCGAGTTCTATCACATCGTCGGCACCGCCGGGCAAGGCGATCCGGTCGTGCGCGTCTCGCTCGTCCTCTCGGCCATCATCGGCTGCATCTCGTTCACCGGCTCGATCATCGCGTTCCTGAAACTGCAAGAGCTGATGACCGGACGGCCGATCACCTATCCGGGCCAGCAGTTCGTCAACGGCATCGTCGCGCTCGCGGTGGCGGCGCTCGCCGTCTGGCTGATCGGCTTCGACGGCGAGACGACGTGGTGGTGCTTCCCGCTGCTGCTCGTGCTCGCGTGCGGGCTCGGCAAGCTCTTCGTCCTGCCGATCGGCGGCGCGGATATGCCGGTCGTCATCTCGCTGCTCAACTCGTTCACCGGCCTCGCCGTCGCGATCACCGGCTTCGAGATCGACTCGACCCTGCTGATCATCTGCGGCGCGCTCGTGGGCGCCAGCGGAACGCTGCTCACCGTGATGATGGGCAAGGCGATGAACCGCCCGCTCACCAACGTGCTCTTCGGCGCGTTCGGCGCGCAGGGCGGCGCGGAAGTTGCGAGCGCGAGCGGCGGTCCGCAGAACGTCAAGAGCACGTCGGCGGACGACGTCGCGATCATGCTCGCCTACGCGCAGAAGGTGATGGTCGTCCCCGGCTACGGGATGGCCGTCGCGCAGGCCCAGCACAGCGTCAAGGCGCTCGCCGATCAGCTCGAGAAGCGCGGCGTGAAGGTCAGTTACGCCATCCATCCGGTCGCGGGGCGCATGCCGGGCCACATGAACGTGCTGCTGGCCGAAGCGAACGTCCCGTATCCGGCGCTGCTGGATATGGAAGACGCGAATCCCGAGTTCCCGACGACCGACGTGGCGCTGGTCATCGGCGCGAACGATGTGACCAATCCGGCGGCGCGCAACGTCACCTCGTCGCCGATCTACGGCATGCCGATCCTCGACGTCGATAAGGCCGGCAACGTGATCGTGCTCAAGCGCTCGATGCGCAGCGGCTTCGCCGGCATCGAGAACCCGCTCTACGAACTGGACAATACCTCGATGCTCTTCGGCGACGCCAAAGCCAGCGTCGACGAACTCACCGCCGCGGTGAAGGCGCTCTGATGTCCAAGCGGCGGAACGTCTCGAGCGCGTCGCCGTGGGAAGACCAGGTCGGCTATTCCCGCGCGGTCCGCATCGGCAAGCACGTCGCCGTCGCCGGAACGACGGCACCCGGCGACGGAGCCTACGCGCAAGCCAAGGCGGCGCTCGCGAAGATCGGCGACGCTTTGCGAGAGGCCGGCGCATCCTTCGAAGACGTCGTGCGGACGCGCATGTTCGTCACCGACATCACCCAGTGGGAAGCGGTCGGCCGCGCCCACGCCGAGATCTTCAAGAACGTCCGCCCCGCCGCGACGATGGTCGAGGTCAGCCAACTCATCGGCAAAGACTTGCTCGTCGAGATCGAAGTCGACGCGATCATCTCGAAAAAGGCGTAGGCATTCGCTTTCTATCCCGTGCGTGAGCCTCGAGGTGTCCCTCGACTCCGCTCACTTCGTTCGCTGCGCGATGCGCGTCGCTAGGGCGCTTCTCTAATGCAGCCGCTCCGAGCGTTCGTGGGCTTCTCGCGATAGCCACGCTAGGATGAGGAAGACGATCGGATAGAGGATGTCGGCGATCCAGAGGATCGGGCCGGCGTTGTTCGGGGCGTAATTGTGGTCGACGAGCATCATCTGGATGTGCTGCGCGGCCGCGGCGAAGAGGAAGATCGCGTTCGCCAGCGTCACCGCGAGGCGCATCTCGTAGCCGCGCCAGAGCGCGAGCATGCCGACGATGCCGATGCCGATCTCGAACCATCCGAGTTCGTATTGGAAGGGGCTCGGCCCCCAGCCGATCGTCGCAGCGACCATCGCGCCGCCGTAGGCGTGGAAGAGCCCCGAATAGATCATGCCGATCCCGGCCGTGTAGAACAGCACCTCGCCCCACAGCACGTAGGGCTGGGTCACCACGCGGCGGGCGAAGGCCGCGCGGCGGATCTTCACGATCGCGACGACGACCCCGACGACGAAGAGCCAGAGAAATGCGTTCCCGAGGATCCACGAGACCGCACCGGCGATGCTCATATCCGCTCCTTACTCATGTAGCGACCACGCCGACGCGTTCCATGTCGGCAGGAAGGCGTTCGGCGCGAAGCCGCGGACGCGCGTGCGATACGCGTAGATGTAGTACGCGTTGAAGAGATAGAGCACCGGCACCTGGTCCGCCACGATGCGCCCGATGCGGCCGTAGAGCGCCTTGCGCTCGCTCAGCGAGGTGGCGGCGATGGCCCGACGTTCGAGCGCGTCCACCTGCGGATCGCACCAGCGCATGTAGTTCGAAGCGCCGCCGCATGAGAGGATCGAGGAGTCGTCGGGGTCGGCGCCCATGGTGAACGGCACGTAGGCGAGGTCGAACGCGCCCGTCGCGAGCGTTCCGGTCTTCGGCAAGAACAGCTGCTGGTTGCTGATCGACTTGATCGATGCGTCGAAGCCGCGCTGGCGCAGTTCCGCCTGGATGTAGGCCGCGACGCGCACGCCCGTCGTCGTCTCGGGGAACTGCACGTAGACCAGCGTCAGGCGTTTGGCCCCGTCGTGGCGGATGCCGTCGGCGCCGCGCTTCCAGCCGGCCGCGTCGAGCAGTCTGTCCGCACCGCCCGGATCGTAGCCGGGCTGCTTCACGGTCGGATCGTAGGCCCACGAGAACTGCGGCTGCAGCACGTCCGTCACCGGATAGGCGCCGCGCGTGATCTTCGCGGAGATCGTCGGGCGATCGATCGACATCGCGATCGCGCGCCGCACGCGCACGTCGTCGAACGGCGGATGCGCGGTATTCATCACCACGCCCGCGACGACCGAGGTCGGCGTGTTCGCGTAGGCGATCTGCGCGTTGCCCGCGAGATTGGCCTTCTGGACGGGCGCGATCAGATTCCAGTCGATCGCCCCCGATTCCAGCATCACCAGATTCGTCTGCGGATCGGGGACGATGCGCAGATCCAGCGCCGCGATGCGCGGCTTGCCGCGCCAGTACGCCGGATTGGCGACGTAGCGGAGGCCCTCGCCGCGGTGCCACCAGACGAACGTGAACGGACCGTCGCCGACGGTCGGAGCGGCATTGAACGCGGCCGTAGCGAGCGGCTCCTGCGCGCGCAAGACGTGCGCGGGCAGCACGAACTGCGGCGAGAAGCCGTACGAGAAGTACGTCATCACCGCGGGCGCCCACGCGTGTTTGAGATGGAACACGACCGTATGCGCGTCGCGCGCCTTCGCGTCGTCGATGAGATCGTAGCCTTCGTGCGATCGCACCGGATTCTTCGGGTCGAGGATCGCGTGCAGGGTATAGAGCACGTCCTCCGCGCCGACGGGCACGCCGTCGCTCCACTTCACCCCCGGGCGCAGCCGGTAGACGATGGTCCGGCCGTCGGCCGAGACCCCGCCGTTCGCGCGGGTCGGGATGACGGCGAGCAGGGCCGGGACCGGCCGGCCCTTGCCGTCCAGATCGACGAACGGCTCGAAGGCCAGGCGGGCCACCTGCTGTTCGACCGAGGCGGCGTCCTGATGGAGGAAGAGCGGATCGAGGTTCGCAGGATCGGCGGCCAGGTCGAACCGCATGGTCGCGGCGTCCGGAGGGCCCTGGCCCGCGCAGCCGGCCGCCAGCAGGGCGGCGAGCAGGGCCGAGGCGGTGCGCAGCGGTGCCTTCACCCGGTCTCCCTTGGCGGTGGACCGCGCGAGTCCGTCCTGCCCCTAGCCATGGCCGAACAAACGCGGTAAACTATGGGCCGGATGTCGAACGTTATACGGAGTGAGGATAATATTCCCGAATGATTAGCCGTTCCGAGCAGAACGAACTGGACGACCTGGACCTCCAATTGCTGGACGCCCTGCAGCGCAACGCCCGGTCGACGTTCGCCGAGCTCGGCCTGCTGGTCGGGCTCAAGCCCCCCGCCGTCCACGACCGGGTCAAACGCCTGGAGTCGCGCGGCTACGTCCGGGGCTATTCGGCGCAGCTCGACGCGGCCAAATTGGGATTCGAATTGATCGCGTTCGTGAGCTGTTACACCACGCCCGACTGCGGATACGAAGCCTTCATGAGCGCGCTCGGGGCGATGCCGGAGATCGTCGAGGCCCACAGCGTCGCGGGCGAAGAGGCCTACGTCTGCAAGGCGATGACCCGCTCGACGCAGCATCTCGACGACCTGCTGACGCGCCTCAAGCAAGTCCCGGGAATGGCGCGCACCAAGACGACCATCGTCCTCTCCTCGCCGTTCAGCCGCCACGGCATCCCGGTGACGCTGTGAGCGTGACGTTCGAACGGCCGCACGCGCTCGGCACGCATCGCGTCGTCGAACCCGCCGGCGCCATGCCGCAGAGCGCGTGGAAGATCGACTGCACGCCGGTCGCATGCGAGAACGAGATCCTCTGCGACGTCGAGACGCTCAACATCGATTCCGCATCGTTCAAGCAGATCGCGGACGCCGAAGGCGGCGATCCCGCGAAGATCGCATCGCACGTCGAAGGCATCGTCCGCGAACGCGGCAAGCAGCACAATCCGGTGACCGGTTCCGGCGGGATGTTCATCGGCACGGTGCGCGAGGTCGGCCGCGCGCTGCGCGGCGTCGACGTGACGCCCGGCGATCGCATCGCCTCGCTCGTCTCGCTGACGCTGACCCCGCTCTGCCTGGAATCGATCGAACGCGTCGACGTCGCGACCGGACGCATCTGGGTCACCGCGCAGGCGATCCTGTTCCAGAGCGGACTGTGGGCGAAACTGCCGACGGATATCGACGAGAACGTCGCGCTGGCCGTGCTCGACGTGGCCGGCGCTCCCGCGCAAGTGCGCCGTCTCGCGAAGGCCGGCAGCACCGTCGTCGTCATCGGCGCGGACGGCAAGAGCGGCATGCTCTCGTGCGCGCAGGCGAAGGCCCGCGGCGCTCGCGTCGTCGGCGTCGTTCCCGACCGGGCGACGCCCTCGGCGCGCTTGCTCGTCGAGGCGGGCCTGGTCGACGCGCTGCTGCAGGCCGACGCGCGAGACGCGCTCGGGCTCTCCGCCGCCGTCGCCGACGTCGCGCCGACGCTGGCCGATCTCGTCGTCAACTGCGTCAACGTTCCGGGGACCGAACTCGGTTCGATCCTCTGCACGAAGGACGAAGGCACCGTCTACTTCTTCTCGATGTCCACCTCGTTCACGGCCGCCGCGCTCGGCGCCGAGGGCGTCGGCAAAGACGTCACCATGATCGTCGGCAACGGCTATTGCAAGGGCCACGCCGACGTCGCGCTGCAGACGCTGCGCGACAACCCCGCCATCCATGCGTACTTCAACGCGAAATATCAGGGAGCTTGAGACCATGTCCGCCATCGCGCACAAGAAACCGCCCGTCGCCGACGACGTCCTCGATTACCGCAACGTCAAGGACGGAGAATTCTGGCGTCACGTCCCCGCCTACAAGGACGTCGACGAAGCGACGTTCCTCGATCATCTCTGGCAGCAGAAGCACTCGGTCAAGACGCCGGAAGAGCTGCTCTCGACGATCGAATCGCTCTGCTCCGCGGAGTTCTTCGCGGACGTGGCCGAAGGGTTCAAGCGCGCGCCGATGGCGGTGCGCGTCTCGCCGTACGCGATCTCGCTGATCGACTGGAACGACCCGGTGAACGATCCGATCCGGCGGCAGTTCGTGCCGCTCGCGTCGTCCCTGCTCCCGGACCATCCGCGGCTGACCCTCGACTCGCTCCACGAACAGGACGATTCGCCCGTCCCCGGACTCGTGCACCGCTACGTGGACAAGGCGCTCTTCCTGCCGCTCAACGTCTGCCCCGTCTACTGCCGCTTCTGCACGCGCTCCTACGCGATCGGTCCCGACACGGAGAACGTCGACAAGGTCTCGCTGGCCAAGACGCCGGCGCAGTGGAACGACGCGTTCGCGTACATCGCGGAGCGCCCCGAACTCGAGGACATCGTCATCTCCGGCGGCGACACCTACCAGCTGCCGCCGAAGAACATCGAACTCATCGGCAACGCGCTATTGGACATCCCGCACGTCCGACGCATGCGCTTCGCGACCAAAGGTCCGGCCATCATGCCGATGAAGATCCTCACGGATACGAAGTGGTTCGACGCGATCACCGCGATCGTCGACCGCGGGCGCACGATGGGCAAGGACGTCGTCCTCCACACCCACTTCAACGCGCCCGAAGAGATCACGGGCATCACCGTGCGCGCGATGCGCGCGCTCTTCGAGCGCGGCATCTTCGTCCGCAACCAGTCGGTCCTCATCCGCGGCGTCAACGATACGCCCGAGCGCATGCAGCTGCTCGTCAAGCGCCTCGGCATGATGAACGTGCACGCCTATTACGTCTACATGCACGACATGGTCAAGGGCGTCGAAGAGCTGCGCACGACGATCGGAACGGCGACCGACATCGAGAAGTTCGTCCGCGGAAGCACGGCGGGATTCAACACGCCGACGTTCGTCTGCGACGCTCCGGGCGGCGGCGGCAAGCGCGACGTGCACTCGTACGAGCACTACGATCGCGTCAACGGCATCGCCGTCTATGCGGCGCCCAGCGTCAAGCCGGGCAAGGCGTTCCTCTACTTCGACCCGATCGACCGGCTCTCGCCCGAGGCGCAGGCGCGCTGGGCCGTCCGCGAGATCCAGGAGCAGATGATCGCCGAAGCGCTGCGCAACGCCGGCGTCGGCGAGCAGACCCTCGTCCTAGCCTAGCCTGCCCGCGAACGTACGCCGCGCCTCGTCTTCGAGCGCGGCGTACGATTCCGGCGAGACGTTGTGCCGCGCCGCCGGCAGGTCGGATGCGGCGCGGGCGCCGGCGGCCTCCAGGAAGTCGCGGAGCAGGGCGTCGTCGCCCGCGCCGCGCTCGTAGCGGCGCACGATCACGGCGTCCGCGCCGAACGCCGCCGCGAACGGGTCGACGATCTCGCGATACGCGAACGGATAGCGGCGCCAGCCGTCCAGGCTGAACGCGCCCTCGCGCGCGATCGTCTCGACGAACGCGGCGAACGGCATGTCGACGAGTCCGCGCTTGCGCAGTTGTCCGTAGAGCGAGGCCGCGTACGACGCGGGATCGCGCAGGTAGAGCACGACGCGCGCTTCGATACGCCGCTCCGCCACCATCGCGCGCAGCCGCTCCATCGCGGCCGGAACGGCGGCCGCGAAATGCAGCACTTCGGAACTGACGACGCTCCGGCGTCCGTCCTCGCGAGCGACCTCGTCGAGGAGGTCGGCGAGCGTCCCGCGTTCGCGCTCGAAGAGCGGCGATCCGACGAGATCGAAGGCGGCGTTGTGGTGACCGCCGTAGACCCTGCCCGCCTGCGGATAGTACAGCCCGGCCTCGTCCAGCCACGGGCCGCCCGCGAGGAACGACTGCTGGATCGCCGTCGTGCCGGTCTTATGCGTGCCGATATGCAGGATGCATCGCGCCATCGTCACACATTTCTGCCCGGATGATTACGGTCGCCTTTATCCTGAGTACGCGTCGCGCGGGTTCCACCTGGCTCAATGCCGTGCTGGGTAGCCACCGCAAGACCGCGGCCCTGGGCGAGTACTTCCGCCCCTTCGAGATGCCCGGCCATACGCCGTGCCGCCTGTGCGAGGCCGACGGACTGGAAGACTGCACGAAGCTCGGCGGGATCGCGTCGGTCGCCCCGCGCGACGCGTTCGCCTTCGCGAGCGATCGTCTCGGAAAGCGCATCCTGATCGACTGCTCGAAGCAGCAGCACTGGCCCGAGCTCTTCTTCGACGACCCCGAGATCGACGCGCGCTTCATCCATCTGGTCCGCCATCCGTGCGGGTATCTCGAAAGCGAACGGCGCCGCCGGCCGGACGAGAGCGCGACCGTCATCGCGAACGAATGGGTGGATCAGAACCGCAACACCGAACTGTTCCTCCGCCACGCCGGACGTCCGTCCGTCCTCGCGTCCTACGATCTGCTCGCCGACTTTCCGGAGCTCTATTTCCCGCAGCTCTGCCGCTTTCTCGGATTCGAGTACGAACCGGCGATGCTGCGCTATTGGGAGGTCGAGCATCACGGACTCGGGGGCAACGGTGCGACCGCGCTCTATCTGCGCGATCGGAAGAGGGAGCGCTTCGTCACGGGAGACGACGCGCACTACGCCGATCTCGATACGAAACCGCTGCGAGCCGACGATCGCTGGAAGAAGCGGCTCGACGTCGCGGACATCGCTCTGGCCACCTCGTCGGGATACGCGAGAGAACTCGCGGTCCGGCTCGCGGTGACCTGGTAGCTCGTCAGCCCGAACGGCCGAGGAAGCGCGCGACGAAGCGCTTGAGGCTCCACGCGCGGCCGCCTTGGATCGTGTCGATCTCGTAGGCGATGGACTTCGCGGCCGCTTCGGTCGCGTCGATCTCGCGCCGGATCAGCGCGCCGTACTCGCCGGTGAGATGCTCGAACCGCCGGCGCGCGGCCGCAATTTCGGCGAGGTTCAGGCCGGCGGTCGCGTTCGCGGCGGCCAGTTCGTCTCGCAATCGCGCATAGGCCGCGCGGATCGCGATCGCGCTCTTCGAGAGGGCCGCGCGATCGCGGAGCGCGTCTTCGAGTTCGCCGGCGCGAAGGGCGAGCATTTCGCGGAGTTCGCGGGCCTCCGACGCGAGCCGGCCGATGGTGCTTTCGAGTTCTGCGACGCGCGACGGATCGACCGCACCCCGTCCGCGCGCCTCGTCGCGGATGACGCGGACACTCTCGTTGGCGGACCGCAGCTGTTCGCGGGCCGCCCGCAGGTCCGTCTCGAGACCCTTCGCGTAGGCCACGATGTCGAACGCGTCGTGCTCGCCTTGCCGTTCCGGGCGCTCCGGAGCGACAACTGCAGAGGTCGCGTCGCGCGCGACGGCCGGGTCCGTAGGGACCACCCGCAGTGACATCGGGATAGGATTCTTGCCGATGCGGCAAAAGCCTCGGCCATGCCCCTCGTGCACTCGCTCGACCTCGCGTTCGTCCACGTGCAGAAGACCGCCGGCGTCTCCATCCTCAAGGGCATGGAGGATGCGGGTCTGCAAGCCGACTGGGCGGGTCACGGTCTGCGCGAGATCTTCGCCGGACGGCCCGAGATCGAGGCGCGGTTCCTCCGCAGCGTCCCCGACGCGGATCTCGACGTCTTCCCGCAGGTGCATCTGCCGGCGGCGATCATGCGCGATCTCGTCGGCGAAGCGCGCTGGAGCCGGCTCTTCACCTTCGGTTTCGTCCGCAATCCCTGGGACCGCTTCGTCTCGTTCTATCACTATCAGAAGGAGCGGTACGGACGGGCGGACGTCCGCGAGCGGCACCCGTCGCGCGCGACCTTCTTCGATCGGGCGACGGACTTCGAGACGTTCGTCCGCATCTTCGAACGCGACGGCCGTACGATGACCTCGATGCTCGCGGGCGACGACGGGGCGCTGCTCGTCGATTTCGTCGGCCGTTACGAACGGCTCGACGAAGACCTCGCGGTGATCTCTCGGCGCGTCGGCACCGCCATAAGGCCGCCGCATCTCAACCGGTCCGAACATCCGCCCTATCGCGAACTCTATTCGCGTCGCGCGCGCGCGATCGTCGCCGACCTCTACGCCGAGGACATCGCGAACTTCGACTATACGTTCTGAGCCGGACGCGCCGGCGGGCGGCCTATCGGCGCAGGAGGCGCCGGACCGCGTGTTTGAGCCGCCACACGCGGCCGCTCTGGATCGCGTCGATCTCCTGCGCGATCTCTTTGGCGCGCTGCTCCGTCTCCCGTATCTCGCGACGGATCGACGTGCGATAGTCGGCGACGAGACGTTCGTAGCGTTCGCGAGCCGCCGCCTGTTCCGCCTCGGCGTCCGCGCGGAAGGTCGCGGCGTCGGCGAGCGCCTTTTCCGCCCGCTCTGCGGCGGCCTTCGAAGCGTCCAGTTCCCCGCGCACCGCCGCATAGGCTTCGCGGACGGCGATCGCGCTCTCCGAGATCGCGGCGCGGTCGGCCACGGCCTGCTTGAGATCGGCTTCGCGGATGGCGAGGATCTCGGCGAGTTCGCGATTCTCCGAGACGAGTCGCAGGTTCGTACGCTCGAGTTCGACGACGCGCGAGGCGTCGACGACGTCGCGGCCGCGCACTTCGTCGCGGATGACCCGAACGCTTTCGTTGGCGGAGCGGAGCTCTTCGCGCGCGGCCCGCAGGGCCGTTTCCAGCTCTTTCGCGTGAGCGGAAAGGTCGAAGATCGGAAGGGCCGGCTGATCCGGCGCGGGCGGCGGCGCGGCCGCAGGGGCTGCGGCGGCCTGATCGGTTCGTACGACCCGTAATGACATCCGCTTCACGCTTCCTTTCGATGCGGTAGAGTCTCGCCTTCCGTGCGCTCGCCTGGTCCTGTCAGATGATGTCGGTGCCGAGCGCCAGCGCCTTCATCTGCCGAGGGGTTATTACCCGGACGGTGTCCGGGCTAAGCGTCGATCGCGAGGCGAGCCACGTTTCGGGTCGGCTGAGCCTGCGGCGCACGCCGCGCGAGACGAAGTAGAGATCCTCGCCGGTCGCCGTTCGGACGACGCTGCCGTCGAACTTGCCGCCCGCCGCGAGCGCCGGAACGTCCCACGGGAGTTCCCAGAGCAGGATCTCCAGCTCGGCCGACCAGGGATTGTTGAGGATCGCGGCTTCGAGCGCGCGCTTGTTGTGGTCGGAGAAGAGCTCCGCGGACCGCCCCACGCGTCCGACGTTGATCCGCACGAAGCCTTCGGGTTTGGCGAGCACCGACTTCAACCGCTTCGCGTCGACCGGATGGCCCAGCCGCTCGATCGCGCTCGCGAAGAACGCCTTCGGGTCGGCGACCATGCGTTCGTAGACGCCGAACGGTTCGCCCTCCTTGCGCCACGCGAGATAGTACCAAAGATACCAGCCGACGGCGTTGGCGATGAGGTAGGCGTAGCGAGCCTCCGCCGGCATCGCCAGGAAGCCCGGGCCGTCGTGGATGTAGCAGACCGGCTGGTCGACGCCGAACTCCGCGAGGTGTTCGTCCAGCGAGACGATCGTATCGCCGAGATTGCGCCACTGCAGCAGCAGTTTCACGCCGTACTCGCGCATCAGCGCGAGGAACAGCTCGTACGGCTTCATGTGCAGCTGCAGCACGTACGCATCGTCGACGAATTGCTCGAGGAATCCGCGCGTGAGGTTCTGCTCCGCCTCCCACTGCATGTCGAGCAGCGTCTTGGAGGCGATCTTCGCATCGAAGTATCGCGCGAGCACGCTGGTCGCGTACGTCGATCCGCTCTTCGGCGCGCACGAGAGCAGGATGCGTACCCGGTCGGCGCGCGCGGGAGCCGCCTGCGCGGACGGCTCCGGCGACGGCGCGGCCGGGGGCGCGAACGGCGCGTCGCGTACCGGATCGATGAAGCCGCCGGAGATGCCGTCGGGCAGCGGTCCGAAACTGCAGACCGCGACGAAATGATCCGGATCGTCGAGCGCCGCGAGACCGTCTTCCGCGCCGCGCGCGTCGCCGGTCGACCACCCCGCGCTCGCGTCCCGCGAGCCCCCGAGCGGATGGACGACGGACGATCGCACCTGCCGCTGGCCGTAGATGCGGAACTTGGTGAAATAGCGCTGGAGCAGGTCGCGGAACTCTTCGAAATAGAGGTCGCGCGCCCCGGGCGGTTCCGCATCGCCGCGCTCGTCGGAGCGCACGAGTCTGTTGGGCGACGAGATGAAGAGCAGGCCGCCGGGCGCGAGCACGCGGCAGAACTCTTCGAACAGCGCGTCGGGCTCCGCGATACGTTCGAGCGTATCGAAGCACGTGATGACGTCGATCGTGTTCCCGACCAGCGGCAGATTGTCGGGCGCTGCCCGGGCGAACTGCAGATTCTCCTGATAGTGGTTGCGGCGAGCGCGCACGATCGTCTTCTCGTCCGCGTCGATGCCGACGACGGAGGTCGCGCGACGCGCCAGGAATGCGGAGCCCCTGCCGGTGCCGCACCAAAGATCGAGCACGCGTTTGCCGACGCACGAGGGTTCGGCGACCGCATAGCGGTGCAGGTGCTCGCCGCTCAATTCCGGAGTCATTCCCGGTTCTCTTGGTCCCGGCGGACCGTTCCACCTTGGCGGATTTAGCCGCCCGCCTTCTTCGCGCGACGCCCTTGCGCCGCGAACCAAGCGACGATCGTATCGCGATGGTCGCCCTGGATCTCGACGACGCCGTTCTTCGCCGTACCGCCCGAACCGCACAGGCGCTTGAGCCGTTTCGCGACCTCGACGATCTCGCGCTCGCGAAGACCGGTGACGACGCTCATCACGCCGCCGCGCCGGGGAGCCCGCGCCACGCGCACGATGCCGTCGTCCGGCGCGCTCCGGGGCGAGGCGGGACGCGCCTTCGCTTCGCGCGGTTCGGCGACGAAGCCCGCATCGCTCGAATAGACCAATCGCCGGTCGTCGTCGGGTACCATGTGGGTCGCGCTCGTCCTTTCGCGTATACTACAGCGGTGATGGACCTACCGCACTACTTCACCCGCGACCTGCGCCGCAGCGACCGCGCGTGGGACGACTTCGCGGCGATCGAGGCGTTCCTGGCGGACCGCGCCGTCTGCCGGGTCGCGGCCAACGACGACCCGTTCCCGTACGTGATGCCGACGAGCTTCCGCTTCGTCCGCGATGCCGAACGCGGCGATGCGTTCCTGTTGCACTGCACCCGCTTCGGACGCTTCGCGCGGACGGTCGAACGCGACCCCCATCTCTGCATCGTGGTGGACGAAGCGCTCACGTTCCTGACCGCGCCCGAAGCGGAGAACGCGAGCTTCGAATATCAGAGCGTGATCGCGCGGTGCGTCGCCGAGATCGAGCGCGACCCCGAGACGGTCGAACGCCAGCAATACGAGGTCCTCGCGAAGTACCGGCCCGACGGCGATTATCGTCCGATCTCGCCCGGAATGGCCGAAGCCATCATCGGCATCCGCGCGCGCGTCGTCGAGATGACGGCGAAGCGACGCATCGTGGCCGAGGCCAAGCGGCCGGAACCGGCGTACCGGCACTTCGCGTTCCCGCGTTCGGAACGGCTCTCGGTGCTCGACCGGTGAAGCGGATCGCGGTCTTCTGCGGCGCGCGCGGCGGACGCGACGGCGCCTATCTCGGCGTCGCGGCCGAGACCGGCACCGCGCTCGCGCGCCGCGGCATCGGCGTCGTCTACGGCGGCGGCCGCGTCGGGATGATGGGCGCGCTCGCCGATGCCGCCCTCGCCGCGGGCGGCGAGGTGATCGGCGTCATCCCGGAATCGCTCGCCACCGAGGAGATCGCGCATCGCGGCGTCACCCGTCTGCACGTCGTGCAGACGATGCACGAACGCAAGGCGCTGATGGCCGACGCGAGCGACGGCTTCATCGCCCTGCCCGGCGGATTCGGCACGATGGACGAGTTCTTCGAGATCGTGACGTGGCGGCAGTTGGGAATCCACGACAAGCCGGTCGGCCTGCTCAACCACGAAGGCTATTACGACAAGCTGATCGCGCTCTTCGATGCGATGCTGGCCGACGGCATGGTGCTGACGCGGACGCGCGAACTGCTCGCCGACGCTCCCGTCATCGACGAACTGCTCGCGCGGATGCGCTAGCCGCGCCGATCCTCGTCATAACAGGGAGAGCTGATCCGCTTCGAGCGCGAGCAGCATCTCCTTGTTCTCCAGCCCGCCGCCGTAGCCGGTGAGGCTGCCGTCCGCGCCGATGATGCGATGGCACGGGACGACGATCGAGACCGGATTGCTGCCGTTGGCGGATCCGACGGCGCGGACGGCTTCCTTGGGAAGTCCGGCACGCCGGGCGAGTTCGCCGTACGACATCGTCGTCCCATACGCGACCTTCGCGAGTTCGTTCCAGACCGTCAGTTGGAACGGCGTCCCTTCCAGCAGTAGCGGAAGATCGAACGTCGTGCGCGCGCCCGCGAAATATTCGTCGAGCTGGCGCGCGCATTCCGCGAGGATCGGCCGCCCGTCGTCCGGGACGGCCGCCGCGTCGGGGACGATCTCGCGCTTGCGCTCCGGACCGGCGAAGTAGAGTCCGCAGATCGCCTCTTCCGTGGCGACGATCAGCATCGGTCCGGTAGGGGCGTCGTAGTAGCGATAGGCACGGCTCATAGCTTTCTCCAGATGTGCATGACGGCGTACGCGCGCCACGGCCGCCAGGCTTCGCCGGCCGCGAGGACGCGCTTGGGATTCTTCTCGCCCAGCGCTTTCATCACGCCGAGGTCGGTATGCGGAAATGCGTCGGGCCACGCGAGCGCGCGCATCGCGACATATTGCGCCGTCCATTCGCCGACGCCGGGAACGGCGCGCAGCGCCGCGAGCGTGCGCTCCACATCCGCTCCGGGCTCGAGCAGCAGCGAACCGTCCGCGATCGCCGCGGCGAGGGCGATGATGGTCCGCGCGCGCGCGCCGACGATGCCGAGGCGCGCGATCGACTCCACGCTTCGGGTCGCGACGTCGCTCGCCGCCGGGAAGAGGACGCGCAATCCTTCGTGCGGCGTCGCGATCGGCGTTCCGAACGCGGCGGCGAAGCGGCCCGCGATGGTGCGCGCCGCCTTGACGGTGATCTGCTGACCGAGCACGGCCCGGACGGCGACGTCGAATCCGTCGAACGCACCGGGAACGCGCATGCCGGGCGCGGCGACGGCGATCTCTCCCAAGCGCGCGGCGATGGCGTGCGGATCGGCGGCGACGTCGGCCAGATGCTTGGCCTTCCCGAGCACGGCGGGCAGCACCGGCAGCAATCCGCTCGAGACGCGCAACCGCAAGCCCGCGGCGGCCGGAGCGAGTTCGACCCAGCCCGCGTGGACGTTGCGGCCGCGCTCGATGCGGACCGTACGCCGGTACGTCGTCCCTTCGACCGCTTCGACGCCGTCGATGGTACGCGTGGCGAGAAATCCGACGATCGCGTTCCAATCGTACGGCGCGCGCACGGCGAGCGTGAGATCGATCGCATCGGCATGCTCCGCCGGTTCGCGTTCGCGCTTGCTCCGCAGACGCATCGGCGAGAGCCGGTAGCGCTCGGCGAACAGCGCATTGAAACGGCGCAGCGACGAAAAGCCGCTCGCGAAGGCGATATCCGTCACCGGCATCGACGTATCCGTCAGCAGGCGCTTCGCGAGCAGCAGTCGCTGCGTCTGCGCGTAAGCGACGGGCGAGACGCCGAACTCTTCGCGGAAGACGCGACGCAGATGACGGTCGGTGACGCCAAGGTGCGCGGCGATCGCGGGAAATCCGCCCTCGGCCGCGTTCTCGATCGCCGTCGCCGCCGCGCGGGCCAGGCGCGCGCCGGCATCGACGCTCGCATTTCCGGGCGCGAGTTCGGGACGGCACCGCAGACACGGCCGGTAGCGCGCCGCCTCGGCCTCGGCCGCCGTCGTGTAGAAGCGGCAGTTCTCGCGCTTGACCGCTTTGGCGGTGCAGATCGGCCGGCAATAGATGCGCGTCGACTTCACGGCCACGAAGAACCGCCCGTCGAAGCGGGCATCGTGGGCGCGCAGAGCGCGATAGCAGGCGTCGGCATCGAGGGCCATGCCCCTATCCTACGACAGCCCCGAGGCGATTGCTAGCCGTTTTCGGACACGGAAATCCGTAGGACCGATTCCAACTACGAAGTGACTTTCACCACGACGAGCGCCTCGCTTCCCCGCGAGTTCCGCACGTTTAGAGCGCATATGCCCGCTTTGGCGGCCGTTACGTTAAGCGCGATCTCGAAGTCGTTGTGGGAAATTTCGGCTATCGTAATTATCCCGCCGCAACTATCTGAATATGCGAACGAGTCGGTCTTTTGCGCGTCCGTGATCGTGAGCACCCGTGAGTTCGTCGAGCCGCGCGTCGTCAGGTCGATCTCTTGGGGATTTGAAACAAGCGTATCCGAAGGCGCAACCGTCACCTCCGATGCGCCATTGCCGGCACCGGTTTCAATTACTGACGCTGGCCTCCATACCGTACCATCTGTGAAATGAACAGACGCTAGCGAACATGTGATATGCGGATGCGAGAATAGCGGCGAGAACATCATCTGCCCGCCTCCCGCCCGATAGTGATGCCGCACTTCGATGCCCGGCGCAAACGAACCGACATCGCGGATGTTCCCGCCATGGCTACCGTCGGTGACATAGAAATTGATCACGTCGGCCGTCTTGGTGGTGTCGTTCGTAAATTCAACCTTGACGCCCGCCGTCGCGCCGACCAGCCATCCACCGGTATATAGGACGCTGCATTCATTTATCTCGACTGGGAGACCGACGTTGGCGCTCTGGCCGACAGGTACGCCGAGAGTGGGGTCGGCGACCGCCGGACGTAAGGTCAACACCAGGAATAATAAGGCGACCGAATGACAGAGCTTCATAGCACCTCCCAAAGGCAGTGCGGTACGCCAGCCTACCATTGCCTATACTCGACTTAGAGGCCTCTACCCGCCGAGCGCGCATCGGCGACCCGCTTGACGATGCGCATGGCGACGAGCGCTTTCGGGAATCCGATGTACGGGACGAGCGTCATCACCGCTTCGACGATCTCCGCTTCGGTCAGGCCGACGTTGAACGCGCCGTTCACGTGCGTCTCGAGCTGCGGATCGCATCCGCCCATCGTCGCTAGCGACGAGATCGCGATCAACTCGCGCTGTTTGAGATCGCCCGGCCGCGCGTAGATCTCGCCGAACACGAACTCGACGAGATACCGCGCGAAATCCGGCGCGATGTCCTTATACCGCGCGAGCAGGTGATCGGTCACCTTGCCGCCGTCGACGAGCCGCATCATCTCCTCGCCCCGCTCGAACGCCTCGCTAGACACGCGCGGGCCCGCGCACCGGAACGACGTTTCCGATATCCGCAGGCATGACCAGAGCCTGCACACCCATCGCATCCCTCACGAGCGTCGGCTATTCCGTCAGCGCTTGGGCGACGATGCGTTCTTGTTCGACGGCGTGGGCGCCGGCGTAGCCTTCCGAGGGCGAGGCGCGGTAACCGCGACCGACGTATTCGATGTCGAGCGTGTCGTCGCGATGTTCGAGGAGGCGGCGGCGGACGTAGGCGCGCGCGCCCATGTTCTTAGGCTCTTCCTGCACCCAGATCAGTTTCTTCGCGTTCGGGTAGGACGCGATCGCGGCATTGATCTCGGCGTGCGGCAGCGGCGAGAGCATCTCGATGCGCACGATCGCCGTCTTCTTCGTCTTGGCGTAGAGCTCCGAACCGGTCAGATCGTAATAGATCTTGCCGGAGCAGAGGATGATGCGCTCGATCGTCGCCTTGTCGCCGACGTTGGGATCGTCGATGACGGGGCGGAACGAACCGCCGGCCATCTCGTCGAGGGATCCCGACGCCGTCTCCAAGCGTAAGAGCGATTTCGGCGTCATCACGACGAGCGGGACCGGGTTCGGCGCGCTCGCCTGAAGGCGCAGCAGGTGGTAGTAGTTGCCGGCGTTCGACGGATAGGCGACGCGGAGGTTGCCTTCGGCCGCGCCTTGGAGGAAGCGTTCGAGGCGCGCGCTGGAATGCTCGGGACCCTGGCCTTCGTAGCCGTGCGGCAGCAGCAGCGTCAGGCGCGAGAGCTGTCCCCACTTCGCCTGGCCGGCGACGATGAACTGATCGATGACGATCTGCGCGCCGTTGACGAAGTCGCCGAACTGACCTTCCCACAAGACGAGTCCGACCGGCATCGCCGCGGAGTAGCCGTATTCGAAACCGACGCAGGCGTATTCCGAGAGCGGGCTGTTGCGGATCTCGAAACTCGCCTGGTCGCGCGCGACGTGCTGCAGCGGCACGTACTCCGCGTTCGTGCGCGGGTCGTGGAGCAGCGCGTGGCGATGGCTGAACGTGCCGCGTTCCGTATCCTGACCGGTGATGCGGATCGGCACGCCGGCCTCGAGCAGCGACGCGAACGCGAGCGCTTCGCCCATGCCCCAGTCGACGAGGCCCTTCTCGGCGATGACGCCCTTGCGGCGATCGAACTGCGTCTGCAGCTTCTTGTTGACCTGGAAGTCCGGCGGCGTCGCCACGACCTTCTCGCTCCACGTCACCAGCTGCGCCTTCGAGACGGCCGCGAGCGGCTTCGGCTCGGGCAGCTTCTTCTCGCGCAGTTTGGCGATGGCGCCGGCCTGATCTTCCGCTTTGACGCTCTTGAGCGCTTCGGTCAGGCGCGCCGTCGCCGCGGCGACCATCTCGTTCGCCTGATCGGCCGTCACGATGCCCTGCGCGATCAGTTTGCCGGCGAAGAGTTCGCGCGCCGTCGGATGCTGCTTGATCTTGTCGTACATCGAGGGCTGCGTGTAGGCCGGCTCGTCCTGTTCGTTGTGGCCGAGGCGGCGATAGCCGATGAGGTCGATGAGCACGTCGCGCTGGAACTTGGTGCGGAACTCCATCGCCAGATGGACGGCCGCGATGCATGCGTCGACGTCGTCGGCGTTGACGTGCACGATCGGCACGTCGAAGCCTTTGGCCAGATCCGAAGCGTATCGCGTCGAACGGCTGTCGCCGGTATCGGTGGTGAAGCCGATCTGGTTGTTGGCGATGACGTGCAGGGTGCCGCCCGTCGTGTAGCCCGGCAGCGACTGCAGGTTGAAGACCTCGCTGATGATGCCCTGACCCGTGAACGCGGCGTCGCCGTGGATGAGGATGGGCGCGGCCTTCTTGACGTCCGTCGCCGGAACGCCGGTGGAGTGATCGGTCTGCAGGGCGCGCGCGCGGCCTTCGACGACCGGATCGACCGCTTCGAGGTGGCTCGGATTGTGCGCCAGGCGCACCTTGATGGTCTTGCCCGATCCGAACGCGTAGACGCCGCTCGCGCCGTGATGGTACTTCACGTCGCCGGTCACGTCGTCGTCGCCGACGCCTTCGCCGCGACGGTGCGCCGCCTCGAATTCGCCGAGGATCTCCTCGTACGGCATGTTGACGACGTGCGCGATCACGTTGAGGCGGCCGCGGTGCGCCATGCCGATGACGGCGCTCTGCACGCCTTCGGCGTTGAGCATCTGCAGCGTCTCTTCGAGCATCGGGACCATCACGTCGAGGCCTTCGCCCGAGAACGTCTTGGCGCCGAGGAAGTTCTTGCGCAGGAAGCGTTCGAGCGTCTCGACCTTGGTGAGCCGCTGCAAGAACTCGACCTGACGGTCGCGCGAGAGCGCGACCTTGTGACGTCCCGCTTCGATGTAGTCGCGCAGCCACTCGCGCTGATGCGTGTCGGAGATGTGCTCGACCTCGTACGCGATCGTCGACGCGTACGTCTCTTTGAGTCGCGGCAGCACTTCCGCGAGCGTGTTGCCCGGCACTTTGACGCGCAGGACCGAGGCGGGGATGGCGCTCTGCAGGGCCGGGGTCAGCCCCCACGTCGCCGGATCGAGCGACGGTTCTCCCGGCGGCTGCGATCCGAGCGGATCGAGATTCGCGGCGAGGTGGCCGTGCGTGCGGTATGCGGCGACGATCGCCATGCCGGCGGCGACGGCGCGAAGCATCTCGTCCGATGGCGCCGACTGCGCGCCGGCGACGGCGGGCGCGGCGGTGGCGAGGTGCGGCGACGTCGCGGCCTGCAATCCGAACGAAGCGAAGACGTTCTCGTAGAAGCCGTCCTTGCCGAGCAGCAGGTCGTCGACCCGGCGCAGATATTCGCCCGATTGCGCGCCCTGGATCACGCGATGATCGTACGTGTTCGTCATCTGCATGATCTTGCTGATGCCGAGCGAGCGCAGCGAGGCTTCGTTCGCGCCCGCGAACCCCGGCGGATAGCCGAGCGCGCCGACGGCGACGATCGCGCCCTGGCCCGCCGTCAGGCGCGGCACCGACGCGACGGTGCCGATGCCGCCCGGATTGGTGAGCGTGAACGTCGCGCCTTGCAGGTCGTCCGCGGTGAGCTTGTTCTCGCGCGCTTTGGCGATGAGCGCTTCGTACGCGGTACGGAAGCCCGCGAAATCGAGATCGCCGGCGTTCTTGATGACCGGCACCATCAGGAAGCGCGAGCCGTCTTTGCGTTCGGTGTCGACGGCGATGCCGAGATTGACGCCGCCTTCGACGCGCATCGGCCGGCCGTTCTCGCGACGGAACGAATGCGTGATGAACGGCAGTTCGCGCGCCGCCTGCGCGAGCGCGAATGCGATCACGTGCGTGAACGAGACCTTCTCCGCGCGACCGGCCGCCTTGAGCGCGCCGTTGAGCTCCTTGCGGCGCGCGTCGAGCACGTCGACCGAGAGCGTGCGGAACGACGTCGCCGTCGGGATGGTCAGGCTCTGCTCCATGTATCCGGCCAGCGCCGCGGCGGGTCCCTTGATCGGGACCAGCGTCGCGCCGGCGGGCGGCGGCGCGAGCGGAGCCGCCGACGATTGCGCGCGTTTGGCTTTCGGCGCCTGTTCGATGACGTCGTCGCGGAGGATCAAGCCGTTCGGCCCGCTTCCGCGCACGAGCGCGAGATCGACGTCGAGTTTCTTCGCGAACCGCCGCGCGGGCTGCGACGCGACGACGTCGCCGGTCGCGCGGACGGGCGGCGGACCCTCGACGCCGGCGCCGCGCATCTCCGCGCGGGGCGACGGGGAAGGGGACGCCGTTGCGGATGCGCCCTTCGCGTCGGCATCGAGGACGGCGAGTTTCGCACCGACGGCGACCGTGTCGCCTTCTTTCGCGCTGATCTCGAGCACGACGCCGCTCGCGGGCGCCGGCACTTCGACGTCGACCTTATCGGTGGTGACGTCGACGATGGCATCGCCTTCGGCGACGAAATCGCCCGGCTTCACGCGGTAGCCGACGATCGAGCCTTCGGTGACCGACTCGCCCATCTCGGGCAGGGTCACGTCGACGGGACGCGGCGGACCGCTCGGCGCGGTGGGCGCGGCGACGGAGGACGGCGCCGCGGCGCCGTTGCTCGGGGGAGCGGCGCCGTTGCCGTTACTGGTGTCGATCTGCGCGAGGGCGGCGCCGACGGCGACCGTCTGCCCTTCGCCGGCGAGAATCTGCGCGATCACGCCCGAGGCGGTGGCCGGAACTTCGACGTCGACCTTATCGGTGGTCACGTCGACCAGCGTGTCGCCCTCGGCGACGTAATCGCCGACCTTCTTGCGCCATTCGACGATCGAGCCTTCGGTGACCGATTCGCCCATCTCGGGAAGGGTGACGTTGACCGTCGTGTCCGACACTTGTGTGCTATAAGCTCCGTGCGCGCGCCTATTTCAGAGAGGGAAAGACGTTTCCCCAGGGCCACCATTCTACCCCCGCGCCGCCTCGCCAGGTACGACCTGGGGAGCAAGGCGTCTCGCCTACGCAGCCAGGATCTCGAGGATCAGGACCCCCAGGTCGCGACTATCCTCGCTCTCGGCCCGCTCGAACATGTTCAAGCGTTCGGAGCACGTGAGGACGAGCCGAGCGCGCTCGCCCGGCCTCAGCGGCATCGGCACGGTCAGTTGGAAGGCCGTCCCGGGCGCCACCGTCGCCTCGGCCGATTCGCCGCCCGTCGCACAGGCCACCGTCCCCGCTCGCACGTGCTGCGGCGGATAATAGGCTCTGACGGTCAGGCGCTCGACCGCCGCGGCCGCCTCGACTTCGAAGCGCAGGAGCGGCGCGGCGAAGGCGTCCGGATAGATGCCGGGCGCGGTGCCCACTTGCCGGACCGGGCCGGTCAACGGCACTTTCCAGCCGAACGGATCCAACGTCGCTCCCAGCCCGCGCCGTTGCTGAAGTTCGCGCGTCGCGATGGCCGACTCCACGAAAGCCCGCACGTACTCGTCGTGTGTCGGCTGGGTCCCGTCGAACTGCCGGTACCGCTCGTGCGGGTCGTACCACGCGCAGCCGAGGTCGGCGGCCACGCCCGGATGGACCGGCACGGCCGTCCACGCGACCCGATCGACGTGCGCGTCGAATGCGTCGGCGGCAGGCTCGCGATCCGCAAGTTCGGGGACGAAGCGGGCGGAGACCGCCGCGACGCGGCGCGCGAGCGTCGCGAGCAGCGACGCCCGCGGATGATTGCGACTCCAGAAGAGCGGCTCGGCGACCACGTCGTGGATCGCGTCGAACATCTTCACATCGGCTTTCGCATCGCGCGCGCGCAGGCGGTTCCGCTCGATCTCCGCTAGGCGCGGCAGATCCACGCGATAGTCCGCATACTCGTCCAGGTAATACGCGATCGTGCGCTCGGCATCCCAATCCCGTTCGATGCAGCGCAGCAGGATCCGATCGCCGTACGGATAGCGGACGCTCTCGCGGCCGGGAACGGCCTCGTCGTACGGATTGATCGCGTCGAACGGCCAGAGCAGATTCGTGTCGAGCGACGGGAAGCGCACGACGGGGCAGCCGGCAGGCAGCGCTTCCATCTTCGGAAATCCTTCGACGTCGATCTGCTCCAAGAGCAGGACGCAGGCCGCGAGTTCGGGCGCGGATGGGGCCGGGCGCGCGTCTCGCGGATCCGCGTACGAACGCGCAAAGCGCACGGTATATCCGGCCGTCTCGAGCGGTCGTACCACGACGTCCCAGAGCGCACCGGCTTGGCAGTTCCCGTAGACGACGACGGTCCGCAACCCGCGCCGCTCGGACACTAGCCGATCCCCGTCAGCCGGGCGACGACCAAGCTCGACGTCGCGATCGTCACCCAGAGGACGAACCCCAGCAGCAGCGGGCGCAGGCCGGCGGCACGCATCTTGGCGTAGTCCGCGGAGAGGCCGACGCCCGCGAGCGCCGTGGTGATGCAGAAGATCGCCGCGGTCTGGATCGGCGCGTGCAGCGCGGCCGGAATCGCTCCGAACCCGTTGAGCGCCGCGGCGGCCGCGAACCACGCGATAAACCAGGGGAAGACCGACCACGACAGCCTGCGGTAGGCGTATGCGGCGACGATGGGCACGATCAGCAAGGTCCGCGTCAACTTGACGATGACCGCTTCGTCGCCGGCGTCGTGGCCATACGCATATCCGGCCGCGACCACCGACGACGTGTCGTTGATCGCCGTGCCCGCCCATAGGCCGAACGCGTGCTGCGAGAGATGCATCGCGTGGCCGAGCCACGGGAACGTCAGCACGGCGACGACGTTGAACAGGAAGATCGTCGCGAGCGCGTAGGCGATATCGGCGCCGTCCGCTTCGATGGCGCTCGCGACCGCGGCGATCGCCGAAGCGCCGCAGATGCCTGTACCGGCGCCCAGCAGACGCCGCAGGTGCGTGCCGATCCCCAGCCACGAGCCTACGACGGAGGCGACGGCGAGGACGAGCACGAGCGTGACGACCGTCACCGGAAACGAGCGCGCGCCGCTCGCGACGACCTGGCCGATGGAGAGGTCCGCGCCGAGCAGCACGATCGAGACCTGCAGCAGCATCTTGCTCGCGAAGCCGATGCCGGGCCGCATCGCCTGCGAGGGCGCGGCGAATCCGGCGACGGCAAGACCGATCAGCAATCCGATGGCGATGGCGAAGACCGCACCGCCGACGACGGGCAGTCGCGCGCCGAGCAGCGTCGCGACGATCGCGACGCCGGCGCAGAGCGCGACGCCGGGAACGACGCGCAGGCTAGAAATAGGCGGCCGGCCGCGACGGGAACGAGACGGGACGGTCTTTCGCGAACTTCGGTCGCGGATGCGCGAGCACGTAGGCGGCGACGGCGAACGCATCGGCCTCGGAGAGCGTCCCCGGCGCGGTCTGCGGCATGTTGTAGCGGACGAAGCCGGCCATATCCCCGAGCCGCGCCATTCCGGCGCCGTCGTTGAAGGCACCGGCGCCCCAGAGCGGCGGGATCGCGAGCGCCACGCCCCCTCCGCCGGACTGATGACACGACGCGCACTTCGTCGCGTAGATCTGCGCGCCGCGCGCAGTATCGGGAGCCGGGGCGGGCGGGTCCAAGCGGAACTGTTGTTGCGGATCGGGCGTCGAGAACGCCGGCGTCGCGCGCGAGATCCACGCGATGTAGGCGACGATGGCGATCATCTCTTTCGACGCGTACGCCGGCGGCTTGCCGTTCATGCTGTAGAGGAAGCATTCGGCGATGCGGTCTTGAAGCGCGATGACGCGGTGCGAGCGGCCGTTCCACTGCGGGAAGCGTGCGCTCGCTCCGACGAGCGTGCCCGCGCGCGCCACGGTGCCCGCATTCACGTGACACGAGGAGCAGTTCAAGCGCGCGGTCACGTTTCCGGGCATGCGCGCCTTCGTCTGCGTCAGCAGTTCCCGGCCGAGCGCGATCTCGGCACCGAGCGGCCCCGCGGGCAGCGGCTCGGCCGCGGACGTCGGCGGCGCGCCGCCGCCGGAGCACGCAATCGCCAAAAGCGTGGCGAATGCGACGACGATAGTACGGACGATGCGCATCATTGGAAGAGCCTGCGTGGGAAGCGCGAACTTGTCCTCTTACGAGGTACGTACCGTGGAAGAGATCGACCCCACCCGTTCCACCGATCCGTCGTTCGACCGGCGCACGTTCGTCGGCATCGCCGCCGCCGCCGGTGCCGCCGTCGCCGGCGCCGCCAAGGCGCGCGCGGATCTCGGCACGACGCACCCGCCGCTCGTCGCCGAGGACGAGCCCTCGATCGTCGTCGCGCGCCCGATGCTGCGCCGCCCGGATCGCGAGATCCCGGCGTATGCGGCGTGGCCCAAGCGCGCGACCGCGACGACGCCGGGCGTCGTCGTGACCATGCACATCTGGGGCGTCGACACCTCGATCCGCGACGTCGTGCGACGCTACGCCAAACTCGGCTACGTCGCCATCGCGCCGGATCTCTACGCGCGGCTCGACGTTCCGAGCGGCGACGGTGCGACCGACGTCTCTCCGTTCCGCGCCGCCGCGTCGCAGCTCGATCCGGTGCAATACGCCGGCGACCTCCGCGCCGGAGCGCTGTGGTGTTCCGCCGCCCGTCCGAGCGCGAAGGTCGGCATCACCGGCTTCTGCAACGGCGGCCATCGCACGCTCGAACAGACGGTCGTCAACGCCGACGTCTTCGCGGCGGCCGCCCCGTTCTACGGCCCGGTCAAAGGCATCGATCCCGCGAAGGTCCACGTGCCGGTCTGCGGTTCGTACGGCGGCCGCGACACGTCGATACCGCCGGCCGACGTGCTCGCGTTCGGCAACGCGCTCACCGTGGCGCACGACATCAAGATCTATCCCGAAGCCGGACACGCGTTCTTCGACGACCAGCGGGCCTCGTACGTGGCCTCGGCGGCCGAGGATGCGTGGGTCCGCACCGTCGGGTTCTTCCGCTCGCACGTCGGAGCGCCGGCATGACGCTCGCGATCGTCGCGCTCGTCGTCGGGACCCTGCTCGGCGCCGCCATCGCCTGGGCGATCGCCGCGCCGCGTTCGAACGCGCAGATGCACGCCGTCGAAGCGTTGGTCGAACGCACCAAGAACGATCTCCGCGACGCGACCGCGGCGCGCGCCGGCGAGAAGGTCGGCGATATCGTCGCGCCGATGAGCGAGAAGCTCGCCGAGTTCAACCGTCTGGTCGCATCGCTCGAGACCGTACGCGCGACCGACGCCGGAACGCTGCGCCAGCAGATCACGAGCCTGCTCGATCGCACGGAGAAGCTCGAGACGGCCGCGTCGTCCCTCTCGACGCAGACCTCCACGCTCGTCACCGCGCTGCGCAACCCGGCGACCCGCGGCAAGTGGGGCGAGATGCAGCTGCGCAACGTCGTCGAGAAGGCCGGCATGGTCGCGCACTGCGACTTCTCCGAGCAGCAGACCGTCGTCGTCGACTCCGGCAAGGCGCGGCCGGACATGACCGTCAACCTTCCCGAGGGCCGCCGCGTCTTCGTGGACGCCAAGGCGCCGGTCGATGCGATGCAGAGCGCGCTCGAGGCCCACGACGACGAGGCGCGCCGCGCGCTCGTCAAGCAGTACGCGAAATCGCTGCAGGATCACATCGACGCGCTCGCGCGCCGCAACTACAAGAGCGCCGAAGGTTCGGCCGATTTCGTGGTGATGTTCGTCCCGGGCGAATCGTTCCTGAGCGCCGCGTGCAACGAGAACCCGATGCTGATCGAATACGCGCTCGACAAGGGCGTGATGGTCACCGGCCCGCTCGCGCTGATCAGCCTGCTCCGCTCGTTCGCGATGGGCTGGCAGGCCGTGCGTCAGGAAGAGAACGCGCAACGCATCGCCGAGATCGGACGCGAGCTCTACGACCGCGCGCAGAAGTTCGCCGAACACCTCGCCAAAGTGCGCAAGAACCTGGAATCCACCGTCGACTCGTTCAACGGCGCCGTCGCGTCGTACGAGACGCGGCTGCTCCCGCAAGGCCGCCGGCTCAAGGATCAGGCCGCGCTGCCCGACGACGATCTGCCGGAGATCGGCGTCATCGACACGATGCCGCGCGCGATCACCGCGCTCGACGCCGCGCCGAAGTCCGTCCGCGTACCGCGCACGCAACAGCTTCCGCTCGGCGATTCGCAAGAGACGGCCTAGCGGACCAGTCGCGCCTCCGCGAGCGGCGCGACGTCGTCGCGAAGCCGGACGATCTCGCCGGCGCGGGTCGGGACCGCAACGTAGAGCGCGGCGGCCGTGCCGGATACTTCCAGTCTGCCCAGAGGCCGGTCGCCGGGTTCGGCCACGACCGTCAACGGCCGCGGCGCGTCGCTGACGATGTAGAGCCACGAGCCGTCGCGCGCGTAGATGACCTTCGCGTGCGGCGCGTCCGGCGCGAGCGAGACGAACGACGCGTGCAGGAAGTGGCTGTGCACGAGCGCGTCGAGCGCGACCGCCCGGGTCGCCTGCGCGTCGTGCGTCCGGACGAGCAGATACGCGCTCGGGAGCAGACCGATGACGAACGCCGCGGCGATCGCGAGCCACGCCGTCCGGACGCGCGGTACCGCGCGGGCCGGCGCGTCCGCCGGGACGACGAGCCGCGCGACGGTCGCCTCGGCCTCGCCCACGCGGCGCGCGCATTCGTCGCACGAGGCCGCGAGCGCATCGACCCGCATCATTCCGGACGCGTCGAGCGCGCCGAGCGCGTAGGCCGCCGCGTCGTCGTCGAGATGCGCGTGCGGTGCGTCGGTCATGCGGGATCCTTTCCGAGCGTCGCGCGAAGCGCGCGCAGGGCGCTCGCGAGCCGGCTCTTGACGGTGCCGAGCGGGATCGCGCGCTCGCGCGCGATCTCGTCGAGCGTCATGTGGCGCGCGTAGGCCAGGACGATCGTCTCGCGCTGGTCGTCGCCGAGATCGGCGATCGCGCGGGCGATGCGTTCCCGCTCGATCGGATCGCCGAATCCGTCGTCGCGCTCGCCGGGCAGCGGCATCGCCCCGGCGATGCGGAGGCGATTGCGATCGCGTCGCGATCGCGAGAGCGCTTCGTTGCGCACGCAGATCGTGAGGAACGCTCCGAGCGACCCGCGTTCGACGCGGTACGGGTTCGGTCCGCGCCACAGACGCGCGAGCACGTCCTGCACGCAGTCCTGCGCGTCGCCGTCGTCGCGCAGGACGCCGAGCGCGGCGCCGTGCAGGGCGCGCGCGTGGATGCGGAAGGCCGCGTCGAACGCCCACGACGCGCGCGCGGCGAACGCGCGCGCGATCGCGTCCGCGTCCTCGGTTTCAGCCGAGCTTTCGATCGTCGAGATCGGCTACTCCATCGTTCAAGGTGACGCGCCGGTATCCGATGGCGCGCAGGAGGTCGTCGTGCGGCAGCGTCAGCGGTCCGGGCTTCGGCGCCGTTCCCGGGGCCGGTTGCGGATACGCGGTGGCCGCGGCCGTCGCGAATCGGATGTTCCCCTCGACGTGCGTGATGACCTGATGGATGTGTCCGTTGAGCACCGTGACCCGATCGAAACGGGCCAGCAGGGCGAGCGCCTTGGCGCCGTCCTCGGTCGTCCAGCCCCACTCCGGATAGAGCGCGTAGAGCGGCACGTGCGCGAACGCGACCACCGGGGTCGTCGTCGGGACGCCGCGCAGGTCGCGCTCGAGCCAGGCGAGCTGCTCGCTGCCGAGCAGCCCCATCTTCTCGAAATCGAAGACGTTGACGAGGGCGACGAAGTGCGCGCCGGCCTCGTCCCACGAGTACCACGATGCGCCGCCTTTGGGCGGAGCGAAGAACGAGGCGAACGCGTTCGGCTTCGCGCCGATGGTATCGTGTTCTCCCGGCAGGACGACCGTCCGCGCGCGCAGCGTCCCCAGCAATTGCTTGGCCGTATCGAACTGTTCGCTCTTGGCGAGATGCGTGACGTCGCCGGTGTGCACGACGAAGCGCGGCTGCACGGGCAGTGCGTTGATCGCGTCGACCGAGGCGCGCAGGGTCGCGGTGACGTCGGGATTGGCGGCCTGGTGGAAGCCGATGTGGCTGTCGCTGATCTGGACGAAGAGCGGTGCGTCGCCGCCCGTCGCGCCGACGGCGCGCCCGGTGAAGAGCCCGTGCGGAGACATCGCATAGGCGATGCCCGCGCCCGTCCAGGCGAGATGCGAGAGGAAGTCGTCGCGCCTCATCGCTTGTTCGCGCTCACGACGACGGTACCGCGCATGTAGGGATGGAGGGCGCAGAAGTACGCATACGTCCCGGGTTTGAGGAAGACGTGCGTCCAGGAGTCGCCGGTATCGAGCCCGCCGGAATCGAACGCGCGGGTCGCGGACGTCGCGGTGTGCGCGTCGTCGTCGTCGTTGACGAAGCGCACGCGCTGTCCTACGGCGACCTTGAGACGCGACGGGACGAACGCGAAGTTCCGGATGTGGACGGTGGCGGCGGCAAGCGCAATGGCATGGATCATGCCCTCTCTATGCGCGAACCGCCGCTCCGGTTCGCTGCTCGCGACGATGTCCTTGACGTAGCCACTGTGACCACATTAAAATGTGGTCATGGGAGCCTCAAAGAACCCCAAGGGCCGGTCCGTAGGCGTGCGCGAAGCCAAGGCGACGTTCAGCCGGTTGGTCGCCGATGCCCGGTCGGGTCGCGAATGGATCATCACGGATCGCGGAACTCCTGTCGCTCGGCTGGTTCCACTCTCCGCCGAGCGACGCTCGCTCGAACGGCGTCTCGCGGATCTCGAAGCGGCCGGCGCTCTCGAGCCGCAAGCCCCCGGAGAGCGTCGGTTGCCGCCTCCATTAGCTGCGCCTCCCGGCGTGCTTGCAGCGATGCTTCAGGAAGACCGCGGCACGTGATCGTCCCTCGCGTCCTCTACTGGGACGCTTCCGCCATCGTCTCCGCAATCGTACGAGACGAACGGTCGGACCGCGTAGAAGACCTCGTCTCGCGGGATGCGACACATCTCGTCTCCTCACTCGCGTGGGCGGAAACCCATGCCGTCGTCGCGAGGGCGGAGCGCGATGGACGACTTGCGCCGGTCCTCTGCGACGCCGCCAGAGACGCGCTGAACGCACCGCTTTGGCGACGCGCGAATATCGCTCCCGATTGGAATATCGTCGCGAACCTCGCGCGATCGCGCGCACTGCGCGGCGCCGATCTTTGGCATCTCGCGACCGCGAAGACGCTACTAGCCGATATCCCGGAGTTGCTGTTCGTCTCGTTCGATCAGCGGCTCGTCGACGCCGCCACCGAAGCGGGATTGACCCTAGCCTAGGCTACGGCGCCCAGGTCGTCCCGTCGGCGAAGGTCACGCTCTTGACGCTATACGTGATGAAGCGCGCCTCGAGGATCGGCAGGGCGGCGACGCCCGATTCTTTCTTGACGCAGTTGTCGTTGTAGCCGCGGTTGCCGCTCTGCGCGCGCCACGATGCGTACGAGTCCCACGTGTGGATGCCGATGCCGGTGGAGAACGTGCCTTTCCGATCGAGCCGCATCGTTCCGACCGTATCGCCGTTGCCGTCCTTGATCGTGAACGCGAAGAGGATGTCGGTCGCGGCTTGCGGCGCGGTATTCGCGAACGTCACGCACGCGACGATGCTGGTCCCGTCGCGCTTGGCGCCGGCGATGCCGGCGGAGACTTGGATCGGACCGGACGGCGCCGCATCGAACGTATCGGTCGCGAACTGCACTTGCCGCCACGGATCCGGCGTCGGCGTCGCGACCGGATAGTCCGCGCCGGGCCTGTTCCGCCCGATATCGCTATTGGTCACGCCTTGCGCGTAGAGCGCGCCGCGGCCGTTGCCGGAGAGCCATTGCAGCATGGCCCAACGCTGGCTCGCCGCGAGCCCGTTGATGCCCGCTTCGGCCTGCTGATAGTCCCATACCGGCGCGAAGACGGCCGGACCGCCCTGTTTCGCCCACGCGACGACCTTCGCGAACGAGGCGTCGCTCAAATTCTTCACCGAGTCCAACGCCTGGTAGATGGGCGCGGAGGCGCGGGCCGGCTGCGGCGCCTGCGAGGCGGAGAGGGCGACGACGCACGCGAGGGCGATCGCGGCGAGAAAGGCGATGCGGCGAGTATGCATGGGAGCGCCTTCTCGCCGCGCCGCGCAATTACTTGCTCGCCTACTTGGCGGGGTGCGCCGCCTCGTACGCCTTGAGCGCTTCGAGCGTGTTCTCGACGTGTTGGACGGGGTCGAGGTTCGTGTACGTATAGACGATCGTCCCGTCCGGGGCGATGACGTAGGACGTGCGGTCCGCGAGTTGCGGCGCGCGGGCGAGCACGGAATCGTACTCCTTCATCACCGTCTGGTCGGTGTCGGCGGCGACGCGGAACTTGCTGCGGCACTCGCTGACCGAGAATTTGTTGAGCTTGTCGATGTCGTCGTGCGAGACGCCGATGACGGTGGCGCCGAGCGCGTGATACTTGTCGATCGCGTCGGCGAACATGTGCGCTTCGATGGTGCAGCCCGTGGTGAACGCCGCGGGATAGAAGTAGAGCACCACCGGGCCGCGCTTGAGCGCGTCGGCGAGATGGAACGTGGTGACGTTGCCGCCCATCGAGGCCTGGAGCGTGAAGTCGGGCGCCTTCGCGCCGACGGCGAGCGAGGCGAGCGCGGGGGTCGCGAGGGCGAGCACCGCGAGCGAGAAGCAGGCGAGGAGCCGGTAGAACATGGGGCCCTCCATATCGGGAGGCTTCCAGAGTTCCGGAGCGACGTGAAGAATCCCTGAATCGACCCTCGTCAGAGACCCATCATCCGCGCGAGCACGACGCGCTGGACTTCGTTCGTGCCCTCGCCGATCTCGTTGATCTTCTGATCGCGATACATACGCGAGACCGGATATTCGTCCATGAATCCGTATCCGCCGTGCACCTGCACCGCTTCGTTGACCACGCGCCGCGAGACTTCGCCGGCGTAGAGCTTCGCGAACGAGGCCGTCCGCGAGAAATCGCGGCCTTGGTCCTTCTCCCACGCGGCCTTGAGCGTCATCAGCTTCGCGTGTTCGATCTCGCTCAGCATATCGACCAGTTTGAACTGGATCGCCTGGAACTGGGAGATCGGCTTTCCGAACGCCTTGCGTTCCTTCGCGTAGGCCAGCGCCTCGTCGTACGCCCCCATCGCGAGGCCGACCGAAAGTGCCGCAACCGAGATGCGTCCGCCGTCGAGGATCGTCAGGAACTGCTTGAGCCCCTCGCCGCGCGGCCCGAGCAGGTTCTCTTCCGGGATCTCGGCATCGGCGAAGGCCAGTTCGCGCGTGTCCGAGGCGCGCCAGCCCATCTTCTTATACTTCTTGCTGCGGGTGAAGCCGGGGGCGTCCTGCGGCACGATGAGGTTGCTGATCTCCGGTCGCCCGTCGGCGCGCGTGCCGGTCGCGGCCGTGATGGTCGTCCCGCCGCTGATCCGCGTGCCCGAGTTCGTGATGAACGCCTTGGTGCCGTTGACGATCCACTTCCCGTCGCGCAGGACGGCCTTGGTCTGGCAGTTGCCGGCGTCGCTGCCCGCACCGGGCTCCGTCAGGCCGAAGCCCCAGAGCATCGTCCCCTGGGCCAGCGGCACGAGGTACCGCTCTTTCTGCGCCTCGGTCCCGAAGAGGTAGAACGGCGTGCTGCCGAGCGAGACGTGGGCCGCCATCGTGATGGCCGTCGATGCGTCCGCGCGCGCCAGTTCCATAACGGCGAGGGCGTAGCTGACCGTATCGGCCCCGGCGCCGCCGTACTTCTCGGGGAAGGGCAGCCCCATGAACCCCATCGCGGCCATCTTCTCGACCAGGTCGTAGGGGAACGCCTCATCGCGGTCCATCTCCTCGGCGCGCGGGCGGACCTCGTCCCGTGCGAATTCGCGCGCCAGGTCGCGGATGGCTTTCTGCTCGTCGGTGAGGTCGAAATTCATTGCCCGGAGGTATAGGTCTAAAGCCTCGGAAAACCCCTCTTGGAATGATCTCCCTTCGGAACGTCGCGCTTGCTTATCCCAACGGGACGCGCGCGCTCGACAACGTGAGCCTAGAGATAGGCAAAGGCGAGTTCGTCTTTCTCGTCGGCCATTCGGGCACGGGCAAGACGAGTCTGCTCCGCATCCTCTATCGCGAGATCGCCGCCAGCGGCGGCGAGATCACCGTCGACGGCATCCGCGTCGATCGCCTGCGGCGCTCGCGCGTCCCGGCGCTGCGCCGCCATCTCGGCGTCGTCTTCCAAGACTTCAAACTGCTCTCCGACAAGACCGTCTGGGAGAACGTGGCCTTCGCCATGCAGGTCACCGGCGCGCACACCCGCGACATCACCCGCCAAGTCCCGCGCGCGCTCGATCTCGTCGGGCTCGGACACAAGGCGCGGATGTATCCGGGGGAACTCTCCGGCGGCGAGCAGCAGCGCGCCGCGATCGCGCGCGCGCTCGTCAACAATCCGAAGCTACTGCTCTGCGACGAGCCGACCGGCAATCTCGATCCGACGACCACGACCGAGATCATGGAACTGCTCCTGCGCATCAACCTCAAGGGCACGACCATCGTCGTGGCCACGCACAATCAGGCGGTCGTCGATCGCATGCGCCGCCGGGTCGTGCGCATGGAAGACGGCCGCGTCGTCACCGACGAAGAACGGGGCTACTATTATCTTGGACTGGGGCAAGACCAAATTCTTTCTGGGTGAGGTCTTCCGGAACTTCACCCGCAACGCCGCCATGCAGGCGACCGCCATCGGCACCGTCGCGGTCACCATCGTGCTGCTGGGCGCGTTCCTGTTCGTCCGCTCGATGCTCGCCGGCATCGGCACGCAGGTGGTGAGCCAGTTCGAAGTCGCCGTCTACGTCGCACCCGACGCCACGCAGAAGCAGATCGACGCCATCCAGACGTCCATGCGCGCCGATCCGCGCGTGCAGTCGGTGACGTTCGTCTCCAAGAAGGACGGCCTGGCCGCGCTGCGCGCGCAGCTCAAAGGCGTCGTCGACGCGTCGATCGTCACGTCCAATCCGCTGCCCGATAAGATCCGCATCAAGGTCAAGGATCCGACCACGGTGCCCGCGGTCGCGGCCAGCGCGCGCCGGCTGGCCGGCGTGCAGAACGTGGTCTTCGCGCAGACGCTCGTCAAGCAGATGCTGCAGATCGGTTCGGTCTTGCGCGCGGTCGGCATCGGCGTCATCGTCGTCTTCGTCCTCGTCGCCGGCATCATCATCTCCAACACCATCCGGCTGACGGTCTTCGCGCGCCGCCGCGAGATCGCCATCATGCAGCTCGTCGGCGCGACGAACACCTATATCCGGATGCCGTTCATCTGCGAGGGCCTGCTCGACGGGCTGCTGGGCTCCGCGCTCGCGCTCGCGATCCTCGCGATCGCGAAGGGCGCGCTCTGGCCGCGGCTGGTCTCGGGCCTGTCGGCGGTCTCGCTGGATTGGAAGGCCGCGAACGTCGACGGGACGGCGCTCGCGCTCGAACTGCTGCTCGTCGGAGCGTTGGTCGGAGCGATCGCCTCGTGGATCTCGGTCGGACGCTACCTCCGGACGTAACCGACGGCCTGCTCGACGAGCTGGTCGCATTCAAAGCGCGCTTGGACGCGCTGCTCTCCGTCGCGACCGATGGGATGGCGGTGATCGACGTCGACGGGACGATCGCGCGCTGGAATCCCGCCGCGGCGACGATCAGCGGCGTGTCCGCCGATCGCGCGGTCGGCAGCGGCCTCGCCGACATCGTCGCGTCCGGCGCGGCGCTCGACCGCGCCCCGATCGACGGGACGCCGCTCGCACAGACGTGGACGTTCGGCCCCGCCGGCCGCGCGCCGGTACGCGCGCAGATCGTCGCCATCGCGCGCGACGGCGTGGCCGACGGATGGCTCGTCTCGTTCGGCGCCCAGCGGCGCTACGACGAGATCGAACAGTTGAAGAACGAACTCGTGGGGTCGATCTCGCACGAGTTGAAGACGCCCCTCGCGACCATCAAGGCGTACGCCGAGACCCTGCGCGACCACGCGCTCTCGCCCGAAGAGGCGCACGACTATCTCGACGTCGTGGACGAGCAGGCGGATCGCCTGGGGCGGGCGATCGACGATCTCTTGCTCGTCTCGCGCGTCGAAGCGGGGCAATTGCTGAAGCGCCGCGAGATGCTCGCGCTCGACGACGTCCTCGACGCGGCGCTGGCCGCCATCGCGTACGACCGCGAAGCCCATCCGCTCGTCCGCGAGACGGTCGGCGTCGAGGTCTCCGGCGATCCGGATCTGCTGCGCGACGCGCTCGCGCAGGTGATCGACAACGCCGCCAAATTCTCGCGCGCCGGCGAAGAGGTGCACGTGCGGGCCGAATCGCGGCAGGACCGCTGTCTCGTCGCGATCGCGGACCGCGGCATCGGCATCGCCGACGAACACCTGCCCTACATCTTCGACCGGTTCTATCGCGCCGATCGCGCGCTCGACTCGGTCTCCGACGGCAGCGGACTGGGCCTGTTCATCGCCAGCGCCCTCGTGCGCGCGCACGGCGGCACCATCGAAGTCCGTTCGGAGACCGGTCGCGGCTCGACGTTCACGCTGACGTTTCCGGTGCGCGGTTGAGGGGCACGCCCGATTCGTCGCGCCGCGTGCTCGTCGTCGACGACGACAAGAACCTGCGCAAGATCATCGCCACCAACCTCGAGCTCGCCGGATTCGACGTGCTCACCGCGCCCGACGGGGGCGAGGCGCTCCGGGTGCTCGACCAGCACAACGTCGTCGACCTGGTGCTGCTCGACGTGATGATGCCGAACATGGACGGCTACGAGGTCGCGCGGCGCATCCGCGCGCACGGCAATCCCACCGTCTCGCACGTCCCGATCATCATGGTGACCGCGAAGGGCGAGACCGAGGATAAGTTGCGCGGTTTCGACGCCGGCGCCGACGACTACATCACCAAGCCGTTCGGCCCGCAGGAGCTGCTCGCGCGCGTACGCGCCAAGATCCGTCGGGTGGAGAGCGACTCGTCGCTCTCGCCGCTGACCCGGCTCCCGGGCAACCTCGCCATCGAGTCGGAACTGCGCGCGCGCATCGCCTCGAACGTCAAGTTCGCGGTGCTCTACCTCGATCTCGACGCGTTCAAGGCGTTCAACGACGTCTACGGCTTCGTGCACGGCGACGAGGCGATCCAACTGGTCGCGGGGATCGCGGCCGATGCGGTGCGCCGGCGCGGCACCGCGCACGACTTCGTCGGGCACATCGGCGGCGACGACTTCATCATCGTCACCGAGGGCGACCGCGCCGACGAACTCGCAAAGGAGATCGTCGCCGGCTTCGACGTGGAGATCCGCTCCCTCTATACGGCCCAGGACCTGCGGCAGGGCTACATCGAAACGCGCGACAGGCGCGGAACGCTCAACCGCTTTCCGATCATGTCGCTCTCGATCGCGATCATCTCGAACGAGGAGAAGCCCTTCGAGAGCTACGCCCAGATCGGCGAAGCCGCCGCCGAACTCAAACGTTACGCGAAGTCGATCGCCGGATCGGTCTACGTAAAGGATAAACGCCGCCCGTGAAACGTCCGCTCGCCGTCCTTCTGCTGCTCGCGCTCTCCGTCTCTTCGCTCGGCGGCGCCGCCGCGCGCCCGGCGAAGGTGACGCTGCACGAGAAGATCCTGGCCGAGCGCGCGCGCGCGGAGAAACTGCACCGGCAGCTGCACGCCAAACGTCTGGAACTCAACGCCGCGACCGACAAGGTCTACAACGCCCAATCGCAACTGGACCAGACGAACGCGGCCATCGGCCAGGTCAACGCGCAGATCGGCGATCTGGACGTGCGCCAGCGCTACACCCAAGGCAAGCTCGACCGCAACACCAAGGAGCTCGCCGCCGCACAGGCCTCGCTCAAACTGCACGACGACCTCCTCAAGGCGCGGCTCGTCGCGATCTACGAGAACGGCGACCTGGAATATCTCAACGTCCTGCTCACCGCGCATTCGTTCGCCGAGTTCGTGGAGCGCTGGGAAGATCTGCGCCTGCTCATCGCCGCGAACCAGAACGTCGTGCGCGATCGCAAGGCGGCCGCGAAGCGGGTCGCCGCGGTCCAGGCGGCCCTGCAGGCCGCGCAGATCGAACTGGCCGCGCAGCAAGAGGAACGGCACCAGGCGCACTCGCGGCTCTCCGCGCTCGCCGACGAGCGCGCGAACCTGGTCGCCATCGCCGACCAGCAGCGTCACGGCGTAGCGACGCAGGTCGCCGCCATTGAAAACCTCACCGCCACCGAAGAAGCGCGGCTCGAGTCGCTGATCCAGGAACGTCAGGCGCAGTTGGACGCGCAACGCGCTGCGGCGCGCAAGGCCGCCGGCATCGCGGGCGTGATCCCGCCGCCCGGCGAGGGTGCGCCCGGTACGCTCATGTGGCCCGCCTCCGGGCCGATCACCTCGCCGTTCGGAATGCGGCACAACCCCTTCGGCGGCGCGCCGGACTTCCACCCGGGCATCGATATCGGCATCAACACGGGCACGACGGTCGTCGCGGCCGCGAGCGGTACCGTGATCATGGCACAGTGGTACGGCGGTTACGGCAACTACATCCTGATCGATCACGGCGGCGGCATCTCCACGGGATACGGCCACCTCTCGCATTTCTACGTCTCGACCGGCCAGCAGGTCCAGCGCGGCCAAGCGATAGCCGCCTCCGGCAGCACGGGCGCGTCGACCGGACCGCACCTGCACTTCGAAGTGCGGAAAAACGGCAAGCCGATCGACCCGTCTCCCTTTCTTCATTAAGAATTCTCGGGTAGCATAGCTACCATGACCTCTACCGTCCGAGCGCTTCTGGCCGCTCTCTTGATCGCCGGAGCCGCCGTCGGCGGCGCGTACGTCGTCGGCCTTCGCGGCGCGGCCGGCGCGCAAGCCGAACCCGTCTTCGCCGCGCTGCCCGCACCCGAGACGGCGGCGGCCGCGACGCTCGCGTACCGCACGCTCGAGACGTCGTATTACAAAGACGTTTCCGGTCAGGCGCTGGTCGACGGCGAGCGCAAGGCGCTCGCGGCGACGCTCGCGCACGCGCACGTGAAGGGCGCGCTGCCCGTCGAGGCCGTCGCGGTCCTCGATCCGCGCAGCGGCGACGGCGCCGCCGCCGGCAAGACGCTCTCGGATGCGGAAGCGTATGCGAGCGCGCTCGGCGCGGGCGGTGCCGAGACGCTCAAGGAGTCCGCGCTGCGCGGCATGCTCGCGTCGATCGGGGATCCGTACACGACGTATCTCTCGCAGCGCGAGAATCGCGAGCTCTCCGAGTCGCTCACGGGCGGCAACTTCGGCGGCATCGGCGTCTACATCGAACAGCTCAAGGACAAACGCATCGTGCTGCTGCCGATCGAAGGTCTGCCGGCCTATCGCGCCGGCATGAAGCAGGTCGAGATCGTGAGCGCCGTCGACGGCACGCGCGTCGCGGGCCTCTCGCTCGATCGCATCGAGCAGCTCATCCGCGGGACGGTCGGCACGACCGTGCATCTCTCGACCGCACCGTATAAGGCGCCGACGAAGGCGCACACGTTCGATATCGTGCGTCAGACGATCCTCGTGCCGACGGTGCGCGCGAAGATGGAGAACGGCATCGATTACATCCGGCTCTCCGATTTCGGGTCGACCTCGGCGGACGAGGTGCGCAAGGCGCTGCTCGAGGGACGGAGCAAGAACGCGCGGGGCTACATCCTCGACCTGCGCGATAACGGCGGCGGCCTCGTCAATGCGGCCGTCGACATCTCCAGCTTCTTCATCCGGAGCGGCACGATCGTCTCGACGATCTCGCGCGACGGCGATCGCGAAGACGAGCGGGCGCACGGCACGGTCATCACCGGCCTCTCCCCTCTGGTGGTGCTGGTGAACAAGTACACCGCCTCCGCTTCGGAGATCACCTCGGGCGCGCTCCAGGACTATCACCTGGCGACGCTCATCGGGACCAAGACCTTCGGCAAGGGCGTCGTCCAGAGCATCTACCCGATGCGCGACGGCGGAGCCCTCAAGATCACGACCCAGCGCTACGTCACGCCGGCCGGCCGGGACATCCAGCACCGCGGCATCGTGCCGGACATCATCGTCGATCAAGACGACGATCCATCGCTCATCGACACGCCCAAAGACAAGCAATTAGCAGCGGCCAAGGCACGTTTGGCCCAGATCGCCCGTTAGGAATACCATGAACCTCGCCCGGACCATCGGCCTCGCCCTCGTCGCGGCCTTCGCCCTCGCCACCCTCCCGGCCGCGTCGATCGCGGCCGCGCTCGCGCCGCTCGATTCGGAAGAAGTCGCGGTCGCCTATCTCCACGTGACCCAGGACTATTACAAGACGACCGATCCGCAGCGCGTCCTCGACGGCGCGCGCACCGGCCTGCTCGCGATGATGCAGCACGCGAAGGTCGCGAAGCCGTTCGTCGCCCCGATCAAGGCGGGCGCGGGCCCGGACGCCGACGTGCGCGCGGTCACGCGCGCGATCGAGGCCGCATCGAAGCTCTCGGGAGCGAAGGTCTCCTCGCATCTGCTCGCCTATTCGGCGATGGCCGGCATGCTCGCGTCGGTGCACGACAAGTACACCGTCTTCCTCGATCCCAAAGCGTACGCGGAACTCAACGGCGATCTGACCGGCAGCGATTTCGGCGGTACCGGCATCGTCATCGGCCTGGACGATGCGACGAAGCTCGTCAGCGTCAGCAACGTCGTGCCCGACGGACCGGCGGACAAGGCCGGCGTCCGGCAGGACGATCTCATCGTCAGCATCGACGGCGTCTCGACGAAGGGCCTCAAGCTCGATAAGGTCTCCTCGCGCCTGCGCGGCAAGGAAGGCACGAACGTCGTCCTGCAGATCCAGCGCGACGGCGCGGCGATCGCTCCGATCACCATCACCCGCGCGAAGATCCATCAGTTGAGCGTCTACGAGCGCATGCTGCCGGGAACGCAGATCGGCTACGTGCAGGTCAGCGTCTTCGGCAGTTCGACCGGCGCCGAGATGAACGCCGCGCTCGAGCGCCTGCAGCGCGACGGCGCGCGCGCGATCGTCATGGACCTGCGCGAGAACGGCGGCGGCTACTTGCAGGCGGCCTTGCGCGTGAGTTCCAAGTTCATCCCCGACGGCACGATCGTCTCGGTCGAGCAGCGCGGATCGAACATCATGACGTACGACGCCGACGACACGGCGATCCCGCCGCTTCCGCTGGTCGTGCTCGTGAACGGTCACACCGCTTCGGCGTCGGAGATCACGTCGGGCGCGATCCAGGACAACGACGCGGGCACGATCATCGGCACCAAGACGTTCGGCAAGGGCGTCGTGCAGAACATGTGGCCGCTGCCGGACGGCTCGGCGATCAAGGTCACGATCGCGCGGTATCTCACGCCGCACAACCGCGACATCAATCACAAGGGCATCACGCCCGACATCGTCGTGAACGAACCGCCGAAGTCGGTGCTCGGCGACCCGAAAAAAGACGCCCAGCTCGCGAAGGCGATCGATTTCCTGAGCGATCGTCTGGCGAAGCTGAGCGTCAACAATACCCCGGTCCCCGAGGCCGGCTCGAATAAGTAGGTAGTTACTTCTTCTTGCGAGAGGTCGCGGCGGTGCCGCTCTTCTTGCGGGTGCTCGGAGCCTTCGTCGCGCTCGCCTTCTTGGCGGGCGCGGCTTTTTTCGCGGCCGGTTTCTTCGGAGACGCGGCCTTCTTGACGGCAGCGGCCTTCTTGACCGGCGCTTCCGTCACGGCCGCGGATGCGGTCGGGACCTTGCGCTTGAGCGTGCTCTTCGGTTTCGGCGGCGCGACGATGTCGTCGGCCGGCGGAAGAGCGGGGACCCGCTTGGCTTCGAGTTCGGGCGGTGCGCCGGCGGCCGCAGGGCGGCGACGACGCGCGGGTTTGGTCGGCTGGATGCGTTCGTCCGGCGCGCGGAGCGACGGAGGCGGCGCGTCGACCGCCGGCGGATGGGCGCGACGGAGCAGCGAGAGCGAACGGGTCGGCTCCTTGGGCGCGACCTCGCCGGTCGGTTCGGCATCGCCGCGTTTTCCGACGCGGAAGATGTGGCGATCCGGCACGGCCGGGCCGGCGGGCGGACCCGTCCCCGGTTCGGCGTTTTCGCCCTCGCGCTGACCGCCCTCGCCTCCGCGACCGCGACCGCCGCGTCCGCGACGACGACGGCGGCGACGGCGGTGTTCGCCTTCACCCTCGGCTTCGAGCGCCGGTCCGGGCCGGCTCGGTTCTTCGTCCGACGGTTCTTCCGTCGTCCGCGCGCGCTGCTGCTGCTGCTGCGCGGGAGCACCGGAGGCGCCGTTGCCGCCGCTTCCGCCGCGTCCTCGCCCGCCGCGACGGCGGCGACGACGCTTGCGCTCGCCGTTCTCGTCGGCGCCGCCTTCGTCTTCGGCATGGTGCGCTTCGCCTTCGCGGATCACGATCGCGTCCGCCGAGCGTTCGCCCTTGGCCTCGGCCGCGAGCTTCTTGTCGAGCGCTTCTTCTTCTTCGGAGATCGCGGTGATGCCGAGCGGCGCGCGCGTGGCGGACGTCTCTTCGGCTTCCTTCGCGAGTTCGCGCAGCTGTGCGGTCGTCTCGGCCGCGGTGAGCGGGCCCTTGCGTCCGCCGCGACGGCGTTTGCGCTTGCCGGCCGCGGCGCCCTTGGCCGCGGGAGCGCCGGCGGCGAGCATTTCGGCGAGCACGTAGTTGTCGTCGTCGTCGACGTCGAGGATGCGGATGCGCGCGGGACCGCCGGCGTTGTTCGCCGCGTTCTCGACCTCTACGACGTGACCGGCGACGATCGCCGCGGCCGACGTCGCGTTGGGAAGGCGTCCGGGCAGGAGTTCGACGTTGTGTTCGTCGCCGACGCGCACGTTCTCGCCGACCTTCTCGGCGAACGATGCGTGCGATTCGACCCGCGACTTCTCCGGATGGAGCAGCGCGTCGACGCGCAGGTGGATGTGCGCGTCCAATTCCTTGGCGAGCCGTTCGGTCTCGTCTTCGTACCAGAACTCGAGCTGCGAGGCGACCGTCGGTGCGGCGTGGACGACGATGTGCTCGCCGTGCTTGCCGTGGTCGCGGACGCGGCGCAAGGTGTCGATCGCGACCGACTGCGCCGAGAGCACCGAACCGACGCCGCTGCAGGTCGGACACGAGCCGCGCAGCTGCTGACCGAGGTCTTTGCCGATGCGCTTGCGGGTGAACTCGAGCAGGCCGAGGTTCGAGAAGGACTGGATGGTCGAACGGGTCCGGTCCTTCTTGAGACCGTCTTCGAGCATCTTGATGACCTTGTTGCGCGCGGTCTCCGACGACATGTCGATGAAGTCGACGACGATGATGCCGCCGATGTCGCGCAGGCGCACCTGGCGGGCGACTTCCGCCGCCGCTTCGATGTTCGTCTTGGTGATCGTGTCTTCGAGGTTCTTGCCGCCGGTGAACTTGCCGGAGTTGACGTCGATGACCGTCAGCGCTTCGGTCGACTCGATCACGATCGAACCGCCCGAGGGCAGTTTGACGGTGGACTTCATCAGCTTCGCGAGGTCTTCGTTCACGCCGTAGTCCTCGAAGAGCGCGTCGCCCTTCTCGTAGTACTGGACGCGATCGAGGTATTGCGGACCGAGCAGCTGCAAGAACGTGCGGACCTTGTCGAACTCTTCTTTGTTGTCGATGAGGACGCGGTCGACGTCGGCGGTGACGAAATCGCGCGCCGCCTTATAGACCAGGTTCATGTCCTTGTGCAGCAGCGACGGCGAGGCCGCGCGTTTGTACGTCTCGAGGATGCCGTGCCACATGCGGATGAGCACGCCGAGATCGGCGATCAGCTCCGCCTCGCTGACGCCGGTCGCCGCGGTGCGGACGACGGTCGCCATGCCTTCGGGGCGGATGCGCTTCATGATGCCCTTGAGGCGATCGCGCTCCGCCGCCGACTCGACCTTGCGCGAGACGCCGCTGAAGCGGCCGTTCGGCATGAGGATGAGGTAGCGGCCGGGGAGCGACACGTTCGTCGAGATGCGCGCGCCCTTGAGGCCGCGCGGCTCCTTGACGATCTGGACGAGGACGTCGTCGCCGCGTTTGGCCTTCTCGGAGATCGTGAAGCCGCTCGCGCCCTTCGTGACCTCGACGTCGCCGATGTTCATCGGCTGTTTGGTGATGTCGTCGACGTAGAGGAACGCGTTGCGCCCCAGACCGATGTCGACGAACGCCGCGCCCATGCCGGGCAGGACGTTCTGGACTTTTCCTTTGTAGATCGAGCCGATGACTTTCTCTTCGCGCTCGATGTAGAGTTCGGCAAGCGAGCCGTCCTCGAGAATGGCGACCCGGTTCTCCCAGGGGTCGCTCGAGATCAGGATCTCGGTAGACAATATATGACCTAACTGACTAGCGCGAGCGCGACCGGCGTTCCTAGCGAACTCCTTCGCGGGCGACCCGGCAGCGCTGCTCCACATGGGGGAGGCCTCTGCGATCGCCTTGGCGCGGGTACGCTTTTACGGACCGACACGCTCGATTGAAAACTGTTCGGCAGCCCGGGATCCTATACTCGGATGAGGAGGATCGACGCGGGTGAGCCACCGCCCCAGTTCGGGGACCGGGGGGGCTGACCTGCCCACAACGCCTCCGCGAAGCGAAAGGTTGCACCTCTTAGCGGACGGCGCGCTCGAACGGCACGGGGAAGGGCGGAGCGAACGCGCGGTAGATCTCCGCGTTCTTGCGGCGGCTCCCGAGGTCGATGGTGAAGGCGTCGAGCCGGCCGAAGACGGCGCGCCAATCCATGGCGTCGATGTGGAACTGCCAGGCGTCGCGGATCTCCAGTTCGCGCAGCGCGCGCATCCGGGCGAGCGGCTCGAGGCTGCCGACGCGATAGATGCCGGCGAGGTAGAGGTGCGTGAGCGGGAGCGGCGCGAGCCATTCCAGATCGTCGCCGAACCGCACGGCCGTCAGCCGCAGCGCGCGCAGCGACGGCAGCGCCGCAAGGAGCTCGGGATGCAGCAGGGTCACGCCCGCGATGTCGATCGCCGCGATCTCGTCGCGGCCGGCGAGCGCGGCCGCGTCGACGACGTCCGTCCGCTTGCCGACGACGCGCAGGAGCCGCGGATCCGGCGCGGGCTCCAGCACCACGCCGTCGCGCACCACGATGCGAGGACGGACCCACGGCACCCCGTCGGCGAAGGCGCGAGCGCGGTCGGCGACGGTCTCGGCCGCGTCGACGAAGCGCGATTCCGGCGCGGGCCACGTCGCGCGATCGAAGCCGTCGAGCCGCCCCGCGAGCGGCCACCGCTTCTGATCGAGCGCGCGGTCGTTCACGCGTAGAACGGCTCCCGCCACCGCGACGACCGCGACCGCCCCGCCCGCTTCGAGGACGATCCCCTCGACGCTCCGGCCGCCGGGCAGCGGGATCGCGAACGCCTGGCCCGCGCGATAGGATCGGCGCAATCTTTCTCCGTCTGCGGAAAACCGTGATACCATGACGCCGATGAGCGGACGTCGTGCGGGACAACGATTCGACGCCGAATATGGCGTCACCACCGAGGCCATGTTCTTCCTGAGCGATATCGACGGCGAGCATCTCGATCGCGATGCGGTGCGCCACGCGACGCATTACGAACCGGTGGCCATCGACGATTTCGAGCAGATCATGGAGCACGTGCCCGAGCACGTCATCCGCGACGCCACGTTCGTCGACGTCGGCTGCGGTCTCGGCCGCGCCGTCTTCCTGGCGATGCGCTATCCGTTCAAACGCATCGTCGGCATCGAACTCTCGTCGGGCCTCTACGAATCGTGCCGTTCGAACCTGCGCGCGTACGCGCGCTTTCCGGTGAAGTGCGCGGACGTACGGTTCGTCAACGGCGACGCGCGCAAGTTCGACTATCCCAGTGGCGATCTGGTGCTCTTCCTCTACAACCCGTTCGATGCGGAGGCGCTGCGCGAGACGCTCGCGCAGGTCGCGCGGCGCGAGAACGCGGTGCGCACGTGGCTCCTCTACCACACGCCCGAACACGCGGAGACGGCCGACGCCTGCGGCTACTTGCGCCTAGGCGTTCCCGAGTACGTCGCGGTCGCGCTGCCCGTAGATGTTCAGAAGGATGCCCACCGCCATGAAGTTCGTCAGGATCGCGCTGCCGCCGTAGCTCATGAACGGCAGGGGGATGCCGGTGATCGGCATGATGCCGACGGTCATGCCGATGTTGACGAGGACGTGGAAGGCGAGCATCGCGACGAGTCCGCTCGCTAGCAGATAGCCGAAGCGATCGCGCGCCGCGAGCATCGCCCCGATGCCGCCGAAGAGCAAGGCGCCGTAGAGCGCGATCAGTCCGAACGCGCCGACGAAGCCGAACTCTTCGGCGAGCACCGTGAAGATGAAATCGCGCGAGTGCTCGGGCACGAAGTTCAACTGCGTCTGCGTGCCGTGGAACAGTCCGCGTCCGAACCACTCGCCGCTGCCGACGGCGATCTTCGACTGGTTCAAGTTATAGCCGGCACCCTGCGGATCGGATCGCGGATTCAGGAAGACGAGCAGGCGCGACTTCTGGAACGGCTTCAGCACGAAGTTCGTGCCCACGGTGAACGCCGCGACCGCCGCGACGCCGACCGCGAAGATCCAGAACTGCCGGATCTTCGGCAGGCCGAAGAACAGCTGCGCGGTGAGGATCGCGAGCAGCACCAGGGTCGTGCCGAAGTCGGGCTGCTTGAGGATCAGCAGCGCCGGCACGCCGAGCGCGAGCAGCGGCTTCCACAGATCGCGCAGGCGTTCGTAGCCGCCCATGCAGAGCACGCTCGCGATCGCGATCGCGAGGATCACCTTCGCCGGCTCCGACGGCTGGAACGTGCCGAGCGGTCCGAGACCGATCCAGCGCTGCGCGCCGAGCGCGCTGTGGCCGCCGCGCATCACGACGAGCAGGAGCAGCAGGTTGACCGCGTAGAGCCCCGGGGCCCAGCGTCGCCAGTTGCGATAGTCGATCAGCGAGAAGCCGAGCATCACGACGATGCCGGCCACGACGTAGAACGTCTGCTTGTGGAACTCGCCCGACGGTTCGCCGCTGTGGAGATCCGCGGAGCGGATCGTCAGGATGCCCAGCAGCGAGATCAGCACGCTCGCGATCGCGAGCGGCCAATCGAAGTTCTTTACGTAGCGCCGAAACTCAAACCGCAGGCGCGGGACTCGCGTTGGACGGAGCGCCGGTGGACGCGGCGGCCTTCTTGCGGCGCTTGCGGCGCGGCAGCGACGGCGTCGAGTCGGACTTCGGCGGCTCTTCCGGCTTGGTGCGATTGACGGCGAGGATCGGCACGTTGCTGAGCATGACGAGCGCCTTGTCCTGCTGCTCGAAGCTCACCTCGATCTTCTCGCGATCGACTTCGACGTATTTGGAGATCACGTCGATGAAGTCGCGCTTCATCTGTTCGATCATCTCCGGCGCGAGCGAGAGGTGATCGGTCATCAGCACCAGGCGCAGACGTTCCTTGGCCGTCTGGCTGGAGGGCTGCGGGGCGAAGAATTTCTTGATGAACTCGATCATGCTATTTGGATCCCCCGAAGAACGCGCCGAGCTTTGAGAAGAACGTCTCGTCCTTCACCTCGACGGTCGGCGCGGCGACGTCCTCGCCCGCGACCTTCGCGGCGATGGCGTGGTAGGCCGATGCGGTCGCGCCGTCGCGGCGCAGCGCGATCGGTTCGCCCCGGTTGGTGGTGACGATGATCTCCGGCTCGTCGGCGATCACGCCGAGCAGCGGCAGGCGCAGGATCGCGTTGACGTCCTCGACCGAGAGCATCTTGCCCTTCTTCACCAGCGCCGGACGCAGGCGGTTGACGATGAGCTGCGGACGGAACTTGTTGCCGAGCAGTCCGACGACGCGGTCCACGTCGCGCACGGCGGAGACTTCCGGCGTGCAGACGACGATCGCCTCGTCGGCGCCCGCGACCGCGTTCTTGAAGCCCATCTCGATGCCGGCGGGGCAGTCGATCAGCACGTAGTCGAACTTCTCGCGCAGGCGCTCGATCAGCGCCTTCATCTTCTCGGTGTCGACCTCGTCCTTCTCGCGCGTCTGCGCGGCCGCGAGCAGGACGAGGTTCTCGTTGTTCTTGTCGCGGACGAGCGCGTCGTCGAGATCGACCAGTTCCTCGAGCACGTCGAGCACGTGATGCTTCACGCGGCTCTCCAGGCCGAGCACGATGTCGAGATTGCGCAGGCCGACGTCCGCGTCGACGAGCGCGACGGTCGCGCCGCGCGCGGCGAGCGCGTGGCCGAGATTCGCCGTGGTCGTCGTCTTGCCGACGCCGCCCTTGCCCGACGTCACCACGATGGCGCGTCCGCGTTTGGCCGGCACTGCCGCGGGTTCCGGTTGGAGGTCGTGCATCGTTCGTTACCCTGCTTTCAGTGCGCCGAAGAGGCGGCCGAAGAATCCCTGACTGTCGAAATTGGTGAACGGGACGAGTTCGCCTTCCAAGCGGCGCGCGATCTTGTCGTAGACGCCGCGCAGCTTGCTCGCCTCGGAGAGCGTCACCGGTTCTCCCTTGTTGGTCGTGTCGATGATCTCTTCGTCGTCCGGCACGACGCCGACGAGTTCCGCGGAGAGGATCTCGCAGACGTCGTCGACGGAGAGCATATCGCCGGTGCGCACCATCTCCGGACGCAGGCGGTTGACGATGAGCCGGACCGGCAGGCGCTTCTCGGCGACCTTGCCGATGACGCGATCGGCATCGCGGATGGCGCTGACCTCCGGCGTCGTCACGACGATCGCTTCGCCCGCGCCGGCGACGGCGTTGCGGAACCCGGCTTCGATGCCGGCGGGGCAGTCGATCAGCACGTAGTCGGCGATCTCCGCCGCCTGCTGGACGATCGTCGCGAACTGCTCTTCGGTGATCGCGTCCTTGTCGCGCGTCTGCGCGGCCGGCAGGATCGAGAGGTTCTCGCCGAAGCGCTTGTCCTTGATCAGCGCCTGACGCAATTGGCACCGTCCTTCGGCGACCTCGACCACGTCGAAGACGATCCGCTTCTCCAGACCTAGGACCAGGTCCAGATTGCGCAGGCCGATGTCGGCGTCGATGAGGATGACCCGATGCCCGCGCTTGGCGAGCGTGGCGCCGAGGTTGGCGGTCGTCGTCGTCTTTCCGACGCCGCCCTTGCCCGAAGTGATGACGATCCGGCGACCGCTCATGCTTGCGCTCCCTGTTCTGCGGGGTGGGGAAGTTCGGCCATCTCGGCGACCACGATGCGCCCGTCGCGCACGAACGCGCCTTCGGGGCGCGGACCGGCACGCCGCTCGCCCGCTTCGCTCGCGATGCAGGTGGCGATGCGCAGTTGGGTCGGCGCGAGTTCGATCGCGAAGACGCGCGCGTTGGCGTCGCCCTGGGCGCCCGCGTGCGCGGTGCCCCCGAGGCGGCCGAAGACGACGATGTCGCCGCTGGCGATCAGTTCCGCGCCCGGATTGACGTCGCCGACGACGACGATGTTGCCGACCTGCTGGAGCGCCTGCCCGCCGCGCAGGGTGCCGACGTGATAGAGCGTGCTCGGCGCCGGTTCCACCAGGGCCAGCGGCGGGACGATGGTCGCCGTGTGCGGGATCAGCTCCGCGCGGCGCACCGACTGCTCGCCGCGCTTGCGGCGGGCGGCGATATCGGCCCGGGCGCCCGAGAAATCGGCGACCAGCGAACGGGCGGAATCCGAAAGGGCGACCTCGCGGCGGGGGCGCAGGGCCCGCCTGCGGTCCAGTTCGCCGTCCGGCAGGGCCACGGCCACGCCGGTGCTCGCCAGGGTGATGCCGCCCCCGGCCAGGATGGAGCGGAGCCGCTCGACGCGCTCCGGATCGGGCTCGGCTTCCCCGAAGACGGCGACCGCGGACGAGCCCCGGTAGAAACCGGGGCGTTCTGCCAAGCGCTCCTCCAGTTCGATCATGGCCTCGTCGAAATCGCGCCCGGCGAGCGCAATTTCCAAGCCCAGACCTTTGCCCCGAAGCAACGTCATCGAATGACCGTCTTCACGATTGGCCACGGGTTACGGAGGCCGGGGAGCGACCCCTGCGCGGTCCACATCCCGCCCACAAGATTGTCGCGTTATCCACACGCGGGACACAGGCTGGCCACAGGCCGCGCGCCTGTACTAGTGAAGGTAACGGTACCCGCCGCTCGCGCGTTCATAGGGGACGTACCGCAACAATCGGGGCCCGTCCCGGGTAAAGGATAGCGATCGTATGCTCCGCCGTATCGTACCGTTCTTCGTCATCGCCTCGCTGCTCGCGAATCTCGCGCCGCCGCCGGCCGGCGCCATGTCCACCCAGGCGGAGATCGCCGCGGGCGCCGCCGCGGACAGCGGAATCGTGCTGACCAACGTGATCGAGAGCGATCCGCTGCTCAACGCCTACGTCCGGAAGATCGGCGACAAGCTCTTCGCGCAGACGGCGCGCAAAGACGTGCCGTACAACATCAAGATCATCAAGTCGAACGACCTCAACGCCTATTCGACGCTCGGCGGCTACGTCTACGTCTACGAAGGGCTGATCGACTTCGTGCAGTCCGACGACGAACTCGCCGGCGTCATGGGCCACGAGACGGGCCACATCGAACGCCGCCACGCCGTCAGCGGCGCGGCCAAGGCGCAGGCGCTCAACCTGCTCTTCGGCATCGCGGCGCTCTTCTCGCCGTTCCTGTACAACTTCGGCAACCTGATCCAAGCCGGCATCCAGCAGAAGATGTCGCGCGCCGACGAGATCCAGGCGGACCGCTACGGCCTGCAGCTGATGTCGCGCGCCGGCTACGACCCGCAGGCCATGGTCACGATGCTGCAGCACCTCGGCACGCTCGAGGACGCGCACGAAGACATCGTCACGAAATATCTCGAGGACCACCCCGGCTCGCCCGACCGCATCAAGCATCTCCTCGGCTATCCCGAACTCGATCCGACCAAGGTGACGAACGACCAGCTCCTGGTGCAGGCGATCTCCGATCAAGAGCGCGCGCGCTACAACGTCTCGATGCTCGAACTCGAGAGCATCCTCAAGAAGGACCCGGGCAACGCGGAAGCGCTGCTCGCGCTCGGACAGTCGCAGCTCGCGCTCGGTCAGACGAGCAAGAGCGAACAGACGCTCGCGGAGGCCGCGCAGAAGGGCGGCACGCAGACGCGCGCCGTCGCCCAGCAGAAGATCGAAGCGCTGCGCACCATCGATTCGCGCCGCGTCTCGCTGACCAGGCCCAACCTCGACCGCCTGCGCACCGCGATGAACAACGCGCAGCAGCAGCTGATCGTCACCGCGGGACAGATCCAGGTCCGCCGCGACCAGGGGCGCGCGCAGATCAAGAACCTGCAGGCGCGGGTCGACGCGATCGGCTACGAACTGCCCGACCTCAGCAACGTCGAGATCAAGACGGGTTCGCGCCTCGAAGCGGTCGTGAAGAACCTCGAGACGATGTCGCGCGCCATCAACAGCGGCATCGACGACGCAGGCACCGCGATCTCCGGCGCCGGAACGCTCGACCGCGGGCGCGAGGGCGGACTGTTGCGCGAATCTTCGGACATCCTCAAGCAGATGCGCGCGCCGCTCGATTCCGCACCGATCCCGGCCGACTCGGTCGCGCTGCTGCCGTCCTACCCCGGCATGCTCGACACGATGTCGCAGGCAAACGCCGACATCCTCCGCGCCGTCGACGCCGGCCGCGCCGCGACGCTGATGATGGATCAGGCGATGGGCGATCTCGACGAGTTCCTCAAGCCGCTCCAGCACGCGCAGCTCAACTTCCAGGGCGACCTCTCGCTCATGGATTACAACACGCTCGTGCCGCTGATGCAGAAGGCGGACGACTCGCTCAACAAGTCGGCGATCGCGGCGGCGCAGGCGGCCCAGCTCTACAACATGGCGCGTTCGCGCCAGGTGCAGACGCGCATCGCGCTGCTCGGCCTCGGCACCTCGCCCCAGCGGTACGAGACGCTGCGCTACGCGCTCGACAAACGCTTCAGCGGCGACGAAGGCACCTACGACGGCATCTCCTACGACGCGATGATCAAGCAGAACGTCAATCCCGGCGACGTGGTCGTCGCCACCATCGTCGCGGCCGACACGAAGACGACGACGCAGGCCGTGCTCGACGATGCCGCCGCCAACAAGCGCTCCCTGGTCGACGAGGCCAACGCGCGCGGCATGCACGCGTGGCCGCTGGAGATCCTCTCCGGGCTCGTCTATCTCGACTACACCGACGATCCGTCGACGGAATCCCGTCGCACCGGCGATGCGCCCACCGCAACGTCGGTGACCCCGATGTAGCATGGCCTCCGCATACGGCGCGAAGGACCTGTTCAAGATGGTGCGCTCGCACGTCGACGTCCGCACCGTCAACTCGCACGTCAAGAAGCCGTTCCGCTTCTTGCTGTGCGGCGATCCGTCGCTGGTCGCGTCCTTCCGCGGGCTGCTGCTCTCGGGGTTTCCCGACGATGCGATCCCGCTCGATTCGGCCGCGTGTCTGGAGACGATCGTCCCCGGACGTCCCCTGCTGACCGATCCCGCCGAAGCGCGCGCGATCGTCTTCCTGGGCGGCCCCGCGGACGGCGGCGCCGATCTCTCGGCGCTCTACGCGCTGCAGCTGCCGATCTTCGCGGTGACGGTCGATCCCGACGCGCCGCCCTCGTGTCCGACGGCTCCGCCGCCGCGCGGCGCGACGGCGCGTTACGTCGTGCCGTCGATCGATCAAGCCGCGCTGCGCGGCCGCCTCTTCCCGCATCTCGTGCTCTGCTCCAAGGGCGTCGAGATCGCCGTCGGGCGGCGCCTACCGGCGCTGCGCGAAACGGTCGCCGCGAAGCTCACCCGCGATGCATCGGCCAACGCCCTCAAGGTCGCCGTCGCGAGCGCCGTCGTCGATCACGTGCCGGTCATCGGCATCGTGCTCGGCGCGTTCGCCTCGGCCGGCGACATGGTCGCGATCACCGGCATCCAGTTGATGCTGCTGCTGCACATCGAAGCGGTCTACGGAAAGGACCCGGACCTGCAGCGCGTCTGGCAGATCCTGCCGGTCATCGGCGGCGGCTTCGGTTGGCGTGCGCTGGCGCGCGAACTCTCGGGCTTCGTCCCGGTCGCCGGCATCGCCATCAAGGGCGCGATCGCCTACGCAGGCACGATCGTCGTCGGCGAATCGGTGACGTTCTTCCTGCAGCACGGCAAACACATGAACAAAGCCGAAGCCGCCCAGATCTACGAACGCACCAAGAACGACGCCATGCAGTTCGCCCGCGACGCCATCGCCCGGTTCAGGAAATAGGATCTAGCAGGGCGCGCGTGAGTCGTGGGCCTGCCGTCCAACATGGTTTAGCCGATAACGCGCTCCGGGCTGCCGGTACCGCTCGTCATAGGCGCTCCAAGAATTCTTCGTCGCTTAAACCCTGCGCGAGATCCGGAGCGCGGGCGCGGAAGCGTTCGGCGAGGGTGGAAGCGATGCGGCGGCGGCTCAACGCGTCGAGTCTGGCGCGGCGCTCCAGGAAGCCGTCGACGATGCGGCGTTCGCCGGCGTCGAGATACGCACCGGCCGGCCGCCGCTCTTCGGGCGCGAGCGCTTGTGCGAGCGTGAGCGGCTTGGCCATGCGGCTCTCCCGCACCACGATCGTCCCCGCGGCGTAATCCCCGAGGCGCTTGTTCTCGGGCGAGACGAGCGACGAGAGCGCGGAGATCGCGTAGAACCCGAGGATCTGTTCGGCGATGCGGACCAGATTGCGCAGGAACGCGCCGCCGAAATCGAGCGGGTAGCCGCCGTCGCGCACCACGCGGATGCCGAGCAGCTTCTTGCCCGGCGTCTGGCCGTTCCAGAACGCTTCGAAGACGATGAAGTAGCCGTAGAAGATCGCGAAGATGATGAAGACGACGAACGCGATCGCGAGCGAGTTCGTGAGCGAATCTTCCGGGCCGCGCGCGGAAGCGCGTCCCGCGGCGGTGCCCGCGAGCGCGACCAGCCCCCAGACGATCAGCAGCAGGACGACGATCTGGACGACCATGTCGACCGCGACGGCCAGGGCGCGGCTGCCCAGCCCCGCGAGGTCGTAGCGAAAAGCGATGCTCTCGGGCGTGCGTACGGCGACGTCGCGATCCATGTGGTTCGCGCTCTTCGACGCGGCCGCCAGGCACCACTACGCGGAACGCGAAGTCCGGCGCCATGCAGCAGTCCGCGTTCGTCGAGCGCCGCTCCGGTTCGTGGGAGCGGCTCGAGGCCTTGCTCGTCCGCGCCAACCGCGGCCTGCGCGGGCTCGCACCGGAAGAGGTCGCGGAACTGGGGCGGATCTACCGGCAAGCGACGAGCGACCTCGCCTACGCGCAGGGCCGTCGCTACGAGCCCCGGCTCCTCGAGTACCTCAACCGCCTGGTGGCGCGCGCGCACGCCTACGTCTACGGCGGCTCCGCCGAGACCGGCTGGGCGAGGGTCCGCCGCTTCTACGCGCAGACCTTCCCGGCTGAGTTCCGCCGCTCGTTCGCCTACTTCGCCATCTGCACGGCGCTGACGGTCGCGACGGCGATCGTCGCCTACGTCGTCTGCCGCGACCATCCGGGCGACGCGTACTCGCTGCTCCCCGCCGGGATCATCCCGCCGGAGATCAAGAAGAGCCTCCACGATTCGAACTTCGCACATTCGGCCGTCGCATCTCCGGCACTGGCGACCGCGATCATCACGAACAACATCAAGGTCTGCTTCATGGCGTTCGCGGGCGGCATCACGCTCGGCATCGGCACGATCTACATCATCGCGTTCAACGGGCTGATGCTCGGCGGCATCGGCGCGCTCTTCACCAATGCCGGCTTCGGCCGCGACTTCTGGATCACGGTCGCGCCGCACGGCTTCATCGAACTGACGGCCATCCAGATCGCGGGCGCGGCCGGCCTGCTGCTCGCCGCCGGGATCGTCTATCCCAGGCGCCTGCGCCGGCGCGACGCCATCGTGGCCAACGCCCGGCGCGCGGGCGTGCTGGTCGCCGGCGTCGCGTCGATGCTGGTCGTCGCCGGCACGATCGAAGGGTTCTTCTCGCCGCGCCGTCTGCCGGAATCGATCCGACTGGATTTCGGGCTGGTGACGGCCGCGCTGCTGCTGCTCTACTTCGGCTTCGCCGGACGGACGCGCGCGAAGGCGCCTACAGCAACCCGCGCGCTTTGACGCGCAGGTATTCGTCGATCAGGGCGGTCGTGAGTTTGCGCGCCGGGACGTCGATCGTCAGGATGCCGCGCGCGTCGAGGTTCGCGACGGCCGCGCGGCGCTCGTAGTCCAGACCGAGCGCGACGGCCGCTTCGTACGCGCCCGCAGCGCCGGCGACGGGGGCGGCCAGCGCGTTTCCGACGGCGGCGTCGTTCATGAAGACGCAGACGATCAGGTGCCGCTTCGCGAGCGAACCGAGTTCCGAGAGCACGGCGCTCTGCGCGACCGGGTCGATGACGTCGGTGAAGAACACGATCATCGAACGCTTGTGCAGGTGTTCGCGCAGATAGCCGAACGCCTTGGCGTAGTCGGATTCCTCGAAGCGCGGTTCGATATCGTACAGCTGCTCGGAGAGCGCGGCGATCGACGCGCGCGTGGAACGCGGGGCGCTCGCCGCCACGATGTCGCGCGCGAACGCGACGGTGCCGACCTTGTCGTTGGCCAGGCCCGCGATGGTCGCGACCGAGAGCGCGGCGGTGACCGCGAAGTCGAACTTGCGCTGATCCTCCAGACGCGGCGTCATCAGCCGTCCGCAATCGAGGACGATCATCACGTTCTGACTGCGTTCGACTTCGTGCTGGGCGACCATCAATTTCCCGCGGCGCGCGGTGGCCTTCCAGTCGATCGCGCGGAACTCGTCGCCCGAGGCGTACTCGCGCAGGGATTCGAACTCCGTGCCCGCGCCCTTGAGCCGCATCCGCCGCAGCCCCGCTTCGATGAGCCGGTTGCGCACGTGCAGCGTGCCGTACCGTTCGACCGCCGAGAGGTCGGGATAGACCCGGAACGGATCGGGCGCGGGGACGACCATCCGCCGCCGGATCAAGCCGAAGCCGTTCTCGAACCAGGCGTACATCGAACCGAACAGGTCGGCTCCGCGCGCGATCGGCGTGACCGGTCTGCCGAACGACGTGCGCGTCCGGGCCGGCACGTCGCAGACGGCCTCGTCTTCGTCGTACGCCAGCGCGCGCACGGGCGCCTCGACGATGCCGACGCGCACGTCGACGGAGGAGCGGTTCTCGACCGCATACGGGATCTGCGCCGCCACGCGTAGCGCGAAGTGACCCGTCGGCTCGCGCGCGATCGTCAGGGCCGACCGGCGCGGACCGCGCAGAAGATCGGCGGCGGTCGCGACGGCGAGCGCGCCGGCGCAGAGCAGCGCGACGGGGACGAGCGGTCCGAATCCCGGCGCGGACGCCAGCAGCACGGCGACGCCGCCGAGGAGATAGAGAAAGCGGACCGTGACCCAACTACGCACGCGGGACGGGCACGCTCCCCAGGACTTCGCGGACGACGTCGCCGGCGCGCGAGCCTTCGATCTCCGCATCCGGCGCGACGATGAGCCTATGCGCGAGGACCAGCGGAGCGACGTCCTTCACGTCGTCGGGCGCGGCGAAGTCGCGCCCCTCGATGGCGGCGGCGGCCTGCGCCGCGAGCAGGAGCGCGATGCCGGCGCGCGGCGAAGCGCCGAGCGTCAGGCGCGGATGCTTGCGCGTCGCCGCGACGATGCGGTAGACGTACTGCCGGACTTCGTCCGAGAGATGGACGGCGCGGATCGCCCGCTGCGCTTCGAGCACTTCGGCCACCGACGTCACCGCGACGATGCCCGATGCGGCGAGTTCGCGCGCGTCGAAGCCGCCGGCGACGCGCGCCAGCAGGTCGAGCTCTTGCGTCTCGTCGGGATATTCCGATTCGAGTTTGATCATGAAGCGGTCGAGCTGCGCCTCGGGCAGCGGATAGGTCCCTTCGTACTCGATCGGGTTCTGCGTCGCGCAGACGACGAACGGCGCCGGCAGCACGGTCGCGACGCCGTCGATGGTGACCTGGCCCTCCTCCATCGCTTCGAGCAGCGCCGACTGCGTCTTGGGCGGCGTCCGATTGATCTCGTCGGCGAGCACCACGTTGGCGACGATGGGGCCCGGACGCAGCGCGAACTGCGCCGTCTGCGGATTGAAGACCATCGTCCCGATGACGTCCGACGGCATCAGGTCGGGCGTGAACTGGATGCGCCGGAAATCGAGACCGAGCAGCAGCGCGAGCGCGCGCACCGCGAGCGTCTTGCCCGTGCCGGGCACGCCTTCGATCAGCACGTGCCCGCGCGCGAAGAGCGCGACGGTGAGCGCGAACGAGGTGCGCTCGCTGCCGACGACGGCGCGCGCCATGCCGCCGGCGATCCGGTCGGCGAGTTCTTTGACGTTGACGGTCACGAGAGATCCTTTCGAAGGCGGGCATCGAGGACGGCGGCGCGCACGAGTGCGGCGTCGCCCGGATAGGTCGCGGCGTGGAGGCGCTCGATCTCCGCGACGATCGCGGCGTTTTCGGGCGAGAGGTCGGGATGGCGCCGCACGCGGCGGGCCGCATCGTCGGCGAAGGTCGCGATCGCCGCGCGCGCCGACCGCGCGCGCCGCATCAGATTCGCCATCGCGCGCACGTATGCGGACGAATCGCGTTCGTCCGGCGGCTCGAGCGGAACGGGCGGTGCGAACCGGACGTTCGCGCCGGTCAGCGCCAGCAGCACGATCGCGCAGACGATCCAGAACGCCCACCGGACCGGCTCCGGCAGCGCTTCCCAGAAGCTCTTGTCGATCGCGTAGCCGTGCGGGCGTTCGTCGAAGACGACCGGACCGCGCCCCGAGAGCAAGTCGTACGCGAAGAGCGCGTTGTCCGCTTTCGCGATCGTCGCGTTGCTGAAGAGGCCGGGCGCGGCGATCGCGACGACGTCGCCCTTGCCGAACGGATACTCGAGCGCGACGATGCCGCCGCGCGCGCCGAGAAGCGGCGTGGCCTTCGGGATCGTCAGCGGGAAGAGCGCGGCGATCCGGCCGGCGACGCGCCGCACGCCTGCCGTATCGGCGGTCGCGGCCATCGCATCGGCCCCGGCGACATCGTCGACCGCATGCGCGCCGGGAAGGCCGATGCGCGCGTCCTCTTCACCGCCGATCGCGTCGTCGAGCACGACCAGCCGCCCCCCGTCGTCGAGGAACTTGTGCAGTACGCCGGCGTCCTGAGCCGTCAGCGGATGCGCGAGGCCGGCGAAGCGCGCGCCCGCATCGAGTTCGGGGGTCACCGACGATTCGACCAGCGTCTTCACACCGCCGTCGAGCAGGCCCAGCGCGCGCTCGTTGCGGCGCACGTCGACGCCTTGCGCCGCGAGCACTTCGTAGAGCGCGCGATAGCCCTTGGCGCCGGTATCGTACGTCGAGTAGACGGAGGGCGGGACGGCGTTCGACGCGCGCTCGCGCGCCACCGCGAAGACGACGAGGATGAGGACGCCGGCGACGACGAGGATCAGATCCGCGGCGCGTTTCATGGCGTATGCGTCCGTACGAGCTGTAGGTATCCCGCGCGGGCGCGCTGCCATTCGCCCGCGTCGACGGCGCGCTCGGCGTAGGCGGCCGCGACGAACGGACCGGCAAGTTCGTCGAACGGCGCGACCATCGTGCCGTCGCGGCCTCGCAGGGTCCGCCGCAGTTCGCCCACGGTCGCGCTCGCATCGTCGCGCATCAGCCCGCGCAGATCGAGCGCGGTCACGGCCGCCACGAAGAGCACGCGCGCGGCCCGTGCGTACGCGCCGCGATCGGCGAGCGCGCACGCCTGCAGGTAGAGCGCGTGCGCGTTGCGTCCCAGGTCGAGCGCGCGCGAGACGCCGCGCCGCCGGTCGCGTTCCACCTGCAGCGAGGCGAGCAGACGGACGACGGCCCAGACGATCAGTCCGGCGGCGGCGGCGATGAGGATCCATCCGATCGCGGACGCTCCCGCGCTGCCGAGACGGACGCGCCCGCCCGTCGCGTTCCACAAGCGGTCCCACTGATCGGCGGCCCACTTCCAGAAGCGATCCCACGGCGAGAGCTCGCGCGGAGCGACGGCGCGCGCGACGAGATCGTACCGGCCGGTCGCGAGTTCGCGCGCGGCCGCCGCGCGCAGATCGGGCGCCGCCGCGGCGGGCGTCCGCGCGCGCATGCGCGCGAGCGTGGCGTCGAGCGCCTTCCGGGCGGCGGCGCGCTTGGCCGCGTCGCGGTCGGCGGCGATCGCGGCGCGATTGGCGGCGAGCCAGTGCGCGACGGCCGCGTCGCCGACGGAGATCACGCGGTCTGGGCGGCCAGGCTCGCGAGCTGCGCTTCCAGATCGAGGCCTTCGTGACGGACGCGCACGTCGTAGTAATAGACGACCAGGAGGATGACGTAGAACGCATATATGGCCGTGCCGATGAGGACGCTCTCCAGCGTCAGCAGCCACGGCTGGTGGATGAAGTACGCCAGGCCGAGCGTCGCATAGGTGACGATCGTCTGGAGCACGGTGACCGCGAACGTCGCGAGCACGATCAGCAGCGCGCGGCCCAGTTCTCCGCGCCTGAAGACGCGACGGAACCCTTCGCCGAGGGCGTCGAAGACCGGGATGTCTTCGATGACCAATGCGAACATCGCGAAGTAGAGGCCGATCGCCAGGACGCCGAGGAACGCCGTGATCGCGAGCATCACGATCGCCATCAGGACGAAGGCGACGACGGCGAAGATCGTGCCGAGCGTGCCGATCGCGACCGCGATCGCGAACCCGATGCCTCCGACGACCCCGATCAGGAACGCCGCGCCGACGAGAATCAGCAGATCCATCAGCACCATGCCGATCGTAGACCAGAACTTGGCGAACGCCTTCGCATAGCAGGCGCGCACGTCGACGCTCGCCCCGGAATAGAGACGGGCGACGCCGACCGCAATCGCGTTGAATGCGAAGGGCAGCGCGAGCAGGAAGAGGGCGAATGCGACCGCGACGACCGCGAACGCCGGCGATCGATACGCGGCGAACGGATCGGCCGTCGTCGCGCCTTTGAGCGCGGCGGCCATCTCGCCCATCTGCTGCGCCTGGAAGGCGTACTGTGCGATGCCGTTGGGCACCATCAGGAAGAGCAGGATCAGCGAGAACGGGACGAAGTTGCGGACGTAGAGCGTCACCGCCCGGTCGAAGATCTCGCCGAAACCCAGAGGACGGAGCAGAGCGTTCGCGGTGCGGTCAGCCATCCGCCCGCGCTTCTTTTAAAGAGCGCGGGCTTCCTAGTGTGGAGCGTTGGACGTCGCGCACGACCGCTTCGAGCGCGTCGATGTAGGCGAGAAACCGTTCGCGGCCGCTCGCCGTGATGGTCGCGATCGTCTGCGGCCGCCCGCCGCCGGTGCGCCGCTCGGTCTTGACGATCTTCTCTTCGGCGAGCGCGTGGAGGTGGCGGTTCAGGTTGCCGTCGCTCAGGCCGCAAGCGTCTTGGAGCTGCACGAACGAGAGCCCGCCCTCGGCGGCGACGAGCGCGCTGCAGATGGCCAGGCGCCCGCGTTCGTGGAAGACCCGGTCCAGGTTCAATGCGCTCATGCGGAGCGCTCCTTCCGCTCGCGCAGGACGAAGACGCCGATCGCCGTCTGCCCCGCGCCGAACGCGATCGCCGGCACGAACCACTGCAGGGCGAACGCCGGCGGCGCGAAGAGCAGGGCGATACCGGCGAGCATGAAGAGCGCCGCGACCGGCACCGCGCCGCGCGGGATCATGGTGCGCGAGGCGAAGAGTCCCGCGCCGTAACAGCCGCACCACACGCCGGGAAGCAGCGCGAGGTGGCCGCCGTCGAAGAGCGCGAACGAGAGCGCGCCGCCGAGGACGACGCTCGGAAGGATGGCCAGCCCGACGGTGCGCGTCTGCCAGCGGTCGCGGGCGCTGACGTCGCTGACGAACCAATGCGCGATCGCGCCGTAGTTCGCGATCGCCGATGCCGCACAGCAGACGATCCAGATGGCGAAATACCGGGAGCCGTTCGCGGCGCCGTCGGGCACGAGCAAGGCCTGCACGATACCCGCGACGACGGCGAAGGCGCCCGACGCGATCGCCGCGATGCCGGAGTAGCCTTTGAACTTCTGCGCCGCGCCCATCCGCTCGCGGACCTCCGCGATGTCCAGCAGGGCGCGTTCGATCTCGGTCATGCTACCTACTTTGTACCACAAAGGGGTCGCGGCCGCTACAGCGTGCGGCGACCTTCCAGCGCTTTGGCCAGGGTTATCTCGTCCGCGTAATCCAGGTCGCCGCCGATCGGGAGACCGTATGCCAGGCGCGTCACCTGGGTGCCGAGCGGGCTGATGAGCCGCGAGAGGTAGAGCGCGGTCGCTTCGCCCTCGGCGTTGGGATTTGTGGCGAGGATGATCTCGGCCGGCTCGTCGCGGCCGACGCGCTCGACGAGTTCCTTGACACGCAGCTGCGCCGGGCCGACGCCGTCCATCGGCGAGATGAGTCCGCCCAGCACGTGATAGCGGCCCTTGTACGCGCCTGTCCGCTCGATGGCGTAGATGTCCTTGGCTTCGGCGACGACGCAGATCATCGTGCCGTCGCGCCGTTCGTCGGTGCACAGGTCGCACGGATCGTGTTCGGTCAGCGAGAAGCAGATCGAGCAGAAGCGCACCTTATCTTTGACCGCGACGATCGCTTCCGATAGCGCCTGCGCTTCGTTGCGCGGACGGTTGAGCAGATGGAAGACGAGGCGCGCGGCCGTCTTCGGACCGATCGTCGGCAGTTTGCTGAATTCGTTGATCAGGGCCTGGACGGGCCCCGCGATCGATCCGGTGCCGGGCAATGCCGTTCCTTAGAAGCCGGGGATCTTGAGGCCGCCGGTTACGCCGCCCATGCGCGCCTGCGATCTCTCGTTGGCCTTCGCGATCGCGTCGTTGAACGCGACCGTGACGAGATCTTCCAGCGTCTCGGCGTCTTCGGGATCGATCGCTTCCTTCGCGATCTTCACGCCCTTCACGCGCTGATCGCACGTCATCTCGATCGTCACCGCGCCGCCGGCGGCGCTGCCGGTCACGACGGTGTTGGCGAGTTCTTCCTGCGCCTTCGCCATCTCTTGCTGCATCTTCTTGACTTGCGCCATCAAGTTCGCCTGATTCATCTCGATCTACCGTATCCGTTCGTTAGCGTAGGTGAAGAGGGCGTCGGCATCGTCGTCGTCCGACGGCGCCGTCGCAGGTCCGTCGCCCTTGCCGCGCGCGTTCGCGGGGGCGCGCGGTGCGGCTTCGGCGACGCAGACGACCTTCATCTGCGCACCGACGACGCTCGCGATCGCGGCGCGCAAAAGATCGAGATGCGGTTTGACGACGCCCGCCGCAAGCGCGTCGGGAAAGGTCAGGGTGACGACGTCGCCTTCGACCGCGCTCACCTGCGTGCGCCCGAGCGCCATGCGCAGTTCGCCGCGTTCGCCCTCGACGCGCGTGCGGACGCTCTGCCACGCCGCGCGCACCTTCTGCAGGGTCGGCATCTCGTCGGGCGCGGGAGGAGGCGGCGCGGGAGTCGGGTCCGCCTTCGCGACCGGCTCCGCCTTCGCGGCCGACTGCGGTTTCGAGGCCGGTGGTGCGGGCCGCGGTGCCGGGAACGCCACCGGCGCGCCGCCTTCGAGCGCGGCGACGCGAGCGGCCAGTCCGTCGAGCGTCGGGTCTTCTTGCGCGAGCGTGAAGCGCAGCAGCGCGGTCTCGAGTTCCAGGCGCGGATGGCCGCTGTTGCGCATCAGCGCGGCGGCGTCGGCGAGCAGGCGCAGAGCGCGCACGATCGTCGCCTGCGCGATGTCCGCGGCGCGACGCGTCGCATCGGCGGCGTCTTCGGGTGCGAGATCGCGCGCGAGCAGGGCCGGATCGACGCGCGCGACGAGCACGTTGCGGAACTCGCCGATGAGCGCGCGGCAGAGGATGGTCATGTCGGTGCCCGCGTCGCTGGCCTCCTCGACGGTGCGGAGCACCGCCGACGGATCGCGCGCGAGCATCGCGTCCGCCAGGCCGCGCGCGAAGACGCGGCCGGTCGCGCCGAACGCGAGGTCGAGGGTCGCGGACGTGATGGCGCCGTCGGCGAACGCCGCGACCTGCTCGAGCATCGTCAGCGCGTCGCGCAGTCCGCCGTCGGCGCGATAGGCGATCGCGGCGAGCGCCGCATCGTCGATGGAGATGTTCTCCGCAGCCGCGATCTCGCGCATCCGCTCGATCATCACCGGGATGGCGATGCGGCGGAACGCATAGCGCTGGCAGCGCGAAAGGATGGTGACCGGCAGCTTCTCGGGCTCCGTCGTCGCCAGGATGAAGATGGCGTGCGCGGGCGGCTCTTCGAGCGTCTTGAGGAAGGCGTTGGCGCCTTCTTTGGTGAGCATGTGCGCTTCGTCGATGATGTAGATCTTGTATCGCATCGAACTCGGCGCGAACTTCACCGCATCGCGCAGCGCGCGGATCTCGTCGATGCCGCGGTTGCTGGCGGCGTCGATCTCCAGGACATCCAGCGCCGTGCCCTCGAGCATCGAGACGCAGGCGGGGCAGGTATTGTCGGGTTCCGGCGTCGGGCCGCGCTCGCAATTCAGGCAGCGGGCCATGATCTTCGCGGCCGACGTCTTGCCCGAACCGCGCGGTCCGGAGAACAGGTAGGCGTGCGCGATCTTCCCGGATTCGATGGCGCTGCTCAGGGTACGGACGACCGCGTCTTGCCCGACCAGATCCGCGAAGGTCTTGGGGCGCCAGGTGCGATAGAGGGACACCCGTGGATGTTACGGGGGAGGTTTGAGCGCGCCTGCCTTAGGGTAGGAATGGCACGCTCATCCGAGCGCGTTTTCGGTTATGATGGAGATCCGGTGACCGATCTGCTTGCCGCACTTCGAGAGAAGTTCGGTTTCCACGCATTTCAGCCAGGCCAAGAAGAGGTCGTCCGACGCGTCCTCTCAGGCCAGGACACCCTTGCAATTCTCGCGACGGGTGCCGGCAAGTCGCTGACCTATCAGCTCTCGGCGCTGCTCCTCCCGGGCACGACCATCGTGGTCAGCCCGCTCATCGCGCTGATGAAGGACCAGCTCGACATGCTGCGCGAGCGCGGCATCACCGACGTCGTCGCCATCAACTCGACCCTCTCCGAGGACCAGGAAGCCGCGACCATGGCGCGGATCGCGCGGGGCGGCGTCAAGATCGTCTACACGACGCCGGAGAAGCTCGAGGACGACGGCTTCCAAGCGATGCTGCGTACCTTGGACATCCCGCTCTTCGTGGTCGACGAGGCCCACTGCATCAGCCAGTGGGGACACGATTTCCGCCCGGCCTATCTGGCGCTGGGCCAGGCCATCGCCAAACTCGGCCACCCCACCGTCCTGGCGGTGACGGCGACGGCCACGCCCGCCGTGCGCGAGGACATCCTCCATCAGCTCGGCATCGAGTCGGTCAAGCCCATCGTCAAAGGCTTCGACCGGCCCAACCTCGTCTACGAAGCGCGCCGCGCGGATAAAGAGGCGGACAAGCTCAAGGCGCTGAGCGCGCTCTTCACCGGCGAGGACGCGCTTCAGGGCACCGGCATCATCTATACCGCGACGATCAAGAACGCGCTCGAGGTGCAGAAGCATCTCAACGACAAGCTCGGCGTTCCGGCCGCCGTCTATCATTCCAAACTGCAGAAGAGCGACCGCACGATCGTCCACAACATCTTCATGGACGAGGCGATCCGGGCGGTCGTCGCCACCAACGCCTTCGGCCTGGGCATCGACAAATCGAACATCCGCTTCGTCGTGCATTACGACTTGCCGGGATCGGTCGAGGCGTACACGCAGGAAGCCGGGCGCGCGGGCCGCGACGGCGCGCCGTCGCGCTGCGTGCTGGTCTATCGCATGAGCGACACGCGCGTGCAGAACTACTTCCTCACCGGCAAGTATCCCGACGTCGAAGAGGTGCAGCGCGTCTTCGGGACGATCGACATCTTCGGCGATCAGGAGCGCGGCGTCTCCGTGACGGACCTGCGCAAGATCCTCCAGCTCCCGCTGACGAAGCTCAAAGTGATCCTGGCGCTGCTCAAGAAGTCCGGCTACATCGAGAGCGTCGGGAAGTCCGCATACGCGCCCACCGCGGCGGTGCGCAAGAACCGCGACCTTCTCCTCAACCTGGCGTCGTACGATACGAAGAAATCCTACGACCAGAGCAAGCTCGCGATGATGCTGCAGTACGCGGAGAGCCCGTCCTGCCGGCGGCGCTTCATCCTCAACTACTTCGGCGAAGATTTCGGCGCGGACAACTGCGGCGCATGCGACAACTGCTTGCGCGCGCTCGCTCGCGGACATCGCGCCCCCGCGCCCGCTCCGGCCGCCGAGAACGGGAGAGGCCCCAACGGCGACGGCTTCCGCATCGCCGACATCGTCAACCACGCGAAGTTCGGACAAGGCACCGTGGAGCGCGTTGAGAAAGACCTCGTCACCGTGCTCTTCCCTTCCGTCGGTTACAAGACGCTTCTCGCCTCGTCCGTCATCCGCGACTTGCTCGCCACGACCGTTGCCTGAACGGCGCGCGCTGTGGCTCGCGGGCGCCGTCCTCGCGGCGCTCGTGATCGCCGGCGGCGCGCGCTCGTTCGCGCAAGAGCCGCCCGCACCGAGCCCTTCGCCCTCGCTCGTACCGTCCGCATCGCCGACGGTCTCGCCGACACCGACGCCGACGCCGCCGCCGATCATCGTCGTGCCGGAGGCGGCCTCCGTTCCGGTCGGCCAGCGGCGCGTGCTGCAGATCTCCTCGGCGCTTCCGCCGCTGACCGCGACCATCGCCGACCCGAACGTCGCCGACCTCGTGCTGGACGCGAACGCGCAGACGATCGCGCTGACCGGCAAGACGCCGGGTACGACCGTCGTCACCGTCGCCGACGCGCGCGGACTCACCAAATTCGTACCGGTCCGCGTCGCCTATCTCGCGGGAACGGTCGCGCCGTACGTCGCGATCCGCATCACCGGCGATCCGGCGAGCCCCGATTTCGTCAAAGCGCAGGCGCTTGCGGCCGCCCGCAAACTCGCGCAACCCCGTCCCGGCGCGCAGGTCGTGGCGACCGTCGATCAGATCGCCTTCGCGAACGCGCTCGCGCGCGACGACGTCGCCGACCTCACCGTCCCCGTCCTCTTGCAGGGCGAAGGGCTCTTCGAGGTCGACGCGTCCACGCGCGTGCGCGTCGAGAACGTCGCGGCGCCGCGCATCGCGCCGGACACGCTGATGGTCAGCGATTATCCCGAACGGCTCGAGAGCGACGGCGTGCTCTTCACCGCGGACCTGCAGCGAGAACGCCCCTCGCGGTTCCTCTACTTCCACTATAACCCGGGCGGACAGCCCGACCGCCGCATCGTCCTGCGCGCCGAGAACCGCTCGCCCGAACCCTCGATCGTGCAGTTCATCAGCGGCTCCGGCGGCCCCGGCACGAACGAGATGGAAGTCGGCCACGACGCCACCAAACGCTTCCTCGTGCACGTCGTGCAGAACGAAGGACGGCTCGTGCAGATCCCGGGAAACGGCACCGTCGAACTCGTGGAGCACGACGTACCGGCGAAGAACATCGTCGCCAACCTGCTCCAGTTGCGCGTGCTCTCGGGAGGCGACGTGCATCTCACGCTCTTCGCGCAGGATGCGAGCAGCGATCCCGACGAGTCGCTGGCCAGCACCGAACTGCTCGAAGGCGCGACCAAGCACGCCCGCGGCATCTACGCCATCCCGGAGTTCCACGACGCGCGCGCCTGGAGCCTGACCGACCCGTTCCTCGAGCTCTCCGTCGGACAGATCCCCCTGCCGAACCGCCTACAAGGTCAGGCGCTCGCCGGCGACTACGGCGTGCTGCAATCGTTCGTCGTGAACGTGACCAACCCGTACGACGCGCCGCAGCACATCGCCATCTACGAGAATCCGCGCGGCGGCAACGCGACCGGAACCTATCTCATCGACGGCGTGCTCGTGCAATCGCATCGCGTTCCGGCGTTCTCCCGCTACAAGATCCGCCAATATCTGGTGCCCGCCAAAGGGTTCGTGCGCGTCACCATCGTGACCATGCCCGAAGGCGGCTCGTTCTATCCGCTCAAGCTGATCTTCGCACCGGACGACGGCAGCGTCGCTCCCGGCGCTCCCGGCTCGCCGGTCTACTAAGCGCTCGCGAGCGCTTCCGCGTAGATGCCGCGCATCGCGCCGGCGTTGGCCGACCAGGCGAAGCGTTCGACCGCGCGCGCGCGCACCGCGGCGGCCCGTTCGTCGCATTCGCCGCGCAGGGCGGCCGCTATCGCGTCGGCCCACGCGCCTTCGTCGAGCGGGAGCACCGGCGCGTCGTCGCGCGCGACTTCCGGGAGCGAACTGCAGTCGGAGACCACGACCGGCGTGCCGGCGCAGAGCGCCTGCGCGGCCGCGTAACCGAAGCCTTCGTAGCGCGACGGGACGGCGACGACCGACGCGGTCGCGTAGAGGTCGAGCACCTCTTCGCGCGAGACGTAGCCGCGCAGTTCGATCCGGTCCGCGACGCCGAGCCCGTTCGCGACGGCCAGCACTTCGCGCGCATATTCCGTCTTGGGCCCGACCGCGACGAGACGCGCCGCCGGCAGACGCGCCAGCAGGCGCGCGAGGAACTCGAGATTCTTGCGGCGCTCGATGGTGCCGACCGCCAGGATCGTGCGGCCGTCGCCGGGACGCCGGACGATCGCGCCGTAGTCCGCGGATACGCCGGGATAGACGACGCGGACCGCCGCCGGATCGAGGCGCGGCGCCGCGTCCAGCAATTCTCCTCGCGAGAAGTTCGAATCGACGACGATGCAGCGCGCGTGCCGGTACCGTTCGACCGAGAACCCGCCGAAATAGTAGCGCGCGTACGGGCGCGCGTGCTCTTGGACGCGCAGCCACGCGACGTCGTGCACGGTCACGACCACGGGCAGCGACGGTGCGAGCGGCATCGTCCCGGCGGCGCAGTGGAGCAGGTCCGCGCCCGACTGGCGCGCGCGCTGCGGCAGCAAGACCTGATCCCAGTAGACCCGTCGGTCGAAACGCCACGGATCGATCTTCGGCTCGCTCAGTTCGACGACGTCGACGCCTGCGGCGGGAAGCGCCGCGCAGAGCCCGCGGACGTACTCGCCGATGCCGGTCGCCGTTCCGACCGCGAGCTGCGCGTCGATCGCGATCTTCACTGCGGCGCTCCGCGGCGAGCGGCCGCGGCGGCGATCCCGGCGCGCGCGTTGGCGCTGCTGGGATTGATCGCGAGCACCCCTTCGAACGAGGCGCGCGCGTCGTCCCAGCGCGCGAGCAGCAGCTGCTCGTTGCCGGTCGCGAGCAGATATTTCTCCGAGAGCGGCGCGAGCGCGGCGGCGCGGCGGTAGTCGGCGAGCGCGCGCGGCCAGGCCTCCGTGCGGCGTTCCGGATGGAGGTAGCCGTCCTGCGTCGCGATCCGTCCCAGCTTCCAGTACGCTTCGGCGACGGCGTCGGGATGCGTCGTCAGCGACTGCAGGCGCTGCAGCAGTTCTTCTTCCAGCGCGTATGCCGCCGGCTGATCGGTCTTCGCGAGGCGCCGCACGTAGTCGTCGACCCGGTCGGCATCCGGCGCGACGAGATAGTATTCGAGCGCCAGGTCCGTCTGCCCGCGCGCTTCGGCGATGCGGCCGAGGAGTTCGTTCTTCTGCGCCGTCGGCGGGAGCGCCACCGCGCGCCGGCTCGCGGCGTCGAAATCGCCGTCGTTCAGGGACATGTAGGCGAGCGTCTCTTCGACGAAGGCCGCCGGCGCGACGCGTTCGATGGCGCCGTAGATCGCGATGCCGAGCGAGCGCGGCACGCGATCGCCGTAGATCGCGGAGGATCCCAGTTGGACGAATGCAAGCGCCGCCGCCAATAAGACGGCGACGGACGTGAGAACGGCGACGACCGGTGCGTAGGGCCGCTTCAGGATCAGAATTTCACCGTGAAGTTCACGTCGGCACGCGTCTGATAGGTCGTGTTGGACGGGACGAGATTGTCCTGATAGCGGTACTGCCGAGCCGAGAAGACGATGGCCGACGACGAGTGCGGCAGGGCGAACGTCACGTCGCCGACGTACGAGTATTTGCTCGTATCGAAGTTCGGCGTGAAGTCGGTGGTCGCGAGGGCGCCGGTGTACCGTTGCGTGCCGTACTGCATCCCGAGGGTGAATCGTCCGACCGGCACGGCGACGCCGGCGTTGACTCCGCGCGCGGTCACGTCGTTATACGTCCCGGCGATGCGCGCGCCGTCGTAGCCGGGCACGTCGTCGATCGTCGCGTTGCCGAATCCGGCACGCTGCGCCTGCAGGGCGGCGCTGCTCTGCGAACTGACGCGCTCGTATTCGCTGCCGACCTTCAGCGCCAGGCGTCGCCCGATGCCGATCGAGGTCGTGGTCTGCAGGCGCTGATCGGTCGCGGAGAGCGCGGAGAGCGCCGAGGTCTCGGCCACGCCGGTCGTGCGGAAGCCCGCATGCGTGGTCTCTTCGTAGGCGGTCGTCGTATCGCGTAGGGCCGATGCGAATCCGGGACTCGCGACGCCGCCGCCATCGCCCGTGAAGAGCGCGTAGGACGGCGGTTCGGCGACGGAGTGCCGGGCGGCGAAGCGCGCGACCGCGACGGCGTTGGGATCGCGCGGTGCGACGTGCGTCGCGCGCGGGACGAAAGCGGCATAGCGATCGAGCGACGAGCGGAAGTCGAGATCGGCGACGGGGACGACGGCGATGCCGGCGGCCCGCGATACCGCGCTCGGGAGCGCGAACGGCGAGATGGTGGCGAAGGCGAGTCCGCGCAGCGCGTTCTTGCCGGCGGGCGCGAAATGCGGCGCATCGGCCGGCGCGTTGCCGAAGGTCTGCATCGCGAAGGCGGTGGCGAAATCGGGAAGGCGCGAGGCGCGGGCAACACTGTGCCACAGCGCTCCAGCGAGCACCATGCAAACGATCGCCCTTGCGACGCGAAGCATGCTTCCTCCGGCCCGTTCGTCGGGCAATTGTCCTATCGGCCGATTTGCCTGGACCCTACAGTTACGACGTACCCGGGAATGCGGCCCTTCGTTCGGCCAGATATCGCCGGCCTATCAGTATAGCAGCATAATCGTCCACCGGCCTGGGTGGGACCTGGAGACCCAGCGGGACGATCCGGCGCCATCCCCTCGGCGGGTGGTCGGCGAAGTAGAGGCCCCGGGCCTGGAGGGTCGTCTCGCGCTCGTCCACGAGGGCGACGGTCAGGCCCAGGCCGGCCAGCCTGGCCCGGACCGGGGCGGCCTGCGTGCCGTGCCCGAGCGCGACCACGACCCCGGAGCCGGGCGGGGCCAAGGCGGAGAGGGTCTGCTCGAGATCGGCGGCGGCCACGACGCCCTGGGCGATCGCCGTCCCGTCCGCGGCCAGCAGGGCGTAGCCCATCTTACGGGTGCCCGGGTCGATTCCCAGCACCGCGGCGGTCACGGCTGTTCGGAGAGCGCTACGACGATCGGCACGCCGCCGGTCTGCAGGGCGGTGTGCGGATAGATGTCCTGCGCCGCGAAGGCGGTCATCACGAACGTGCCCTTGCCCGTGATCAGCTCCTTCTGCATCTCCTCGGCCGACGGATAGCTGCGCACCAGTTGGGGCGTGCCGATGAAGAGCGGCGAGAGCCCCTTGCGCACCAGCGCGTCGGTGACCCGCTGCTGCAATTGGCCGAAGCCGAGACCCGCCAGCGTCGTCGGACCGGCGCTGATGGTCGTGCTCGCGATGACTTCGCCCGATTTGGCGACGAGCTTGTCCGAGTACGCCTGCATGCCGAAGTGGATGCGGTCGCCGACGAAGAGGTTCTTGTCCGCGGCCGCGATGACGAGCGCGTCGGCGGTGGCGACGTCGGCCTTGTTCGCCAGGAGCGTCAGCTGCGCTTCGAGATCCGGCGGCGGCTGGAACGGCTTGAGCTGCGGATAGGACGTGTTCACGATCGCCACCGTGCTCGCGTAATAGTCGCGCACGATCTTCCGCCGCAGTTCGACCGAACTGCCTTTGGGCAGGCGCGCGACGTTGGCCGTCACCGGTTCGCCGAGCGGCAAGACGACCTGCGTGTCGTTGATCTTGCGGTTCGCCTCGGCCGCCTGCGCCTTGAGCTGCGCGATCTGATCGCTGATGGTGCGCATCTGGAAGAACGCGAGCTTGACCTCGTTCGACGCGAAGATCGCGCCGATGGTCACGATGAGCGCGATGATCACGCCGGTCCCGATCGCGACGATCGTGGACGTATAGCGCGGACGGATGCCGAAGAGCGTGAGCCGCTTGCGCCCGACCTGATGCCCGACGCGGTCGCCGACGTAGGCGATGCCGCCCGCGAGCGCCGCGATCAGGACGATGAAGCCGATGCCCGTGAGCACGTCGGTCATACCGCGGCGGCCTTCCGCAACCGGCTCGCGCCGATCGCGGTGAAGATGATGTTGGGCATCCACGCCCATAGGAACGAGAGCGCGATCATCGCCTCGCCCACGTACGAGAAGACCGTCGCCGTCACGTAGTAGACGAAGACGATCGCGACCGCCAGGCCGAAGCCGAGGCTCGTGTTCCCGCCGCCGCGCATGTTGCGCAGGCCGAACGGCACGGCGATGAGGACGAAGACGAAGCACGCGAACGGCTGGGCGAGCTTCTCCCAATACGTCGTGGTGAACTTGCGCAGTTCCGAATCGCTGAGCTGACCGGAGCGGATGATGCCGGCGATGGCCGCGCGGCTCATGTCCTGCGGATTGTCGTGCGCGACGCGCGCGGCGATCTGGTCCGGCGTCTGTTCCATCTCGACGTCCATCTGCGGCTGTTTCGGCGCCGCGGTCACGTCTCCCGACGGATCGAAGCGGTAGGTCGAGACGTCCGTCAGCGTCCACTTGTTCGCGGTGAAGCGCGCGCGGTCGGCGAAGGCCACCAGCACCGGCTGCGACTTCGCGTCGTACTGGATCAAGGTGACGTTGAGCAGGGCCTGCGCGTGCGCGTCGTAGCCCGTGGCGAACGTCTTCTGCAGGCCGCCGCCCGGCAGGGGCGCGGTGACGGTGGTGTCGCGTCCGAAGACGCTGGTCTGCTTGATGACGGTGTTCTCGATCTCGGTCGCCTGGTCTTGAGCGTACGGCACGACGTACTCTTGCAGGACGAGCGTGACGAACGACATCAGCAGTCCCGCGGCCAGCAGCGGCGTCACCACGCGCAGAAAGGTGATGCCGCCGGCCTTCATCGCGGTGATCTCGCTCTCGCCGGAGAGGCGCTGGATCGCCAGCAGCGTGCCGAGCAGCAGCGCCATCGGTATCGTCAGCGAGACGATGTAGGGAAGATCCCAGAGGAAGACCTCGATCGCCGCCCAGAGCGGCGCGTGCTGGTCGCTGACGAGACGCCCGATCGCCAGGATCTGGGTCGCGGCCAGGATCAATGCGAACGCCGAGAGCCCGAAGCCGAACGTCCCGCCGAGTTCGCTCAGCAGGTACCGGTCGAGGATCTTCACAGCCGGAAGCTCTCGCCGAGATAGAACTCGCGGGCGAGCGGCGAGGCCATGACGTCGTCGGCCGAACCCGAGACGACGATCTCGCCTTCGTTCATGATGTAGGCGCGATCGACGATCTGCAGCGTCTCGCGGACCTGGTGATCGGTGATGAGCACGCCCAGACCGCGATCGCGCAGGCGGCGGATCATGTGCTGGATCTCGTGCACGGCGATCGGATCGATGCCCGTGAACGGTTCGTCGAGCAACAGGAACGACGGCTCCGTCGCCAGCGCTCGCGCGATCTCGACGCGTCGCCGCTCGCCGCCGGAAAGGCTGTCGGCGCGCGCGTGTTCGCGCGCGGTCAGGCCGAACTCCTCGAGCAGGGGTCCCAGACGCCGGTCCTGTTCGTCGCGCGAGACGCCGGTCTGCTCCCAGATCAGGCGGATGTTGTCGCCGACGGTGAGCTTGCGGAAGATGGAGTTCTCCTGCGCGAGATAGCCCAGGCCCGCGCGCGCGCGCTTGTACATCGGATAGCCGGTCAGATCGACCTCGCCGTCGGGTCCGTCCAGCAGGACGGTGCCGCCGTCCGGCTTGACCAGTCCGACGACCATGTAGAACGTCGTCGTCTTCCCCGCACCGTTGGGGCCGAGCAGGCCGACGACCTCGCCGGTGCGCACTTCGGCGCTGACGCGATCGACGACGGTGCGCGGTCCGTAGTTCTTCGACAGGTCGCGCAGGCGGATCTGTCGTTCGGTGACGTTCAACGTAAACTCAACTTCTGCAGATCGATGTCGGAATCGAAACGATTCCCGGTGGTCCAGATCCCATTTCCGTCGTCCAGACGAACGCCGCCTTCGCCGTGCAGCATCCCGTTCTTGCGGTCGAACACCAGCGTCCGGCAGTGGAGCGTTACCCCGCTCGACGTCTTCGCAACCACGCCATCGTAGAGCGTCAGCGTCTGCGTCGCCTCTTCGCCGACCGCTCTCGGAGCGCTTGCCGCGAGCGTCTTGCCGTGCGGATCGTAGAAGGTCACGGTCACGTCGTAGAACGTGCCGTCTCCGGCTCCCTGCGCGGTCGTCCCCTCGGCGCGGTCGCGGACCACCATCTTCGAAACGATCCGATCCCCCTTGTACCGGTAGAACACCAGCGGGTGCGCCTTCGAACCGCGGCTGACGATCTTGAGCGGCGGCGCGCCGGCCCGCGTCGGCGCGGCGGACGGCGTCGGCGTTCCGCCGCCGGCGCCGTTGCCGGGCTGCGGATTGCACGCCGCGGCGACGAGGACGAGCGCGAGGACGGCGCGCTTCACGCCGCGTCCTCGCCGAGTCCGTCGCGCGCGAAGACGAGCGCGAGCGCCATCGTCGGCATCCAGAGACCGAATATCACCACGCTCACCGTATCGATCAGCCCTTGCACCAACGTTCCGAAGAGTCCCGCCGCGACGGCGAGCGCGAGCGCCGCATGTCGTGGGGTCGCGCGCCCGATCGCGGCGCGCAGCGCCGAGGCGAATCGCCACCAGGCCCACGTCACCGCGGCCAGTCCGACGATGCCCGTCTCCGCGAAGATGGTCAGCGGGAAGCTGTGCGCGTGGAACGCCGTCGGCTCGCCGTCGGGCATGCGCACGAGCGCGTAGGCCGTCGCGAAGTCGAACGGGCCCACGCCGGTGAGCGGAAAGCGGTCGACGATGGCCAGGGCCGATTGCCAGATCGAGAGACGGGTGAAGTTCTCGCTCGGGTTATGGTTGACGTTGAAGAAGGCCAGCACCAGCACCAGTCCGACCGCGATCGGGGCGATCGCCCAACGCAGGCGCAGGCCGCGCCGGCCGGTCGCGAGGTAGAACGCGCCCGCCGCGGCGAGCCCCGTCCATCCGGCGCGCGAGAACGTCATCGCGAACGCGATCCCGCCGAGCGCGACGCCCGCCCACGCGAGGACGCGCATGGCGCGCGCGCGCGACGCGAAGGCGATGGCGGCGGCTATCGGCAGATAGATGATGAGGTAGCCCGCGAGTTCCCCCGGCAAGATGAAGGTGCCGATCGCGCGGCCGTGACCGATGGTGTACTGTCCCGCGGGCGCGCGCAAGACCACCATGCCGATCGCGAGCAGCGCCGAGATCGCGCCGGTGCTGAGGAAGACGGCGATCGTCGCGCGCATCGATGCCGGATCGCGTCCGAAATACCAGACGCCGGCGTGCCAGACGATGCCGAGCGCGAAGAGCCCGAGGAAGAACGCGCCGCCGACCGGATCGAAGCCGAAGATCGCGGCCAGCACGCCGGCGCCGAGCCATCCGCAGAGCGGCCAGAAGACCGGCGAGAGATCGAATGGTCCGCGTGCGAAGATGACGACGGCGATCGCCGCATCGACGACGATGAGCGGCAGGACCGCCCATACGAGTCCGGCCGGGACGAGCGAGACGCCCGGAACGGTGACGGCCGTGAGCGTGATGAACGCCGGGAAGAGCGGTAGCGCCGCATACGGCAGCGACAGGATCCACGGCCACCAGCGCTTCATCACCGGCGTTCGCGCACCACGGAAGCGATCGTCTGCGCGATCGCCCGCGCGCCGCCCGGCGGGCCCATCCGTTCGCGTCCGCACGCGCCCATCGCCGCGCGCCGTTCCGGATCGTCGAGCAGCGCGCCGATCTGCGCCGCCGGATCGGGACCGGAGACGACCAGCAGGGCATCGCCGAGAAGGCCGCGCTGTCGCGTGCGATACCAGGCGTTGGCGCGTTCGCCCGGCGGGGCGTAGGCGACGACCGGAACGCCGGCTCCGGCCGCCGCTTCGTTCGCCGTCCCGGCTTGGCCGACGACGATCGTCGCGCGCGCGAGCAGGGGGCCGATCTCGCCGCGCCAGGCGCGCGCGTACGTGCGGCCGTCGCGCTCCAAGTCGAAGGGCCGCATCGCGTCTTCGCGCGCGCGGACCGTCCAGCCGTCGCTCGCGAAGGCGTGCGCGAACCGCGCGGGGTCGAGCCCCGGCGCGATCGAGACGACGGCGCCGAGCGCCGGCCGCTCCGCGCCGAGCGCGCGCGCGAACGACGCGAGCGTCACCGCCTCGTCGTACGCGCCGGACCGGCTGCCGGGGAAGAGCACGAGGCGCGGATCGAAGCCGTCGAACGCGGCTTCGGCGCGCGCGTCGTCCGGTGCGGCGAAGATGTCGACGATGACATTGCCGGGCGCGCTCGCGTGCGTCCCGCGCGCGCGCAGGCGCGCCGCCGTCGCTTCGTCGCGTACGAAGACGGCCCGCGCGCGCCGGAGCACGCGCTCTTCGATCGGTCCGTAGGGCGCGACGTAGACGCTCTTGGCCGTCCCGACGTAGACGACGGGGGCCTTCGCGCGCATCGCCATCAGGAGCGCGAACACGTCGCCGACCGCGACGACGGCGTCGTACGAGCCGCGCGCGTCTTTGAGGAAGCGCCACTGCGCGAGCGTCAGCTTCGCGAGGCCGCCGGAGACGTCGCGCGCGATGTTCTTGACGTTGCCCATCGCGATCAGGCCGCCGCTGGGCATCGCGCGTCGCGGTCCGACGTCGCGCATCGTCGACGGATGGCCGAACTCGCCGACCAGCGCCAGATGATCGCGCTCGATCTCCGGCGCGATCGCCGCCAGTTCGTCGGCCAGACGCGAGGCGATCGCCTCTTCGCCGTGGCCGTTGCTGGCGAACAGCACGCGCGGCATCAGGGCGCACCGAGCAGCGGCAGCAGGTCGAACCGTTCGATCGCGAAGCGCTTCGCGGCGGCGTCGTAGGCGAGCTCCGTCCGCGAGCAATAGCGCGCGTACGGGCCCGCGTGCACGATCGGGACCCCTTCGACGCGTTCCGGCTCGAAGAGCGTATCGTGGCTGTGGCCGCCGAGGATGAGATCGATGCGCGGCACCCGCCGCGCGAGCTTCCGATCGAGCGAGAGCCCGACGTGCGAGAGCACGAGCAGCATATCGCCGTCGGGCACGGTCGCGGCGTACGCGCCGACCGCGTCCCACGGATCGAGGAAACGCCACCCGAAGACGCGCTCGAGCGGATGTCCGACCGGATACTGCATGATCAGCAGGCCGAGGACGTGGATCGTCGTCCCGCCCTCTTCCAGCACGAGCGATCGCCGGAACGGAAGTTCTCGGCCCTTCGTGTCGAGCAGGTTGCTGCAGACCAGCGGATGGCGCATCCACGACGCGCGCTTGCGCAGCAGGGGGAAGAGGTAATGGAACTCGCGGTTGCCGATCGCCTGCGCGTCGCAGCCGGCGCGATCGATCTCTTCGACGACCGGTTCGCGCCCGTGCCAGACCGTCTGGGATCCGCGCAGGCTGTCGCCGCAATCGAAGTAACGTCCGGGTTCGCGGGCGCGCAGGGCTTCGATACGCGTCGCGAAGCCGCGGCGGTCGTGCACGTCGGACGTGTGGTAGAAGCGGATCACGCCGCACCCGCGCGGGCCAACGCCACGGCGAACTCCGCCCAGCGATCGAGCGCGTCGGACGGACCGAGCGCCGCGCGCAGCCGCGCGAAGTTCGCGTACTGGTCCGACGGATCGCGCAGCAGCGTCTCCATCGCGGCGGCCAGCGCCTCCGGCGTGGCGGATTCGAGCAGCAGCTCCGGCACGATCGCTTCGTCCAAGACCAGGTTCGGCAGGGTCACGTAGGCGGTCCGCTTGATGCGGCGCGCGTAGGCGCCCAGCAGCGGGCCGAGCGCGTACATCGCGATCGTCGGGACCGCCAGCAGGGCCGTCTCCAGCACCGCCGTGCCGGACGCGACCCACGCCGCATCGACGCCTTCGACCGCTCCGCGCACGCCGCGCGCGATCGCGATCTCGCCGCAGCCGGCGCGCGCGAGGACGGTGCGGATGCGTCGCTCGCCGGCGTCGTCGGCGGCGCCGATGCGTGCCGTCAGCTGCGGCCGCGCCGCGCGCACGATCCGGTAGGCCGCGAGCATGCGCGGCAGGTTGTTCGCGAGTTCGACGTTGCGGCTGCCGGGCAGCAGCGCCACCGCGCCTCCGCCGGCGGGCGGCGGCGGCAACGGCGCGCGCGCGATGTAGTTCGGCGCGAGCGGATGGCCGAAGTATCGGACCGGCAGGCCGAGCGATCGATAGAACCGGTACTGCCGCTCGAAGGCCGGCATCGGGACCGCGACGGACGCGACGCTCCTGGCCGTCTTCTCGCTGTCGAGCCACGCGCCGGGCGGAAAGCAATCCAGGATCGGCAGCGCGTAGGCGAACTTCTTGCGCAGTTCGGCCGCGAGACGGACGTTGAACGCGCCGAAGTCGACCAGCACGACGAGGTCGGGGCGGACGCGCGCGACGTGCGCGGCCGTACCCCACATCTCGCGCAGCATCTTGGGCACGTGCGGGAGCGCGGCGAACGGCCCGAGCGTCGCCCAGCCGGCGTTGTCGCGGAAGATCGAGAAGCCCGCGGCTCGCATGCGCTCGCCGCCGATGCCTTCGAACGTCGCCTCCGGGTCGTACGCGCGGATCTTCTCGGCCAGGGCGACCGCGGCGAGTCCGCCCGACTCCTCGCCCGTGCTGAAGAAATACCGCACGCTACCGGCGCGCGCGGACGCGCGTCATTTCGCGATGCCGCGGTGCGAGGGCGCTTCGAGAAACGCGATGATCGCGCGCCCCTGATCGGTCGCGACCTCGGCCTTCATCGCTTCGAGCGCCTGCGAGACGTTGAGTTTGGATGCGTACAGCAGCTTGTAGAAGAGCTTCATCTCGGCGCGCGCCTCGCGGCTGAAGCCGGCGCGGCGCAGGCCGACGGAGTTGAGACCGTTGGGCAGCGCGGGATTGCCTTCGACGAGGAAGTACGGCGGCACGTCCTTCATGACTTTGCTCGCGCCGCCGACCATCGCGTAACTGCCGATGCGGGTGAACTGCACCGCGCCGACCTGGCCGCCGATCACGGCGTAGTCGCCGACCTCGACGTGACCCGCCAGTTGCGCCAGATTGCTCATGGTGACGTGGTCGCCGACGACGCAGTTGTGCGCGACGTGCACGTACGCCAGGAGCAGGCAGTCGTCGCCGACGACGGTGGCCGATTCTTCGCCGGTCCCGCGCTGGACGGAGACGTATTCGCGCAGGACGGTGCGGTTGCCGATCCTGGTGTACGCGCGCTCGCCTTCGTACTTGCGGTCCTGCGAGGTCGCACCGACGGTCGCGAACGGGAAGATCTCGCAATCGTCGCCGATCTCCGTCCAGCCGTTGATCACGACGTGCGCCTGGAGCACCGTGCCCGCGCCGATCGAGGCCTTATCGCCGACCAGGCAGTAGGGGCCGATCTCGACGCCGCGCGCGATCTTCGCGCTCGGATGGACGATGGCGGTGGGATGGATCATGCTCGTCCTTCTCTACTGATGCAATACGTACGCGTCGTTGCCGAACATACGCGGGTCCGAGGCGATCGAGAACATCAGTTCCGCGGAACAGACGAACTCTCCGTCGACCGTCGCCTCCGCGGAGACCCAGCCGATGTTGCGCTTGTGCTTCGTCAGGCGGACGTCCATCATCAGGCAATCTCCGGGGATGACCGGACGGCGGAACTTCGCCTTGTCGATGCCCGCCAGGTACGGCGTCTTGCGCGAGAACTCGCCCGGCTCCATCACCACGCATCCGCCGAGCTGCGCCATCGCTTCGATCATATAGACGCCCGGGAAGAGCGGGTTGCCCGGGAAGTGCCCGTTGAAGACGGGCTCGTTGTACGTGATGTTCTTGTAGCCGCGGCAGCGGACGCCCGGCTCCAGTTCGAGGATGCGGTCGACCAAGAGGATCGGATAGCGGTGCGGCAAGATGTCCATGATCTGCCGGATGTCGAGTGCGGTCACGGGCGGGCTCCTTTGCGCAGGGCGAGCGCGGCTGCCGCGTGCAGCGCGTGTCCGCTCTTGATGGCGACGACGTCGAACTGCGGCCACGCGCCGAGCAGCGCGAAATCGCCGAGCAGATCGAGGACCTTGTGACGGACGACTTCGTTGGCCCAGCGCAGCGGCCGCATCGGTCCGTTCTCGTCGAACACGATCGCGTTCTCGAGACTGCCGCCCTGCGCGAGTCCGCGCGCGCGCAGGGCCTCGACCTCGCGCAGATAGCCGAACGTGCGCGCGCCGCAGATGTCGTTGCGGTAGATCGAGGCGTTCATCGCGCCGTCGTAATACTGCGTGCCCACGGGCGCGGGGAAATCGGCGAGGAAGCGGACGCGGAATCCGTCGGAGGGGAACGCCGCGATCATCCGATCGCCGTCGCGCACGAAGTACGGCTCGTGCAGCCGCATCGTCTTGCGCGCGACCGGCTGCGGCGCGAGTCCGACGCCGTCGATCAGTTCGACGAAGCGCTTGCCGCTGCCGTCGAGCACCGGGATCTCGGGGCCGCTCACGGCGATGGTCGCGTTGGTGACGCCCAGGCCGAAGAGCGCGGAGAGCAGATGTTCCACCGTCGAGACGCTGCGTCCGTCGCGACCGACGACGGTCGCGCGCGACGTCTCGGTCACGTATTCGGCGAGCGCCGGGATCGCGAAGCCGTCGTCGCCCAGGGCGAAGACCAGGCCGCTATCTTCGGGCGCGGGGCGCAGTTCGACGCGGACCGCGGCACCCGTGTGCAGGCCGACGCCTTCGAACGCGACCGGAGCCGCGAGCGTCGCCTGGTTCACCGCTCAGACTTCTTTTTCGGCCGCGCGTTGGCGCTCGAGCGTTTCGACACGCGTGAAGAGTTTTGGGAGGTTGCGAATCGCGACCTCTTTGCGCAGGCGTTCGCGATGCTCGACCCCGGGCGCGCCCGAGATCGTCAGGCCGTCCGCTACGTCGTTCCAGACCTGCGTCATGCCCGCGATGGTCACGCGCGAGCCGACCGTGATGTGGCCCTTGAAGCCGGTCATGCCGGCGACCCGGGTGTAGTCGCCCATGACGGTCGTCCCGGCGAGGCCGCAGAGCGCGGCGATGGCGTCGTGCTTGCCGATGCGGCAGTTGTGGCCGATCTGCACGAGGTTGTCGATCTTCGTGCCGTCGCCGATGGTGGTGCTGCCGGTCTGCGCGCGGTCGACGCACGAGTTCGCGCCGATCTCGACGTCGTCGCCGAGCACGACGTTGCCGACCTGCGGGATGCGCTCGAGGCGGCCGTCGATGAAGGCCCAGCCGAAGCCCTCGCTGCCGATGGTCGCCCCGGGGAAGAGGTGCACGCGGCACCCGACGATGCAGTCGTCCATCACGCGCGCGTGCGGATGGAGCCACGAATCCCGGCCGATCGTCGCGCGCGCGCCGACGTACGCGCCCGCCTCGACGACCGCTCCCGACGCGACGGTCGAGCCGGCGCCGATGGTGACGTGCGCGCCGACGTGCGCGTCGCTGGCCACGTCCGCGCTCGGATCGACGTATGCCGTAGGGTTGACGCCGGCGGCCGGACGCGGCGGCCGCAGCAGCGCGAGCAGCGTCGCGAGCGCGGCGCGCGCGGAAGGGACCGCGATCAGCGGCTTGGACGCATCGGCGGGGACCAGCGCTTCGTCGAGCAATACGCCGCTCGCGCCGGACTTCAGCGCCGCGGCGAGATACCGGTCGTCGGTGGCGAACGTCAGGGCGCCCGGACCCGCCTCGTCGATCGCGCTGATGCGATCGATGACCGTCGATCCGTCTCCGACGACGCGGCCGCCGACGCGCGCCGCCAGTTCCGCAAGCGTACCGAGCATGGTCTCGCCGACCCTTATGGAGTCGGCGTCGCCTTCTCGGTGATGTTCAGCGCCTTCTCGACGTCCGGCGTGATATCCACGCCGCCGTAGCCTACGCCCGCGTGGGTCACGACGAGCTTGAGGTTGCGGCTCTGCGCGACCTTTTGCGCGGCGTCGCGGATCTCTTGCGTGAGCCCGTCGGTGATCTGCGCGTACTTGGCCTGCAGGGCGGCGGCCTGGCGGGCCTTCTGCCCGTTGCTGGCCTTGCTCTGCACGATCTTCTGCTGCTCGACGGTCAACTGGCTCTGGAAGTCCTGATACTTCGTCCAATTGGCCGCGATCTTCTCGACGTCGACCGTGCCGACGGGACTGTTGTTGCCGCAACCCGCGAGCGCGAGGCCGGCGAGGAGCGCGAGGGCGATGATGTTGTTTTTCACTCGTGTAAACTTTCGACGTCTTTGCTGACTTCGTCCGTCAAGTCGTAACCGCCGGCGGCGGTCACCACGTTGTCGAACACGACGTTCAAGCCACGATCCGCCGCGATGCGCGAGGCCTCGCTCCGGATCTGCGCGACGATCTTGTCGTAGAGATCGCCGCGACGTTTTTTCAGGTCCGACAGCTGTTTCACCGTCGCACCGGTCGCTCCGCCGTCCGCGCCGTGCAGCGCCGCGTACTGCTGGTCGAGGTCGGATTTCACCTGGTTGTATTCGTCAACGGTCTTCTGCGCGTCGGCTTGGAACTGCGCTTGGAACTGCTGATGGATCTGCTGGATCTTCGTCTGCAACGCGGGCGAGACGTTCTGGGGGACGGGCGCCGGGCCCAGGCTGCGGATCTGCGAGGCGACGGCGTTGCGCCGGGCATCGAGCTTCGCGCGGGTCTGCGCCTGGATCTTCGCCACTTGATCGCGCGCGCCCGCCGACGTCTCGTCTTGGAGCTGCTTGCGATACGCCATCAGGTCCGCTTCGTCTTTGGCCCGCAGGGCGCCGAGCGCCGCGGCTTCCTTCTTGTCGATGGCGGCCAGCTGCGCTTGCAGCGCCTTCCTCGTCGCGCTGTCCAGGGCGAGGTTGTTGAGCCGCGTCTTCGCCGCCAGCCGCGCCGAAGAGTCGGCCTGCGAGAGCTGGAGCGAGAGCGCGGACTCGCGCTGCTGCGCCGCCTCCTGGCGCGCTTGGAACTTCCGGTTCGCCGCTTCCTGGAGCTGGCGTTCGACATTGCCGATGGCCGCGTTGTCCTGCGCGATGACCGTCTGCTGGTAGAGCATGAACTCCTGATTCGCGGCCTGCGCGGCGGCCTGCGCCTGGCGCGCCGAATCCGCCGTCATCTGCGAACCCGCGGCGGAGGCGTCGCCGCCTCGACCCGCGGCCGCGAGCGCGGCCTGGACCGCCGCCCGCTCCTTGCTCGCGTAGTCGTTCTGCTTCTGTCCGATGATCTTGTTCGCGCGCGCTTGCGCCGCTTTGAGTTGCGCGTTGAGGTCCTTCGTCTCGCCGGCGATCTGCGCGGCCGACTGCGGCACGTGCGGACCGAGCGCGGCCAGGTTCAAGGCCGCGATCGCGTCGTCCAATTGCGCGAGCTGTCCGTAGAGCGGATGGCGTTTGACGATGTCGTCGAGGCGGACGAAGCCGACGCCGCGGATCTGCGGAGAGTGCACGTCCACGCGGGCGCACGCCCCCAGCATCGCCGCGGCGGCCAAGGTCAGTCCGAGCGCGAACGCCCTACTTGCTGAGCGCATCCTGGACATCTTTGGTGATGTCCGTGCCCCCGTAGATCACGTCGTTCCGATCGATCACCAGGAGCAGGTTCTTCGATTTCGCGACGTTCGCCGTCACCGTCTTCGTCTGATCGACGAGCGGCTTGAGCAGCGCGTCCTGCTTGTCGGCCAGGATCTTGTTGAACTCCTTGCCGATGCTCTGCTTGTCCGCATCGGTGCGCGCGGCCGCGAACTTCGCGGCGTACGCGGCGCGCTGGTCGGTCGCGAACTTCTGGAAATCGTCGCTGGCCTGTTTGACCTTCGGGATGCTGTCGAGCGCCGTCTGGTCGACGAAGCCGATGTCCGACGGACCCGGCGTGCCGGTCGGCGTCGGCAGGGCGGCGGCCGAAGCGATCGCACCGACGACTTCGTTCGTCACGTCGCGTCCGCCGAAGATCACGATGCGCTTGTCCACGACGACCGTCAGTTTGTCCGCCGCGGCGGCCTGCGCGATGGCGAGCTGCGTGCGCGTGAAGAGCGGCCCGATGAGGTCGCGCTGGCGGTCCGAGAACTTCTGCTGGAACTGCAGCGTGATGCGCTGGCGATCGGCGTCGTTCTTGGCCGACTTCATCGCGGCGTTGTACTGCCCGTCGAGCTGCGCCTTGAAGCCGGCGAGCTGGGCGTTCGCGGCTTGGAACGCGGGCAGGCTCGCGATCTGGGCCTGGTCGACGTAACCTACGTCGCTCAGGTCCGACGCGATGGCCGCGGGCGCGATCGCGCCGGCGAGCAGCAGCGCGCCGGCGATGAGGGTGAGATTGCGGATCTTCATGATGTCCTTGTCGTGGTTAGAATGACTGGCCGATGCCGAAGCTCGTATGCGTGCCGTCTTTGCCCTTGGCGATGTCGATGCGGACCGTATGCAGGCCGAGCTGCGGCACGTCGAAGCGGATGCCGAAGCCGTAGTCGCCGCGGTACGTCCAGTTCCCCGGATACGAGACGATGCGGTTGGTGTAGGGGTCGACCAGCGGGGTGGCGCCGCGGATGCGGTAGCCGAGCTGATCGACGAAGATGGCGGCGACGAGCTTGCGATCGGGCGTGATCGGCTGACGGAACTCGATCTGTCCGAACATCGTGTCCGTCCCGTAGAACACGGTGTCGAATCCGCGCAGCTGCTGGTCCGAGAACGTGTAGAGCGAGTTCGGCGGGATCGCGCCGGTCGTCCCCTGCAGCTGGCCGTGCAGGCCGAGCGTGCCGCCGGTCTTCCGCACCGGGAAGAACTTGGCGATGTCGAGCACCGACTGCGTGTAGCGGAACGACGATCCGAGCGCCGGCAACGAGACGGTCATGTTGAACTGACCCTTCACGCCGCGGCTCGGGTTGTAGTAGTCGTCCAGCGTGTTGACCTGCGCGCCGAGCGTCCCGTAGACGAGTTTATACGGAAGGCCGGTGTTGACGTTGGCGATCGACGACGCGCTGATGCCGAACGACCCGTTCGAGGTATTGGGCGTCGTGCCGGCCAGCGGATTCGGCGTCGGTCCGACGATGACGTTCGGCTGGCCGCCCTGGAAGTAGTACGGCGCCGGCACGGTCGTGTCGTTGGTGATGTTCTGCCCGCTGCCGCCGACGAGGATCGTCGTGTAGTCGTTGAGGCGGCGGCCGACCTGCAGCGTGAGACCCGCGGACTTGGCGGTGCTCGTCGAGGTGATGCCGAGCGACTGCTGCGTCGGACTCGTCTGATAGAGCGTCACCGGGATGGGCGCGGGCGTTCCGCCGACGACCGGCGAGACCGGGATCGAGTTCGTCGACGAGACGAGGTAGACCGGATAATAGTAGGTCGTGCCCGTCGCGAAGAGCGTACCGCTCACGCTGTAGAGCTGCGACTTCGCGGTCTTGCCCCAATACGGGATGGTGACCTGGGCCTGCGTCTGATAGTTGCGCGAGCCCTTCTGGAACTGCAGCGAGACGCCGTTGCCGGTTCCGTGCAGGTTGTTGTCCTGATAGCCGAGCGTGCCGTAGAGGCCTTCGCCGTTGATGCCGCCGGAGTAGCCGAAGCCGATCTGCGCGGAGGCCGTCTTCTGCTCCGTCACGACCCAATCGAGCGTGACGAGTTCGGGATGCTTCGGATCGGGGCCGGCCTTGGGCTGCAGGTCGACCTTGGAGAAGAACTGCAGGTTATTGAGACGGTCGTAGTCGCGGCGCAGCCCGGCTTGCGTGACGACCATGCCGGGACGCAGGCGCAGTTCGCGGCGGATCACTTCGTCTTTGGTCTTGGTGTTGCCGGTGATCTGCACGACCGCGACCTTCATCACGTAGATGTCGTACTTGACGTCGGCCGTGCCCTTGACGTTGTCGATCGTCGTCGGGTCGATGCCGCCTTCGAAGTTGCCGATCTGCAGATCGTACTTGTCGTACAGCTTCTTGAGCGCGTCGAAGTCCTTCTGTTGATCCTGCGAGGAGTAGACGTCGCCGACCTTGATCGTCAGCGCCGGGACGATCCGGCTCGGCGGGATCAGCGGGTCTCCGCCGATGATGATCTTGCCGATCGTGTAGCCTTCTTGGATCTTCAGCGTGAGCGAACCGGTCGCGGGATCGAGGTTCAGGTCTTTGACGTGCGAGGGCAGACCCTCGTAGCCGATCTTCTCGTAGTAGGCGTTGAGCTTGAGCACGTCTTGCTTGAACGTGTTCGTATTGAAGACCTGACCGACCGACGTATCCATCAGCGCGAGCAGCGTATCCGACGGCACGTTCGCGTTGCCTTCGAAGAGGATCTTGGTGATGACCGGATTCTCGACGACGCGGTAGGTGATGGCGATGCCCTTGGGGCGCTGCCGGACGAGCGGCGCGGCGACGTCGGCGAAGTAGCCGAGGGCGTTGAGCCGGGCGATGTCGTCGTTGACGAGCTTCGGATCGTAGGGGACGCCGGGCTTGGCCTCCAGGATCGCGAGGATCTTATCCGTCGGCACGTGGACGTTTCCGGTGATATCCACGGAAACCACGGTCGGCGTAGCGGCCGAGAGCGCTGCCGTCGGCGCGAGGAGCGCCGCCAGCGAGATCAAGGCCAGCGCGATGCGCGCATGCCGGAGACTGAAGGTCATCAGAAAACGTCTTCCCCTGCTGTTGCTTTGGCTAGTGTCTCATGCTCGCGGACTAGCCTTAGCGGTTGCTGACAATCGTCAGCGGTGTAACGCGCGGCGAACGCGCGTCGTATCGACCCGGCCTGGCCTGTTCGCGGCATCGCCCCTCGGGCCTTTCTTTCAAATGCCCGGCCGGATCACCAGAAAAGCCGTTGGATCGTCAGCGAGAAGCCGCTGTTTCCTTGCAAGGCGGCTCCTGCCGTGACCCGGTTCGTCCCCGTCTGATAGGTGCCGGGCGTCTGGTAGAGCCGGGTCGTCCCGGACTCGAAAAATGCGGCCAATTGCGCCAGGGTGGAGTCCGTCGGGGCGTACTCCAGACCCACCGACTCCCGGTTCGGCATCCCGAAGGTGCTCGCGAAGACCGCATTGAGGTGGCCGGCCAGCTTGCGCCGCAGATTGATCCCGACGTTTCCATAATAGTCGACCGTCAGGTCGACGCTATCCAGGCCCAGGTCCGAGCTGAGGACGTTCTCGATCGGGGCCAGGATGCCGGCGGTGAACTGGGCGTTCAAGAGGTTGAAGGCCTCTTGCCCGACGGTCAGCGTTCCGTTGGCCTGCGGGACGAGGACGCCCGGAAGCGGCTGCCCCGTGTTGGCCACCGGGGCGCCGGCGAGGTTGCCCGGCAGGGTCGCGGTCGGATTGCCGGTGGCCGGATCGAAGGCGATGCCGTTGACGAATCCGCCGAAGGGCGCGATGAGGGCGATGATCTGTTCCTTCGTGTAGCCCGGCGGGTCCGACTCGAAGGCGACGTTCATATTGGGCAGCGAGCCGTCGACCTTGATGCTGATATCGACGGAGCCGTACGGGTTCCGGGACCGGTCCGGATCCGGATTCACCACGTGGGTCGTCCCGGTGGCGTGGATGATCGGCACGACTCCGTCGGCCGGATCGAAGGCGACCGAGGCGCTGTTGACCCGGAAGGCGCGGTCGTAATAGGTCAGGGTCCCGTTCTTCGCGGTGAAGGCTCCGTCCAGGGTCGGCTTGGAGAGCTGCCCCGCGAGCTTGGCCGCGCCCGTCGCCGCGATATCGAGATTGAAGCCCAGGCCGCCGCCGCGGATCCGGACGTCGTTGCCGGCGGTCAGCGCGAGATCCAAGCCGAGATCGATGGGCGGCTTCGTGGAAGCCGGCCGGCCCGCGGCGCTGCCGCCCTGCGCGCCCAGGAACGCGGCGAACGGGACGACCGCGTCGCTGGCCGTGGCCGTGCCGGAGAGCATGGCGATGCCGGGCGGCGTCCGCGCGAGTGAGAGCGTCCCGTCGATCGCGCCGCGCCCGTATGCCGGAAGGTCGATCTGCGCCTTCGAGGCGACCGCGTGGAACCCGTAGCTCACGTCGCCGTACGCGCCGAAGCCCTGGGCGAAGGCGATCTTGCCGCCACCCTTGAGCCGGCCCGTGCCGAGATGCGCGTCGAAATCATCGAGCGTCGCCGTCGTCTTGTCGAACGTCAGCGACGCGACCGCTCCCGTCACCGGCGTGCGATCGAACGCGCCGACGTAGGAGCCGTTCGCGACGGTCAGCCGTCCGTACACGTGAGGCTGCAGCAGCGTGCCGACGAGATTGACGTGTCCGTCGACGGTGCCGCCGAGGTGCGTGTCGTCGCCGATCGCGCCGTCGAGCAGTCCGGGGTCGACGCCCGCGAGCGCGAGGTCGAAACTGAGCGGCTTGTCGTCGGCGACCCGGAAAGGCGCGAGGCGCAGGGGCAGCGTTCCCGCCAGCGTCGCTTCGCCGTGCGCGAACGTCGCGCCGGCGTTGCGGAGTTCGAGGTTGTCGCCGTTGAGCCGCGCCGAGCCGAAGAGCGTCTTCGCGACGACGCCGTACGCCGTGAAATTCGAGGCGTCGAAGGCGGCTTGGAACGTCGGCGCGGCGAGCGTTCCGCCGACCCGCGCCGTCGTCTCGAACGTCCCCGAGATCGGGAGGTCCTGACGCGTGAGCTGCGCGATGAGACGCGCCGGATCGTCGGAGATCGCGTGCATCGAGAGCGCGATCGGCATCTTCTGCTTCAATCCGATCCGTCCGTCGGCCGTCGCCGCGAGCGCCGGCGCTTCGAGTTCGGCGTTGCGCACGACGATCGCATCGCCGTCCATCGAGAGCGAGACGCCCAGCGAATCGATCGGCAGGCGCGCGATCGAGCCGTTCTGCAGTTCCGCTCGAGCGGCGAGGCGCAGGTCCGGATACGCGCCGCGAACGCGCGCCGACGCGTCGACCCGTCCGAGCAGCGGCACCTCCGGATAGCCGATCGCCGGCAGCCACGTCGAAAGATCCGCGTCGTCGAGGGTCGCGGTGACGTCGTACTTCGATCGCGCGACGAGCCGTCGCAGTTCCGCGGTCCGCGCGAGCGCGACCGAGCCGGCGGCGTGCAGCGAACCGTGCGCGCCGAAGATGGCGAGCTTGCCGGTGACGTCGTTGCGCACGCTCGACCACGAGGCGATCGTGTCGCCGATCGGCAGCGAGCGATAGCGGAAGCCCTTGACGTCGACGTCGCCGTCGGTCGCGACGTGGCTGCCGCTCGCGTCGAGCGAGAACGCGATCGCGCCGACGCCCGCGAGCGTGTCGCCCGTGTCGAAGTAATCATTGAAGTCCGACAGCGTCGCGTGCGCGGAACGGACCGATATCGCGCTCTCGTCCTTGCGCGCGATCGCCGAGAAGCGGACGTCGGTCGAGCCGACGCGCGCGCTGCCGTAGCGCAGCGACGCACCGCCGCGATCGGCATCCAGCCGTCCCGACGCGTCGATGAAGGGCAGGCCGTTGACGGAGCCGCCGGGCACGGCGACGGGGCCGGCGACGGTGGGATGCGAACCGCCGCCGCCGATCGCGAACGTCCCGTTGAAGACGCCTGCGGTTTCGTAGTCGGACAGGTGCAGCGTGTGCAACGCGCCGGCGACGTCGGCCGCCGGGACGTCGGCGCTGAGCGCATACGAGGGCGCGTGCGCGTTCAGACCGGCGATCGTCCCGCCGACGAGGCCGACCGCGCTGCCGAGGGTGCCGACGCCGTGACTGACCTGCAGACGCCCGTCGTGCAACGCGAGCGTCGCGGTGCCTGCGACGGGATAACCTTGCGCGCGCCCGTTCTTCACGGCGACGCCGCCGTCGAACGACGGAAGACCGGCCCGCGAGGCGCCGAGGGCGCCGTCGACCGCCACGACGCCCGCGTCTAACGGAAGGCCGAGGCCGCGCAGACCGCCGCCCGCGATTCCCGTGCCCACGAGCGCGAGACCCGTGCCGTCGCGCGCGTAGGTCCCGGCGGCGACCACGCGTCCGCCCGCGACCGTCGCGTTGGCGCTGTAGACGCGCAGCGCGCCGCTATCGTAGGCGACCGTTCCGCTCGCGCGCCGGATCGGCAGGCCGTCGATCTGCGCGCCGGGAGCGAACGCGAGGCCGTCGCCCTGCACGACGATGCGGTGCGTCGCGATCGAGATCGCGACCGGGCCGCTGACGGCGCCGCTTCCGCGCGCGCCGCCCATGAACGGCGCGAGGCCTTGCAGCGTGCCCGCATACGCGCCGCGCGCGATCAGCGTGCGCGTCGAGAACGATCCCGTGCCCTCGAACCGGCCCCACGGTCCGCTCGCGCGCGCGACCGAGATGGCCGCGCTCTGCAGGTTCCCGCCGAACGTCGCCTCGATACCGTCGAACGCGACGCCGGCGACGGTCGCCTTGCCCGCGACCACGCGGCCGGCCAGGATCACGTCCCGCCCGCTGCCGCCGCCGGCGAGCGCGATCGTATGCACGGCCCCTCCGATCGGCGGGAGCTGGGGGAATTTCGCTCCGGGGAAGACGGCGCGCGAGGGCGCGTGCAGCGCGAGATCGTGGCCGTAGGCCCAGAACGCGCTCGTCCCGGCCGGACGGTCCAATCGATACCGGCCGACGAGCCTGCCCGATCCCGAGCGGATCGAGAACGGCGCGACCTCGGCGATGCCGTCGGGATCGAAGTGGAAGAGCGCCGACGCGCGATCCACGCCGCGCAGCGATGCGAGCGATCCGCTCGCCTCGAGCTTTCCCGCCGGTCCCGCGATGCGCACGTCGATGGCCATCGGTTCGTGCGGTAAGAGCTCGTCGGCGTAGGGCAGGACGTCCGACGACGCGTCGGCGTGCACGGCGAGATCGGCCACGAGCGGCGATCCGAGCGTCAGCGTACCGCGCGTCGTCGTCGCCATGCCGGCATACCCGGCGCGCATCGGCGAGAGATAGACGACGCCTTGGGAGAGCGCGACCGACGCGCGCACGTCGTCGAGCGGATACCCGCGATAGTACGCGCGATGCGCGGCCGCGTCGGCGACGACGATCGGGGCGCCGGTCGATCCCTCGATGAGCACGCCGACGTCGGCGGCGCCCTTCACCGGTTCGCGCTGCGCGAAGTGCAGGACCGCGCGCAATCGCGCGAGATCGCCGTGTCCGACGACGCCGAAGCGCAGTTGCGGATGCGCGAAGTCGTAGAGTCCGCCGGCGACCGCGACGGGCACGCCCGCGAGCATCGCCGCGAGCGACTTGGCGAAGAACGTATCGTCGACGATCGCGAGCCGTCCGTGGATGGCTTCCAGCGGTTTGGCCAGCGACGCGACGTACAGGCGTCCGTCCGCGATGTCGAGCGTCGCGCCGACGTGATAGGCGAACGGCACGTTCGGCGCGATGCCGAGCGCGTAGAGCTTCGCGTCGACGTCGTGCGCCGTTCCCGCGAGGATGCGCAGCGCCGCCGAATTGATGACGAAGTTGCCGATCGTCCGCACCGGGATCGCCTTGGCCTGCAGGTGATGCATCGCGTAGCCGCGCGTCAGGTCGACGGTGCCGACGGCGCGGAACGGCTGCGGTACGATATCGAGGAGCGCTCCCGTGGCGACGTAGTGCGTGCGCGCCGAGGTATCGATGGTCGCGTCGGCGGCGACGTCGACGATGCGCTGCGACGAACGGTCGATCGCGTACTCCGCCTGATCGACGAGCGTCGCGCCGCCGCCGCGCACGTGCACCGCGAAGCGCAGCGGCACCGGATCCGGGCGGCCCGGGGCGCCCTCGTTGGACGCGCCGCTGGGGAGGATGATGTTGTACGTGCCGTCGCGGTGGCGGATCGCATCGAATTGCGGCGCCGCGATGGTGATGCCGGTCAGTCCGAAGCGGTGCGTGCTGCCGGGCAAGAGATCGCGCGGCGAATAGTAGGCGTCGATGCGCCGGGCGTCGAGGACCGGCTCGCCGTTGCGCCAGACGCGGACGTCGAGCAAGGCGCCGTGGGTGGCACCCAGACGCTGATCGCCGATGGAGACCTGGTAGCCCGTCGCGGCGCCGATGCTGCGTTCCAGCGCGAAACGGACGAGCGCATGCCGCTCGGCAACCGCTATTCCGATCACCACCACTGCGGCCGCCGATGCGGCCAACCATCGCTTGCGCACGCTACCCCTCTATACCCCGAACGAAGGACGGGGCCTCCAGGGTCGCTTAGAGGTCTAAGTTCTTGACGCTCTTGGCGTAGTCGAAGATGTACTGCTTGCGCGGCTCGACCTTGTCGCCCATCAGATCGGTGAAGATCTGCTCGGCCTCGACGGCGTCCTCGACGGTGATGCGTTTGAGGCGGCGATTTCCGACCTCCATGGTCGTCACCGCCAGCTGCTCGGCGTCCATCTCGCCCAGGCCCTTGTATTGCTGGATCTGGAAGTCTTTGACGTCGTTATCGCCGAGGATCGACTTCAGGTCGCCGTCGGAGAACGCATACCACTGCTTCTTGCCCTTCTTGATGCCGTAGAGCGGCGGCTGGGCGATGTAGACGTAGCCTTCCTCCACCAGCGGTTTCATCTGGCGGTAGAAGAACGTCAGCAGCAGCGTGCGGATGTGCGAGCCGTCGACGTCGGCGTCGGTCATGATGATGATCTTGTGATAGCGCAATTTGGCCGCATCGAAATCCGAGCCGAACCCGGTGCCGAGCGCCGTGATCATCGTGCGCACTTCTTCGTTGCTGAGCACCTTGTCCAGGCGCGCCTTCTCGACGTTGAGGATCTTGCCGCGCAGCGGCAGGATCGCCTGCGAGTTCGGATCGCGTCCGCCCTTGGCCGTGCCGCCGGCCGAGTCTCCCTCGACGAGGAAGATCTCCGACTCCGCGGGATTGGTGTTCTTGCAATCGACGAGCTTGCCCGGGAGGCCCGATCCTTCGAGCGCGTTCTTGCGCCGCGAGAGATCGCGCGCCTTCTTCGCCGCTTCGCGCGCGCGCTGCGCCTGCATCGTCTTCTCGATGATGGCGCGCGCGTGCTTCGGATTCTCTTCGAAGAAGAACTCGAGACGCTCGTTGACCAGGCCGTAGACGATGCTGCGCACCGGCGCGTTGCCGAGCTTCTGCTTCGTCTGTCCTTCGAACTGCGGGTTCTCGAGCTTGACCGAGACGACCGCGGTGAGGCCTTCGACGACGTCGTCTGTGGAGAGGTTGGAGTCGGATTCCTTGAGCAGGCCGCGCTTGCGCGCGTAGGAGTTGACGGCGTTGCTGACCGCGGTGCGGAAGCCGACCATGTGCATGCCGCCCTCGCCCGTGTGGATGTTGTTGGCGAAGGTGTAGATCAGTTCGGTGTACGTGTCGGTCCACTGCATCGCGACCTCCACGTCGACGCCGTCGCGTTCGTTGTGCGTCGAGATGATCGGATGGATCGGATCCTTCTTCTCGTTGAGCGTCTCGACGAACGAAACGATGCCGCCGTCGAACTTGAAGGTGCGCTCGCGCGGCTCTTCGCCGCGTTCGTCGCGCAGGGTGATCGAGAGGCCGCGGTTGAGGAAGGCGAGTTCGCGCAGGCGTTTGGCCAGCACGTCCCAGTGATAGACCGTCGTGTCGAAGACGGTCGGATCGGCCTTCCAGAACTGATAGGTGCCGGTGCCCTCGGCCTTGCCGATCTTCTTGAGCTTGTTCGCGGTGATGCCGCGGACGAACGTGATCTCCCACAGGCTGCCGTCGCGCTTGACGCGCGTGATCATCGTCTCCGAGAGCGCGTTGACGACCGAGATGCCGACGCCGTGCAATCCGCCCGAGACCTTGTATCCGCCCTTGCCGAACTTCCCGCCGGCGTGCAGCACCGTCATCACGACCTCGACGGCGGGGAGCTTCTCGCCCTTGTGGATATCGACCGGGATGCCGCGGCCGTCGTCTTCGACCGACGCGCCGCCGTCCTTGTAGAGCGTGACGACGACGTTCTTGGCGTGACCGGCCATCGCTTCGTCGACGGCGTTGTCGACGGCTTCGTAGACCAGGTGATGGAGGCCGCTCTCGGACGTGCTTCCGATGTACATGCCGGGGCGCTTGCGCACCGCTTCGAGCCCTTTGAGGACCTCGATCTGTTCGCCGGTGTAGTTGCTCGACATCAGTGTTTCTTCTTATCCCGTCCGTTTTCGTAGAGCATCGCGTAGAGGGCGTCGCCGAGTTCGTTCCGCACGGTGGCCGGCGAGAGCCGGTCGACGGAGAGTCCCGATTTGAGCATCACGTAGGACTGCGCGATGGCCCGCTCGCTGCCGTCCGCCGTGAGTTTGCCGTCGCGCTCCGCCCGCTGCAGGACCGTCCACCAGCGCTTGAGCAGGCGGGTGCGGACCGCAGCGAATTGCTTGCGATCGAGGCCGGGGACGAGGTCGCTCGCGCGTTCGAACCCGACGAGCGGAGCGTCGTAGAGCAGTCGCATGACCGCGCTCGTGGCTTCGCTCGAGCGTTCCCCCGCACAGATGCCGCACGCTTCATCGGCGGACGGCGGCGCGGGAACGCCGCATCGCGTACAAGGTTTCCACCCGGCGTCGCGTTTGGCCCGCCAATGCTCCTCGACGTCGGCCCGGAACCGCGCGAGCGATGCAGCCGCATCGGCCGTCGGCTCGCGCGCCGCGCGCGGTCGTCCGCGGACGGAAGCGGCTCGGCCCGGCGCGCCGGAGGGGCGCGGTTCGGCGATGCGGCCGACCCGGAAGATGAGCCGCTCGACCTTACCCGGATGGGCGGCCGCGATCGCGGCGAGCACCCGCTCGGCGAGGAAGGAGAGCTCTTGGCTCCAGATGTTCGAGCGGGTCGCTACGGTCAGTACCCCGCGCTCCAGGGAGACCGGACACGTGTGCGCGGAAATTTTTTCGCCGACCAGGACCGGCCAGCGCTGGCCGATCTCCGCCAGCGGATCGCCGATGGATCCCTTGGGCGCCCAGCCGGAGAGGCTCTCGCGCAGGCTCTTCACGCGGCGGTCAGGGTCGCGGCCCGCACGTGCCACGTCCGAGCCCCGGCCAGGCGGTTGGGCAGATGGGTGGCGGTCACGAAGGCCTGTTCGTACGCGCCCACGCCGTCCAGGAATGCGTCTGCCCGGCGCTCGTCCAGTTCGGAGAGCACGTCGTCGAGGAGCAGCAGCGGCGCTTCGCCGGTCCGGTCGCGCATGACCGCATATTCGGCGACCTTGAGCGCGAGTACCGCCGTGCGCTGCTGGCCCTGCGAACCATATGCGGCCAGGGACGTGCCGTCGAGCGCGAGTTCGAGATCGTCGCGGTGCGGGCCGACCAGGGCGATCTTCCGGATCCGCTCCGCATCGGCGCGTTCGCGCAGCCGCTCTTCGAAGGCGGCAGCGACGCCGTCGCGGGTCGGCACCTCGAAAGGGACGTTCGGGCGGTAGGCGATCTGCAGCGTCTCCGCGCGATCCGACCAGCGCGCGTGCGCTTCTGCGGCCGCGATCGCGAGGGCGCCGGCGTAGTGCGCGCGCGCCAGCATCAGCGCCGTTCCCGCTTCGACCAGCGCGTGGTCGTAGATGGCGAGCAGATCCTGGTCTGGGCGATCGTCCTTGAGCAGCGCGTTCTTCTGCACGACCGTCTTCTGATAGCGCGCGAGCTCGCGATAGTAGAGCGGGTTCTCTTGCGCGAGCGCGACGTTGAGCGTGCCGCGGCGCGACGCCGGCGAACCGCCGACGAGATGGAGATCCGCCGGGACGAACGTCACGACGCGCGCGCGTCCGAGGAACGACGCGTAGCGCACGCCCTGGCCGTTGATGGTGTAGACCTTGCGGGTGCCGCGCGCCGTGGCCGCGACCGAACAGGTGAGCCGCACCGTACCGGCTCGCACCACCGCTTCGCCGGCGACGCTCGCGATCTCGGCGCCGGCGCGGACGACGTCGCTCTCCTTATTCGTGCGGAACGATTTGCCGGTGCCGAGCATCGCGATCGCTTCGAGCAGATTGGACTTGCCCTGCGCGTTCGCGCCGAGGAAGACGTTCAACCCCGGCGCCGGTTCCAGTTCGAGCGAACGGTAGTTCCGAAAATCCGCAAGGACGAGCCGGCTAAGCTGCACGAGCGACCGCCGGAGTCGAGGGACCGCCACGATGCAATGCCTTCGCCGGTCCCTCGACTCCGCTCACTTCGTTCTCTACGCTCGGGATGACAGACGGGGGCGGGGATTACTGGCGCAGCGGCATGAGGACGTAGAGCTGCTGCTGGCCCTCGACGCCTTCGAGCGGGCGGATCGCGGCGGGCGAGAGGGGGCCGAGGAACTCGATCACCGTCTTGTCCGATTCGATGTGGTTGAGGATCTCGACGAGATAGCGCGCGTTGAACGCGATCGTGAGATCTTCGCCGGTCTGCTCGACTTCGAGTTCTTCGTAGGCGTTGCCCGAGACGTCGGAACTGGCGGTGACCACGAGCGTCTGATTGGTGACCGCAAGTTTGATCATCGACGCCCGATCGCCGGCGACCAGTTCGGCGCGGCGCAACGCCGCGATGAGCGCCGGGGTCGAGACGGTGAGCGAACGGTCGAACTTCGCCGGGATGACCTGGTTGTAGTTCGGATACTGGCCGTCGACGAGACGCACCGTGATGGACACGTCGTCGGCCGACATCTGCAGCTGGTTGGCTTGCGCGCCGAGCGCGCCGACGGCGATCGATTCCGCTCCGCCGAGGTTGCGCTGGGCTTCGTTGAGCGCGCGCGACGGGACGATGAACTTCTCGGCGCCCGAGATGCCCTCATCGAGCGTGGTGACGAACTTGGCCAGACGGTAGCCGTCGGTGGCGACCATGGTCAGGCTGTTGCCTTCGATCTCCAGCAGGGTCCCCATCAGCACCGCTCCGCGCGCCTCTTCGCCCGATGCGGCGAAGATGGTGGCGTTGATCCCGTCGCGGAAGCGCTTGCCGCCGATCGCGAACTGCGATCCGCGGGCCGCCGCCGGCAGCGGCGGGTACTCGTCCGCCGGAAGGGCGTGGAAGTCGTAGTTGCTGCGGCCGCTCTTGACGCCCGCCCGCGTCGGCGTACCCGAGAGTTCGAGCAGCCCCGGCGCCAGGTTGGCGAGGTAGCCCGAGAAGAGTTTCGCGGGCACGGTGACCGCGCCGCCTTCGGCGACCTCGGCCTTGAAGGCGTGTTCCAAGGTCAGCTCGAGATCGGTCGCGCGGACGGAGATCTTCCCGTCCTCGGCCGAGAGCAGAACGTTGGAGAGGATCGGCACGGTCGAATGCGCGTTGACGACCTTGCTGGCCGCGCCGACGGCGCCGGCGATGTCTTTCGTGTTGCAGGTGAACTTCATGCTCTACCGTTCTTCTGCGGAGCGGGCCCGCGTCATCCTTAATTATAGAAAGAGACGTAGTCGTAGTAGTATGGCGGTTCATTGCGGGGAGAACCGGAAATTCCTCGATGGTTATGCGGGTTTGCGGTTCGGAGAACCTGTGCAGGGAAGCGCCGCGTAATCCCCCGTCTGCACATGCGGCCGGCGCGTACGCGTAATGCACGGGCCGGAGGGGCGGCATGTGTGCAACGACGCGAATGCCGGGGATAACGCCGTAAGGACAAAAAAAGGGCGCCGGTCTACGGCGCCTGACACATCCCGATCAGCTGCGAGACCCGGTTCCGGTAGACCTCGTCGACCTGCATCTGCTGGGCGACCTTGTTCTTGGCGTACATCGCCGTCGTGTGGTCTTTCTTGCCGAACGCGCGGGCGATGCTCGGGAACGAATGATCGGTGAGCTCGTGCGCGATGTACATCGCGATCTGACGCGGCCCCGTGAGGCGCTGGTCGCGCCGCGGGTTGTCCATCTCCTTGACGGTCAGCCCGTGCGCGCCGGCGACGGTCTCTTTGATGCGCTGGATGGTGACGCGCTGCAGCGGCGCCTGATGGATGGAGTTCTTCAGGACTTCGGCGGCGAGTTCGACGGTGATCGTCGTCTTGGTGAGCGATGCGTACGCGACCACGCGGATCAGCGCGCCTTCCAGCTCGCGGATATTGGAGGGGATGACCTTGGCGATGAACGACGTGACGTCGTCCGGCACCGGGATCTTCTCGTTCTCCGCCTTCTTGCGCAGGATGGCGGCGCGCGTCTCGAGGTCCGGGTTCTGCATGTCCGTCGTCAGGCCCCATTCGAACCGCGAGCGCAGGCGCGCTTCCAGCGTCTGGATCTCCTTGGGCGGACGGTCGCTCGAGATGCAGAGCTGCCGCCCCGATTCGTGCAGCGCGTTGAACGTGTGGAAGAACTCTTCTTGGATGCCTTCCTTGCCCTCGAGGAACTGGATGTCGTCGATCAGCAGCACGTCGACCAGACGGTACTTGTTGCGGAAATCTTGGACGCGGTTGTTCTGCAGCGCCATGATGAACTCGTTGGTGAACTTCTCGCAGGCGACGTACGAGATGCGCGCGTTCGGATTGTCTTGCAGGACGCGGTGGCCGATCGCGTGCATCAGGTGCGTCTTGCCCAGACCGACCCCGCCGTAGAGGAAGAGCGGATTGTAGGCGCGCGCCGGCGATCCCGCGACGGCCTGCGCGGCCGCATGTGCGAAGCGGTTGGAATTACCGATGACGAAGTCGTCGAACGTGTAGCGCGGATTGAGGTTGGAGCCGCGGCGGTCGTCGAAGCGCGAGGCGTCCGCCATCGCGGCGACGCCGGGCTCGGGTTCGGCCGGCGGCTCGGCGGCAACGGTGGGGTCGATGGTGAATTCGAACTCCAGCTTCTCGCCGAAGATCTCCTCGAAGACCTGGACGATCTGCCCCTTGAGGCGCCCCTCGACCCATTCGCGGGCGAACTTGTTCTGGACGGCCAGCACCATGGTGTTGCCGTCGAGCGAGATGGGGCGGATCGGCTTGATCCACATCTCGAAGATCGGCTTGGAGAACACGCGCTCGAGCGGAACGAGGGCCGTTTGCCAGAGATCCTTCGAGAGATCCGGACCGCCGATCGCCAAGGCCATGTGGTGCTGCTCCGTCAACGAAAAACGCGCTCATACCGACAGAAGTCGGGCCAAAAGCGTGCCTGGTAAGGGCCGTCAAGTTGGCGCAACGGGATGCCTCTCCTGCGGCGCTTCTCCCCAGAGTTATGCACATATGCACAAGGGCGATTTTACGGTATTTCGGGGCTTTTCCCCGTTCGAAAAAAACGTGAAACGACGGGCCCGATCCGTGTGAAACGGGCACAACCACGGGCCTTTTCGGGCCTCCGCGGCTCGCTTGTTAGCGGGGTTTTCCACAAGGCTATCCACAGGTGTGGAAAGGAGAGAAGAACCGGGGAAAAATCCCGCCAAATCTGCTTGACGCGGGCAGGAGCCGCCCCCTATACTAAGTGGCTGTGTGCCGCCGTTCCGGGCGGCATGCCTTTTCAGGAGAGCTATTGGTATGAAGCGGACTTTTCAGCCGCATAACCGCCGTCGCAAGCGGGTCCACGGGTTCATGGAACGCATGAGCACCAAGAACGGTCGTCGGGTGCTCGCCCGCCGCCGCAAGAAGGGGCGTCACCGTCTGACGGTGTGATGCGGGCTTTCGTCAGCCTGCGTCGCCGGGCGGATTTCAGCCGTCTGCGCCAACGCGGCCGGCGAGCCGCCATGGAAGCCTTCACCCTCTTTGCCGATCCGCAGCGCCCTCGGGAGCGTAGCGTGGTCGGCATTTCCGTTCATAAGAGCGTCGGCGTCGCCGTGGTCCGCAACCGGGTCCGCCGCCGCTTGGCCGCCCTGCTGCACGAGGCCCTCCTCGGCCGGCAGCCGGAGCGCCTCCTCCTCGTCGCCCGGCCCGCCGCGGCAGAGGCCTCCTTCGAGGCCCTGCGCGCGCAAGTGCGGAAAGCGCTCTCCTAAGTGCGTTCCGTCGCCCTCGTCCTGTTGCGCCTCTATAAGTTCCTGATCTCGCCCCTTCTGCCGCCGGCTTGCCGGTTCTATCCGTCTTGCTCGCAGTACGCGGCGGAGGCAATCGAGAAACATGGGACCCTGCGCGGCGGTATCCTGGCCGCGCGACGCTTATCTCGCTGTCACCCTTTTCATCCCGGTGGCGTCGACCCGGTTCCGTAACCGGCGCTGCTGAAAGGTCTCGTCTTGCACCTGTTCCTGGCCGCCTCGTGGCTCGACCCGATCGTCTTCGGACTGAGCTCCGTCGTCGACTTCATCCACCGGTACGTCGGCAATCTCGGGCTCTGTCTGGTCATCCTGGCCGCGATGATCCGCGTGCTGTTCTGGCCGCTCAACAACGCGCAGTTCAAAGCGATGATGGCGATGCAGAAGATCGCGCCGCAGATGAAGCGCCTGCAAGAGAAGTACTCCAAGAGCGATCCGCAGCGCTACCAGAAAGAGACGATGGAGCTCTACAAGAGCTCCGGCGCGAACCCGCTGGCCGGCTGCTGGCCGATGCTGCTGCAATATCCCGTCATCATCAGCGTGTACTACATGGTGATCGGGCCGTCGATGCACAAGCCGAACCCGCTGCCTTCGCCGTACGAACATACGGCGTTCCTCTGGGTCGGATCGCCGCTCGCGCAAGAGTATCCGAAGATCTTCGCGGCGAGCCTCGCGCACCCCGATTGGATCCTGATCGTGCTCTACGCGGTCTCGATGTACGTCTCGATGCGCTACACGACGATGCCGCCCGCCGATCCCGCGCAAGCGCAGCAGATGAAGATCATGCAGATCATCTCGCCGCTGATGATCGGCTTCTTCGCGTTCAAGTACGCGTGGCCGTCGGCGATGGTGCTGTACTGGCTCGCGTTCAACATCTTCACCATGGGCCAGCAGCTCTATCTGCTGCGCAAGGCCCACCAACCGCTCTCGGCGATCGACAGCGATCACGCCGTGACCGAAAACGTTTCCGTCGCCGCGAGCGCGCCGGCCGCCATCACGGGCGGTAAGGGCCCCGCGGGGAACGGCTCCAAGAAGAAAAAGAAAGGCGCCAAACGATAATGCTCTACGAAGACGATTTCGAGTTCGAAGAACAGCCCAAGAACATCCGCGACCGCAACGTCCCCGGCGAACGCCGCGGCAGCGGCGGCGGCGGACGTCGCGGCGGTGGCGGCGGCTACGGCGGCGGTTACGGCGGCGGGCCGCGCGGACCGCGTCGCCCGTACACGAACGAACACAAGGCGACGGCGCTGCCCGACGACGCCAAGCCGGCGCGCGAACTGCTCGGAGCGCTGCTGGAGAACATGGGCGTCACCAACACCGAAATCGCCTACATCCCGCGTCCCGAAGGCGAGTATCTCGAGGTGAGCGGCCCGGATCTGGCGATGCTGATCGGTCGTCACGGCAACACGCTCGAAGCGATCAACCTCATCTTCAACAACATCATCAACGCCGGCAATCGCAACGCGCGCCGCTACTTCACGATCGACGCCGAGGGCTACCGCGCCCGCCGCGCCGACGACTTGAAAGAGCTGGCGTTCGCCAGCGTCGAGACGTGTCTGCGCACCAAGAAGCCGCAGAAGCTCGAGCCGATGCTGCCCTCGGAGCGCAAGATCATCCACCTCACGCTCTCCGAAGACGGCCGCGTCCGCACCGAATCCGAAGGCCAAGAACCCGAACGCCGCCTGGTCATCTACCCGATCTAAGACGCGTGAACGAACCCGTCGTCTACCGGCACGTGCAAGAGGGCAAGTTCGTCCGCGCGATGCTGGTCGGCTTGGCGTGCCTGTTGCTCGCGATCGAGATCTGGCTGGCGTTCGGCGCGGCGAGGTCGGCGGATCAGCGCGCGGCGGTAGCGATCCTGTTGGTCATCGTACCGCTGCTGATCGTCGTGGACGCGCTCTTCTCGACGTTGAAGATCGAGGTCACGGAACGCGAAGTGCGCTGGGCGTTCGGCGTTCTTTCGTGGCCGCGCGGGCATATCGCACGCACGGACCTGCTCCCGCCGACGGTCGAGGATCCGGGGTTCTGGAACGGCATCGGCATCCATCTGACGTGGCGCGGCTGGCTGTGGAACGTCGCCGTCGGCAAGGCCGTCGCGCTCCACAAGCGCGACGGCGGAAGCGTCATGCTCGGCACCGACGATCCCGACGGACTGATGCGCGCGCTCGCTTCGCCGTGAACCGCGATCCGGTCCGCTACCGCCATACGCAGACCGGCTGGTGGCTGCGCTTCTGCCTCTACGCGATCGCCCTGCTCGCGTTCGGTCCCGGCATCGTCGCATCGCGCCCGGGCGATTGGACGGCGCTCTTCCCGTTCGTCGGTCTGGCGCTCGCGATGATCTTCGCGACGCTCTTCTCCATGCTCAGCGTCGAGGTGACCGACGCCGAGGTGCGCTGGTATTACGGCGCGGGCTGGCCGCTGTGGGACGTGAGCCGGTTGCTGCTGGAATCGGCCGAGAGCGCCGACATCGATTATCGTCTGGGCATCTGGTGGCGCACGCCGCGCGGCGTCGCCTATCAGGTCGCGACCGGCGAAGCGGTCGCGCTCGCCACCGACGAGACCGAGTACCTCATCTCCACCGACGATTCCGTCGCGCTGCTGCGCGCGCTCGGCGCGATGGAGCCGGCGTGACCGGCGGCACCATCTGCGCGATCGCGACCGCTCCCGGAACCGGCGCGATCGCGATCGTGCGCGTGAGCGGACCCGATGCGCCGGCGCTCGCCGCGAAGCTCTTCCGGTCGCCCCGACCGCTGCGCGAGCGGCATGCGACGTACGGCACCGTCGTCGACGAACGCGGCGTCGCGATCGATACGGGCATCGCCATCTTGTCGCGCGCGCCGCATACGTACACCGGCGAGGATACGCTCGAACTGCAGATCCACGGCTCGCCGGTGCTCGCCGCCGAGACGATGCGCGCGCTGATCGCGGCGGGCGCGCGCGCCGCGTCTGCGGGGGAGTTCACACGCCGGGCGTTCCTCAACGGCCGGATGGATCTGCATGCGGCGTCGTCGGTCGCCGACGTCATCGCCGCGGAGAGCCGCTCGGCGGCGCGCGCCGCGGTCGCCAATCTCGGCGGCGGCCTCGCGAACGCGGTGCGCGCGGAACGCGCGCGCCTGGCATCGCTGCTGGAAGAACTCGCCGCGTCGCTCGACTTTCCCGACGAAGTTCCCGAGCCCGAGCCGTCGCGCGTCCGCGCCGAACTGGAAGGCGTGCGCGACGCGCTGCTGCGCTTGCGCGCGGACGGCGAGATCGGCCGGCTCGTGCGCGAAGGCGTCACCGTCGCGATCGTCGGCCCGCCCAACGCCGGCAAGAGCTCGCTGCTCAACGCGCTGCTCGGTGAAGATCGCGCGATCGTCTCGGAGATCGCCGGCACGACGCGCGATACGATCGAGGAAGCGGTCGCGATCGACGGCGTGCGCGTGCGCATCGTCGATACGGCGGGCATCCGCGCGCATGCCGACCGTTTGGAATCGGCCGGCATCGAGCGTTCGCGACGCGCGCTCGACGGCGCGCGCATCGCGTTGCTCGTCTTCGACGGTTCGCAACCGCTCGGCGACGACGCGCTGGCCCTGATCGCCGCGACCGAAGGCCGCGCGCGCGTGACGCTCTTCAACAAGGCCGACCTGGGGACGTCGGGCGTCCGCGCGGTTTCCGGCGAAGGCGTGACCGGCAGCGTGCGCGACGAAGCGGCGGTCGCCGCGGTGCGCGCCGCGATCGCGCGGGCGGGCTGGGGCGGAGGCGAACCGGACCTCGAGCGCCCGCACCTGGCATCGGCGCGCGAGTTCGACGCGGTGAACGCGGCGCTCGCCGCGATCGACGAGGCGTTCGCGACCCTCGCGCGGGGCGAAGCGACCGACTTCGTCGGACGCGATCTCCAGCAGGCGCACGCCGCGCTCGGCCACGTGACGGGCGACGAAGCGACCGAACAGCTGCTCGACGGGGTCTTCGCCCGGTTCTGTATCGGAAAATAGACAGACTCTTCCCGAAGAATTCTTCACGCCGGCGCTAGGGTTGAGCCATGGCGCTCATCTCGGTGCGGCATTTCATGCGGCTACCGGTCGGAGTTGCGCATCGCTATCTCTCGCGCTTTGCGGCAAGCGGCGGGACGACGCTGGTGCGCGTGCGGTTCTCCGGCTCGGTCATACGCGTGCATGCCGTCACGCTGGATGAGCGCCCCACATCCGACGGCGTCCCCACCTGGCGGACCTCGTGGCGTGCGGGGATCGGCCTGCCGAGCGCGGCCGGTACGCTCTGCCTCGACGCCGACGAACGCGGAAACGCGCGGCTCGAATTTAAAGGCGCCTGCGCGGGCGCGGACGACGCCGGCATCACCGGCTTCCGCCGCGCAAATGCGCTCGCCCACGCCTATCTCGCCCTCCTCGACGAAAGCATCGAAGCCACCCTCGCCGCCTGACGGCCAAGGAGCGCGAACCGCGCTTGTGTCACCCTGAGGAGGCCGCAGGCCGTCTCGAAGGGTCCTTCGATCGCGATGCGAGTTGCTTGATGCGCGCCCAATCTCCGTCGATGAGCGCGCGCTTCTTTTTTCGGGACCATCCTTTGAGTTGCTTTTCCCACGCGATGGCGTCGGTGATCTCGTGGAAACACGACGAGTGGACGAGCTCGACCGGTCGTCGCTCGAACGTATAACACTTCGGATCGATTCCGAAAGCATGCTCGCCGAAGCGACGTTCGAGATCGTTGGTGACGCCGACGTAATACGAACCGTCGGCGCACTGCAGCATATAGACGTAGTAATCGTTCACGTACGTCCTCTGCGCGCAAACGAAGTCATAGCAAGCCTTCTGCGCCCTTCGAGACGCGCTTCGCGCTTCCTCAGGGTGACACGGGGGCATGGCGTCAGGTGTCTCATGCTGAGGAGAGAGCGTAGCGAGCGCCCTTCGAGACGGCCTGCGGCCTCCTCAGGGTGACACACGGCGGGTGCTGTGCTCGCTCCTCAGGGTGACACGCGGCGGGTGCTGTGCTCGCTCCTCAGGGTGACACAAACGCGTTTCGCGCTCCTCATGCGAGCGCGCGCTTCGCTACGAGCCTTTGATCACCACGTCGCCGTCGGTTGCCAGCGTTGCGAGGACTTCCAGGATGCGCGCGCGTTCTTCGCGGGGTTGGTGGAGGAACGCGGTGTTGGCGGCGCCGGCGAAGCCGATCTTGCGCGCGACTCCGGGTACGCGATACCAGCGGACGTCGTCGTCCTCGCCGCGTGACGGCGATGCCGCTAGCGGCGCGATCACGGCGCTGGGCTTGGAGTTGCGGATGACGAGCGTGGACTCGCCGCGCTCGGCGGCGTCGAGGAGCGCGCTGATCGTCGCGCGTGCGGCGCGGACCGAGACGGCGTTGAGGCGGACACTCGATGTGTACACGATAATGTACACACTATATCATGGCATCGGTATTAGGAGCGATTTGTTAGAATGAGGCGCAATGCGCGAAGCGATCCGGGCCGATGATGCGGCGGTAATCGTCGTCGGGGGCGGACACGCCGGCGTCGAGGCCGCGCGCGCCGCCGCGCGTATCGGCGTGCCGACCCTGTTGGTGACCGGGGATCCGGCGAAGATCTGCACGCTGCCGTGCAATCCGTCGATCGGCGGCAGCGCGAAGGGGCAGGTCGTCCGCGAGATCGACGCGCTGGGCGGCGCGATGGGCGGCCTTGCCGATGCGGCCAGTCTGCACGCCCGCTTCCTGAACGAGAGCAAGGGCCCGGCCGTCAAGGCGCTGCGTCAATTGATGGACAAGCCGCAGTACGCGCGACTGGCGGTCGACGCGCTCCGCTCGCAGCCGAACCTGCGCATCATCGCCGGAATGGTCGAGGACCTGATCGTCGAGAACGGCCGGGTGCGCGGCGTCCGCTGCACCGGCGGCGAGCAGTGGTTCGCGGCGCGAGTCATCCTCGCGACCGGGACGTTTCTGGGCGGTAAGCTCTTCCGCGGAGAGCATGCCGAGGCGGCCGGACGGTTCGGCGAGCCTCCGGCGATCGGCCTCGCCGCCGCCCTGCGCCGGCTCGGATTCCCGACGCGGCGGTTGAAGACCGGGACTCCACCCCGGGTGGAACGTTCCACGGTAAACAATTCGGCGATGCAACGCCAGGATCCGAGCCCCGAGCCCCTGCTCTTCGGCTACGAGAGTCCCGCGCGGTTCGCCGGCCCGCAGCTCCCGTGCTGGGTGACCGAGACGAACGAGCGGACCCACGCCCTCGTCCGGGACAACCTGCGGCGTTCCCCGCTCTATGGGCTGGATCTGATCGAAGGCATCGGCCCGCGCTACTGTCCGTCCATCGAAGATAAGGTGGTCAAGTTCGCGCACAACCCGACCCACCAGATCTTCATCGAGCCGGAGGGCTGGGACGAGCCGACGCTCTACGTCGGCGGATTCTCGACCTCGCTGCCCGCGGACGTCCAGCTCGAGATGCTGCATTCGCTCCCCGGCCTGGAAGATTGCGAGATGGTCCGCGCCGGCTATGCCGTCGAGTACGACATGGTCCCGCCGACGGAACTGGCCGATACGCTCGAGACCCGCCGGATCGCCGGACTCTATCATTGCGGCCAGCTCAACGGGACCTCGGGCTACGAAGAGGCGGCGGCGCAGGGCCTGGTCGCCGGCATCAACGCCGCCCGCGCGGCGCAGGGGAAGAGCCCGATGCGCCTGGGCCGGCACGAGGCCTACATCGGCGTGCTGGTCGACGATCTGGTCGGCAAGGGCGTCGACGAGCCGTACCGCCTGCTCACCTCGCGCGCCGAGCATCGCGTGCTGCTGCGCCACGATAACGCGGACACGCGGCTCACGCCGATCGGACGCGCCATGGGACTCGTCGACGACGCGGCGTGGGCGGCGTTCGAGGAGCGGCAGGCACGCTTGGCGGACGGCCTGCGCCGCGCGGCCACCACCAAGGCCGGGGCCGGCACGATCGGCGATCAGCGATTCGACGCGGGCGCGACGCTTGCCGACGCATTGCGGCGGCCTTCGATCGGCTTCGCCGATATCGCCGATCGGTTCGATCCGCCGCTCGATGCGCAGACCGGCGAGCGGGTCTCCACCGAAGTCCGGGTCGAGGGCTACGTCAGGCGCGAGGCCGCCGCGGTCGAGCGGGCGGCGCGCCACGAGCGCCTCGAGATTCCCGTCGCCTTCGATTATGCAGGCATCGCGGCGCTCTCGCTCGCGGCGCGCGAGAAGCTCACCGCCCAGCGCCCGCGCACCCTGGGCGCCGCCGGCCGGATCCCCGGCGTCACGCCGGCCGACGTCGCCATCGTCGGCATGCTGGTCGAACGCGGGCCGGTGCCCGCGTGAATGAGGAAGAGGAACTCCGCGGGCTGCTCGTCGCGGCCGGCGTACTCGATCCGCTGATCCCGAGACTTGCGGAGTACGGGGCCCGTCTGCTCTCCGCCAATCGCAAGGTCAACCTCACCGGCGCGAAGAGCCCGGCGGAACTGGCCCCCCACCTCGTCGATTCGCTGACGGTTGCGCCGTGGGTGGACGGCCCCCTCGTGGACGTCGGCTCGGGCGGCGGACTGCCGGCCATTCCGCTGGCGATCGCCACCGGCGCCCACGTCACGTTGATCGAATCGACGGCGAAGAAGGTGCGCTTCCTCGAGGAAACGCTTGCGGCGCTCGGCCTTGCCGGCCGCGGAATCGCCGAGCGCGCCGAGACCGCCGGCCACGATCCGGAACTGCGGGGCGCGTTCGCATCGGGTACGGCGCGCGCCGTCTCGCGCGCCGCGACCGTAGTGGAACTGGTCATGCCGCTCTTGGCCGTGGGCGGCGTCGGCGCGTTCCAACGCGGAGGCTACGCGCCGGGCGAGAAGGCCTCCGCGGAAGATGCGGCGCTCGTCCTCGGCGCCCAGGTCGAAGAGCACGTCGCGATCGACGGCAATCGTAGCCTGCTCATCGTCCGGAAGACCGCCGTGACGAACGGCCGCTTTCCGCGCCGCACGGGGATTCCGGAGAAACGCCCGCTCTGCACGTGAATTGTTTCACGTGAAACGCACGAGTGCCACAAAAACGGCACCCTAGCGGCGCGCGGCGCAGGCTTCGATAAATGCGCGGATCGGACCGTCGCCGAGCGGCCGCCCCTCCATCCGCTCCGGGTGCCATTGCAGGGCGAGGAAGAACGGACCGTCGTCGCGCGTGCGCGCGTACGCCTCGATCGTCCCGTCCGCGGCGTGCGCGATCGCCCGAAATCCGTCGGCGAGCGTATCGACCGCCTGATGGTGCGCGGAGTTCGTCGCCGATTCTTCGCGCGCGAACGGCGCGAGCATCGAATCGTCCGCCACCGCGACGCCGTGCTGCGCGTCGACGCCGGCCTTGCGCACGTGCGCGTCCGCGATGTCCAGATGCGGGATCAGCGTGCCCCCCGCGACGACGTTCTGCAATTGCATGCCGCGACAGATCGCGAGCGTCGGCAGATCCGCGATCGCGGAATCGCCCGCCAATCCGTATTCGGCCGCGTCGCGCGGCGCGTCGATCTCGCAGAGCGGTCGCGCTTCGGCACGGCCGTAGCGCGCGGGATCGACGTCCGGTCCGCCGGTGAAGACGATGCCGTCGAGCGGCGCATCGTCGTGCGGGCCGTTCAGCCAGACCGTCTCGACGTCGTGGCCCAGCGCGGCGCCGATGCGCTTGAGCGCGCGCGGATAGTTGCCGTAGTCGTCGTCGTCGCCGTGGCTCAAGCCGATCCGCAGATGTGCCATGCGCTAACGGTACGCCTACGTCCCCGTCGCACCTCCGAAGTGGAAGACGTATTTCACGATCCAGCGATTCAAGGTCCGATCCGCGGCCGGCGTTCCGAAGTCGACGAAGAGCTCGTCCAGATCGGCGAAGCGCTTGTGGTAGGAGACGGCGAGATTCGTCCCCGGAGTCGCGAAGCCGCCGAGACCGTTGATGCCGCGCAGGCCGATCGCGAGGCTTGCGTTCTTCCCGAACGAGCGCGTCAGCGAGAGCCGGCGCAGCCATTGCGAATCGCGCGGCGGCGTGCCCGGCGGCACGAACGGCGCGCCGAAAGGCTGCAGGCGTTCGATCGTCCCGTCGTATTCGAACGAGACGCCGTAGAGGCCGTATTGCCGCGTCGCCGAGAACGACGATTGCTGGAGATACCAGTACTCGAACGGCCCCCACGAGTACGAAGCCTCGGTCGGCGAGGGGGTACCGTCGCGATAATCCAACGAGACGGTCTGCTGGCGGAACGGCAGCACGATCCCGCCGAAACCGAGCAGCCCCTGATTCGTGCCGTATCCCGCCGTGACGTTGTTGCGGAAGCTCAGATCGACGTCGGCGTTGACGTCGCTCTGGCGCAGATCCCCCATCCGATCGAGGAAGCGATCGCCGACCAGGGTGATCTGGTACGACTTCAGGAACGCGCCTTGCGCGGGCGTGCCGTTGTACTGCACGATCGCCTGCGGGCCGCGCTGATCGTTCAGCTGCACGTAGCCGATCGCCGGAGAGAATTGCGGTCCGATGTCCTTGTAGAGGGCGAATGCGAGCCACTGGGCGTTCTGCACGCCGGCGCCGATCTGGAAGTCGTTCGCCTGCGTCGGATCGGTCACGTCCGTACCGCGATCCGTCTCGTACTTCGCGAGCGCGATGGCGCCGCTATGCGGATTGGTCGTCGCGATCGCGTAGCCCGTCGTCGTGTCGTGCGTGCCGAGCGCGTTGGCGTTGACGCCTTGGAGCCCGAGCGTGAACGAGTTGTCGCTCTTGTTGAAGGCGTAGCCGAACGCCTGATCGGTGAAGCCGTCGCCTCCGACGTTGAGGAAGCCGACCGCGTTCTGGCCGATCGTGCCCTCGATCTTCTCGCCGTGGTTGAAGATCCCGATGGCGGGCGTGTAGAGCAAGGTCTCGTAGCTGTTGATGTTGATGCCCGGGAGCGCGTTGAGGAAGTTCGCGCCCTGCGCGAAGAACGGGCGATACTCGCTGTACTGCCGCTGGAACTCCTGGGGCGCGATCGTCGTCTGATCCTGTTCGACGTTGGAGAAATCCGGATTTGCCGTTCCGACGAGCGCGAGCGTATTGGTCAGCGGCACGGTGAGATCGACCCCGATGTTGCGCGGCGAGACGTCCTTGAACGCTCCGACGCCGTCTTGGAAGCTCCGCCGATCCCGGCCGCCGCTGTAGAGGCCGTAGACGTCGGCGTGCGCTTTCGGACGCGTCGCGCTCGCGGCGATGCGGACGTCGTCGAGATAGGGCCAGTACTGCGAAGAGCCGACGCTCTGCATCGTCGCATCGTAGGCCCAGGTATATTCGTCGTTCGTCGCCGCGATGAAGCGGACGACGTCGAAGCGCCACGTCTGCGTCGCGGTACTCTCGCCGCGGATCGCCGAGAGCGGGATCACGAAGAGCAGGTCGTAGTCGCCGTTCGGGAAGACCTTCGAATACGAGGTCCAGTCGGGCGCGTACCGCGCGTTCTCGCTGGAGTACTCGTCGTGGATGCCCTTCGGGTTCGCGCGGAACTGATAGACGCGATTCCCGTTCTGCGCCGTGTCGAGATTGAACGAGATGTGGTCGTCGGTCGAGACGCCCGCATGGTCGACGTTCTGCGTCGCCGTGATCGCGACGCCCGCCTGTTGGACCTTCACGCCGACGTAGAGATACTTCTCGTCGTAGAGGAGATAGGCGGTGGTCGAGAGCCTGGCCGGACCCTTGGTCGTGTAGTCGTAGAAGTTCTCGAGCTTGAGCGCCGTCTGCCAGACCGGATCGGTCAGCGACGCGTCGAGCGCGGGCGGCGTCGCCGTCTTGACCGCGGCGAAGCGCGCATCGTGCGGGACCCACGCGCTTGCGGGAGCGGCCAACGCCCAGAACGCCAGCGCCGCCAGAAGAATCGTGAAAATACGCATCTCGAACGGAACATACCGGGTTCCGCGGAAAATGTTTAGCAGCAGACCGGCACGGCGAGGAATTTTGACGCAAGTTTGAGCGATTCGTACCGCCCCCATCCGATCGACGCGAAACTCGCCGGCGTGCTGCCGCCCGGCGCGCTCTTCGCCGTGGGCGGACGCGTGCGCGACGAGTTGCGCGGGCGCGCGGTCGAAGACGACCTCGACTATCTCGTGACCGGCGTTCCGCTGACCGACCTCACGGAGCGTCTGGAACGCCTCGGCCGGGTCGACGTGGTGGGCGCATCCTTCGCCGTCGTCAAGCTCACCCTCGACGGCATCACGGTCGACGTCGCCCTGCCCCGGCGCGAACGTTCCACGGGTTCCGGCCATCGCGATTTCGCGGTCGAGGCCGGCCCCGACGTCTCGGTGGCGGACGATCTGAGCCGCCGCGACTTCCGCATGAACATGATCGCCCGTTCGCTCCCCGGCGGCGAACTGGTCGATCCGTACGGCGGCGCCGCGGATATCGCGGCTTCGCGGATCTCGATCCTGACGCCCGAGACGTTCGAAGAAGACCCGCTCCGGCTGCTGCGGGCCGGCCAATTCGCCGCCCGCTTCGGCTACACGCCCGACGACGCCACCAAGGCGGCCATGCACAGCGCGGCTCCTCTGGTCGCTACCGTTTCCGCGGAGCGGATCGCCGAGGAGCTGAGCAAGCTCCTGCGCCTCGCACCCGCGCCCTCGGTCGGCCTCGAACTGCTCCGCGAGACCGGGGTTCTGGCCCACGTCTGGCCCGAACTGCTCGAAGGCGTCGGGGTCGAGCAGAACGAGTGGCACGCCTACGACGTGTGGGGCCACGCCATGCATGCGGTCGATGCGGTCCCACTGGGCGACCTGATCGACCGGCTGAGCGCGCTCTTGCACGACGTCGGCAAGCCCCGGACCAAGGACGGCCCGCATTTCTACAAGCACGAGCACGTCGGCGCGGCGATGGTCCGCGAGATGCTCGGGCGCCTGCGCTTTTCCGGCGAGACGGTGGAGACGGTCGAACACCTCGTCCGCGAGCACATGTACAATCAGGATCCCGGGCTCTCCGACGCCGCCATCCGGCGGTTCATCCGGCGCATCGGGCCGGACCGGCTGGAGCACCAGTTCCGCCTGCGCTGCGCCGACATCGACGGCAGCGGCTTGCCCAAGCGCGACGATTCGAACGAGCGATTCCAAGAACGCGTCCTGGCCGAGCTGGCGCGCAAGCCGGCGTTCTCCGTCCGGGATCTCGCGATCGGCGGCGAGGACGTCAAAGCGGAGATGATCCGGCGCGGTACGGTACCTTCGGACTACGCCGGCGACGAGCGCGTCGGCGCCGCGTTGCGCTGGCTTTTCGAGAAGGTCACGGACGAACCCGGGCGTAACGACCGCAGTTCGCTCATTCGCCTGTTGGATCAGCATTTTCGGAGCTAAAGGCCCTGTCTCGAATCATCGCGCTCGTGAACCAGAAAGGCGGCGTCGGCAAGAGCACGACGGCCGTCAATCTCGGCGCGGCGCTGGCCGTGCTCGGGCGCACCGTACTGGTCGTCGACGCCGATCCGCAGGGCAACACCACCACCGGTTTCGGCATCGATAAGGGCGCGATCGAACGCGACGTCTACGACGTGCTCATGCAGCAGGCGAGCATCGCCGACGTGATGCTGTCCACGGAGATCGACGGGCTCTCGATCGTCCCCGCGACGATCAACCTCGCGGGCGCGGAGATCGAACTCGTCTCCGGACTCTCGCGCGAGACGCGCCTGCGCACGGCGATCGCGCCGGTGGCCGAAGCCTACGACTACGTCCTCATCGACTGCCCGCCGTCGCTGGGCCTGCTGACCGTCAACGCGCTCACCGCGGCGCGCGAGATCGTCATCCCGGTGCAGGCCGAATACTACGCGCTCGAAGGGCTATCCCAGCTCACCAGCGTCGTGCGCCGCGTCCGCGAAGCGCTCAATCCGACGCTCCACGTCAGCGGCGTGCTGGTGACGATGTTCGACGGGCGCACGCGTTTGGCGATGGAAGTGCTCGAAGAGCTCGAGAAATATTTCCCGCAGCAGATGTTCCGGACGCAGATCCCGCGCAACGTGCGCCTCTCCGAAGCGCCGTCGTACGGCAAGCCCGTCATCCTCTTCGACATCAAGAGCCGCGGCGCGCAGGCGTACATGGCGCTGGCCAAAGAGATGCTGGAAACGGCGCAGGCCGCGACGGCGGGGGCGACCGCGGGATGAGCGCTCCGGTCAGGCGGGGCCTGGGCCGCGGCCTCGGAGCCCTGCTCGGCGACGGCCCGATGCCGACGACATCGCAGCGCAGCGAGACGCTGCACGCGATCCCGGTCGCGCAGATCACGCCCAATCCGTTCCAGCCGCGCAAGTCGTTCGACGACGAATCGCTCGCCGAACTGCGCGAGTCGATCGCCGCGTACGGCGTGCTCGTGCCGATCATCGTCCGCCGTCGCGGCGACGCGTACGAATTGGTCGCGGGGGAGCGGCGCTGGCGCGCGTGCGCGACGCTGCAGCGCGAGACGATCCCGGCGATCGTGCGCAACAGCGACGATCGCGAATCGCTCGAAGTCGCGATCATCGAAAACCTCCAACGCGAAGATCTCAACGCGATCGAAGAGGCCGCGGGCTTCGCCAATCTGCTCGAGTCCGGTTCGCTCACGCAAGAAGACCTGGCGCGACGTCTGGGCAAGAGCCGCCCCGCCGTCGCCAACGCCCTGCGCCTGCTCGCGCTCTCCGACGGCATCAAGGCGATGGTCGTGGACGGACGCCTCACCGCGGGTCACGCGCGCGCGCTGCTGGCCGCGCCGGCGCCGTCGCGCGCGTCGCTCGCCGAGAAGACGATCGTCGAAGGCCTCTCGGTGCGCGCGGTCGAGCGCCTCGCCGGAACGGTCGAACGGCCCGCTTCGAAAGCCGGCGCGCGCGAGAGCAAGCCGCTCTCCGCCGACGAGCACGCGTTCGAAGGCAAGCTGCGCGAGAAGTTCGGGACGTACGTCGCCCTGCGTCGCAGCGGCAAAGGCGGACGGATCGAGTTCCGCTTCACGAGCGAGAAGGATCTGCTCCGCATCTCCGATCTGCTGCTCGACGAGTAGCGATGCTTCCGTTCGCGCGCATCGTCGCGATCGCCATGGCCGCGGTCGTCGTCTTCGCATTGGTCGTACCGATGGCGCTGCGGCGCGGCGACACGGCGATCGCCATCGGCCTCTCGGCGCTCTTCGCGATCTACCTCGTCGCCAACGTCGTGCTGATGCGGCGGTACCGGCGATGACCCTGCGCGGCATCTACGCGATCGTGAACGACGGCCCCGATGCGATCGCGATCGCGCGCGCCGCGCTCGACGCCGGTGTCGGCATCGTGCAGTACCGCGCGAAGGCGGGCGTGGTCGTCGCGACCGCGCGCGCAATCGTCGCGGCGGCGCGCGAGGCGGGAGCGCTGGCGATCGTCGACGACGACGTCGAAGCGGCGCGGACGTTCGGCTTTTCCGGCGTGCATCTCGGCCCCGACGACGACGGCTTCGGCCGCGTCGGGGACGTGCGCGCCCGTCTCGGCGCGGGCGCCGTCGTCGGTCTTTCGGCCGGCACGCCGGAGGAGGCACGAGCGGCGCACGCCGCCGGCGCGGACTATCTGGGCGTCGGCGCCGTCTACGCGACCGCGAGCAAGGCCGATGCCGGTCCGCCGATCGGCCTCGAGGGCCTGGCGCGCGTCGCGGCCGCGGCGCCGGACATGCCGGTCGCGGCCATCGGCGGGATCGGGATCGCGCGGATCGCGGTCGTCCGAGCGACCGGCGTCGCCATGGCCGCGGTGATCTCGGCGATCTCCGACGCGCCGGATCCGCGGGCGGCGGCAGATGCGCTGGTCCGCGCGTGGAATGGAGCGGTATGAGCGAACCCGTCGTTCTTTCGATCGGCACGACCCATCCGTGGAACGTCGCGGGTCTGGGCTTCGATCTGCGCGTCGCCGAGGCGTTCGGCGTGCGCGGCCTGAGCGTCGTCGCCGGCGTCTCCGCCCAGGATGCGAAGGGCCTGCGCGCGGTCTTCGCGCTCCCGCCCGACGTCGTGGACGCGCAGCTCGCTTCGATTCCGATGGACGAGGTCGATGCGATCCGCGTCGGCGCGCTCGTCGGGCGTGCGAGCGTGGAGGCGGTCGCGAAGTTCCTGAGCGCGCACGACGACCTTCCGGCGGTGGTCGACCCCGTCTTCGGCACGACGCTGGGCGGCACGCTGCTCGACGACGACGGCGTCGCGGCCTTCGGCGACGCGCTCGCAACGCTCGAGTCCGTCGTGCTCACGCCGAACATCGAGGAAGCGCGGCGACTGCTCGGCGGCGATGCGATCGATCGCGACGGGCTGGCCGACGCGGCGACGGCTCTGCGCGGACGAGGTCCGCGCGCGGTGCTGCTCAAAGGCGGACACCTTTCCGGCGATCCGGTCGACGCGTTCGCATCGAAGGACGGCGTCGAACTCTTCAGCGACGAGCGGATCGGCCGGCAGATGCGCGGAACCGGCTGCACGCTCGCGATGGCGCTCGCCTGCGAACTCGCGCGGGGATTGGCGCTGCGCGATGCGGTACAGGCCGCGCGCTCCTACGTCCGCAGTCGCATCGTCTCGCATCTGAAGTTCGGAGGGATCCAGGTTGCCTACTAGCGGACGTCCCCGCGTCATGTCCGGCATGCGCGTCAGCGGCGGAGGGCGCTTGCACCTCGGCCACTACTTCGGCGTGCTGCGCCAGTGGGTGAAGTTCTGCGAGACCGCGGATGCGTTCTTCGAAGTCGCCGATCTGCACGGCTACACGACGGACTTCGCCGATCCGTCGGAGATCCGCAGCGGACGGCACGAGATGGTCGTCGATTGGCTCGCCGCCGGCGTCGATCCGAAACGCTGCACGATGTTCCTGCAGTCCGCCGTGCCGGAGATCGCGGAACTGCAGCTGCTGCTCTCGATGATCGTGCCGACCTCGTGGCTGGAACGCGTGCCGACGTATAAGGGACAGATCGAAGCGCTCGGCAGCGAGATCGCGACGTACGGCTTCCTCGGCTACCCGCTGATGCAGCTCTGCGATATCGCCATCGTCAAAGGCGCGTTCGTGCCGGTGGGACGCGACCAGTCGGCGCATCTCGAGTTCGCGCGCGAAGTCGTGCGCCGCTTCAACTATCTCTACAACGGCGGCCAAGAGCTGCTGGTCGAGCCGAAGCCGACGTTCGCGGAAGTGCCGGAAGTGCCGGGCACCGACGGGCGCAAGATGTCCAAATCCTACGACAACGCGATCTATCTCGCCGACACCGCCGACGAGACGGCGGCGAAGGTGAAGAAGATGGTCACCGATCCGCTCAAAGTGCGGCGCAACGATCCCGGCCGGCCGGAGGTCTGCCCGGTCTTCACGATGTGGAATCTCGTCGCGGACCCGGAGAAGACCGCGACGGTCGCCGCGGGCTGTCGCTCGGGCGTGCTCGGCTGCGTCGCCGACAAGACGGATTTCGCGGAGCATCTCAACGAGACGCTGCGCCCGATCCGCGAGCGGCGCGCCGTCTATGCGGCCGACCCGGCGCAGGTCGACGCGATCCTGGCCGAAGGCACCGCGCGCACCCGCGAGATCGCCGCGCAGACGATGCGCGAAGTCAAGACGGCGATGAAGCTGCTGTGAACGCGCTCTTCGCATCGGCACCCGCGGCGTGGCGAGACTTCGTCGGCATCGTCGCGCGCCGATGGTGGGTCGCGCTCGGAGCCGGCGCGCTGGTCTGGCTGCTTGCCGTGATCCCGCTCTCTGTCGGAGGCGTGCCCGTCCTCAACATCCTGGGCTGGCTGGTGACGTTCGTCGTGTGGCTCTTCGTCTTCGAGCAGACGATGCGCATCGACGATCCCGCCTACGCGCTGACGAGGGCGCGCGTCTTCCGGATCGTCATCATCGCTCTGCTCGTCTTCTTGGTGACGCTCGTCTTCGGGCTCGCCGGCGGCTTGATCGCGATCGGGGCACGCAACTACACGCTCGCTGCCGTATGGCAGTTGCTCGTCCAGATCGCCATCTCGACGAAGGTCGCGTTCGTGTATTTCAAGGCGGAGTCGGAGTCGCCGCTCGCGGATTCGTGGAAGGCGACATCCGGCCGCACGTTTTTGCCGACCCTCGTCTTCGCCGCGTGCAACGGCGTCGTCATGGCGGCCATCTCGTTCCTCATCACGCTCGATCCGCTGCAACCCTCCGCGGCGTCCGGCAATGCCGCCCTCCAGGTCGGCGCCTTTCTGGTCGCCGCCTTCTTCACGCCGTGGGGACTGCGCTGGATGCATGTGGCAGATCGCGCGCACCATTCGATCATCACCGAAACCATCCGATAAGGACCGATCTTGAGTCACGAAGCCGATCTCGACGAACTGGAAGCCCGCGCGATCTACATCTTGCGCGAGGCGAAACGCTGCGTGGTGCCGCTGGGCATGCTGTGGTCGATGGGCAAGGACAGCACGGCGCTGCTCTGGCTCGCGCGCAAGGCGTTCTTCGGTCGCGTGCCGTTCCCGGTGGTCCTGCTCGATACCGAGATGGAACTGCCGGAGGTCTATCAGTTCCGCGACGAGATCGCGGCGGCGTGGGACTTGGACGTGCGCAACGAACTCTGCCCGCCGGATAGCAGCGTCGACCAGACGCTGCCGCCCGCATCGCGCGCCGCCGCGCGCAAGACGGAAGGGCTCAAGCGTCTGCTCGAGCGCGAGAAGTTCCGCGGCATGATCGTCGGCATCCGTCGCGACGAGCAGGCGACGCGCGCGAAGGAACGCGTCTTCAGCCCGCGCTCGGTGCAGGGCGACTGGGACGTGCGCCACCAGCCGTCGGAGTTCTGGAACCATTACACCACGCAGATCCCCGACGACGCGCACCTGCGCATCCATCCGCTGCTGCATTGGACCGAAGCGGACGTCTGGCGCTACCACAAGCGCGAGAACATCCCGTTCGTCCCGCTCTATCTCGCGCGCGACGGGAAGCGCTATCGTTCGCTCGGCGAGAAGAACATCACCGTGCCGATCGAGAGCGACGCCGCGTCGATCGACGAGATCATCGCGGAACTGGAGATGACGCGCGAACCGGAGCGCGCCGGACGCCTGATGGACCGCGAAGAGGAAGACTCGTTCGAACGGCTTCGCACGGGAGGGTACATGTGATGGCGGGCCGCGGAACGTTACGGCTCACCTTCATCGGACACGTCGACCACGGCAAGTCGACCGCCATCGGCCGTCTGCTCCACGAGACGGGCGCCCTTCCGACCGGCAAGGTCGAAGAGATCCGCACGGCGAGCGAACGTCGCGGCGTGCCGTTCGAATGGTCGTTCGTGCTAGACGCCTTGCAGGCGGAGCGCGATCAGGCGATCACGATCGACACGACGCGCGTCTGGTTCGAGCGCGACGGACGCCGCTTCGAGATCATCGACGCTCCCGGCCATCGCGAGTTCGTGCGCAACATGCTCAGCGGCGCGTCGGAAGCCGATGCCGCCGTGCTGATCGTCGATGCGGCCGAAGGCGTGAGCGAGCAGACGCGGCGCCACGCCCAACTCGTCGGGATGCTCGGCATCCGCCAAGTCGTCATCGCGGTCAACAAGATGGACGCCATCGGATGGGATCGGGCGCGTTTCGACGCGGTCGCCGCCGAGGCGCGGGCCGCGCTCGCGAGCGCCGGCGTGGAGCCGGCCGCGATCGTTCCGATGAGCGCGCGCGACGGCGACAACATCGTCGCCGGCTCCGGGAATGCTCCGTGGTACTCCGGTCCGACGCTGCTCGCGGCGATCGAAGCGTTCGTCCCGCCCCGCTCGTCGGTGGAAGAGCCGCTGCGCCTGCGCGTGCAGGACGTCTATCGCATGGACGAGACCCGCATCGCCGTCGGCCGCGTCGATGCGGGCACCGTGCGGAAGGGCGACCGGGTGGTGATCCTACCGGGCGGCGCGCATGCGACCGTGCGCAGCATCGAGGTCTGGAACGAACCGGATCGCACGCACGCGATCGCCGGCGAGTCGATGGGCCTCTCGTTCGAGGAACCGGTCTACGTCGATCGCGGCGATCTGATCGTGCCGCTCGACGGCGCACCGGCGGTCGATCACGCGTTCTCGGCGACGTGCTTCTGGTTGAGCGACGAGCCGCCGGTCGAGGGCGAACATCTCACCGTCGAGTTCGGCCCGACCTCCGCGCGCGTGACGCTGGTCACCTTGCGCGGCGCGGTCGATTCGTCGAGCCTCGCGGCGACCGCGACGGTTCCGCAGTACGCGCTCGCCGATATGGAACTGCGTAGCCGCGCGCTCCTGCCGCTCGACGAACACGCCAACTCGCCCGCGCTCTCGCGCTTCGTCCTGATGCGGGGCGACGAAGTCGTCGCGGGCGGTTTCGTCACGGCGACGACGGCGCGCGCCCGCCACGACAACCTCCACCCCGCCGAGCACATCGTCGGCACCGCCGCCCGCGAGACGCGCAACGGCCACCGCGGCGCGGTGATCTGGCTCACGGGTCTTTCCGGCTCCGGTAAATCGACGCTCGCTATGGAACTGGAGCGGCGCCTGTTCGCCCGCGGAGCGCAGGTCGCGGTCCTCGACGGCGATACGGTGCGGACCGGCCTGAACAGCGATCTGGGATTCTCCCCGCGCGATCGCGCCGAGAACATCCGGCGCGTCGCCGAGGTCGCCGCCATATTCGCCGATCTGGGATCGATCGTCATCACCGCGTTCATCTCGCCGATGCGCGAGGACCGTGCGCGGGCGCGGTCGTGCGCGGCCGAGCGCTTCCACGAGATCTACATCGATGCCGATCTGGCGACGTGCGAGGAGCGCGATCCGAAAGGCCTCTACGCCAAAGCGCGCGCGGGCGAGATCGAATCGTTCACCGGCATCTCGGCGCCCTACGAAGCGCCGACCGCTCCGGAGTTCGCGGTACGGACCGGCGGCGAAAGCGTCGCGGCATCCGCGGAGCGTCTGCTCGACTACGTCCTGAAGGCGACCGGCCTCTAAGGGCGGCGCCTGTGTCGTCCTGAGGAGCGAACGGAGTGAGCGTCTCGAAGGAGCCCCGAATGCAAGCCTTCCGTGCTACCGCGCTCCTCGCCGCACTCGCTCTGGTCGCCGGCTCGCCGGCGCACGCCGCCGCGCCGAGGCTCGCGCAGGCCGTCGACCGGATCCTCGGGGCACCGGCGCTCGCGCACACGTCGTTCGGAATCGAAGTGCTCGACCTCGGGACCAAGCGGATCATCTATCAGATGAACGGCGAGAAGTTCTTCAAGCCGGCCTCGACCACGAAGGTGCTGACCGAAGGCACGACCCTGGCGCTGCTCGGCGGCGGGTATCGCTTCACGACGCCGGTCTATCGCACGGGCGCCGTTGCCGCGGACGGGACGCTCGACGGCGATCTCGTGCTGGTCGCGAGCGGCGATCCGAACCTCTCGCAGCGCATCCGTCCCGACGGCACGCTCGCGTTCGAGAACGAAGACCACTCGTACGACGCCTCCAAGGACACGAAGGCGGTGCCGGGCGATCCGCTCGCCGTGCTGCGCGACCTCGCGCGGCAGATCGCGGCTTCCGGCATCAAGGCGGTGACCGGGCGCGTCGTCGTCGACGCATCGCTCTTCGCCGAAGACGGCGCGGAGAGCGGTACCGGCGCATTCGTCTCGCCGATCGTCGTCAACGACAACCTCATCGATACGATGGTCACGCCGGGCGCCGTCGGCTCGGCGCCGGCGATAACCGTCTCGCCGGTCACGCCCTACGCGACGTTCACGAACAAGGCGACGACGGGCGCGAAGGGCAGCGACAACACGCTCAACTTCGACGATGTCGTCGACGACGCCGGAAACCATCGCGTCACCATCGTCGGATCGGTTCCGGCCGGCGATCCGCCCACGCTCTACGCCTACCGCGTGCCGACGCCGGCGCGCTTCGCCGAAGTCGCCCTCACCCTCGCGCTGCAGCAAGCCGGCGTGAAGATCGCCGACGCGCCGCGCGATGCGACGTTCGACCGGCGCGCGTACTCGGCGACGTACGTGCCCGCAAACGTCGTCGCGGAACACGTCTCGCTGCCGCTGCGCGAAGACGTGCGCGTGACGCTCAAGGTGAGCGACAATCTGCACGCGTCCATGATGCCCTATCTCTGGGGCGCGCTCGTGGCGAAGGTCGCGCCGTCGGCCGCGCTGCAGGCGGGCTTCGACAAGGAGCGGGCGTTCATCGCGAGCGCCGGATTGGATCCGGGCCAGGCCTCGCAGACCGACGGTCTCGGCGGCGGCGGCGCATACTTCACGCCGGACTTCATGGTGCACTACCTCGCTTGGGCGCAGAAGCAGCCGTGGTATGCGGACTTCTATCGCGGCCTGCCGATCTTAGGCGAGGACGGGACCCTCTTCAACATCGCAAACGACCTGCCGGCGCGCGGACTCGTGCACGCCAAGACCGGGACGTGGGGCGAAGGCAACGCGCTGACGCGCGGCGGCATCATCACCGCCAAAGGCCTCGTCGGCTACGTCACGACGAGATCCGGCCGCAAGGTCGCCTTCGCGCTCTACCTCAACGACATGCTCTCCGCGCGCAACGAAGACGGCGCCCACATCGCGGGCCAAGTCCTCGGCAGTCTCGCCAACGCGATCTACCTCTACGCGAAGTAGCGATTCATCGAAACCGCGTCATCTCGCGAACGATGTCCGCGACGGCGGCGCATATGTCGGGCGGCGCCGCGCACACACGTTCGCATCGTCGAGCTCGCCAATCGAGCGATTTGATGTGGTGGACGACTACGACCCCGTCGATCGTCCCGCCACCCGGCATCGCCACCTCGAAAGCGTGTCCGCGCGGCTTCGAACTGATCGGGCAGAATAGCGCGAGGCCGAAGCGCTCGTTGAACGATCGCGGCGAGAGGACGAGCGCGGGGCGCCGCTTCGCCTGTTCGTGACCGGCTTGCGGGTCGAGATCGATCCAAGCGACATCGCCATATTCGGGAGCGGTCATTCAACGTTCTCGGCGCCGACGACGCTCCCGGTATCCCATTCATCCGCTCGCACGTCCTCGGGAACCGTGGCGAGCATCGCTTCGAGGCGCGACGTACGTACGGGGCGTATGACGAGTTCGCGGAAACGACGCGCGATCTCTACGCGCTCGCCTTCGCACAGATCGAGCTCTCGCGCCAACTCGACGGGGATCCGGACGACTAAGCTGTTCCCGACCCTCCCGACCTTTCCGACGCTCATTCTTGTCCGCCCTTCGTGGAGATATACATAAGTATATCCGAAGAGCAGTATTCTGTCGCGCTCGTACATCCAACGCCTCCGTTCGCCCATCTGCTCCGGTCCGCGTTCCGCTCAAGCCCGGCGTGTCGCATCCTAGCAGTTCGGCGTGGCGACCGCGAGCTGGTGCATCGCGCTATAGACGATCAGCGGCTGCCGGTCGCAGTACGAGGCGGGCATCAGGTGGCCGTACCGCGCGGCGATCGCGCGCCCTATGGCGGGAGTGGCCGATTTGGCGATGGTGGGATAGGCCGCCACGGCGACGATGATCAGCGAGGCGGCGGTGAAGGCCCGGCTCGGGCGACGACTACGGTATTCCATGCACCGATTCTCGCAAGTATCGCCGCCGGCGCCGTCCGTAGTTCTACGGAACTTGCGGAGGATGCGCCCCTCAGTCGGCCGGCAACGCCCAGCGTGGGAAACTCCGCTATGCGCTGAACTTCGGGAGGAACTCGCGGAGGCGTTCGATGCAGAGGTCGATGTCTTCGAAGGAGGCAGCGTAGGAGAAGCGGAGGTGGCCTTTGCCGGCGGCTCCGAAACTGCTGCCGCCGAGGCAGGCGATGCCGGCTTCGCTCAGCAGGTACGACGCGAGCGCTTTGTCGTCGTCGGTGACGGCTTTGACGTTGGGGAACGCGTAGAACGCGCCTTCGGGCAGCTTGCACGAGATGTTCGGGATCGTGTTGACGCCGTCGATGAGCCGATCGCGGCGCTGCCGGAAGATCTCGTTCATGCGCTTCACGTCGTCGTCGGGGCCGGTGAGCGCGGCGATGCCGGCGTCCTGCACGAACGTCGCGACGCACGAGAACGTGTTGTTGTTGAAGAGCGTGACGATCTTCGCGAGGTCGGGCGACATGATCGCGTAGCCCAGCCGCCATCCGGTCATCGCGTAGGCCTTCGAGAAGCCGTCGACGATGATGGTGCGGTCCTTCATGCCGGGCAGCGATGCGATCGAATCGAACTCGCGGTCGAAGTAGAAGTTGCGGCTGTAGATCTCGTCGGCGATCACGAGGAAGTCGTGCTTGTGGGCCAGCGCGGCGATGCGCTCGAGATCCGCTTTGAGCAGGACGCCGCCGGTCGGATTGTGCGGCGAGTTGATCACGACCACTTTGGTCTTGTCGGTGACCTTGGCTTCGAGTTCGTCGAGGTCCATGCGCCAGTCGCGCGCTTCGAGCAGCGGGATCGCCGTGATGTTCGCCTGCAGATACGACGCCGCCGAGGCGTACGCCGGATAGGCCGGGTCGAAGTAGACGAACTCGTCGCCGGGGTTGAGGATCGCCGAGAGCGTGTTCCAGATCACCGGCTTCGCGCCCGGGGCGACCACGACGTTATCGGGTCCGTACGGCTCGCTCATCTTGCGGAAGCGGCTGGCGTAGTCGGCGATCGTCGCGCGCAGTTCGGGGATGCCGGCGGAGCCGACGTAGTGCGTGTGGTTTTCGTGGAGCGCCTTGATGGCGGCTTCCTTGATGTGCGCCGGCGTGTCGAAATCGGGTTCGCCGATCTCCATGTGCACGACGCGGCGGCCTTGCGCTTCGAGGGCGCGGGCGCGGGCGAGGACTTCGAAAGCGCTTTCGCTTCCGAGGCGCGAGACGGCGCCTGCGATCCGATCGTCGTTGACTGCGAGCATGCGAGCCCTTTCCTCGAATAACGCGGTTGAAGTGGTCAAGGGGGCCTTCTTCGTGCGGCGAACGAGGCGCCTCATGCGCTCGCTGACCGAAGTGTTCGCGCCGGGTACGCCGACGCTGCCCGAGGGCCTCCGAACCCTCGCGGTTTCGCCCGACCGCGAGTTGGAACCTGGGATGACGGTCCGCGCGTCGTTCACGTTCCGCAACCAAGGCGGCGCTCACGCGACCGGCGTTCGCGTGCGCTTCAACGTCCCCGACGGACTCGTCTACCTCGTCGGCACGGGCGAATTGGACGGCACGCCGCTCGACGACGAATCCGGCAACTCGCCGCTGCTGGCGCGGGCCGGCGCCCACGTCGGCGACGTCGGGCCGGGCGAAGAGCGCCGCATCGACATCGCCTACAGCGTGGCCGGAGCGATCGAGAACGGCTCGACCGTCGAACTGCAGGCGGCCGTCGCCTCCTTCGAAGTGCCGCCCGTGGGCTCCAACGTCGTCCGCCTGATCGCGCGCAGCCGCCCGCAGCTCGGCAACGCGCTCACGAACGTCCAACTCGAGGCGCGCCACGATGCGGCGCCCGGCGGCGAGGTGCAGGTGCTGGTCCGCGTCCACAACGCCGGCGAATCCTCCGCGCACGACGTCGTCGTCGTCGCGCCCGTCCCCGCGCACACGCAGTACGTGCCCAACTCGGTCCGGGTCAACGGCCGCGAAGTGGAGCGGGAGTTCGGCACGAGCTTCGATCGGGTCCACGCGCCGGTCATCGTCCCGTCGCTGGCGGCCAGCGCCACCGCCACCCTGCTCTATCGCGCGCGCATCGTCGATCCGCTCGCCGACGGTACGGCCATCGTCGCGACGGCGCAGATCGCTTCGCAAGAGACGCCGGCCTTCGCGCTCGAGCCGGTCTCGCTGATCGTCGCCTCCCAGCCCGACTTCTCCGACGAGAAGACGACCTGGACGGTGGAACCGGCGCACGACGTCGCGCCCGGCACGCGCGTGACCATGCGTCTGGCCGCCACCAACGTCGGCACGGCCGCGGCGGAGAGCGTCGTCGCGACGCTCGATCTGCCCGACGGCGTCATCCCCGTGCGCGGCGCGTCGCGCGTCGATGGCCGTCCGGTGCGCGAACGCAAGAAGGAGACGCTCGCCTTCGATCTGGGCCGCATCGACAAGCACGAGACGGTAGAACTGCAGTGCGAGGCGACGATCGCGTCGCCCCTGCCGCACGGTCACGCCCTGCCCGTCGCGCTCGCGCTTTCGTGGGAACCGCATCGCGGCGACGGCAGCCGGCGGTTCGAACGCAGCATCGTCGTGCGCTCCGAGCCGTACGTCCCCAAACGCCGCAACGCGATCGCGCGCTCCGGCGCCGAAGTCGTGCATCCCGGCGAAGAAGTCGAAGCGAGCATCGCCATCGCCAACGACGGCAGCGCCGCGCTCGCCGACGCGACCGTCGTACTGCGCGCCGACGCCGGCCTGGAAGAGATCCGCATCTTCGATAAGAACGCGCGCCTGCCCATGGACGAGAACGACGCGATCGCGCTGGGCGCGCTCGAAGCGTTCGCTTCGCGACGGCTGACGGTGCGCGCGCGCGTCCGTTCACCGCAGCCGGATCGCACGGAACTGCGTCTGGGCGCGACGCTGCAGGGCCGCGAACTCGGCGAGGTCTCGCTCGGCGAAGCGGCCTGGCGGGTCGACTCGCATCCCGTCTTCTCGACCACGACCTCGAGCCTCGAACTCGCGAGCGACGCGGTGCTGCGCCCCAACCAGCTCGCCGACGTCTTCGTGCGCGTCCGCAACGACGGCAGCGATACCGCGCACGCGGTGCGCGTGCGGCTCTACGTCTCGCCCGAAGCGCGGCTGGAGAGCGTCGACGGCGCGACGCGCGAGCGTTCGACCATCGCGTTCGGCGAGATCCCGCCGGGCGGTCGCGCCGAAGCGCGGCTCGGCCTGCGCCTGCTGCGCGGCCTGGCCAAGACCTATCCGGTGACCGTCGACGCCGTGCTCGCGGCGGACGCGATGCTGCCGGTGCCGCTGGAGCGTCTCACCATCGCGACCACCGCCGAGCCCGACTTCTCGGTCGGCACCTTCCGCAGCGAACCGGGCGAGAACGTCGACGTCGGCGAGGCGATCGAGTGGACGCTGCACGTGCGCAACGGCGGCGACGGGCCGGCGCGCCGGGTGCAGGTCTTCGTCGAACAGCCGGCCACGCTCATCTACGTCCCCAACTCGTGCACCGTCAACGACGTGCCGGTCCGCGACATCGGCGCCCTGCCCCCGGTCGGCAGCGATCGCGGCGTCGTGCTCTCCGACGTCGATCCGGGGATCGAAGCGACCATCCGCTGGCGCGACGTCGTCCACAACGGCCTGCCCGCGGGCGAGGCGATCGTCCGCGTCGCGCGCATCGCTTACGACGGCGACCGGACGGACGAGATCGTCGCGAACGACCTCAACGTGCGCGCGACGCCCGTCTTCGCGAACACGATCCCCGGTCTGCCCTTCGGCGTCGACGGGATGATCGGCCCCGCCTTCGGCGCCGGTCAGCGCGCGATCGGCGGCGAGCGTTTCGTCGAACTGCCGACCGCGATGCCGGTCGGCGATCCGCGCCCGGTGGTGATCGGCAGCCATCCCGACGAACTTCCCGCGGTCATCGCGCTCGACGCCGGCGCGCGCTTCGGCACGCTCGTCGGATTCACGCGCGAACGTCTCTCGCGCGCGCTGCGCGTGCTCGACGACCAACACGTCGACGGACTCGTCGCGCATCTCTTCGCCCTGCGCGCGTTCTTCCCGGACGCCGTCGGCGACGCGCGCGGCGGGACGATCGCCGGAGAACGCGATGCGCTGCGCGAGACGCTCGATCGCCTCTTCATCAAACTGCGTCTGCCGAACTACACGATCGCGGCGGGCGATCTCGAGACGCCGTCGTCGCGATCGCACCTGGAGCGCTTCCTCTACGAGAGCGCGCAGGCGCGTGGCACGCCGGCGGAGCCCGCCGACGCGGCGCTCGTCCTGCGCGGCGAGACGGATGCATCCGCGATCGCCGACGCGGCCGACGATCTCGCCGATGCGCAGCTCGCGACCGCCGCGCCGTGGTACGCGCTCGCGCTCCTGCTGCCCAGCGCGACGCCGGAGAGCGCCGCCTATCGCACGGCGCTGGTCGACGCGCTCGACGCGCTGCGCGACGACGATCCGACCGAGTTCCTCGACGCCCTCCGCCGGCCGGTCGATCCGATGCTGGACGGCGCGCTGCTCTCCCTGCGACGCGCATGTTCCTGATACTGCTCGCGATCCTGGTCATCGGCATCGCGATCGGCGCGTACGCGCTGCTCGCGCCGCGCAAGGTGGCGGCGATCGTCCCGCCGTCGGCCGCACCGTCGGCCGCCGCGATGTCGGAGGCGCAGCGCGTCGATGCGGTCTTCGCGACGGGCGCGCTCGAGAGCGACGAATCGACGGCGTATCTGGTCGCCGCGCTCGACGATCCATCGGAAGCGGTCGCGCTCGCGGCCGCGCACGCGCTGGCCGGCAGCGGCCGCAGTGCCGCGCTGCAAGCATATCTGCGGAACGATCCCGGCGCGCGTTCGGACCGCCTGCGCGATACGGTCGATGCGCTGCAGCAGCTCTAGGGCAAGACGACCACGTCGTAGATCTCGTTGTTGAACGCGTCGAGCGGGACGAACCGCTCGGGCCCCGTCGCGAGGGTCGCGATCGTGACGCCGCAGGTGCCGGCGGGCTCGCCGGGCTCGACGTTGTTGGCGACGAGTTCCTCCCCCGCGCGCCGCCCGATGCTGGTCCCGACCGCGATCGAACGTTTGTCGACGAAGCAGAGTCCGCGCGCGTAGCCGTTCGCCGACCACGAAGACCGGCCGGCGGCGGTCACGACCTTGCCCGTCACCGATTCCAAGCAGAAGACCTCGCCGCTGTGGACGATCACCGAATGGGGATGGTGGATGCCGGCGAAGCCCGGCACGATCTCCTCTTCCTCGAGATCGTAGACGAAGCCGCGATCGGCGGCGTTCCACGAACCGTCCTTACGGGGTCCGAATCCGGAGACGAGCGCGCGCCCTTCGGCGCGCGTCGCGCCGTTGAGGTGGATCGAATCGGCGTCGCCGCTCGCCGGCGACCAGACGATGCCGCCGGAGCGCGCGCCGGTCCCGAGCAGCGTGTGGCGCGCGACCGTGTCCGTTCCGGTCGATACCGAGAGCAGCGTGTTGTCGCGCCGGTCGATCGAATGGATGTCGCTCACCTCGGGCAAGGCGAACTGCGCGCGCTCCACCAGCGTCGCGGCGTCGTAGACCGCGACGTAGGATCCGCCGCGGTGGAAGGCCGCGTAGAGGAAGCCGCCCTCGACGCAGAGGCCGGTGACCGACGTGGCGCCGACCGGGGCCGGAACCGCCTGCGTCTGTCCCGTGTCCAGGTCGATCGTCGCGATCCCCGCGCTCGCGTCCCGGCGGAGATTGCAGAAAGAGACGGCGAGGCGCATGGCGCGCCCTTAGTCGCAGGCGCGCCGCGGCTCCTCTTTGACCCGCAACGCTTCTTCGTACAGGCGCGCGTCGTAGACGTTCGCAGCGCAGAGGTCGGCGAACGCGCGCGCGCCGAGCGCGTCGCGGATCGCCTCGACGGTGGCGAGACCGTCCGCGCCGCGATTCGTGTGGATCGGGCGCCAGGCGATCTCGGGGAAGACCGGGCCGAGCCATGCCGCGAGATCCCGCATCGCGTCGTCGAAGCGTTCGACGATTCCGAACGCCGGAAGCGCGCGCAGGAAGCCGGTCGCAGCGGCATAGTCGGCTTCGCCCATGGGTCGGGCCGCGGCGCGATCCGCCGGCTGGAAGCCGCTCAGGAATGCGGTCTGGAAGTCGTGGATCGCCGTATAGCCGTGCAGCCGCAAGCGCACGTACTCGGGGAACGAGACCGCGGGGTGCACGCCCGCGTCGCGATGGAACTGGTATGCGGATGCGGCGCGCAGGATGGGGTCGCGGACGAAGACGACGGGATAGACCTTCGCGCCGGGGATCTCCGGAACGGGCGGCCGGCCTTGATGCGTCGAGAGCGACCGGAGGTCCGGCCGCGCGAGGATCGCCGCGCGGAGCCCCTCGCCGTCGACGAGTTGGCGGTCCTTGGGGTCGTACGAAAGATGCCGCTCGCCGAACGCCTCGCGGAGCAGCGCGTCGACCGACGATCCGGCGTTCTTGAAGATATGATAGTGGAGGAGGACGTGCCGCAAGCCGTAATTGCCCTTCTATGGCTGGCACTTCTCTTACCGGTATTTTTGCGCCTGGGGCTCCGGCGCTGGCGGAGACGCTTCGCACGCTCGTCGTGACGCCGCAGCGGGCGGTCGCGCCGGGAGAGACGATCCGGATCGAATTCGCGTTCTCCAATCTCGGCGGCGCGCCGGCGACGGACGTGCGCGTCCGGTTCGCCCTGCCGCAAGGCGTGGCCCACGTCGAAGGCGAGGACCTGGTCGACGAACGGCCGATCGCGGGCGAATCGCTGGTCGACGCCGGCGGCGCGGACGTCGGAGCCATCGATCCGGGCGCGCAACGCAAGGTGGCCTGCAGCGTGCGCGTACACGACACCATCGAAGACGGCACGGAGCTGCTGTTCCAGGCGGCGCTGGTCACCGCCGAGACGCCGCTGGTCGCTTCGAACATCGAACGTCTGACCGTGCGCAGCCGCCCGGTCCTCCAGAGCGCGCAGACCTTGCTGACGCTCTCCGCGCCCGACGCGCCCAAGCCCGAGCACGTCGCCACCATCCGCGCGACGATCGTCAACACCGGCTCGTCGTCCGCGCACGACGTCGTCGCGATGCTGCCCGTCCCCGAACACACGCAGTACGTGCCGCGCTCGTCGCGCGTCGCCGGACGTCTGCTCGCGGGCGTCGAGGGCGAGGCCTTCGATTACGATGCGGGCACGGTCGTCGCCGAACGGCTCGCGCCCGGCCAATCCGTCGCCGTCGAGTTCCAAGTGCAGATCGAGGCGCCGCTGCCCGACGGCACGCGCATCCGCGCCGTCGGCACCGTCGGATCGCGCGAGTGCGCCGAGTTCGACCTCGCATCGGCCGAGATCGTCGTGCAGTCGCCCGTGGACTTCGACAACGACGAGAGCGTCTTGCGGCTGTTCTGCGACGACGTCGTGACGCCGGGCATGCGCGTGCCGATCGCCCTGCGGGCGACCAACGCCGGCACCGGCGACGCGCAGAACGTCGCGGTCGCGTTCGACCTTCCGCACGGATTCGTCTACGCGCCGGGATCGGCGCACGTCGACGGACAGCCGGTCGGCGACGACGCCGTCTCGGCCACCACGTTCAGCCTCGGCACGCTCGCCGCCGGTCGCACCGCCGAAGTCGGCTTCGCCGCGACCGTCGCCGTGCCGGAGGGCGACGACGAAGCGCTTCCGGTCACCGCGACCTTGCGCTGGAAGGGCGGCTCGCGCGCGTTCTCGCGCACCCTGCACGTCCGCGTCGCGTCGCGGTTCAACCGCGCGCGCAACGCGATCGAAGCGGAACGCGGCATCGCGCAGGCGCGCGAAGACGTCCGCTTCGCCATCCGCGTCTACAACGACGGCACCGCGCCGGAGCGCGGCGTCAAACTGCGCGTCATCCCCGGCGCGTATCTCGAAGACGTCCGCGTCTCCGAATCGCCGGACGAACCGATGGCGTACGCCGGTCCGCTCGATCTGGGCATCGTCCAGCCGCACGTGGAGCGCACGTTCTCGGCGATCGCGCGCATCGCGTCGCCCGTTCCCGATCGCTCGCACGTGACGCTGGGAGCGGTGCTCGAACACGAAGGCAGTTCGACCGACATCGGTACCGCGACCGTCGTCGTGCGGTCGCGTCCGCAGATCGAACGCGAGAGCGTCGCCTGGGAACTCGCGTCCGGCGACGCCCTGCGTCCGCAGAAGACGATCGACCTCATCGTCCGCTTCGCCAACCAAGGCTCCGACGTGCTGCGCGACGCGCGCCTCGCGCTGAACCTGCCGCCGGACCTCGCGATCGAACGCGCGGTCGAAGCGCGACGCGAACGCGAAGGCCTCGCGTTCGGCGACATCCCCGCGCACGCGACCCACGAAGCGCGCGTCACCCTGCGATTGCTGCAGCCGGTGAAGCCGTCGGCGCGACTGACGCTCGAGGGCTGGCTGCACGGCAAGAGCATCAGCCCGGTGCAGATGGCGCCGCTCGACGTCCCGACGTTCTCGGAGTCGAAGTTCGACGCCGCCGCGATCCACGTCGCGCCGACCGAATCGGTCAACGCCGGCGATCGCGTGCTCTACGAACTGGCGCTGCGCAACGACGGCGACGGTCCTGCTGATCGTCTGCACGCGCGCGTGGTGCCGACCAACCTCGCCGTCTACGTCCCCGGCAGTACCACGCTCAACGGCATGCCGGTGCCCGACGACGCCGGCGTCTCGCAGCTCTGGTCGCAGCGCGGCCTGGCGCTGGCGGACGTGACGCCGGGCATCGATCTGCGCGTGCGCTGGGAGATGATCGTCATGTCGCCGCTCGCGGCGGGCACGCCCATCGAGACGCGCGCCGTGCTGGAGTGGGACGGCGGCGCATCGTTCGCCGTCGCCGCGCCGACGCTACGCGTGCTCGCGCAGCCGGCGCTAGGCGAGACGTCGCAGGGTACGCCGATCTCGATCGCGCGCACGTTCCCGAGCGCCGTTCCCGCCTTCGACGCCGCGGCGCCGCCCGAAGAATCGCGGACCGACCTGCCGCCGCTGCGGACCACGACGCCGCCGGCCCTCTCCGACGTGATCGCGCGCGCGCAAGCGGCCGTCGCGCAGACGCCCGAAGCGGCCGCTCCGGCGGAAGTGCCGGCGCCGGCCGGGCCGATGCTGCATCTCGATCTCGCGCACGACGCGCTCGTCCAGCGTTTGGGGATGCTCGACCGCGCCGATACGGGCGGATTGTTGCGGCACCTCTACGCGATTCGCACGCTGACGATCGCCGGCGACGCGGTGCGCGGGCCGCTGGACAAGCTCTTCGTGCGGCTTTCGATGCCGCGCCTGAGCGTGACCGCGAAAGACCTCGAAGATCGCGAGAGCCGCGAAGCGCTGATGGATCTCGTGGACGCGCTGCCCGAAGCCGCGAGCGAGGGCCCGAGCGAAGGCGTCGTCCGATTGGAAGGCGCGATCGATCTCGACCGTCTGCGCGCGCTGCGCGCCGAACTCGACGCGGCCGCGCTCGGCTCGGTGACGCCGTGGCTGGCCGGAGCGGAACTGATGGGCACGAGCATCGTCAACGAAGGCGGACGGAGCGACGTGCTCGGACGCTATCGCGCCGAACTGCGCGGCGTGCTCGCGGTCCTGCACGAACTGCCGCTGCCGGAGTTCCATCGCGTGCTGACGTCGAGCGTCAACCGCACGCTCGATGAAGCGCTCGTCGCGACGATCGACGCGTTGCGCGGCGCCGCGCACCTTGTACGCTAGCTGGCCGATCGTCTTCGTCATCGCGCTCGTGGCGGGTGCGGCGCTGGTCGGCATCGGCGGCGTGCTCGTGCGCTCGGGCGAACGCAGCGTGGCGTGGTGTGAAGAGATCGTGGGCGAGAGGTGTGCCGCGGTCGCGAGCGAGCGGCTCGAAGTCCTGACGCGCCTGGCCATCGTGCGCGACGCGTGGGCGACGGAGCTTCTACGGCGCGCGGCATCCGACGACCCCGATGCGGCGGTGCGCCTGCAGGCGCGCAAGCTCGGCCGCGAGATCTAAGGCGAGGGGACGATCTCTTTTTCCAGCACGATGACGCCGTCTTTGGAATCGCGTCCGATCGACGCCACGACGCGATACCCGTCGAATCCGAACCCGTTCAGTTTCGCGACCCAGTTCTCGTCGCTGAGGTCGACGTACCGGAACTCATAGCGATAGGCCATTCGTACGAACGCTCCTTGGGATGTAACCGAGGGACTACGCCCGACCTATTTGAACCTATGCGCTCAATGACCTCGGACCCACCCCTGCAAGGCGAGCGCGAACGGCTCGTCGCGGGGCTCGCGCGCCTCGCTACGATGACGCAGGTCGACGTTCGCATCCTAGATGCGGGCTACGAAGCCGCGCGCGGCTGGCTGGGCCGCAGGGCCCGCTTCCAGGTCACCCTGGCCTCGGAACCCTCGGGGCGCGAGGTCTGGCGAGACGTCGAAGTGGACTTTTCATCCGGGTCCGATGCGATCTGCCCCTACTTCCCGTTCACGTCGTTCGTCTACGTCGGCGAACGCCTGGCCGCCGCCGCGGAATACATCCGTCCCGAAGAGCGGCGGACGGTGCATCTCTGCCTGAAGACGGGTTCGAGCGTCGAAATCACCGTCGCCACCGAGGTCGCGGGTTCCGTGCTCGGCGACAATCGCGAACTCGCGGTGCTGCTCGGCCAGGTGCGCGCCGGGCGGATCGTCCGGCCGCAGACCGTTCCTGCAGCGGCCCTGCCCCTCGCGCAGGATCCCTCGTCGCAGTTCCTGTTTCCGCTCGATACGGCGATCGCACGACCGGTCTTCGTCATCGGCGCGTACCGGTCGGGCACGTCGATCCTCACCTGGGCGCTCGGGCAGCACCCGAACATCCTCCCCGTCGAGGAGACCCGCTGGCTGCAGCTCTTCGGCGAGGGCGCGCGCGCCGGCTTCTCGCTCGCGACCCAGGCCGCGCGCAACTTCTTCGAGATCTACGACATCGCCGAAGCCGAATACATGGCGCATTTCGGTCTCGCCGTCGACGGCCTGATGCGTACCGCCGGCATCCGCCTCAACCACCGCACGTCGCTAGCCCGTCTCTCCGGGAAACTCGCGCAGAAGGACGGCATCTTCGATGCCAACTTCCAACTCGCGCGCAGCGCGTTCAATCCGAAGCGGCGCTGGATCGACGGCACGCCGGAGAACGCGGCCTGCGTGCCGGTATTGCGGCGGCTCTTCCCGGCGGCCCGCTTTCTGTTCGCCATCCGCGACCCGTTCGACGTGATCGCGTCGATGACGCAATTCGATCGCGCCGGCGGCGACCCGCTCACGCCGGAAGAAGCCGCGCTCATGTGGCTGCGCCTGACGAACTACGGACTGCTGGCCTACCGCGCGTACGGTCCCGATGTGGTCCGCGTGGTGCGCTTCGACGATCTGATCGGGCACCGCGCGGGGACCCTGCGCGACATCTTCGACTTCCTCGGCGAACCGCGCTTCGAGCGCGCCGGCGACACGTTCGACACCCGGCTCAACAGTTCGCGGCTCGCGTCGGGCGAACGCGCGCGCATCGTCGAAGACCTCCGCGTCAATCTCGCCGGGCGGCAGGTCGTCGAGCAGCTCTACCGGCAGGTGCTGGAGCTTCCGTTCGCGCCGTGGGAGCCGGACGAGGCGGCCGTCCACGAACTCCAATCCGGGTCGTGGGATACGGTCGCGCGCATCGTCGGTCAGGTCAGCAGCAAGCGGACCTAGTCCTGGCGGAGGATGGCGTCCGCTTCGCGCATCGCCCGTTGCATGCGGGCGAACACGCCGAGTTCGTCGTCGGCGATGAGGGCCGGAGGCGGCGTGGCCTCGGCCGCCGCGAGCGGTACGCCTTTGAGCACGAACTGCAACGTGGTCGCGTCCGGGTCGGCCTCGACGATGGCGACCGCGTCGGCGGGACACGCGTCGCGATCGACGACGGGCACGAGGAACGCGGCCGGATCGAAGAGCGGCTCGGTCGTCCTGGCGATCGCTTCGACGTGATAGCCGGCGCTCTCCAGGAGCGCCGTGGCGGTCGCGCGCGTGTAGAACCGCACGTGCGTGTCGTCGAGAATGCCGAAGGGCGCATAGTCGAACCGTCCTTCGAGCAGCGCCAGGCGCACGGCGCCGTGCGCGATGTTGGGGATCGACGCGAGGACGTAGCCGCCCGGCGCGAGGACGCGGCGGACGGACGCGAGGACCTCGAGCGGATTGCGCACGTGTTCCAGGACGTCCGCGCAGATCGCGACGTCGAAGCGCTCCGTCGGGAAGATCGCTTCGAGGCGCTGTCGCTCCAGATCGACGACGCGCGCGTCCACGCAGTAGGGGCGCGTCATCGCGACGTGATCGGGATTGACGTCGACGGCGGTGACCGCGCAGCCGTGCGCCGCGAGCTGCCGGGCGAAACTGCCGGGGCCGCAGCCGAGGTCCAGGACGCGGGCGCCGGGTGCGATCGCGTCGAGGAGGAGGGTATAACTGGAGTTCGGGTCGCCTTCGCCCGCAGGCGCCATCTCCGGGTACTCTTTGATCGCTAGTCTCCGCGGCCGAGCGAGAACCACCGTTTCATCTTCCAGAACAAGCTGCTCTGCACCGTATCGATGAGGAGGGCGGTGCGTTCCGTCTCCGCCCGCGTCTGATCGATCGCGCCGCGCAGTTGATCCGCATAGCGACGCTCGAGCTCGCCGGTGCGTTTCGCGGCCTCGTCGACGCGCGTTCGCAGCGTTGCATTCTGCTTGCGCAGACCTTCGACGTCTCTTTCGAGGCGGGCGCTGCGTTCGTTGGCTTCGTCGATCGCCGCCTTCCACGTCTCGATCGCTTCGGCGATCTGCGTCTGGCGTTCGGCCTGGACCTGCAAGAGGCGGTCGCGTTCCGTCGCGAGCGCGGTGAGCCGCTGGTTCAATTCGAGCGAGGTGGCGAGCGCCGCTTCGCCGGCTCCGCTCGCTTCGGCGAGTTGCCGCTCGACGCGCGCGAGCTGCTGCTCGAGGCGCGCGAGTTCGGCCGCGGCTTCGCTGCGTTCACGCGCGCGCGCTTCCGAGAGTTCGGCGATGCGCTTCTCGAACTGCGCGATCTCCGCGTCGGCGACCGAGAGCAGGCCGATGTAACCGGAATTCTCCGCGGCGGCGGCCGCGCGTTCGCTATCGGCGATCTCCAAGAGCGAAGCGAATTCGCGCGCGTTGGCCCGCGCCTCGTCCAGCGCCTCGCGCGAGGCGAAGAGCCCCGACTTGAGTTCGTCGCGCTCGCGTTCGATCGTGGCGAAGTCGGCGCGCGCCTTATCCAGATTCGCGCTCAGACGGTCGCGTTCGTCGGCGATCGTCCGAAGGTTGGCCCGCGCGAGTTCGACCGCGGCGCGCGACTCGTCGAGCTGCGAGACGACCGCGACGTTCGTCTGGCCGAGCGCATCCAGTTCGTCGCGAAGACCGGCCGACGCTGCGGCCGCGGCATCGGAAGCGGCGCGCGCTTCGGCAAGCGTCTCGGAGAGCGCGTCGCGCTCGCTCCGTAGCGTCTCGATCGCGATCTTCGCGCGGTCCGCTTCGTCGCGCGCGGCGTCGGCCGCGGTGCGGTGGCCGTCGCGCTCGGCGCGGAGGACGGCCGCCACTTCTTGCAGGCGCGCGACGTCCTGTTGTTCGCGCGCGAGATGGTCCTTGAGCGAGTCGCGTTCGCCGCGAAGCGTTTCGGCGGCGGACGTCTCGGCGGCCGCGACTTCTTGCAGGCGCTCGATGTTCTGCTCCTCGCGCGTGAGGTGCTCTTTGAGCGAGTCCCGCTCGGCGCGGAGCGTCTCGACGGCGGCCGCTTCGGCATCGCGTTCGGCGCGGACGTCGTCGTACTGCTCGCGCATCGCGTCGATGCGATCGTCGAGGGCGCCGATCCGTTCGCGGCTCTCCACGAGGGCCTTGTTCAATCCTTGGATCTCGGTGCCGAGCTGGTGGAGCCGCGACTGGTGCGCCGCCTTGACGGCTTCGTCGGAGGCCTTCGCCTGCGCGACCTGCTCGAGAAGCGCATCGCGCTCGCGCTCGAGATTCGCGACCTGCTCGGCATAGCCGTATTCGGTCTCCTCCGCGTTGCGGCGAAGGCCGGCCAAGACGGTGGCGAACTCGCCTTTCGCGGCCGCGAGCTTTTCGTCGATCCCGGCGCGTTCGGCCTCGAGCGCGCCGCGCAGGCGCGTCGCTTCCGCGAGCGCTTCCTGGAGGCGGCTCTCCGCGGCGGCATCGCGTACGGCCGTACCGGTTTCGCCGTACACGGCGAGGCGTTCGCCGAAGCGCGCCGCTTGCAGTTCGGCCTTGTGCGCGCGCTCGACCAGGCCGGCGGCGCGCGCTTCGACTTCGCGATAGCGTCCTTCGGCGGTCAGCGCCCGGGACTCGAACTCGGCCGTACGGGCGATGAGCGACGCGCCGCTGCGGGATGCATCGGCGAGTTCCGCAAGCGCGGTGCGCACGCGCTGCATCTCCGCCTCGGCAGCCGCGAGTTTCGCGCGCGATGCTTCGAGATCGCGCTCGCGGGTCGAGGCGAGAGCCGCCAGGCGCTCGATCTCTTCATCGCGCCGGGCGATGCGCGCGCTCAGGGTGGCGAGTTGCGAGTTGGCCGCGAAGAAGCGTTTGGCGATCGCGCGATGTTTGGCGTCGTTGGAGAGCGGGAGGGCGCGGACGAGGAACGAGGCCGTCCGTGATTCGGGATCGCGCTCGACCTCGGCGACCACGGCCGCATCGAAGTCCGAACGGACCAGCCCGCCTTCGGCGAAGATGGGAGCGTCCGAACGGACGATCGAGTCGACCCGATAGCCCGCGCTGAGGAAGAGTTCGTCGACGCCCTTCGCGGTGAAGCCGAGCACGCCATCGGCCGCCTGCTCGGCCGATAGGTCTAAACTCCCATCGAGCAGGGCCAGGCGGTTCGCGCCATGCGCCGCGTTGGGGACGAGGGCGAGCACGTATCCGCCTTCGAGCAGCATCTCGCGCGCGCCGTCGAGCAGGGCGATCGGCTTGCGCAGCCGGTGGAGCACGTCGGAGAGGACGACCACGTCGAACCGGTCGTCGCCGAGCAATTCGTCCAGGCTCGACGCGTCCAGATCCGCGACGCCGGCGTGCGCGCAGAACTTCCGCGCCTCTTCGACGGCTTTCGGATTGATGTCGAAGCCGACGACGTCGCATTCGCGCCGCGCGAGGGCGCGCGCAAGCTGTCCCGAGCCGCAGCCGAGATCGAGCACGCGTTTCCGTTCTCCGACCGCCTCCGCGACAAGCGAAAGTCCCGCTCCCGGTAAGCCGTCGTCATCGACGTGCTGACGGGAGGCGGGGGCGACCGGCTCGGGTAGACCTTGCTGCAAGGGGTTGCCTCCGACGATTTCGCTGCTCGGCGTGCCGAAAGGTGAAATCTTCCGTACTATTCAAAAGCGTCGGCGGGCCACCCTCTGATACTCGAGCGATTGCATGCAAGAAAATAGTATCGACGCACTGCTCGGCGAGTTGTCCGAGGAGCGGCGCCGACTGGACAGCCTCCGGACCGACTATACGACGATCACGCGCAGCCGATTCCACGGGCTGCGCATGTTCTGGTTCTCGATCAAACAGATGCTGGGGCTCAACACCTCGCGCGACCGGTTCGCGGTCTGGTCCTCGGGTATGGCCCTCTCGCAGGCGGCGCTTCTGCCGACGGAAACGACCGGGCGCAGGCCTGCCGATCACGAACGCTTGATCCAGAGTTGGCGCGAACGGATCGAGAGCTCCCCGCTCTCGGAAGAACCGGTCGCGACCGTCGTCATCCCGGTCTACAACCAGGTCGACGTCACCGTGCGCTGCCTGCAGTCGATCGTCAATACGTGGTTCGACTCCCTGCCCGTGCAGATCGTCGTCGTGGACGACGGATCGACGGACGGCACCAGCGACGTCTTGAGCCGCCTGCCCGGCCTCGACTACGTCGGCAACGGCCACAACCTCGGCTTCATCCGCGCCTGCAACCGCGGCGCGGCGATCGCCCGCGGCCGCTACATCTGTTTCCTCAACAACGATACCGAAGTGCGCGACGGCTGGCTCGACTATCTCGCGACGACGCTGGAGAACGACGACGGCATCGGCATCGCCGGTTCGAAGCTGATCTACCCGGACGGCCGCCTGCAAGAGGCGGGCAGCATCATCTGGCGCGACGCGACCGGCTGGAACTACGGGAAGAACGACAACCCCGCGGCCTCGGAATACAACTACGTGCGCGACGTCGACTACTGTTCGGGCGCCGCGATGCTCGTCCGCGCGGATCTCTTCAGGAAACTCGGCGGATTCTCGGCCGAACTCATCCCGGCATATTACGAAGACGCCGATCTCTGCTTCGGCGTCCGATCGCTCGGCTATCGCGTCGTCTACCAGCCGCTCTCGGAGGTCGTCCATCACGAGGGCGTGACCTCGGGCACCGAAGTCACCGGCGAAGGCGCGAAGAAATATCAGGCGGTCAACCGCCCGAAGTTCCGCGCGAAGTGGGCGGCCATGCTGGCCGGCCACATGGAGAACGATCCGCACGCGGTGCCGATGGCGGCGCGGCGCCTGCGCGGCGGCCGGACGATCCTCATCATCGATTCCTACGTCCCGCTCTATGATAAAGAGGCGGGCTCGCTGCGGCTCTACACCCTCATCCGCATCCTCCGGTCGGCGGGCTACCACGTGCTGTTCCTGCCCGATAACTACGCCGCGCTCCAGCCGTACACGCGCGATCTGCAGGCGCTGGGCGTCGAGGTGCTCCATCACATCCACGGGACCAAGAACTGGAAGCAGGCGCTCGAGACCGTCCTGCCGATGCTCGATTTCGCCTGGATCTGCCGTCCGGCGCTCTACGAGAAGTATGCGCCGCTGATCCGCCGCAACGCGTCGACGAAGTTGATCTACGACACGATCGACCTGCATTTCGTGCGCAAGCGCCGCGAGGCCGACCTGAACGGTTCGGCCGCAGGCGAATGGCAGGAGTACGAACGGCGCGAGATCGCGGCCGCGCGCGATGCGGATTGCACCGTGGTCGTCAGCGACTACGAACGCGAGATGCTCGAAGGCGAACCGTATCGAGTGGGAGGCGTCGCCGTCATCCCGACGATCCACGAGGTCTTCGTCAGCGAACCGCGCTCCTACGAGTCGACGTCGGGCATCCTCTTCATCGGCGGCTACAACCACACGCCCAACGTCGACGCGGTGGTCTGGTTCGTGCGCGACGTGCTGCCGAAGATAGTGGCGGCGATCCCGGACGTCACGCTCACCCTGCTCGGCGCCAATCCGCCCGACGCGGTCCTAGCGCTGGAGTCGGAGCGGGTGCGCGTGCCCGGATACATGCGCGACGTAGAGCCGTATTTCATGAACAGCCGCGTGTTCGTGACGCCCGTCCGCTTCGGCGCCGGATTGAAGGGCAAGATCGGACAGAGCTTCGGCTACGGCTTGCCGGTCGTCTCGACGAGCGTCGGGATCGAGGGCTTCGGCCTGACGGACGGCGTGAATTGCCTGGTCGCCGATACGGCCGCGGACTTCGCGGATGCGGTCATCCGCCTGTATCGCGATCCCGAACTCTGGACGACGCTCTCCAACGGCGGCATCGCGGCGATCCGGCCGTTCTCGCCGGAGGCGATCAAGCCGCGCGCGCTCTCGCTGCTGCGCGCCGTCGGCGAAACGAGCAACGCCCGTTGATGCTCGAACCCGCGCGCAGTCTCTACAAGTACCGCTGGCTCGTCTACGAACTCGTACTCCGGAATCTTCGGCTCCGCTATCGCGGTTCGATCTTCGGCGTCTTCTGGACGCTGCTCAATCCGCTGTTGTTCATGGCCGTATACACGTTCGTGTTCTCCGTCATCCTCAAGGGGGCCATCCCGAAGTTCCCGCTCTTCCTGCTCTGCGGTCTCGTGCCGTTCACGTTCTTCAGCACCGCCGTCCAGCAGGGGAGCAGCGCGATCGTCGACGGACGCGTCTACGTGGGCAAGACGCTCTTCCCGACGATCGTCCTGATCGTGGTGCCGGTCCTCGCCAACGCGGTCAATTTCGCGATCGCGCTGCCGCTGGTGCTGATCCTCGCGCTCGTGCTCCACGTCCATCTCGGCGCGAGCCTGCTGCTGCTGCCGGTCGTCCTGGTCGTACAACTCGTGCTGACGCAGGCCATCGCGACCCTGCTGGCCGTGGTCAACGTGTTCTACCGCGACGTGCAAGAGCTGCTGGGCTACGTCATGTCCGCGCTGCTCTTCCTGACGCCGATCTTCTACCTTCCGACGAGCGCGCCGGCGCGCTACCAAGCGGTCTTTCAACTCAATCCGCTCGCGGCGCTGGTCGATTCGTATCAGCGCATCTTGTACGCCGGGACGGTGCCCGACTTCGGCCGCCTCGGATTCGCGTTCGGCGCGGCCGTCCTGCTGGCGCTCGTCGCGAACGCCGTCTTCATCCGCTATCGCGAGGCGTTCGCGCAATACCTATGAGCGATGCGATCGTCGTCAACGACGTCTCCAAACGATTCCTCTTGCCCTCGATCCCGGTCGGCGCGACCGTCAAGGATCTCGCCCTGCGCGCGATCCGGCGCGACGGCAAGCGCGACGCCTACGTGGATGCGGTGCGCAACGTCACGTTCGCCGTCGAGGGCGGTTCCACGCTCGGCATCATCGGCCGCAACGGTTCCGGCAAGACCACGCTGATGCGCTTGATGGCGGGCATCTTGCAGCCGGACTCCGGGAGCATCGTCTGCGAGGGCAGGGTCGCTCCGCTGCTCACGCTCGCGACCGGCTTCCATCCCGACCTGACCGGGCGCGAAGGCGCGCGGATCGAACTGCTCTCGCTCGGCTTCTCGCGCAAGGAGGCGACGGCGCTCATCCCGCGCGTCATCGGCTATTCGGAGATCGGCGACTTCGCCGACGCTCCGATCCGGTCGTACTCGATGGGCATGATGATGCGCCTGGCGTTCGCGATCGCCGTCAGCGTCGACGCGGCGACGCTGCTCTTCGACGAGATCCTCGCGGTCGGCGACGTCGCGTTCGCGCACAAATGCCTGCGCACGATCGAAGACCTGCGCAATCACGGAAAGACGATCGTGATCGTCACGCACGACACCGAGAAGGTGCGCGCATGGTGCGATCTGGCGGTCTGGCTGGACGACGGGCGGGTCGCCGGCGTCGGAGATCCCTCCGCGGTGGTCGGCGCCTACGACAATCTCGTGAGCGGACTGATCGCGCGCGAAGGCGATTAAGAGGCCGCGGCCGCGCTCGCGGCGTGCCGTTCGATCGTCGCGCGGATCAGTTCGGCGAAATACTCTTCGTACGAAACGAGCCGCCCGCTCTCGAGCATGATCTTCTCGTTCTTGTCGTACCAGGTGAGCCCGAGATAGGCCGCCACTTCGGGATGGATCGGCACGCCGACCTTGCCGAGCGGACCGCGCCAGCTGAAGAAGTCGGTGATGAAACGCTCCATGTCCGCTTCCTTCGCCCAACGCTCCCCGGGGAAGGCTGCGGCGAGCAGGCGGGTGAGCATTTCGGCCAGCAGCGGCGCCGTCGGATGATTGCTCGTCCAGAAGAGCCGGCTCGTGCGGAAACCGTCGAGCACGAGCGAGCCGAACTTCGCATCGCTCTGCGAATCGCGCAGCGCGATACGCGCCGTCTCGAGCGAGGCCAACCGTTGGATGTCGACCTGGTACGAGTCCCATCCGGTGAGATAATAGTCGAGGATGGCGTCGGCGGACATCCCCTTCTTCACGCATCCCAAGATGATGCGGTCGCCGTACGGGAAGGTCTCGCCGGTCGTCCCCGGCGGCGGCGTCGCGTATGGATTGCTGCTCGAGAGCGGCCAGTACAGATTGAAATCCAGCGCCGGGAACTTCACCGTCCTGATGTCGTGCGGCAGCCTGTCGCGGCCGGCGAAGCCGAGCTGATCGCGCTGTTCCAGGAGGACGACGCAGTTCTCGAAGTCCGCGGCCGGGATATCGCTCGCCTTCATCGTCGGATGATCGTATCCCGGGTAGTACACGGCGCGATAGCGCTCGGCGAACCCCGGATGCTTGTTGAAGACGGTTGTCGCCGCGTCGCCTTGGCAATTGCCGTAGATGACGACGGTGGGACGGCTATCGGCGTGGTGCACTACCGGCTGGGGATTCGCTCCGGCGTGCCTTTCCGCCCTGCGGCTTCGGTCGCCGCTTCGAGGAAGCGGTTGCAATACTCGCGATCCGTGAGGAGTTCGCGGTCGAAGTAATTGTATCGCGTGCGCGGCGTCAGCCAGGTCAGTTCGAAGTGCCGCGCGACGAGGTGATGGACGGGGATCGCCAGCACGCCCAGGCAGTCGCGGGGACCGAGCGAGGAGATCACGCCGGGCGCGTTCGCCGCGGCCATCGCCGAATCGCCGGGGAACGCCGTAGCTAGCAGGCGGGTGGTCAGTTCCGCGAGCAGCAGATCCGACGGGCTCTGCACCGTGAGGAAGAGGCGCTGGCGGCGGAAGTGCTTGAGGATGTAGGACCCGATGCCGAGGCGGAACCGCGCGTCGAGCGCGGTCAGCCGCGCGCTCTCTTTTTTGAAGAGCGCGTCGAGATCGGGCCACGACGGGCTCCACGCCGTCCCGAAGTAGAGCTGCACGATGGTCGCCGGATGGGCGCCGGCGGCGATGCACGCCTGCATGAAACTGTCGCCGTACGGGAAGCGGCCGTACGGGAATTCCGGCGGCTCCGGTTCGTTATACGGATTGATGCTGTTGAAGGGCCACAACATGCCCAGCGTCAGCGTCGGAAATGCGATGCGCTTGGCGAGGCCCGCCGGGGCGGTGGGCGAGGCGTCCCCTTCGGCCGCGATCTGCTCGAACCAGATGCTGCCCTTCGGCGCCTGCTTCGGAAGATCCGAAACGCCGTCGTGATACGCGACGTCGAAACGTTCGGCGACGGGCGGCAAGTGGCGCAGCACTTGCGCGATGGCCGCGCTCTGGACGTTGCCGGTGACGTAGAGGGTCGCGCGTTCGGTGGTGGTCTGCTTCATGCGGTGCTCCGTTGGGCGGCGATCAGGTCGACGAGATCGCCGATATCTTTCATCTCGTAGGTCTTATCGATGGGAAGGTCGGTGCCGAATTCGTCCTCGACGCCGAGGATGAAGATCGAGTGCGAGAGCGAGTCCCAGCCGTCGACGTCGGCGCTGGTGGTCGCGCGGGTGATCGTCGCGCCGGGGGGGACGTTGAATACTTGCGTCATGACGCTCGCGACGCGATCGAGGATGGCGGTATCAGTGTCCATTACGTGGTGCCCCGGTGCGGATAAGCGTGCCGTCGAGATAGAGTTCCTTATTCTTCGTGCGGCTGATTTTACCGCTTGTCGTCTTGATGAGATCGCCCTGGTTCAATGGGACTACGGCGGCTAGCGCGAGACCGAGCCGCTCCAGGACCTGCCGTTTTATCGCGAGGCCGACCGCGGCGAAATCGGCCTCGGGACGGCATTCGGCCAGCAGTACCACGACGGTCGCGTCGGTCCGCGGATCCTCCACGCCGATGGCCACGTTCCGGCCGGGGAATATGCCGGGGAGGTCGTTGACGACGGCTTCGATCTCGTGCGCGAAGTAGTTGCGCCCCGCGACGATCAGCATGTCGTCCATGCGGCCGGTGACGTAGAGCTCGCCGTCGCGGATGAAGCCGAGATCGCCGCTGTGATACCAGCCGTCGCGCAGCTTCTCGCGCGTCTTCTCCGGGAGCTTGTAGTAGCCGTCGAAGAGGTACGGGCTGCGGATGCAGACCTCGCCGTCCGCTTCGATACGGATCTCGACGCCGTCGACGGGCGGTCCGCACGAAACGACGCCGTCGGCAAAGCCCTCGCGCGCGGCGACGGCCACGCGCGTTCCGAGCTTCGTCTGCGTGACGGCGAAGACGTTCTCGGCCATCGCATAGCAGACGTGCAGCTTCTCGGGCGTGACGCCGCAATCGGCGAATCGCGCGGCGAAGCGCGCGAACGTGTGCGCCTTCGCCGGCTCCGAACAGCTGATGAACGCGCGCATGCTCGAGAGGTCCCACGTCGCATCGCGACGCGCGCCGTTGACGATGTGCGAGAACCCGAAGTTCGGCAGCCAGGTGAACGTCGCGCGATGGTCGCGGATCGCATCGAGCAGCATCGTCGGACGCATCGTCCATTCGAAGGGGTCGAGCGCGACGAAATGCGTGCCGAGCACGACCGACGTCATGAAGACCGCGACGAAGCCCATGTCGTGATAGAGCGGCAGCCAGGACGCGACGACGTCGTCCTGGGTGAAGTCGATGGCCGATGCGTACGCCGCGACCTCGGCGAGGATCTCGCGATGCGTGAGCATCACGCCCTTCTTCAAGCCCGTCGTGCCCGAACTGTGCTGCAGGCAGGCGACGTCGTCCGCGCCGGCCGCGTGCGGCGCGACGCCGTCGCCGCCGGCGAGGATGGCATCGTCCGCGACGAGCGTGGGGATCGCGAATCCCGGCAGTTCGGCGCGCGCGCTTGCGAGGTTGGCGGCGTACGTGACGAGCAGCCGCGGCGCGATCCGCGCGAAGAGCGCCGCATGATCGGCCCAATAGAGATCGGCGCGCTGTTTGGGCGAGGGGAAGGGCATGAACGACGGGACGGCGCCGGCGAGTATGGCGCCGAGGTAGCTGTAGAAGAGGTGCGGCGAATGTTCGAGGATGACGATGACGAGATCGCCGGGGACCACGCCTTCGCGCCGATATGCCGCCGCATACGCCGCGCTCCGCTCGTAGAGCTGGGCGAAAGTGATCGTCTGGGCCGCGCCCTTCGCGACGAACGTGCAGAACGGCGCGTCGGGACGGGTGCGGCTATGCGAATTCAGAAGAGATGCCAGGTCGGTCATCGGACGACTGCTCCTGCGAACGTCAGCCAGTGTTGGAGTCCCGGGCTCCCACCTACGCGGAATTGCAGCGCCGTGCACGTCGCCGGCGAAAGTGGAATCGAAAACCGCCTCCACACGTAGGTGCTTCCGGGCGGCGACGCGGGAAACGTCGTGTCGAGCAGCGCGCGTTTCGAGCCGGTCGACGCGATCTCCATCCGCATCGAAGGAGTCCCAGGAATCGAGGCCGCGGAAAACGTGAGCCGATCACCGGCTACCGTTCGGACGCATGGCGGGGCATATGTAAAGCCTGAGACGACCGTGAAATCGCCCACGCGTCCGAGCGGCGAATCGATCTGATTGCCGAAGGCCCCCCGCCCGGTAGGGGTCTGCGCGCGGGTGTGCGGCGTTACGGTCCCGCCCTCGGTGAGGAGGACGGTCTTCGCCGCTTTAGCGTCGACGTATGCCTCCATCAAGGGAAGGACGCGCCCCCAGTCGGTGACGTTGAGGCCGGCCAGGCTGACGATCGTCGCGTCGCGGGACAGCGACGAACAATCGTCCGGCGGACCGACTACTCTTGGTGACACGCGCGGTGGATAGAGCCGCAGCAATGCGCCGTCGGCCAGGACATAGTGCGAACCGATCTCGTCGGCCGCGACGCAAGCGATTCCGCGAGCACCCGCGATCGCCGACAGGACGTCGCCGCCTCGCTCGGCGACGACGACGGAAGTCGCGCTTTGATGGAAGAAGGCGAAGAGCATGACCTGACCGGCGAGGAGCGCGAAGGAGATGGCACTCGCATGAGAACTATCGGCGTAGCGCCGTAACGTCTGGGCGATCCCGATAAGCGCGATCGCCTCGCAGCACAGGATCGCCTGTGCGATATCGCCCGACGTCGCGAAGACACCGCCGACCAGTGAGGCAGCGGCGAGCGCTCCCGCGCGTAACGCGATGCGTCCGCCATCCGGAAGCCTATCGAAGATGCCGTACCGCCGGCCCAGCAGCAGTAACGGTCCTCCTATGAAGAGCGACGCCCCGGTCGCGACGAGGACGGCCGGCGTTGCGAGCATGTCCGGAGCGGGTCGACGCCAGCCCACGCCGACCGCCGATGCGGCTGCGGCGAACGCCAGAACGGTCCAGCCGGACAGGATGCCATAGACGAGCGCGACCGGCGCGAACTCGGGCCCCAGCAATCCGAGGGCGCCCGCGACGATGCATCGCCCGGCCGGCGGGAGGCGTAAGGTTCCGCAGGCATCAAGCGCGGCGACCGCGACGAAGAGCAATGCGATCGCAGCGCTCGATCCGAAGGCGTCGACGACGATTTGCGCGGCGAGCGGCGACGCGGCCAGGATCGCGATCGCGAAGACCGAGCGAGCTCGCACCGCCATCGCCAGTACGAACAGTACTGCTGCCCAGACGGCGAGCCCGTACCCGTGGACGCATGCGGCCGACGAAGAGCAATGCCGTGCGATCGCGTCGGCCATCCATCCCGAAAGGAGGTGCGGATCGGAGACGGCGCCGATCGCGGCGCCCGCGTTCGGCCCTCCGAGGCGTTGCGGCAATCCGACGCTTTGGATGGCCGCTCCGAAGATCGCCACTGCGGCCGCAGTGGCCACGTCGCGCAGTACGGACCGGACGGAACTATTCAAAATAGACACTGACGAGCGTGTAGGGAGCGCGGTCGGCTACGATCCGGACGCGCAACGTACCGCGGGCGGAGCGAAGCCGGGAGGGAACCGAGACGAGATTTGATGAGAATCCCTCGGACAGTCGCGCCGTGCGCCTGGTCGATCCATCCGGGAAGACGACCAACAGAGAATGCCCCGCAGCGTCGCCGCCGAGGTACACGCCGATCTGAAGCGTGTCCGAAAAAGCCCGCTTTCGGATCGGCGCGTCGACAGTCGTTCCGGCCGAACAGCAGACGACATCGTCGGTCGCGCCCGTCGTGGTAATGCCGAACACGTTCGACCCAGGCCTCGTGTCGGGCGGCACGACGATATCCGGTGGAGCGCCGGCGCCGTGCGGCGCGTAATTCGACGGGTCGAAGCGACCGTCGCGCGGACCGCAGGCCGCTAAGGCGACGCATGCGGTTGCGACCAGGAAGGCCGCGTAAAAAGACCTGACGCTTCGGCGGGGAAGACGCATCGCCAATGTTCGCCTACGCTCGGCTCGCCGAAGGTCTGCTGCTCTCGCACCTGATGCTCGCAGTCGCTTTCGTCCTCGGCGCCAACGCAGTTTCCTGGGATCGGAGCGAGCGGGTCCTTCCCGCTGCGGCGATGGTCCGTCTGGTGTGCACTTGCGCGCTAGGTTTCGCATTCTTGGGATTTGGCGCCTTTTTCATCGCGTCGGTCGGCCTGTTCGTCCCGGCCGGCGCGGTCGCGATGATCCTCGCGATATTCGGCCTAGGATGTGCGATCGCGCGCCGGTCGCCCTTCGACGGCGCATATTGGCGCCGCCTCGGGGTGGCCGTTTCCGACGCGATCGACGTTCCGGACGTCGCGCTCTACTTCGCCATGCTCGTGGTAGCGTTTCCGGCCATCAATATCGTCAACGCGGGTGCCGACGCCCTCGCCTTCCACTGGGCCTATGCCATCGACTTCGTCAGGCACGGCTCGCTCGTCGTCGATCCGTTTCTGCGCGAGACATTCTACGCCCAGAACGACCTGATGCTCGTCGCCCTCGTCATGCTCTTCGGCGGTGGGATATTCGCGCAGTTCGTGATGTGGTCTATGGGCCTGCTCACGGCGTGGGGCGTCTGCGCCGGCATCCGGCAGGCATTCGCGAAGCGGGACCGGTGGATCGATATCGCTTCGGTCTTGCTCGCCGCCGCCGTCGTCTATAGCCCCGTCTACTTGCGTTGGCTCGATTCGGGTTATCTCGATGCCGCGCTCGGATTCTTCGCGCTGGCCGCAGTCCTCGCACTCGCGCGAAGCTTGCGCGATGGCGCGACGGATTGGCGGTGGCTCTGCGTGGCGGCCGCGCTCGCAGCCTTCTTGATCGGATCGAAGACGTCGTTGCTGCCGATGATCGTCGTCTTCGGAGCCGCGCTGATCCTCGCGGCGCGGCGACTCGGCTGCTCGCGCGCGCAAATGGCGCTTCTCGCCGGGATCCTGGTGGTGCTTTCGGCGCCGTGGTACGCGCGAAACCTCGTCCTGGCGGGCGACCCGATCGCCCCGTGGATCAATCTCGCGGTCTACGGGCACGACGGGCTGGTGACGCGGGACGAGTGGCGGCAGATCGCCGACGATCTCAACACGGACAAGCGTCTGACCTCGCTGATGACGGTTCCGTGGCGGCTCTTCACGGAGCCGGATACGCCGCCGTTCAGAGAATTCGCGACGAACGCGCTCGTCCTGTTCATCTTCGTTCCGACCGTTCTGCTGTTCGTCTTGATGACGACAAGCACGCGGAGGCCGCCGCCCGCAGTGACGTACCCCGTCGTGATGCTGACGGTCTTCGTCCTGTACTGGCTCTTCAGCGCCACGTTCGCGCGCTACGCGTTGCTGTTCTTGCCCCTGCTGGGGCTCTGTTGCGGCCTGATCGCCAGCGCCATACGCATCCGGCTGCAGATACTCGGGCCCGCGCTCGCAATCGTCGCGGCGTGCTGTCTGATCATCTCGCCTACGGCCGAGGCGCACGGATTCTATGACGCGTTCTTCCAGAACGGGGTGCAGAACGCTCCGCTCTACTACACGGGCGACGAGCCCTTTCTCCGGACGCTGGTCGACGGCTACAGCGAAGAGCGCTTCGCGTCCGCCTTCATGAACCGCTCTCGCCTGAAGGGACGGCTCTATCTCGTCGCATCGAACATCGGCTACTACTACCGTCGCGACGGGATCGAAAGCGTCGGCGATTGGATCGGACCGGCCGGGTGGCATCGCCTCTTCCGAGCTCTCGACGAAGGCCGCGTCACCGCGTTTCTCCGAGATCTGAACGTCGACGCGGTGTTGGTCGACCCGCACTTCGCGTACGGCGGCCTCGACGTTCCTCTCGAGCGAGCCCTGCTCGCCGGCGGATTCTGCCGCATTCCTATTCCGGATTCGCGAATGCAGCTGTTCGCGAGGACGAAGGGTACGTGCGCCTCGATCGCGGGGCGGACGTGATCGTCGGGATGACGGGCGCATCGGGATTCGTCGGCACGACCCTGACGAAGGCGATCGAGCGCGCGGGCTGGGCCGTGGTCCCCCTGGGGCGGCGCGAGGAGCGGCGATACGACCTCGATGGACCTATCGGCGAGGAGTGCTTTCGCGGACTGGACGTACTCGTGCACGCCGCATATGCACCGGGTTCGGATAACCTCCGCGCCGCGCGGGCTACCGCAGATGCGGCCAGAGCGGCAGGCGTGGGACGACTGGTCTTCATCTCGACGTTCGCGGCAGCGCCTGACGCCGCATCGGCCTACGCTCGCGACAAATATGCCGCCGAGTCGTCGTTCGCCGGGCCGCGAGACATCGTCATCCGCCCGGGACTGGTCGCCGGAAACGGCGGCCTCTACGGTGCCATCCGACGATGGATATTGCGGCTCCGCATCGCGCCGGCGTTCGATCGCGGCGATCAACCGGTCTACCTCGTATACGACGAGGAGCTCGCGCGCGCCATCGTCGCGCTTCTCGCCCGCGATGCGCGCGGCACGTTCGTCCTCGCATCGGGCGAGCCGATCGAGTTCCGCGCTCTATGCTCGGCTATTGCGGGCGCGGCCGGGACGGGCGTCCGATTCGTGCCGCTGCCGAGCGGCCCGGTCGTCCGGCTCATGCGGCTGGTCGAAACGCTGGGATTGCGACTTCCCGTCTCGTCTCAGACCGTCCTCGGCATCGCGAATCTGCGGCGCGCCGCCGTGCCTTCCTATGCCGAGATCGGATTTTCGTTCGCCACGCCCAGCCAAACGGTGCTTCGCGTCGAAGACGGCGTCGTATGAGTTTGCTACGTCCATCGGAAGAAGCGATGCGCCGCTTCGCGCGGCGCGAGACCGACGTGCGCTATGCCGCCGAGTTCGAACCGATCGCGCGCGGACCGCTCGTCGCGGTCTTGCTCATCCTCGCGGCGGGCCTCGCAGGAGCCGTTCGCGCGATCTTCATCTTCGCCATCCGCCTCATCCGCGGGCGCCGGTAGGCCATGACGTTCGACGTCGTGGTGGTCGGATCGGGGCCGAGCGGAGCGCAGGCGGCGAAAGAGGCGGCGGAGGCCGGACTCGACGTCGCCATGCTCGACGTCGGCTTCGACGATCCGGATCTGGCCGCTTCGATTCCGCGCGGTTCGTTCGCCGAGCTCCGGCGCACCGATCCGGAGCAGCGGCGCTATTTCCTCGGCTTCGAAGGCGAGACCGACGCGGACGTCAACGATCGCGTAGGCGGCCACTTCACGCCGCCCCGTTCCTATATAAAGCGCGGCGTGCGCGAACTCGCACCCGTATCGTCCGACTCGTTCTTTCCGGAGATGAGCCTGGCCCTCGGCGGTCTCGGAGCGGGTTGGGGTTCGGGTGCGCAGGTCTTCGAAGATTTCGAGCTCGAGCGGGCCGGTCTGCCCGTCGAGGCGATGCGCGAATGCTACGACGAGGTCGCGAGCGATATCGGCGTCAGTGGTTCGCTCGAAGACGACACCGCAGCGACAAGCGTGCCGCGATGCGTGCAGTCGCCCAGCGCCATCGATACGAACGCCCTGGCGATCATGGCTCGCTACGGCCGGCGACGGAGCGCGATGCACGCGCGGAACTTCTTGCTCGGCCGCGCGCCGCTCGCGATGCTGACGGAGACGATGCATCGCGGCACTCGCTGGGAACGCGGTGCGAATCCCTACGAGGACATGGATTTCTATGGTGAGTCCGCGCGTTCGATCTATCGACCGAAATATACGATAGAAGAGTTGCGCGCCAACCCCCGGTTCCGTTATGTCGGCAACGCGCTCGTCGAGCGGTTCGAGGACGGTGCGGACGGGACGATCGCGTGCTATCGCGACGTGCGCGACGGAAGCGAGGGTTCGCTATCCGCGCGTCGCATTCTCCTGGCTGCGAATCCGATCAACACGGCGCGGATCGCGCTGCGCTCGGCGCGAGCCATCGGGGCTCGTCAGCCGTTGCTGTGCAATCCCTATCACTACGTCGTGACCGCCAACCTCGCGATGCTCGGACGGCCGGCTTCCGACCGGCGTCACAGCCTCGCGCAACTCGTCGGATCGCTGACGCCGGCGCATCGGGGCGAGGAACACGTCTTCGCGGCGTTCTTCTCGTATCGCTCGCTGATGCATTTCCGGCTCGTGCGCGAGATGCCGCTCTCTCCGGGCGCGGGCCTTCTGCTATCGCGCGCGCTGATGAACGCACTGACGATCGTCGGCGTCCACCATCCCGAGAGTCCGACCGATCGGAAGTGGGTGCGCCTGGCGACGGACGGGATCATCGAGGCGTCGTACGCGTTGGGGAGCGACGAGGAGGCTGCGATCGCCGGCGATCTTCACGAATTGCGTCGCGTCCTGATGGATCTGCGCTGCATTCCTCTGTCGACCATCGCTACGCCGCCCGGATCCAGCATCCATTATGCCGGCACGATTCCGATCTCGCGCGGAGACGGGGATCCCGCATTGACGACGGCACCGGACGGGCGTCTTTCCGGTAGCCCGAACGTCTACGTCGCCGACTCTTCCGGTTGGCGCTACCTGCCGGCGAAGGGCCCGACCCTTACGATGATGGCGAACGCGCGTCGCGTCGCGAAGGCTGCGATCGCAACCTTACGGTAGGCGCGAGCGGAGCTTTCGCGCAGGCGATCCGGCATAGACGCCATATGCATCGGTGTCTTTCGTCACGACGGAGTTGGCGCCCACCACGGTGCCCCGCCTCAGCGTGACGCCGGGAAGGATCACCGCGCCCGCAGCGATCCAGACGTCGTCTTCCACGACGATCCCCTGCGGTTCGACGGGACGCGCGAACACGGGCGGCGTCTCGCCGTCGATGGGATGCTTCCCGCTGGAGATCGTAACGTTCGACCCGAGGAGGACGTAGTCGCCCAGCGTTATCCCGCCGATGGCGTTGATATACGTACCGCTGTTGCATCCGAAATTGCGGCCCACGCTGAGGCGTCGCGAGTGGACGATGGTCACTCCATGCTGCACCCATGCGAACCCTCGCAGGCGCTTGAAGAACACCTTATAGGCGAGGCTGCGAAACGCGAATCCGATGACCCCGGGCAATCCGCCTACGAGCCAGAACGCGATCGCCTCGACCTGGAGGAAGATGAGTTCGCCCGCCTTGATGCCCGCGAGCTTGTCGCGGAGAAAGCTCATCCGGTTCGCCTTTTCGCGCGTGCGTTGACGAGCAGTTCGTGTCTGGTGCCGCGCGAGAACTGGACGTCGCACATCAAGGCGTTGAGGAGCAGCTGAAATCCCATCAAGAAGGTCAGCACGACGAGCATGACCGTACCCGTCGCCCTGCCCACGTGCGTTACGTAGCTCTGGATCCATTCGTAGGCGCCGAATACGAGGCTGAACAGGACGAGGAACGAGCCTACGACCGCGTAGAGCGACCCGAGGTTGACGTCGAAGACGAAGTATTGGAGCAGCAGGCGCCGCAGCGTGAACTTCAAGAGGCGCGGAGGGAAGTCGAGGATCACGCGACCGATGGAGAGCGAGCTCGGCGCCGACGTATAGATCGTCGGCATCTCCAATTCGACCAGCGGCAGCCTGCGCAGGCCCAACTCGCAGAGCACCGACATCTCGAAGAAGTACGAATCGGAGAACGTTTGCCAGGGAAGCAATTCGAGCAACGGACCGTTGAAGGCAAGATACCCGTTCGTCGGGTCGATCGTGTTCCAGTAGCCGGATGCGAATTTCGCCATCAGCGAGAGGACCGCGTTTCCGAACAGGCGTGCCTTAGGCATCGCTTCCAGCACTTGAGCCTGGAAGAACCGGTTGCCCTTGACGGCGACCAACGAGGGATCTTCTTCGAAGAGGCGCGTCATCAGGGGGATGAACGATGGGTCCATCTGCCCATCCGCGTCGATCTTGACGATGATCTCGGCCCCCGCTTCGAGCGCGTGCGCTATGCCGGTCTTCATCGCTGCGCCGACGCCGCCGTTGGATTCCCTGACGACCACTCGGACTGCAGGATTACCTGCAAACGCCTCCCGCGCGACCGCGCCCGACCCTTCGGGGCACGCGTCGTCGACGACGATCACCGCCGAGACGTACTGGAGCGCCTGGGAGACGACCGCCACGATCGTACCCGACGCCTTGTACGTCGGTATGACGCAGTACGTGTCAGCATGCGGCTTCATGATGTCCGTCGCTACGACGAAACGGGCCGGCATTCCCATCGCCGCAGATGATTGGGGGCGCCGCCATGAGAAGTAGGCGGCAACCGGCTTCGCATGAAAGGCGACGATGAGCAGTGCCACGCCACGTATGACCGACCGCGAGCGCAGCGTTGCGCTGAGCGTCTTTCTGGTCCTGACGATGCTGGTCACCGCCTTGATCGTCTTCAAGCTCGGGACCGCGAAGGGCGACACCGCCATCTTCTACCAGCTTACGGAGAACATCGCGGAGGGTGCGGGTCCGACCAGCCAGATCTTCCAGGACACGACGTCGTACGTATTTTCGAGCGACCTGTTGAATCAGCCGGCCGCCGTCGTCGCGAAAGATCCGTTGCGGCCGCTCGCGACCGCGACGGACGACCCCTTGCGCGGACATGCGTATTACATCTTGTTCCTGTTGGCTCCGCTGACCCGCATCGTGCCGGTCGCCGTATTGTTCGCGGCGCTCTTCGCGCTCAGTTTCGTCGGGATGGTCGCGGTGGCGTACTTCGCCCTGCGCAGGTGCGGGATCGGAATCCCGGCATCGGCGCTCTTCTGCGTGCTCGTGATCACGCACCCTGCCTGGTCGCAAAGCCTGTTCGACGGTCAGTTCTATCCCGATCGGCTCTTCGTCGGCGCCGGGGCTCTATTCGCATATCTGCTCTACGCCCGGAGGGATTCGCGGGTCGGCATCATCGTCGCCGCCGTCTTGTGCGCCCTCATCAACGAACGCGGCGCGCTCATCGCCGGGATCTTCGCGGTCGGTTACGCGATCCTGTATTGGAAGGAACTGCGCGATCGAGTCTTTACCCTATGCGTCGGCGTCGGGCTGCTGGTCTACAGCGTGTTCCTCGTCAAGGTCGTCTTGTCGAACATCATCTACGGCACCTACTTCATCAGCGTCGCGGACGTACTCGGCCATTTCCACGACGTCCAATTCGTCGAGCGCGCGCTCCTACTGGTGCTGGTGTGCTCGCCATTCGTCGTACTCGCGCTGTTCGCACCGCGGATGGCGTTGATAGCGGCCGTGTGCATCCTGCCGAACATCCTCGGCAACATCGGCGGCGCGGAAAAGATCGGCTGGTCGACGCACTACCCTTCGTACTACCTGCCGATCCTCGTGATGGCGGCATTAGCCGGTTTCGTGAATCTCTGGCGAAAGGCGAAGACGGCGAACGTTCCGGCGATCCCGTACGTAGCGTTGGGCGTCATGATACTCGGACTCTCCATGCTCGATCCCGCGTCCTATGCGGGGGTGCGGATCTCTCCGGATCAATTGTCGAATCAGTTCCTCTTGCGGTTTCCCCGCGAGTTGGCCACCTATTACGGACCGGCCGGGCGCGAGTTGGACGGCGAAGCGGCAGACGTCTCGCGGGTAATTCCGCCCGGCGCGAGGGTCTCGTCGATCGAATCCGGTATGCCGTTCCTCTATCGTGGACGCACGATCCATTATTTCCCCACGGGGATCGACCAGGCGCAATACGCGGTGGTATCCGCGAGCGGCATGGATGGCGGAAGAACCTATGGCGGCGTCCTGTCGTTCCTCGGTCGGCAAGAGGCCGCCAAGGCGAACGACCTGATATTCGCGAGGATGCGCAGGGACGGGTACGATTTCGACCGGGCGCGCTATTATCCGATGTTGGGTCTGGCGATCATCAAGCACGGACGTCCGGCGAAAGAAAGTGAACAGCATGCGCAATAGCCCCAACACGAATTCCGGATCGGGAGCCGCATGGTTCCGATCGCCATATCTCCTCTTGCCGGTCGTCGCGATCGTCGTCGCCCTCGCGATCATCTTTCGGCCGCCGGCGCCGCGAACTGCGGTAGCGGTTCCCGCGGCTGCAGCCATTCCGACAGGGCCGAACCTTCTGCGGAACCCGGGCTTTCTCAAGTCCGGGGCTGGCTGGACGGCCTTTCACAACGCGATGCCCATGCACGTGACGTTCGGAACGATCAAGGCGGAGAAGGCCGACGTCGCGCTCGGGAACGCGAAGAACAGCGTCCAGGAGATTTTCCAATATGCGAGCGTCGATGCGGGTTCGGCGTTGGTCGCCGGCGGCCAGATAGGCATTGCCGGCGCGCCCCTTCCCGCGGGCGCTTCCGTGGTCTGCATGCTGATCGACGCGTCGGGAAAGCCGACGAACGTCTTTTCCGTCGGATCGTCGGCCGGTACCGGCGTCTTCCCGTTTCGCGCGGCATATACGCCGAGTGGAGCGAAAGTGCAGTTCGTCATGGGAATATTCCTCGGCCCTACGCCTGGTAGCGGCGTGACGGTGACGCTGAAGAATCTCTATCTGAGAAAAGCGGCCGTTTCTACGGGGACGAAATAGAGATCGTGAAGATTCCCTTCAACCGCCCCGTGCTGATGGGTGACGAGCAGCGCTACATGGCCGATGCGCTGCAGAGAGGGCATGTCTCAGGCGACGGCTACTATACGAAAGCCGTCAACGCGCGACTCTGCGAGTTGACGAAAAGCCGGGCGGGGCTGATGACCACGTCGTGCACGCACGCGATCGAGATGACCGCGCTGCTGCTGGGCGTCGGACCCGGAGACGAGATCATCATGCCGTCGTTCACGTTCGTCTCGACGGCCAATGCCTTCGTCTTGCGGGGCGCTAAGCCGGTCTTCGCCGACGTACGGCCCGACACGCTGAATATCGACGAGCGCGCTCTCGAGGCCGCCATCACGCCGCGGACCAAGGCCATCGTCGTCGTCCATTACGCCGGCATAGGATGCGAGATGGACGTGATCTGCGAGACCGCGAGACGCCGCGGCCTCGCCGTCGTCGAGGACAACGCGCACGGCCTGTTCGGCGGATATCGGGGACGGCCGCTCGGCTCGTTCGGAGCGTTCGCGACGCAGAGCTTCCACGAGACGAAGAACGTGATCTGCGGTGAAGGCGGAGCGCTCATGATCAACGACGAGGCGTTCGTCGAGCGCGCCGAGATCATCCGGGAAAAAGGCACGAACCGGAATCGGTTCTTCCGCGGATTGATCGATAAATATACCTGGGTCGAACCCGGCTCGTCGTATCTGCCTAGCGATATCCTCGCCGCATTCCTCTGGGCGCAACTGGAGGCCAGCGCTAGAATCCAGGAGCGTCGGTCAGCGATCTGGACGGGATATCATGCCGGTCTTCGCGGGTGGGCGGAGCGCACCGGTGCGACCTTGCCCACCGTGCCGCCCGACCGCACGCAGGCGTTCCATCTGTTCTATATGCTCTTACCGACGACCGAAGACCGCGATGGCCTGATCGCCCATCTTCGAGCGAACGAGATCGGCGCGGTATTCCATTACGTCCCGCTCCACACGTCGGAGTACGGGCGCACGCTGGGCTACACCGACGGCCAGCTCCCGGTGACGGAATCTGCGAGCGAACGTCTCGTCCGCCTGCCGCTGTTCAACGATATGCGCGAGGACGAAATGCAGCGGGTCATCGAGGCGGTAGGAGCGTTCGAACCGCGCGCACGGGTCGGAACGGCGTGAGTTCGACGGTCGTCTTCGACGCCCACGTCCACGTCGACAAAGGCCTCGATGGTTACGACCTCGAGGTCTCGGGAAAGAACCTGATCTTCAATGACGTCGATTCCTATCGTCGGTCGTGCGAGCGCTACCGGACCGCGAGCGATGCGGTTTCGCTGATCTTGGATCTCGGCCCGGATCGGGACTTCGTGCTCGGGGAGGCTCGAGCTGGCCGGATCGATGCGGTCAAGATCCACTCGCGGATCCAGCGCATCGGCGCATCGGAATGGCCCACGGTTGCTCGCGTCCTGGCCGAGGTTCCACCGGATATCCCGGCGATCGTCGACGGATTCTACTTCGGCGGCGACATGGAGCATCAGCCGTCGCTCGCCGCGTTGATCGATCTCCTCGCGGCGTTCCCTCAGCGCCGGTTCGTCGTCGCACATTCCGGGGGCTATCGGATATTGGAGTACTTCTTCCATCTAAGGCCCTTCGCCAACGTCTACTACGAACTGGCCTTGTCGCTGCAGTACCTCGAGGACTCGTCCGCCTCCGCCGACGTCCGGAAACTGGTCAGGCACACGGATACGGCGAAGATCCTCTTCGGTTCGGACTACCCGTTCGGCTCCCCGGCGCGCCAGCGCGACATCCTGGCGGGCGTATGCGCCGAGGTCGGCCTCAGCGACGGCGAGGCCGAGCGGCTCTTCTATCGAAATGCGGCGGAACTGTTCAAGAAAGACGTACGATGAATCGCCCTGGTGAGATCCGAACGGCCCCCGCCGAATCCGTCAACGTCGCCGCAGTCGTCGAGGCGATGTCGATCAAATTCAATACGATGGTCTACGAGCTGAAGCGTGAGGGAGTCCGCGTTCGGGTGCTCAGTCTCGGCGAAGCGTTCTTCGATCTGCCCGAAGTCGACGTACGCGACCTTCCCCATCCCGAGATCTACCACTATTCCGACTCACGAGGCCTGCCCGAATTACGAGAAGCCGTCGCGGCGTACTATGGCTCGCAGTACGACATGCCCGTCGACCCCAAGGGCGAGCTTCTACTGACCGCGGGCTCGAAGGCGGCCATCTATATGGCGCTGCTAGCGGTGCTCGATCCCGGCGACGAGGTGCTGATACCGGAACCTGCTTGGGTAAGCTATACCGAGCAGGTGCGTCTCTGCTACGGCGTTCCCGTCGGCATACCGTATACGGCTTCCGTCGCGGATTGGGAGCGCTACGTCACGCCGCGCACCAAAGCATTGATCATCAACAATCCGCACAACCCCACGGGCTACCGCTATACCGCAGACGAACTCGCGTCCTTGGCGGAGCTGGCGGCGCATCGCGGCATCTGGCTGTTCTCCGACGAGGCCTACAGCGACTTCACGCCCGACGGGAAATATCTGACGGTCGGCACGTTCGATCGTGAGAAATCCAACGTAGTCCTCTTCAACTCGATCTCGAAGAACTACGGCATCTCTGGCTGGAGGCTCGGATACGTCATCGCCAACGCCGCGCTGATCACGCAGATCCTCAAGATCAACCAGCACTTGATCACCTGTCCGGCGACGGTCCTCGAGTATTATATCGTCAAGCACTTCCAGAGCATCCTCGCGACGACGAAGCCTCAGATCTCTGCGCTCCTGGCACGCCGCGCCGCGATCGCCGAGTTCATGGACTCGATCGGATTGACGTACCTTCCGGGCGACAGTACGTTCTATTTCTTCGTCTCGATAGCGCCGACCATACTGGGCTCGGAAGCGTTCTGCACGCGACTGCTGAAGGAGAACCACATCTGCGTCGTCCCCGGCATCGGCTACGGCGAATCGTGCGACGGATTCGTCCGGGTTTCGGTCGGGACGGAATCGCTCGACGACATCAAGTCGGCGCTACGCGAACTGCGGGAACTCATCGCTCGGACCAGCGCATAGGGCACCCGTTCGTCACCGGATAGGAAAGAATCGTGGAAATAACGACGTGTATCCGGTCCATCCTATCGACGACCGGCATTTACGAGTTGTTCAACGCGTTGATCGGGGCCGGAAAGAGCAGGCGCGAATTCGTCGCGCGGTACGTCCGGCCGAGGCCCGGCGACCGGATCCTCGACATCGGATGCGGACCCGCGGAGGTATTGGAGTTCCTCGGAGACGTCGAGTACGTGGGCTTCGATGCTAACGAGCACTATATCGCCGCCGCGCGGCGGAAATTCGGGCAGAAGGCGACGCTCTTCTGCGAGCGGCTGACCGCCGAGACGACCGCCCGGTTCTCCGGATTCGACGTCGTCCTCGCGTTGGGAACGCTGCACCACCTCGACGACGACGAGGTGATCGCCTTGCTCAATCTCGCGAAGGGGGCGTTGAGCGAAGGAGGCCGATTCGTCACGATCGATCCGTGTTACAGAGAGGGGCAGTCGGGGATCGCGCGCTATCTCATCGATCGCGACCGCGGACAGAACGTCCGTACCGAGGAGCGATATCGGGCGCTGGCGCAGACCGTGTTCCCTTCCGTCGTCTCGGCCAGCGAAGAATCGCTGATGCGCATCCCTTACACGCACGCGATACTCGTCGCCTCGGTCGGGGAGCCTGCGTAGGTGCCGGAAGCCTCGAACAAGACGTTGCACGTGTTGGGGGGCGGCGCATGGCAAGTCCCGACGATCCTGCTCGCGAAACGACTCGGGTATCGCGTGTTCGTCACCGATATGTACGAGAATCCGCCGGGTTACGCGTTCGCCGACGATCACGCCGTCGTGAACGTGCGGGACAGGGAGGGAACGCTCGCGGCGGCACGGAGCCGGGCGATCGACGGGATCATCTGCGATACCACGGATGTGGGAGTCCCCACGGCCGCATACGTCGCCGAGACGCTCGGCCTTCCGGGCATAGGTCTCGACGTCGCGATGCGCTTTACCGACAAGTACTTGATGCGGGAGGCCACGAGCGCTCGGGGCATCCTCGGTCCTCGGTACGTCTTCGTAACGGACCCTTCGGATCTCGCGCGAGCCGAGTCCATCGGCTTCCCATCGATCGTCAAACCGGCCGACAGTCAGTCGAGTCGGGGGGTTCGCCGCGTCGACTCGCGGGCGGATCTGCCGGCCGCGCTTGAATATGCGCTCGCGAACTCGGCCGCCGGTCGCGCGCTCGTCGAAGAATTCATCGACGGGACCGAAGTGACGGTCGAAGGGATGTGCCGCGACGGAGTCGTCCACGTCCTTGGGATATCCGACAAGGGGCACTACGCGGACAACCCGCAGGTGGCTTCGCATCTCGCCTATCCGCCGGGGATGTCGGATGACGTAATAGAACGGATACGAGCCGCAAACGCACAAGTCGTCGGCGCTCTCGGTCTGCGGACGGGCGTCACGCACGCGGAGTTCATCGTAACGGCCGAAGGGCGCATCTACCTCGTCGAGATAGCGGCGCGAGGAGGCGGGAGCCGGGTCTACACGCATATCGCGCCATACCTCTCCGGCGTTCCTATCCCCGAACTCTACGTCCGCTATTGCATGGGCGACGACGTGGCCTGGCCGATTCCCGTACCCGGGCGCCGCGCTGCGTTGCTCGAATTCTTCGAGATCCCCGTCGGGGTCGTGCGGTCGATCGAAGGCGTGGAAGCGGCCGCGAAGTTGCCCGGCGTCGCGGACTTGGCCCTGGAACTGACCGTCGGACAGCGTTTTGGCGGAGCCGACAACGACCGCGCGCGCCCCGGGTACGTCGTCGCCTTTGGCGAAACCCGCGACGAGGTGCGCGCGATCGCCGCTCGCGCGAGGGCGACGATCCGCGTGGAAGTGGAGCCAGAAACGTGAAACTGTCCGTGGTCGCGACGCTCTATCGTTCGTCCGATTCCGTCGAAGAATTCGTCCGTCGTTCCCTCGCCGCGGCCGACCGGCTGTATGACGATGTGGAGATCGTGCTCGTAAACGATGGGTCTCCCGACGACAGCCTGACGAAGGCGCTCGCACTCCGATCCGCCGATCCGCGTATCGTCGTCGTCGACCTCTCGCGGAACTTCGGCCACCACAAGGCGATCATGACGGGCCTAGCCCACGCGAGCGGCGACATGATCTTCCTTATCGACAGCGATCTCGAAGAGCTGCCCGAATATCTCGACGAATTCCAAGAGCGCTTTTCGCAGGGCGATTGCGACGTGGTCTACGGCGTACAGATCGCGCGAAAAGGCGGCTTTCTGGAGCGCTTCACGGGTTATGCGTTCTTCTGGGCGGCGAACGGACTCGGAGACCAGCGTCTTCCTGCGAACTCCATCACGGCGAGATTGATGACTCGCGAATACGTGGACGCGCTGCTGCAGCACCAACATCGGGAATTCACGCTCGGCCACCTCTTCATCATGACCGGGTTTCGCCAGATGCCGGTCACGGTGACCAAGCTGTCCATCTCGCCGACGACGTATTCATTGGGTCGCCGACTCGATATGGCGATCAGATATCTGACGACGAACTCGACGAAGCTGCTCTACGGTATCCTGTGCGTCGGCCTCGGAGTCTCGACGCTCGCCGGGTTGGCGATCCTCTACCTCATCGTGCGTTACGTCGTGGCGGGCGTACATGTCGACGGCTGGACGTCGGTCATCATTTCGGTATGGTTTTTCGGCGGATTGACGACGCTGCTACTCGGCGTACTGGGGATGTACATCGCGAACATCTTGTCCGAGACCAAGCGCGGACCGTATACGATCGTCCGGCGCGTTCACCGCGGCGAAGACGGACAGTAGCCGGGTTACGCCGACAACTTCGCCGGAACGGCCTCCGCCACGGCGTGCGCGAGTTTGAGGCGCAGGCAGTAGTCGGTCAGGGAGCGGGTGTAGGAGATGGCGAGTTCGACGACGCCGGGGATCGGCCGGTCGTAGCGGCGCTCGTAGGTCGGCATCGGATCGAAGACGAGTTCCATCTGCGCGCGATCGACGTCCAGGTACGCGCGCGCGAACCGGCTCAGGTCTTCGCGGGTCCATTCGGCGCCGCGATTCAACTCGACGTAGAGACGGCGCGACCGTTCGGCGAGCGCGCGATCTCCGCCGTCTTCCCGGATGAGGAACGCCGACCAGCCCAGGAGCGCGGTGCCCTGGAGTTGCGCGATGCTGCGCACGGGAAAGCGGGCGATCGCGACGCCGTCGAGCGGTACCGCTGCGGTCGCGCCGATCTCTGCCGGCTCGTGCGCGAACGAGCGCGCGACGACGGTCTTGCCGAAACGGTTCGCTTCGCCGGCCAATCGGTAGCGGAGATTACCGAGTACGCCGGGCGCGTCGGCGTCCTCGGCCGTCGGCAGATACGTCATCCCGGGAATGGCGCCATGGGCGCCGTCGGGCAGACGCGAGAGCGCGAACTCGAAGGTCTCGCGCGATACCGCCCGGAGGAACTCGTCCGGATCCAAGACCAGGAGATAGTCCGCGGCATCGGCGGCGAACACGCGGCGCGCCAAGCGGGTGACGATGCCCGCACGGGATTCGGGGTCGTCGCTCTGCCAGATAGTGATCGGCAGGCCCTCGGCCATCAGCGCGTTCAGTATCTCGCGGGTCGCATCCGGGGAACGGTTGTCGACGATGTAGAGCCGGTCGACGAAGCGCAGCGTGTGGCGCACGAACTCCTCGATGACGTCGCCTTCGAAGCGGGCGTACGTCAAAGCGGCCAGCCGATATGCGATCGGCAGCCGTTCCGCGGGTTCGGTCCTGGTCATGTTCAAAAGCGACGCTCCGTCGCAGGATGCCGAAATAACCCGAGGTTCTTAGGCCCCGGTTGCTTAGGAGCGTAGCAGTCACGGATTTCAAAAGGATTAAGAAACGCCGCTAAAGCGTAAAGCGAACGCTAGGATCGGGCGCCCGACGCCCGATTTCCTCAGCCTGTCTTCTTACTCTCTGCTCATCTGGCCGATGGCGACCATCCGTTCGAAATACTGCGCATAAGTGAGCGCGTGCCGTCCGTTGCGATAGCGCGCGTCGCGGTCGTACCACGTCAGGCCGAAATGCTCCGCGACGGTCGGATGGATAGGGACCTCGATCGCGGCCAGTGCGTCTTCGGGCAGCGGCTCGACGGGCGCCGCCGCGATGCCGGCCGCCTCGGCGATGCGCTCGACGATCGCGCGCAGGGTCTCGTGCCTCGGTGCGTCGAGCGCCGCGAAGAGCGGCTGCGTGCGGAAGCGCTCCAAGACGAACGGAGCGGCCTTCACGTCGCACCGGGCGTCGAGCGCGAGGATGCGCGCGCGTTCGCGCGCGTAGCCGTCCTCGAGGTCCGGCCACGTGTCGCTCCATCCGATCCCAAAGCACGATGCGAGGATCGCTTCCGAAGAATAGCCGTTCCGCAGGGACGCGATCACGAACGCATCGCCATACGGGAATCGGAGCCCGCCGAGATCGCCCTCGGCGTCGTACGGATTCGGCGCCGAGAACGGCCAGAGAAAGCCGAGTTCGAGGCGCGGAAACGTGACGTATGCCGTACCGTCGGGCAGTCCCGACGGACGCTCGGGAGCCGACTCCGTCGCCACTTGATCGCAGAAGATGCGCGCGCCGGTACCCGCGCACGCGCGCCCGAGCATCCGCTCGACGATCGCGGCCTGCGCGTCGCCGCGCGCGACGATCGTCGGCGTCATCGCGCGAGCACGTCGGCCGCGACGGTCGCCGGATCTTCGGTCATCATCGCCGGCAGCATCATCGCGAACGGACCGTCGTAATCCGGGAGGAATGCGAGTTCGATATCGCTGCGGGCGAAGGTCTCGGCGTCGTAGAGCGATCGCCCTCCCGGCGCGTTCACGTATCGCGATCCGCCCGCGGCGCGGACGAGCGCGACGACGCGTTCCTGTCCGCGCAGCGCGGGGTCGACCGCCATTCGCGAGCTGCGGACGATATCCGCGCGCAGGCCCAAGCCGTCGGCCACGAGGCGCAAGCCGTCCTCCAGATAATCGACGAGCGAATCGAGCGGCGCGCGGAGATGGTCGCGGATGCGCGACGCCATCGGGCCGGTCGCATCGCGCAGCCACGGATGGCGCGCGACGCGAGCGGCGAACCGTTCGCGCGCGCCGTCGGCGAACCGGCAGGCGTCGATCGGCGTGGCGATCGGATGCGCGGCGATGGGCAGCGTCAGCCATTCGGCGGCGCCGGACGGCCCCGGGACCTGCGTGCGATGGACGCGCCCGCCCTTGCGCATCTGCGCGTCATCGTAGAGCACGAACGTATCGGCGCGGGCCAAGAGCCGGAAGTATCCGGCGTACGGGAAGAAATAGGGCTGCATCACCGCGACGGTCGTCACGCGGTGACGCTGCCCTCGCGCAGGACGTGCGCAGCGACGCGGACGATCGCGCGAACCGTCGCTTCCGGGATGTCCGGCGCGGACGGCACCGCGAGCAACGTCGCGCCGAGCGCCTCGGTCGCGGGCAGCGCGTCGCGCTCGCATCCGGCGAACTCGGGATGCGCGTGCGCCCCGTCGCCGTACCACGAACGCGTCTCGAAACCCGCGGCGTCCATCGCATGCTCGAGCGCGGCGCGGGCGGACCCGGACGGTGCGCGGAGCATCACGTAGCAGCGCGCGACGTCGGGCCACGCGAGCAACGCATCGCCGATGCCCTCGTCGCTCGCGGCCGCGCGATAGTATCCGATCGTGCGGTCGAGGTCCGCGCGCTTCCCGCCGCGTCCGTCGAGTTCGGCCAGGCCGACGGCGGCGTGATATTCGCTGAGCTTGCCGTTGACGCTCGGCGTCGCGCTCGAACGGTTCGCATAGAAGCCGAAGTTCAGCGCTTGCGTGACGCGCGCCGCAAGCGTCGCATCGGTCACCAGCACGCCGCCGCCCTCGCCCGTCGAGAAGCTCTTCGTCGCATGCGTGCTGATCGCGACCGGGATCGCGCCGGTCAGTCCGGCGGCGTCGCGTTCCAAGAAGTCGAAGCTCGCCGCCGCATCGATGACGACCGGGATGCCGGATTCGCGCTCGAACCGCTCCCACGGCGCCTGCGCTACCGGCCGCCCGAACGGCGCGACCGGGATGACGACGCCGGCGCGCGCGAGCGCCGGATGGGCGCGCAGGGCGTCGGCTTGCAGGGCGCCGTTCGCGTCGACGTCGACGAAATACGGACGATAGCCGCACAGGCGCGCCGCGATGGCGGAGGCGACGAACGTGAATCCGGGGACGATCGCGAGCACGCGTTCCGGCGTGGCCCAGCCTGCCGTGGCCAGGATCGCGCCGGCGATCGCCATCGTCCCGTTCGACGCGGTGACGAACGTCGCGTCGCCGGCGGTCGCGGCGAGACGGTCCTCGAGTTCGGCGACGAGCGGTCCGTGATTCGTGTAGGTGCGGGACGCGTCGATGCGCTGCAGATACGGAACCAACGCCGCCGTCGAAGGCAGCTTGGGGCGCAAGACCGGAACGCGACGAGCCTCGTTTCCCGACATGGGGCGCTGGTTCGCCGGAGGCACCGAAAGCCCGCTACCGAAACGCGGGCCTATGATCGTCTTGGGTATCCAATTCGGCCACGACGCGAGCATCGCCGTTCTACGCGACGGCGTTCCGCTCGTCGTGTACGAAAAGGAGCGGTATTGCCGCGTCAAATACGCGATCGGCATCGATGCGGCGGACGTGCTGGCCGCGCTTTCGTATTGCGGCCTGCGCCCGGAAGATGTGGACTATTGCAGCGTCACCTCGACGCAGACCATCGAGTATCTGTTCTTCGACCCCGAACTGCTCTCGTTCCGCGTCGAGGACAACGGCGACGAACGGCTCGCCGCTTCGTTCGACTGGCGCGCGGACGTCTTCGGACGGCCGGCGCCGGTGGGAGCGGTGGCGCACGAGTTCGCCCTGCGCGAACGCGGCGAGCGCGGGCCGTTCTGGGATTACCTCGCGCACTATCGCGATCGCGACTTGCTCGCCGTGCCGAGCCATCGCTGGATCGAGATGTTCTCGTGGGATGCGCGCTGGGACGAGGCGCGCGATCTGGAGGCGATCGGCGCGGCGGACTACCGCGATCGTATCGATAGGCGATCGACGTCGGGATTCCACGTTCCGCTGGTCGTCACGTTCTTCGGTCGCGAGATCCCCGGCATTCTCGTATCGCATCACTACGCGCATGCGGCCGCGGCGTTCTTCGAGAGCGGTTTCGACGACGCCGGCATCCTGACGCACGACGGCGGCAGCGACGAATTCGGCCCGGGCTATCTCGGCGGGATGTTGTACTACGGGCGCGGGACGACGGTCTATCCGCTGACGCCCCACTACCTCACGCTCGGCCCGCTCTACGATACCGTGAGCGACGCGCTCCGGCTCGGAAGCGCCGGGAAGACGATGGGCCTCTCGTCGTACGGCGTTCCGGCGCTGCTCGAGCGCGATCAGATCGGCAATGCCTATACCGAACCCGGCGCGGACCGCCGGGGGCGCGACGCTTTCGTAGGACGCTGCCTCGATCGTGCCGATGCGCTCGGATACGATCTCGCGCCGCTGGGCGTCGCCGAGCGGATGACGGAGCGCATCAATGCGGATCTCGCGGCCTCGCTGCAGTCGGCCTTCGAGAAGACTATGCTCGCGGCCGTGCGCGCGCTGCACGCGCTGTTGAAGAACAGCGGCGTCGCATCGGACCGGCTCTGCCTGAGCGGCGGCGCGAACTTGAACTGCCCGTCGAATACGCTCGTGCACGACGCCGGGCCGTTTCGCGCCACGTTCGTCCCGCCGGCCTGCCACGACGGCGGCATCTCGCTCGGCTCGGCCCACGTGCTCTACCACTGCCTGCTCGGCATGCCGCGTCCGGCGGAGGTTCCGCCGGCGACCGCCTATCGCGGGTTCGATTACTCCGCCGAAGCGATCCGTGACGCATTCGCGCCGTTCGGCGACCGGCTGGAGATGCACGCCGTCGACGATGCCGCGGCCGACGCCGCGCGCGTCCTACACGACGACGGCACCGTCGGCTGGTTCGAAGGGCGTTCGGAGATCGGGCCGCGCGCGCTCGGGCACCGCTCGATCCTCGCCGATCCGCGGCGACTGGAGAACTGGCGCCGGCTCAACGCGATCAAAGAGCGCGAACTCTGGCGCCCGTTCGCGCCGATGGTGCTCGCGTCCGAAGCGCGCCGCTGGTTCGCCGGCGGCCCCGAACGGTCGCCGTTCATGCTCTACAACGCGCGCGTCGTCGGCGAAGGGCTCCCGGCCATCACGCACGTCGATGGGACGGCGCGCATCCAGACGGTCGAACCGGAAGACGGCGCGATCCACGCCGTTCTGGAGAACTTCTTCGCGCTCTCGGGCGCGCCGGTGCTGCTGAACACCTCGTTCAACGGCAAGGGCGAACCAATCGTCCAATCGCCCGCCGACGCATTGCGGTTCTTCGCCGCATCGACGCTCACCGCGCTCTACCTCGACGGCTTCAAGATCACGCGTCGCTCCTAGCGCGCGTCGCCGCGCAGACGCAGGCAGTAGTCGGAGAGCGACTGGATGTAGGTCAGGGCGAGTTCGGCCATGGGCGGCACCGGAAACGGATAGCGGCGCTCGACGGTCGGCATCGGATCGAAGACGAGATCGGGATTCGTCCGGTCGATATCGAGATACGTGCGCGCGAAATAGTAGAGATCTTCCGGCGTCCAGTCGGCATCGCGCCGGAGTTCCTCGTAGAGACGGCGCCACTGCGCGCCCATCGTGTGGCTGTCTTCGTTCCCTACGAGCAGGAACGACGACCACCCGAGGAACGCCTTTCCCTGGAGCTGCGGAATGCTCCGGACGGGGAAGTGCGCGATGGCCGCATCGGCCAGCGGCACGACCGCCGGATCCCCATACGTGTCGGTTATGCCGTGGAATCCCGGCGCGATCTCCGCCGACGGGCGGTTCGCGAACGAACGCGCGACGATGATCTTGCTGAACGCGATCGGTTCGTCGGCCATCCGGTAGCGGATCGACGCGAGAACGCTATCGGATGCGACGTCGCCCCACGTCGGCACGTAGGTGACCCAGGGCAGCGTCGCGTGAGCCTCGGCGGGAAGCAGCGCGAGCGAACGTTCCAACGCGTCCCGGCCGGCCGGCCGTAAGAACTCGTCGGCGTCGAGGACGAACAGATAGTCGCACGCGTCCTCGGCGAAGGCGCGGCGGGCGAATCGGGTGATGTCGCCCGTCAGGTCGTCCAGTTCGAAGCTCTCCCAGATGGTGACGGGAAGCCCTTCGGCCACGAGACGGTCGAGGATCTCGCGCGTGCGGTCCGGGGCGACGTTGTCGATCACGAACATCCGATCGACGAAACGCAGCGTGTGACGGACGAATTCCTCGATCACGTCGCCTTCGAAGCGCGTGTTGGTCAGCGAAGCGAGCCGGTAGGAATTCGACATCGTGCCGACATGATAGCACCTCATGACCTGGGAATCTGCTGCGCGAACGCTGTTCGACCGCATCGAAGGGATGCGCGGCGTATGCCCCGGGTCGACCGCCGGCGAGCCCTTTCCCCTGTCCGGTTTCAAGAAGATGCTGGTCGACTTCTTCGGTACGCGGGAAGGCTTCTACGCGTATCGGCGGATGCTGCATCTGCCCGAGAGCGCGACGGTCACGCGCCTGCCGCAGCGTCCCCTCCATGCGTATGCGCTCGAGAAGGGCCATCATCTCGTCGAGACGGCGCCGGCGGGCATCCCCTACGCCATCCCGCCGCCTACGACCGCGGGCGTTCCGCCGCCGGCCGGCGTCCGCGGCGTCACGCGCGGCGCGTACGTGACGCGCGTTCCGAACGCGCGCGTGTTCGGGCGGTCGGCGGCGATCGCGATGGACGACTGCGTGATCCACGACTACGAGGCGCACGAACTGCCCGAGTCGATCATGGCAATGGATCTCGACCTCGCGTTCCTGAAATGGTCGGACGACGAGGTGTGGCTCATCCACACCGAGCCGTCGCGCGAGATCCCGGAGGCCTTCGGCGCCCTGCTGGGCCCGCTCACGGGTCATTTCGGCGATTGGCTCTCCGTCTATCTCTCGAAATATTTCACGGCGCTCGCGGGCGGGCTGCCGCCCGACGTGCCGGTGCTCGTCGATCGCCACATGCCGGCCAGGAACCTCGAGGCGCTCGAGGTGCTCTCGCGCGGACGCTGCCGCACCATCGCGATCGACCCGTACGAGACCGTGCGCGTGCGCGAATTGTGGTATGCGCCGGAGATGCGCAGCGGGCCGCCCGAACGCTGGCGCGCGGCGGTCGCGCAGATGCGCGACGGAGCGGCGGACGTCGCGCCGGGGCGCGCCGAGCGCGTCTTCCTCGGCCGCAGCCCGCAGTTCGCGCGGCACAAACTCGTGAACGACGGCGCGATCGAAGCGCTCGCGCGCGATCGCGGTTTCGAGGTCGTCTACGCCGAACGGCTCGCGTTCGCGGACCAGATCGCGACGCTGAAGGGCGCGAATTACGTGCTCGGGCCCGAAGGGACGGCGATGCTCCTCAACTTCTTCGCCTCGCCCGGGACGAAGGTGTGCATCCTGACGAATCCGGCGGTCGATCCGCTCTCGGGCGCCGTCGGCATCTACCGCGAACTCGGACTGGACGTGACCATCGTCACCGGTCCGAGCGTCGCGGGCGGCCGCGATCCCGTCGGCGCGTTCTACGACGACTTCGCGATCGACGAACGCGCGCTCGCCGCGTTCCTGGATGCGTGGCTCTAGACGTGCGCGATTCGGTCGAACTCGTGCCGGTGCGCGATCGCGAGCGCTGGATCGCAGCCCACGCGGCGGACGGGCGTCCATCGCAATCCTGGAACTACGCGTGGGGACTGTGCGCGTTCGGGATCGAGCCGACGCTGGCCGTCGTCGACGCGGGCGGCGCGCGCATGCTGATGCCGTTCTTCGAACGCGGATACGCGGGGACGACCGACGTCGCGACGACGGTGGGTCTCTCCGGCGCGTCGTCCTCCGGCGGTTCGGCGGCGCCGTTCGAACGGTGGCGGGCCTTCGCCGAAGAGCGCGGCTGGGTGGCGGGGTACGCGCAGCTCGACATCTACGAGCCGGCCGCGGCATCGCTGCCGCCGGCCGAAGTCGTCGCCGGAAAGACGACGCTCGTGCTCGACCTGGACGCCTACGCCGAACGTCCGCCGCCCTCGCGCAATCTCCAGCAGAAGATCGAAGCGATGCGCGAGGCGGGCGCGACGGCGCTGCTGGATCCACGGCGCGCGGGCGAAGCGCTCGCGCAGCTCTATCCGCAGACGCTCGCGCGCTTCGGAACCCCGGCCTCGCACGCGTTCGGCCCGCAGACGCTCGCGCGCTGGTGCGACGATCCGACCTCGCTCGCGCTGGGTGCGGAGGTGGACGGCGTCTGCATCGCCGTCGCGCTCTTCCTCACGGCCGGCCCGCGGGCGGAATGGTGGCTGATCGGCAGTACCGATCGCGGTCGCGCCGCGAGCGCCTGGCTCATCGACGAGGCCGCGAAGCGTCTGCGCGAGCGCGGCGTGCGATGGCTCAATCTCGGAGGCGGCGCCGAGCCGGACGACGGGCTCTATCGCTTCAAGCGACGGTTCGGGGCGGAGCCGCACACGCAATACGGCTTGAGGCAGGTATACGACGGCGCGACGTACGACGAACTCTGTCGAGCCGCAGGCGTGACGCCCGCGGCGCCGCGCTTTCCGGCCTATCGGTGATTCCGCAGTGATCTATAAGAATTTCCCAACGTTCGGCGAGGAAGAGGCGCGCGCCGTCGCCGACACCGTGCGATCGGGTTGGATCGGCCGCGGTCGCGAGACCGAAGCGTTCGAAGCCGAGTTCTGCGCCGTTCACGGTCTCGATGCGGGTCACGCCGTCGCCGTCAGCAACGGCACCGCGGCCTTGTTCCTCGCCCTGCACGCGCTCGGCGCGCGCGGTACCTCGGTCGCGATCCCGACCTATGCGTGCCAGTCGTTGCTCCACGCGGTCCGCGCGGCCGCCGCGACGCCCGTGCCGCTGGATTGCGCGCCGGGCGGAGCGAACGCGGACCTCGACGCGCTCCCCGCCACCGGCGCGGCCGCCGCGATCGTCCCGCACATGTTCGGCATCCCGCAGCGAATCGTCGAGGGCGGCATCCCCGTCATCGAAGATTGCGCGCACGCGATCGGCGCGACGATCGGCGGCGTCGCGGCCGGCACGCAGGGTACGGTGGGCGTGTTCTCGTTCGGCGCCACCAAGCCGATCACGACGGCGGGCGCGGGAGGTATGGTGATCGCTCGCGACGCGCGCATCGTCGAGGCCATCCGCGACTACCTCGCCTACTACAGCCGCGACGACGACGCGGCCCGCTTCAACTTCGCGTTCACGGACGTGCAGGCGTCGTTCGGTCGCGTCCAGCTCCGGCGTCTGCCGGAGTTCAGGGAAAAGCGCGAAACGCTCTTCGCGATCTACGAGCGCGCGGGGCTCGCGCCGCTGACCTCGCCGGACGCGGGTGCGCGGCCGTTCCGCTTCGGCGCCGTCGTGCTCGCGGACGATGCCGATCGCGCGATCGCCGATCTGGCGGCGCGCGGCGTTCCGAGCGGGAAGGAGATCCCCGAGACGCGTCTGCTCTGCGGCGGCCTGCCGAACGCCGCGCGCTTCGCGCGGACGGCGGTGTCGATCCCGATGTATCCGACGCTGGAGCCCGATGCGTGCCGCGAGGTCGCCGAGCAGGTCGCGCGCGTACTGGCCTAGTCCGCGCGCCCGCAGACGACGACCTGTTTGCGCGACGCCGGCGCGAACGCGGAGCGGTCGAGATCCCCGAACCGCTCGAGCATCGCGAGGCCCGCGCGCTCGAGCAGCGTCGCGACGAGAGCGGCGTCGAATTGGCGCCAGGGGAAGTGCGTTCGCGCGAGGATGCGGTCCTCGCCCGCGGCGGACCGCTCGATGAGCGTCCATTCGAGATCGTAGACGCGCGTTCGCGCGTCGTAGTCGGCGTTCTCCTCGACGCGGACGGACGATCCGTCGGCGCGGCGCATATCCCGGACGATCGAACCGCGCACCGGCACGCCGACGTACGCGTAGTTCGGCTGATAGATGTCGAAGGCGAATCGGCCGCCGACGTCGAGGAGCGCGCGCGCCGATGCGAACACCCGCGCGAGATCGTCGTCGGTGAGGCAGTGCTGCAGGGTGATGTGACACGCGTAGATGAGGCCGAAGGGCGGCATGGGATCGGGCGCGCGCATGTCGCCGCAGATCCACGTCACGGCGGGGTCGCGCCGTCGCGCGACTTCCAGCATGTCGGGCGAGGCGTCGAGACCGACGACGCGATCGAGACGGGAGCGGGCGGCGATGGCCGAAGCGACGACGCCGGTCCCGCAGCCCAGTTCCAGCACCGCGCGCGTCTGCGGCGTCACCAGGCCGCCGTAGAACGCGACGAAGGCCGAGCGGTCTCCCTCGAGCAGGTCGTAGTACGGAGCCCAGGGATCGTAGAAGTCGTTCCGCACTAGGGCTTGACCCGGAAGTATTTCACCAGGATCTCCCGCGCGATCGGCGCGGCCACGCTCGCGCCGTAGCCGCCGGAGCGATCGACGAAGACGGCCATCGCGAGCTTCGGATGCTTCGTCGGCGCCCAGGCGATGAACCACGTCGTATTCGCGCCGCTGCCGTTGCCCGTCTCGGCCGTGCCCGTCTTGCCGGAGAACGGCAGTCCGTCGATCGCGAGGCCGTAGGCCGTGCCGCCGGGATCCGTGACGCGGGCCATCCCTTCGCGGACCGCGGCGAGCGCTTCGGGCGTAGCGGGGATCTGCCGGATGATCTGATGGTCGAACGATCTCACGACTTTGCCGCTCGGGTCGCGGATCTCGTCGACCACGTGCGGACGGTAGAGCGTGCCGCCGTTGATCACGGCCGATGCGACGTTGGCCATCTGCAGGGGCGTCGCTTGCATCGCGCCCTGACCGATGCCGAGGAAGCAGACGTCGCTGGGCTCCATCGGCACGCCGAAGACCTTCATGCTCCACGCGTTCGTCGGCCAATTGCCGTCGGTCTCGCCGGGCAGGTCGATGCCGCTGCGCTTGGCCAGTCCGAAGAGCAACGCCCACTTGCGCAGGCGCTCGTGCCCGAGACGCCACGCCATCTGATAGAAGTAGCCGTCGGACGATGCCGCGAGCGCGGGGACGAACGTCGTGTCGCCCAATCCGCCGGAGGCGATGTCCCGCGCGTAATAGCCGCCGCAGTTCCAGCCGCCGCTGTCGTAGACGACCTCGTCCGGTCGCACCACGCGCTCGGTGATGGCGGCGGTGCCGGTGACCATCTTGAACGTCGATCCGGTCGGCGTCTCCGCGCCGATCGCCTCGTCGAAGAGCGGGTTGGCGGGATCGAGTAGATACTTGCCGACCTTCGCATCGCCGACGGCGAAATCGTTCGGGTCGAACGACGGGAACGACGCGAGCGCGAGCACGCCGCCCGTCCAGGGATCGAGCGCGATGACGGCGCCGGAGATCGGCCGTCCGCGCTCGCGGCTCATCTCGCGCAGGTGGGCGGAGAGCGTCGCATCGGCGATCTGCTGCAACCGTATGTCGATCGAGGTGTGCAGCGAATCGCCGGGCGTCGCCGCCTTCGCGGGCAGTTTCGCATCCGCGATCACCTGGCCCGCGGCGTCGACTTCGATGCGCTGACCGCCCGGCGCGCCGCGCAGGTACTGATCGTACTGCGACTCCAGCCCGTCCTTGCCGATGACGTCGTTGGGCGAATAGCCCTTGCTCTGCAGCTGCTTGTATTCGTCTTCGTTGATCTGGCCGACGTAGCCGAAGAGGTGCGCGCCGGTCGTGCCGAGGGGATAGTCGCGGATCGGCTGCGGCTCCAGATCGACGCCCGGCAGATCGTTGAGCAGTTCGGAGAGACGGGCCACCACCGGAACGGTGAGATTGCTCGCCAGGATCACCGGTCCGTACGGTTCGTACGTCGCGACCTCGTCGAAATTCTTGTAGTTTATGCCGCGATGGTGCAGGAGGCGGTTCCACAGCACCGCCTGCGGAACGCCGATGGTCGCGCCGAGCGTCGCGAGTTCCGCCTTCCCGTCCGTCACCTCCGACGGGATCAAGCCGACGACGAACGACGGGCGGCTGCGCACCAGCACCTTTCCGCTGCGATCGTAGATGATGCCGCGCGGCGCGGCGACCGGGATCAGCCGGATCTGATTGGCCTGCGCTTCGGCGCGATATTCCGCGCCGTGCACGAGCTGCACTTGGACGAGGCGCACGATCAGCGCGATCAGGATGACGGCGCAGCCGATCATGAAGCCGCCGATCCGCCACGGCGCGTCCCAGGCGGAATGCCGTTCGCGTCCGACCTTCATCGCGTGATGTAGTTCTCGCGCCAGCGCACGAGCAGCATGACGACGACGATGGCGATCGCGTCGAGCAGCGCCTGCCACAACGTCTGGTGGAAGTGACGGACGCCCATGCCGGACGGATATCCGCCCATCGCCATGAGGACCCAGAAGACGGCGTTGCGGACGAGCGTCGCGACGAACGCGGTCGCCGCCGCGAGCACCATCGAATCGGCGAAGAAGTTGCTCGATGCGAAGCCGATGCCCGACGCCACGACGGTCGTGGAGAGCGTCCACGCGCCGCCGGTGCCGCCGGAGAGCAGATCTTCGCAGAGTCCGGCGGCGAAGCCGAAGATCGCCGCGCGGCGCGCGTCGACGCGGCTGGCATACCAGACGACGGCGACGAGGAACGCGCTCGGCACCGCATCGCGAAACGCGAGCGCGTGCGCGAACGTCGTCTGGAAGAGCAGGGCGACGAGCAGGACCAGCGCGGCATGCCACCACGCGGGTCCGACGTACGGCGTCTCGGGCGTGACCCTACTTCGCGACGACGATAACACGGTCGATCGCACCGAGGTCGACGGCCGGCTTGACGACGGCCGTCTGGTAGAGGGCGGCGTCGCCGCGTTCGACGGCGACGACGGTGCCGATGACGGCTCCCGAATGGAACGAGCGCGCTTCGCCGGTGACGATCGTGTCGCCGATCTTCAGCGGCGCGTCCTGCGAGACGTACTCCATGCGCACGCTGGTGAGGTTGCCACGCGCGATGCCCCAGAACCGTCCCTGCCGCACCACGGCGGGCAGCCGCGAGGTATAGTCGGTGACCAGCAGGACGTGGCTCGAGAACGGCGCGACGTCGCTGACGATGCCGACGACGCCGCCGGCCGCGATCACGCCGTCGTCCTTGCGCACGCCGGCCTGGGAGCCGCGATCGATGGTGATGGTGCGCGATTCGTTCTCCGGCGGAAAGCCGACGGCGCGCGCGGGGATCGCGTTCGGATAGGCTCCCATCGCGGGCTGCAGCGCGACGTCCTGTTTGTAGGCCTCGATCAATTCGTGCAGCCGCGCGTTCTCGGTCGCGAGCGCCGCGTTGCGCGCGGCGAGGTCGCGATTGTCGGCGCTCAGATGCGGCAGGTTCGCGAGCGACGACGCGGCGCCGCCGACGGCGCCGGAGATCGCGGCGGCGCCGGTCTCGATGCCGACGACGATCGAACCGCCGGCCGCCGTCAGCGGGCTGGTGGTGCCGTTGTGCAGCGCGGTGATCTGCAGCAGCGCGACGAGCGCGGCGACGATGATCACGCCGATGACGGCGAAGAGCTTGTGCTCGTCGCGATAGATCATGAGGGCGGCACGAATCCGTTCGCGCGCAGGGTCCGCACGAAGCCGCCGAGCGGGAAGCCCATGACCGTATAGAAGTCGCCGTCGATGCCGGCGACCAACGCCGACGCGCGGCCCTGGATGCCGTACGCGCCGGCCTTGTCCATCGGCTCGCCGGTGGCGACGTATTCGGCGATCTCGTCATCGCTCAACGCGTGGAAGCGCACGCGCGTCGACGCGACCTCGCCCACCGGTGCGGCGATGCCGGGAAGGGCGACCGCGTATGCGGTATGGACGACGTGCTCGCGGCCCGAGAGCGCGCGGAGTATTCGGGTCGCATCGTCGGCGTCGACCGGCTTTCCCAGCGCCGCGCCGTCGAGATCGACCACCGTGTCCGACGCGATCACGGCGACGCCGTCGCGGGGCACGCTCGCCAGTTTCGCGGCGGCGTGCGCCGCGGCGAGTTCGACGGGACGCAAGTGCGGCATCGGCGGCTCGTCGTAGCCGCTCGAGGTGACGGTGACCGCGAACCCGAGCGAGCGCAGCAGTTCCAGACGTCGCGGCGAGCCGCTGGCGAGGACGACGCGGTCGAGGACCTTCATTGGTAGATCTTCCCGCCGACGCGCACGTAGCCGTCCGGGTGGCGGCCGCGCGGGTCGCGATGCGTCCAATGGATGACGCCGCCCCGGGCGTAGTATTCGTACTCGCCGCGCATCGCGACCGCATCGCCGGCGCGCACCGGCACGACGCCGGTGAAGTCCGTGTTGGCTTCGACGCGTACCGTGATGTCGCACGGCTCGATGCGCACGACGAACCCGGTGTGCGGGCTCCGCACTCCCGGCTGCGTGCCGAGCGTGCGCGTCACCGTGCCGGCGGCGTCGACTTCGACGTGCGACCCGTGCTGGGCGTAGGCGTTGCAGACGACGCGATTGTCGATCGGTCCGGACGCCGTCGGGCCGCATCCCGCCGAAGCGAGCGCCGCCAACGCGAGGAACGCGCGCGCGTTACTGCGAGCCGATGCCATAGAGCTTCTGCGCTTCGATGTAGGCCCACACGGCATCCGGCACGAGATAGCGGACGCTGCGCCCTTGGGCGAGCAGGGTGCGGATCAGCGTCGCCGATTCCGGCAGTTCGGGAAGATTGAGCGTGCTGATGCGGTCGCGCACGTTCGGCGGGACGAACGAGATGACGCGCTGCAGCGCGTCGGCCTTGACGCCGGCGCGCGGTGCGATGAGGAACTTCTCGAGCGGTTCGAGCACGTCTTCGAAGCGCTGCCACTCGTTGTTGACGACCGAGTCGGCGCCGATGAGGAACGTCAGCGAAGCGCCGGGATACTTGGCCGCCAGACGCGGCAGCAGGTCGGCGGTGAAGCCGGACGCGTCGGGAGCGAGGTCGCTCTCGTCGAGCGCGAAGGCGTCGTTGCCGGCGATCGCGCCCAGGATCATGGCGCAACGGTGCACGGCGTCGGCCTGCGCCCCGCCGCGATAGTGCTGGTTGGTGGTCGGCACGAAGAGCACGCGATCGAGCCCTTCGATGAGGCGCGCGGATTCCGCGACGAACAGATGCGCGTTGTGGATGGGGTCGAAGGTGCCGCCGAAGATCCCGATTCGCATCGGCGTCACGAATACGTGAACTCGAAGTCGGCGATGCGGACGGAATCTCCGTCGACGGCGCCCATCGCGCGCAGGCGCTTCTCGACGCCGAGTTTCGCCAGGATCCGTTCGAAGCGCGCGAGGCCTTCGTCGGATTCGAAGTTGGTCATCGCGGCGAGGCGCTCGACGCGCGCGCCGGTGATGACGAACGTGCCCTCTTCGTCGCGTTCGATCTCGAAGGCGTTCTTCGGCACGAGTTCGATGTGCGCCGGCGGCTGATCGGCCAGCGCCGGCAGCGGCGCTTCGCGGATCGTCTGCGCCGTCGCGTAGAGCAGGTCGGCGATACCGGCCCCGGTCGCGGCGCTGATGCCGCGCAGGTCGGGGAACCGGCTCGCGAGTTCTTCCATGCGCAGCCGCGCGTCGGGAAGATCGAGCTTGCTGATGACCACGAGCGTCGGCTTCTCCACCAGCGCCGGATTCCAAGCGCGCAGTTCGTTCTCGATGATCTCCTTGTCGTAGAGGATCTCGTCGACGGATTTCGCGCCGTCGAGCACGTGCACGAGCGCGCGCGTCCGTTCGACGTGACGCAAGAACTGATCGCCCAGGCCCGCGCCTTCGTGCGCGCCCTCGATCAGGCCGGGGACGTCGACGGCGACGAACGATTCTTCGTCCGAGACGCGGACGACGCCGAGCTGCGGTTCGATGGTCGTGAACGGATAGTCGGCGATCTTCGGCCGCGCCGCCGAGATGACGGAGAGCAGCGTCGACTTGCCGGCGTTGGGCACGCCGACGATGCCGGCATCGGCGAGCAGACGCAGTTCCAGACGCACGGTGCACTTCTCGGCCGGCTCGCCCTTCTCGGCGAACTGCGGCGCCTGTCGCTTGGCGGTGGCGAAATGCTGGTTGCCGAGGCCGCCGCGGCCGCCCTTGGCGACCAGGACGCGGGCGCCCGGAGCGTCGAGGTCGGCGAGGAATGCTTCGCTCTGCCCTTCCATCGTGCGGAAGACGAGCGTGCCGACCGGCACGGGGACGATCAGGTCCGCGCCGGAGCGGCCCGACTTGTTGGACAGGCCCCCGGCCTTGCCGGTCTCCCCCTGGAACTGGCGCTTGAAGCGGAACTCGATGAGGGTCGAGAGCTCCGGGGTCGCCTCGAGATAGACCGAACCGCCCGCACCGCCGTCGCCGCCGGCGGGCCCGCCCTTGGGCACGTACTTCTCGCGGCGCCACGCGACGATGCCGTCCCCGCCCGTCCCGGCGGCGACCGCGATCGTCACCTCGTCGATAAACTTCATCGCTTCGTACTGCTTCGCCGGAAAAGAAACGGGGGCCCTGAGGCCCCCGTGAAAAGGTCGGCTCCCGCCCCGCTTACGCGGCGGCGCGAACGTTGATGTGCTGCTTGTTGCGGCGGGTCGAGAACTCCACGGTGCCTTCGATCAGGGCGAAGAGCGTGTGGTCCTTGCCGATGCCGACGTTCTCGCCCGGGTAGAACTTCGTTCCACGCTGGCGGACGAGGATGTTGCCGGCGAGCACCCGCTCGCCGCCGAAACGCTTCACACCCAGGCGCTGCGCGTTGGAATCGCGGCCGTTACGAGTGGAGCCTGCGCCCTTTTTGGACGCGAACAGTTGGAGGTCGAACAGGAACATAGCCGGGGGATTATATCAGGGGGGTGGGTTCGCGTCAAACGACTTCCGGGGTAAGAGACTAGGGTCGAAAACCGGGAAAGGTTTAACCTTTCTGCTACAAAGGGCTCAAGGAGAGGGCGGGGCGACCCTCAAAAGCGCCTCCCCGAGAGCCGGGAAAAATGGAGACACCCCTTGTTATGTGATCCGGTCGATCCCCCACGGCGGCCCGAAGTCCGCGAACCGGGCGTGCTGGCCGTGGTCCTCAACTGGAATCGACACCTCGACACGGTGGCCTGCGTGGAGAGCCTCCTGTGCGCGACGTATCCGAACCTCGACATCGCCGTCTGCGACAATGCGTCGGACGATTTTTCCGCGTTGCGCGATGGCCTGAGGCTCCTGGACTTCGACCCCGTCGCGGGTGACGGCTCCGTCGCCGTCTCGGTGCTGGACCGCGCCGAGGCGGAACGCGGCGCGCCCGAGGCGACCGGCGACATCTACTTGATCAAGACCGGCGGCAACCTCGGCTACGCCGGCGGCAACAACGTCGGCATCCGCTTCGCGATGGCGCGCGGCTACGATTTCGTCTGGCTGCTCAACAACGACACGCTGGTCGCTCCGGACGCGCTCGACCGCATGATGGACGCGATGGCCGAATGGCGCGACGCCGGCATCGTGGGTTCGACCCACTTCCAATACTCCTCGCCGCGCATGAAGCTCTCGCTCGGCGGCGGACACTTCAACAAATGGTTCGGCATCGATACGCCGCGCCAATCGATCCCGAGCGACGTCGTGACGAACGCCGAAGTCGATCACGTGCTGGGAGCCAGCATGCTGGTGCGCGCGGCCGCGATCCGCGAGGTCGGCCTCATCGACGAGAGCTACTTCCTGTTCCGCGAAGAGACGGACTGGTGCTTCCGCATGCGCGCCGCCGGCTGGCGACTTTCGACCAGCCTGCTCAGCGTGATCTGGCATCGTCTGGGCGGCACCATCAGGCATCGCTCGCCGGTCCACGACTATTATTCCACGCGCAACATGCTGCTGCTCACGAAGCGCTTCTCGCCGCAGACCCTGCCGACGGTCGTCGCCTACACGTTCGTCCGCGCGATGGTGCCGAAGATCGTCCGCGGCCAGTTCGCGCGCATCCCGTTCGTCTGGCGCGGCTTCCGCGACTTCTTCGCCGGCGTGACCGGCTACGTGGAGCTGACGCCCGACGCGCCGTCCGGCGCATCGAAGCCGGCGACCGCGCGCAACACCGCTTCCAGCGCCGCCGAAGGCGCGTAGGCCTCGGCCGCCGCGCGCGCCGCGGCGGAGAGGCGCGTCCACGTCGCTTCGTCCTCGTACACGTCGATCGCCGCGGCCGCGAAGGCCGCGGCGTCGTCTTCCACGCGCATCGCCGCGCGCGGCGCATCGCCGAACCCTTCGGCCGCGACGCTCGTCGCGATCACCGGCAAGCCGTATGCGAACGCCTGCACGACCTTCGCCTTGAGCCCGGCGCCGAAGCGCAGCGGCGCGAGCGCGACGCGCGAGCGGCGCAGTAGCGCGCCCAGATCCGGCACGTAACCGCGCACGACGACGTGCTCGCCCTGCAGCGCGCGGACCCGCGGCGGCGGATTGCTGCCGGCGATGGTGAGGTCGATTTCCGGAAGATGCGGCAGGATCGAGCGTACGAGCCAGAGTGCCGCGTCGACGTTGGGTTCGTGATCGAAACTGCCGATGAAGAGCAGTCCCTCGCGCTCGCCGTACCCGGGCGCGTCGTCCACCGGTTCGTACGGCGTGGGAACGACGACGACGGAGCGCGCGTGATCGGCGACGGCCGCCGCTTCGGCCTCGCTCACGGCGACGACGACGTCGGCGCCGGCGACGGCCGCCCGCTCTCGCTCGCGCGTGCGGTGATGCGCGCTCTTGGTCCCCAGCACGTCGTCGCGCCGCGCCTCGCGGACGTGGTGGAGATCGACCATGTCGTAGGCGATGCGCGCCCCCGGGTTGAGCGCGCGCGCCTCGTCCATCCACGCGCGCGCCGCCTCGGGCCGGCAGATCCAGACCGCCTCGGCGGCGCGGATCAGCGCGCGGGCGTCGCGCCGCGTCGTGGCGATCGGGATGCCGTCGCGCGCCAGCGCTCCGGCGTACGGCTCGATGCGGCGTCCGTCGAGCGCGACCAGGGCCGGCGCCCACCCGTTGCCGCGGAGCAGGTCGAGGATGGCGCACATGCGCGCCGATCCGCCGTCGCGGTCGGGCATGGGCACGTGTTCGTCGATCACGACGACGGAGCGGCCTCGCAGGCGGGAATCGCCGTTGCGCGCAACACCGGACCTCGATGAGCCAGTCGATGCGAGCCGCCGCAAGCGTGCGCCTGCGCGGCGGAACAGTTCGCCCGGACCGTGGATGCGCACGATCGTGCTGAAGCGACGCATCGCCGCGATCGCCCGCGCGAGCGGGTTCATCGTCGCGCTTCTGGGCGCGAGCGTCGTGCTGATGGGCGCATACTATCCGCCCGGCTTGAGCGACGGGAGCGCGAATCCTGCGCGCGCGCTCGTGAGCGGCATCTATTCCGGCGGCGATGCGGGCGGCTGCTGCTGGCTCGGCGCGCATGCGGTCTGGAAGATCGCACCGCCGGCGGAAGCGGCGACGGCGATCGTCACCATCTTCGTGCCGAACTACGCGGTCTACGCGCACGCGGTCGAGTCGTTCCGTCTCCGCGTCGACGGCGCGGCGCCGGTCACCGCGTGCTGTTACGGTCCGGGCATCCATCAGTTCCCGATCGCGCTGCCGGCGCATAAGGGCGGGCAGGTCCTGACGGTGGTCGCCGACGCGACGCGTTCGTTCGTGCCCGAGGCGATCGGCATCGGCGCCGACACGCGCGTGCTGAGCGTGCTGCTGCGCGGGATCGAATTCCGTGCCGCCGACGGAACCACCATCGCGCCTTCGCTCGAAGACCGCACCACGCAGGTGGCCTGGCTGGCGTTCGACGCGCTGATCGCCATCGTCGTCTTCGTGCTGGCGCGCCGCCGTCCGATCTTCGGATTGGCCGCACTGCTCGTCGTCGCGCCGCTCGGCACCGACGTGCCGGTCTGGCATACCACCGTCGGTCCGTTCAAGACCGCGCTCGTCGGATTGCTCGCGGGCCTGGCGATGCTGCCGGCGTGGCGCGACTTCACCCGCGACCGCCGCGCGCTGTGGCTGCTCGGCGGCATCCTCGCGCTCGCGCTCGCGGCCGCGATATCGGTGCTCGACGCGACGTATCGCGAACCGGTCGCGCGCGAGACGCTCAAGATGCTCGAATACGCGCTCGCGTTCGTCGTCGCGTACGTCGCGATGCGCGCGGATCCCGACGAACGGCTCGCGCGCAACGCATTCGCGGCGACGACCGCGATCGTCTGCGTCTGCGCGATCGCGCAGGAGTTCGTCGGCGCGCCGGAAGGGACGTTCGTGCGCGGCATCGAGATCGCGCGCATCGGCGGCCCGCTCGAAGGCCCGAACCAGCTCGCGGCCTGGCTGGGTCTGGTCGCGCCGGTCAGCCTCGTCTATTTCGCGCAGTTGCGCTGGTACGGCGGCCTCGCGATCGCGACGACCCTGCTCACCCTCTCGCGCGGCGGCGTGCTCGGCATGGTCGCGGCGATCGCCGCGGTCTTCGCGCGCTCCGCGCGTCTGCGCGCGTCGAGCGCGATCGCCGGCGTCGTCGCGCTGGCGCTCGCGGCGGTGGTCGCGCTGCGTCTGGGCGCGCAGCATCCGGCCGGCGAGATCGATACGTTCAACGGCGGCCTCGGGACGCGCGCGGACCTCTGGCACGCGGCGTGGGCGATGTTCCGCGCGCATCCGCTCACCGGCGTGGGCGCCGGGAATTACGAACTTCTGCTGGGGCGATACGGCCTGCTCGGCATCCGCACGCACGCCAACTCGTGGTACTTCCAGGGAGCGGCGGAGGGCGGCATCGTGATGCTGTTGGCGATCGCGTTCACCGTCGTCGCGACGCTGGTCGCATTCGCGCGCTCGCGCAACGGCTTCGCGCTGGCCGCGTTCGCCGCGACCGCCGGCATCTGCATCCACCAGATCGTCGACGACCTCATCTTCTACCCCAAGGTCGGCGCGATGTGGTGGATGCTGCTGGGCGTCGCAGCCGCTTCGCTACGGCTTCAAGAGACGGCGGATTCGCGGATCGAGAGCGTGCCCGCATCGGCGTCGAGCGTCGCGGGCACGCCGACCGGCAGCACCCACTGATCCCTGATGTGGCCGATCTGCGCTCCGTAGAGCGCGGGACGGTTCGCGGCGCCGAACGTGTCGGCATAGATATCGGGTAGCGAGAGCGCGGGACCGGACGCGTCGCAGTGACTGCACGCGCCGAACGCGATGCCGGCGGCGTCGCGGAAGTAGCCGCCCAGCCGCAATTGCTGCAGCATCCGATCGACGCGGTACGGCTCTTCGTGCGTCTCTTCCAAGAACAGGATCGCGCCGCGGGCCGGGATCGCGTACGGCGTACCGGCGAGCGCGCAGACGAGCGAGAGGTTTCCGCCCGCCAGCGGTCCGGTCGCGCGGCCGCCGCGCAATCGCGTCGAGCCGGCCGCATGGAGCGTGCCGATCGGCTCGCGGCTCATCAGCGCGCGTTCGAGATAGGCGGTCTCGACCGCGGTGAACGTGGAGAGCGCGGCCACCGCGCCGTGAAAGGTGACGATGCCGCTGCGCAGGGCGATCGCGTTGACGACCGCGGTCATGTCGGAGAAGCCCAGGATCACCTTCGGATCGGCGGCCAGCGCGCGATAGTCCAGATGGTCGAGGATGCGCATGGTGCCGTAACCGCCGCGCAAGGCGATGATGCCGCGGACCCCGCGATCGCGGGCCATCTCGTTGAAATCGGCGGCCCGCTGGGCGTCGGTCCCCGCCAGATAGCCGTCCTGGTCCGACGCGTTCTTGCCGAGGCGGACCTTGAGGCCGAGCGACTCGACCTGGCGTACGCCCTTCTGGATCTCGGCATCGGACAAAGGTCCGGCCGGTGCAACCAGTCCGACCAGGTCCCCGGTCCGAAGCATCGGTGGTTTGCGCAGCCCCGGTCCGAGGGCCGGAATCGGGGCGGTCGAAGCGGCGGCGGCGGTCAACGTCAGCCCCGCCAGAAAGTCGGCACGTGAGTTCATCAGGCCCCGCTTCGCGAGAGGGGACCCCGTAAGCCCGCCGTATCTTCGGAGAGTTTTGAGCAAACGACGCGTCGTCGTCACGGGCCTCGGTGCCGTGACCCCCATCGGCAATACCCGGGACGAGTTCTGGCGGAGGGTCGTCGCCGGCGAGTCGGGCATCGCTCCGATCACCGCTTTCGATGCCAGTCCCTTCAGCACGCAGATCGCGGGCGAGGTCAAGGACTTCAGCCCCGAGGACATCCTGGGCCGCAAAGAGGCGCGCCGGATGGACCGCTTCACGCAGTTCGCCATGGTCGCGGCCAAAGAGGCGATCGAAGACGCGGCCCTGCCCGACGATGCGGACTTCAAGGAACGCGTCGGCTCGGTGATGGGCACCGGCATCGGCGGCATCATCACGTTCTGGCAGCAGTCGATCAAGGCCGAACAGGTCGGCAACTGGTCCAAGACGTCGCCGTTCTTCATCCCCATGCTGATGAGCAACGCGGCGCCGGCGAACATCTCGATGGCCTACGGCTATCGCGGACCGTTCTTCTCGACGGGCAGCGCGTGCGCGTCGGCCAACGACGCGATCGTCGTCGCCTACAACTACATCGCGTACGGCGATGCCGACGCGATGATCACCGGCGGCTCGGAAGCGGCCATCTCGCCGCTCGCGGTCGGCGGCTTCTGTTCGATGAAGGCCATGTCGACGCGCAACGACGAGCCGATGCGCGCCAGCCGGCCGTTCGATAAGGAACGCGACGGATTCGTGCTCGGCGAAGGCTGCGGCGTGCTGGTGCTCGAGGAGTACGAACGCGCGAAGGCGCGCGGCGCCCGCATCTACGCCGAGGTGCTCGGCTACGGGCAGTCCGGCGACGCGTACGACATCGTCGCGCCCGATCCCGACGGCAACGGCGTGAATCTCGCGCTGCGCCGGGCGCTCGCGAGCGCGAACGTCAAGCCGGAGGACGTCGATCACATCAACGCGCACGGCACGTCAACGCCGCTCGGCGACACGGCGGAATCGCAGGCGATCGAGAAGACCTTCGGCGATCACGCGAGCAAGATCGGCGTCACGTCGACGAAATCGATGCACGGCCACGCGCTCGGCGCCGCCGGCGGCATCGAGGGCGTCGCGACGGTGCTGGCCGTGCACCACGACGTCATGCCGCCGACCATCAACTACGAATTCCCGGACGCGGAGTGCCGGCTCGACTACGTTCCGAACGTCGCGCGCAAGGCGACCGTCGAGGTCGCGCTCTCGAACTCGTTCGGATTCGGCGGTCACAACAGCGTGATCGTCTTCGCGAAGCCCACGTAGGGGCGATGAGCGGCGAGACGCGGCGCCGGCGACTGCGGGCGCTCGTGCGTCGCGCCGGGATCAAGGCGAGCGACTCCGGGGATCTCGCCCTCGTCGAGCGCGCGTTCGCGCACAAGAGCTACGCCGGCGAGCACGGCGGCGAATCGTACGAGCGGCTCGAGTTCCTCGGCGACTCCATCCTCGGCAACGTGGTCGCGCGCTGGCTCTACGAGCAGTATCCGCACGCGCCCGAAGGCGAGTTGAACTTCCGTAAGGCCCGCATCGTGAACGACCCGCAACTTGCCGTCACCGCGCGGACGCTCGGGTTCTCCGAACTGCTGCTGCTCGGCGCGGGCACGAAGGCCGCCGGCGGCGCGGAGAACACCTCGATCCTGGCCGACGCCTTCGAGGCGTTCGTCGCCGCCCTGTACCTCGCGTACGGCGAGGAGGCGGCCCGGCGCTTCGTCCTGGACCGGCACGTGGCCACGCTCGACCACACCGTCGAACTGCGCGACCCGAAGTCGCGGCTCCAGGACTTGGCCCAAGGCACGCTTGCCGGGACCCCCGCCTACCGCGACGAGCAGACCGGCACCAAGCAGGCGCCTTCCTTTACGTCGCGGGTGGAGGTGAACGGACGGGCGTTGGGAACCGGAAGCGGTTCCTCGAAGAAAGCCGCCCAGCAGGCCGCCGCCGAGGCCGCCCTCGCCGCCCTATCCGCCGAAGGACCGCAGTGAAGCTCAAGAAGATCAAAGCGTTCGGATTCAAGTCGTTCGCGGACCCGGTCTCGCTGGATTTCACCAGCGGCATCACCGCGATCGTCGGACCGAACGGATCCGGGAAATCCAACGTGGTCGACGCGGTCCGTTGGGTCTTGGGCGAGACGTCGACGAAGCAGCTGCGCTCCGACAAACTCGAAGACATCATCTTCAAGGGCAACGAGCGCCGCAAGCCGCTCGGTTTGGCCGAAGTCTCGATCACGTTCGACAACACCGCCGGCACGTTGCCGGTGGAGTTCAGCGAAGTGGAGTTCACCCGACGCGCCTATCGCGCCGGCGAGAGCGAATACTTCATCAACCGCTCGCAGGTGCGTTTGCGCGACATCGTCGAGATGCTGATGGGCACGGGTCTCGGCCCGGGCTCCTACGCGATCGTCTCCCAGGGCGATATCGATCAGATCCTCAAGAGCAAGCCGACCGAACGCCGCGCGCTCTTCGAAGAGACGGCCGGCATCAACAAGTTCCTGGCGCGCAAGAAAGAATCGCTGCGCCGCCTCGAGCAGACCGAGCAGAACGCGATCAGGCTCAACGACCTCCTGACGGAGATCGAACGCCGCATCCCCGAACTCGAGACGCAGGTGCGTCGCGCCAAGCGGTTCCGCAAGGTGAGCGCCAAGGTGCGCGACCTCGAGATCCTCGCCTACATCCGCGCCTCGGCCTCGCGCCGCGCCGAACGCGAGACGCTGCGCGTCGCCTCCGAGCGGAACGAAGAACTCCGGGCCGCCGCGGCGGCAAAAGCCGCGACGCTCGGCGCGCAGCTCGCCGAACTGCGCACGCGCGCCTACCAGCACGAACTGCAGATGGAAGAACTGCGCTCGCAGGGCCAGCAGCGCCGCGCGGAATTGGCGGGCATCGAAGCCGACTACGCGGCCGCGCTCGCGCGCCGCGAGGCGCTCGAAGCGCAGTCGACGCAGACCGACGAAGACGTCGCGCGCGTCGTGCAGGAACGCGAATCGCTCGAAGCCCAGATCGCCTCGCTGGAATCGCGCATCGCCCCGCTGCAGCGCGAAGCCGACGGCGCGCGGGAGGGCGAACTGCAGGCGCAGACGGCGCTCGCGCAGGCGCGCGCGCAGCTCGACGCCATCTTCACCCAGCTCCGCGCCGTCGAGGCCAACGCCTCGGAGTTCGCCGCGCGCAAGGCCGAGCGTCGCGTGCAGGGCGAGAACCTGCGCGCCGAAGCGGAACGCCTCGAGGCCGAGACGAGCGCCGCGCGCGCGCGCGCCGAGCAGCTCGAGATCGCCGCCGGCGCCGCCGCGCACAAGTTCGGCGAACGCGAACGCGAACTCGTCGCCCACGAGACCGCGGTGCAGAACGCCCGCGCGCGCGTCGAGAGCGCCGAGCGCGAGGCGGTCGTCGCGCAGGAGACGTTGGCCGCCGCCAACGACGCGTTCCGCCGCCATTCCGGCGACGTCGCCGCCGCCGAATCGCGCCTGCACACGATCGAAGAACTGGAAGCGACGCTCGAGGGCCACGTGCCGGGTACGCGGGCCGTCGTCGAGGCGTGGCAGCGCAAGGAACTGCACGGCATCGAAGGCATCGTCTCCAACCTCATCGAGACCGACGAGAAGTACGCGCGCGCCATGGACGTCGCGTTCGGCGCGCGCCTCTCCAACATCGTCACGACGTCCTCGGAGGACGCCGAGCGGGCGATCGAGTTCCTCAACGCGCGCGAGATGGGACGCGCGACGTTCCTGCCGCTCGACACGCTGGCCGATCGCGATGCGAAGGCGATGACGGCGGAACTGCAGGCGACCCCGGGCGTCGTCGGCTACGCGCACGCGCTCGTCCGCACCCAGGCCAAGTACGAAGGCGTGGTGCGGTTCCTGGTCGGCAACGTGCTGATCGTCGACACCCTGCAGACCGGCATCGCGCTCGTCCGCGGCCGCGGCCTGCGCGACACCATCGTCACCCTCACCGGCGAGCAGATCGCCGGCGGCGGCGCCATCACCGGCGGCCGCTTCAAGCGCGAGAAATCGATCCTCGGCCGTCGCGTGCAGGCGCAATCGCTGCGCGAAGAATTGGTGCATCTGCGGGCCACCCTGGCGGATCTCGAGGCCGGGCTCGCGGCCGCGGCGCGCGCCTCCGAAGAGGCGATCGCGGTGCGCGACGGCGCGCGCGAGGAGGCCGCGCGCTCCGAGGTCGCGCTCACCGGCGTGCGCGGCGACGCGAGCGCCCTGCAGAGCGAAGCCGAGCGCACCCACGCGGAGTTCGAGGCCGCGCGAGCCCGCGTCGAGCAGGTGGGTTCGGCGGCGCGCGAATCGCGCGAGCGCGAACGCTCGCTCGAAGGCCCGCACGTCGAGGCGGCGCACAGCGACGAAGAACGGCGTCGTCTGGAAGAAGAACTCGCCCGCGCGCGCGCCGAGATCGGCGCGGCGGAGAGCGCGCAGAGCAGGGCCACCGCGCACGCCGGCGGCCTGCGCGAACGTCTGGCCGGCCTTTCGGCCGAGCGCGAAGGCGCCAAGGCGCGCCTGGGCATCATCGATGCCGATACGGAGCGCGCCACGACGGCGCGCGAATCGATGCTCGCGGAGATCGCCTCGCTCGTCGAACAGACGCGCGACGCGCACGCGCACGTCGAAGGGCTCAAGCACGGCGTGACGCATGCGGACGCCGCGCTCGAGACCGCGCGCCAGCAGCGCGAGATGCTTACCAACCAGACCCTGCAGACCGAATCGGATCTCCGGCTCGCGGAGAACGAAGAGCGCGAGACGGCGGCGGGCGGCGAGAGCAATCGCATGCGTCTGGCCGAGATCGAAGCGGAACTCGGCATGCTGGTCTCGCAGTTCGCGCAGAATCCGGCCACCGACGACGAGTGCAAGGACGTCGAAGCGCGCTACGAGCACGAACCCGACGAAGTCGTCGACGACCTGACCCGCCTGCGCGAAGAACTCGCGCGCCTGCAGGCCAACGTCAACCTCAACGCCGAGGCGGAACAGGCGGAACTGGCCGAACGCGACGCGTTCCTGCGCGAGCAGATGGACGATCTTGCCCGCGCGCGCGAGACGCTGCTCGAGTCGATCAAAGAGATCGAAGGGCAGACGCAGACGCAGTTCAACGAGACGTTCGATAAGGTCGCGGTCGCGTTCCACGAATGCTACGCGCGCCTCTTCCCGGGCGGCGACGCGCGGATGTGGCAGACCGATCCCGAGAACCTCTCCGAGACGGGCATCGAGATCTCGGCGCAGCCGCCGGGCCTGGCGAAGATGCCGCTCGCGGCGCTCTCGGGCGGCCAGCGCGCCATGGTCGCCGCCGCGCTGATCTTCGCGCTCATCCAGGTGAAGCCGTCGCCGTTCTATCTGCTCGACGAAGTCGACGCGGCGCTGGACGACATGAACGTGGAGCGCTTCTCGCAGATGGTGCGCGAACTGGCGACCGAATCGCAGATCCTCATCGTCACCCACAACAAGCGTTCGATGGAACTCGCCGACCGGATGTACGGCGTCACCATGAAGGAAGCCGGCGTTACCGCGGTCGTCTCGGCCGAGCTGATCTCGGAAGAGCCGGAACTGGCGCTTGCCTGACTTCGTCGCGAGCAAACGCGCCGCGCTCTTCTCGCTCTCCGATCGCACGGGCGCGGACGCGCTGGCGCGCGAACTGCACGCGCGCGGCATCGCCATCTACGCGACCGGAGGAACGCGCGCCTATCTCGAAGCGGCCGGCGTTCCGGCGCAGGACGTCGAGGCGCTGACCGGCTTCCCCGCGCTCTTCGGCGGCCGGGTCAAGACGCTCCACCCCAAGGTCTTCGGCGCCATCCTCCACGACCGGGCCGACGTCGACCACACCGCGCAGCGCGACTGGTATGCGATCCCCTCGCTCGACGCGATCGTCGTCAACCTCTATCCGTTCGAAGCGACCATCTCGCGCGAGGGCGCCACGCTTTCCGAAGCGATCGAACAGATCGACGTCGGCGGCGTCTCGCTGCTGCGCGCCGCCGCGAAGAACTACGCGCAGGTGGCAGTCCTCTCCGATCCATCGCAGTACGACGCCTACGTCCAAGAACTGCGCAGGGGCGAACCGGATGCCGAACGGCGGCGCGCCTGGGCGGTCGCGGCGTTCGAACGGACGGCCGCATACGACGCGTCGATCGCGCACTACCTCGCGGATGCGGGCGACGACGCGGGAGCGGCGGGGCTTCCCGGCGCGCTCTCGCTGACGCTGCCGCTCGCGCAACGCCTGCGCTACGGCACGAACCCGCAGGCGCGCGCGGCGTTCTATCTCGCCGGCCGCGACCGGCTGCCGGAGCAGCTCCACGGCAAGGCGCTCTCGTATAACAACCTGCTCGATCTCGACGCGACCCTGCGCCTGCTCGCGCGCGCGGCGCTCGGCGCGGAGATCGGATCGCGCCGCGAGCGGTACGTGCGCGCGGCCGTGGTCAAGCACACGGTGCCCTGCGGGGTCGCGCAGCGCGGCACCGTCGGCAAGGCGGTCGCCGACGCGGTGGAGGCGGATCCCATCTCGGCGTTCGGCGGAATCGTCGCCACCGACGGCGTCGTCGACGCCGAAGCGGCCCTCGCGCTCAAGCCCTATTTCTTGGAGATCGTCGCGGCGCCGGGCTTCACGGACGACGCGCTCGCCGCCTTGCGCGCGAAGAAGAACCTGCGCGTCATGCAGTTCGCTCCGGGCCTGCCCGACGAACTCGCGCGCGAGTTGCGCGTCCGCAGCGCGCTCGGCGGCGTGCTCGCCGAAGACGACGATCCGGCATTCGAGGCGGAAGCGTGGCGCGTCGTGAGCCGCAGAGAGCCGACCGCACAGGAATGGCACGATCTGGCATTCGCGTGGGACGTCGTGCGTCACGTGAAGAGCAACGGCATCGTCATCGCTTCGGCCGGGACGACGCGCGGCATCTGCGCGGGGCAGACCAACCGGGTGAGCGCCGTGCAGATCGCCGCGCACCGCGCGGGCGAAAAGGCACGCGGCGCTGTCTGCGCGAGCGACGGATTCTTCCCGTTCGCCGACGGTCTGGAAGCCGCCGCGGCGGCCGGCTGCGGCGCGGTCATCGCGCCCGGCGGGAGCGTGCGCGACGACGAAGTCGTGGCCGCCGCCGACGCGCTCGGCATCGCCCTCGTCTTCTCATCGCACCGATACTTCTTGCATTGATACAGGCGCTCGCCGTCGCGGGGCTCGGGCTGGCAGTCGGCGTTCTCGTCGGCGCGACCGGAATCGGCGGCGGCACGCTGCTCGCGCCGGTCCTCATCTTCGTCCTGCGGATGAATCCGTTCGTCTCGGTGGGCACCGACCTGTTCGTGAGCGCCGCGACGAAGGTCGTCGGCGCGCTCGTGCATCGCCGCGCCGGCAACGTCGACGTCGCGCTCGCGCGACCGCTCTGCATCGCGGGTATCGTCGGGGCGGTCGCCGGGACGGCGCTACTGGCGTTCGCCAAATACCACGTCGACGTCGTAGCGGCGCAGACGATCCTGAAGCGCACGATCGGCATCGCCCTGCTGGTCTGCGCCGCGGCGATCGCCTATGCGATCGGCGAGCGCGGCCGCTTCGGCGTGCGCGAGGAGGGCAGATTCGCATCGATCATGGGCGCGCTCGTCGCCATCGTCACGACGGTGACCGGCGTCGGCGTGGGCTCGCTCTCGGTGCCGGCGCTCTATCTGATCGCGGGACGGCGGCCGGCCGCGATCATCGTCGGCACGAGCCTCGTGTACGGAGCGGTCGTCACCGGGTTCGCGGCGGTCGCACACGTCGCGCTGCGCGACGTCGATTACGGGATGAGCGCTCTGCTGCTGCTCGGCGGCATTCCCGGAGTCTGGCTCGGCAGCCGTCTCGGTGCGCGGGCCTCTGCGGTGATGCGTCCGATCATCGTCGCGTTGCTGGCGGTCGTCGGCGTACGCCTTCTGCTCTGACGCGAGCGCAGCGACCTGGCGCCTAGCATGCCGTCGCATCCGACATGAAGGCTTCGCGATTGCGGTCGGAAAAATGCGTCGGGTGCTCAAACATGACGAGATCCGATCGGTCGCCGCCGACCTGGGAGCGGAGGCGCGCAAGCGCGACTACGTCCACAAGATCCTCGCGCCGACGTTTCTCGACGATCCGACCGCCTGGGAGATGATCGTCGAGGTGCTCGAGGTCGTGCTGCATCGCCGCGATCTCTATATCGTGCCCGAACGCCTCATCAAACGACCGGCGCCGCACGCGTAGCGGTCGAGGAGAAGCATCGTGCCGAAGTTCCTCCACACGTCCATCTTCGTGAACGACATGGCCGAGTCGATCGCGTTCTATACCGAGAAGATGGGGATGAACCTGCTCGACGGCCCGCACCACTATCCGGGTAATGCCGACATGGCGTTCGTCGGGAACGACTGGAGTTCGTACATCGAACTCGTCTACGACTTGGAAGAGCACCCGCCCTACGAGATCGGCAATCGTTACGAACACCTCGCGCTCGAAGTCGAAGGCGACCTCGCCGCATTCGTAGCGAAGGCGCGCGCGAACGGCGTGAAGGTGATCAAGGACGTCTACAAGTCTCCCGGCGGAACGCGTTCGATCGCGTTCGTCGAGGATCCCAACGGCATCCCGATCGAACTGCTCGAGCCCAAGCGCGCGCGATAGTCCTCTAGCGATAGACGAACGGATCGCTCGGCGGAGCTATCGTCGTGACCGTCGCGCGCAGGCGCAAGTCGCCGCGCCGGTCGACGAGCGTGCCTGCGGCGCGTAGCCAGGTGCCCGTCGGCGCACCCGGATCGCGATCGAGCCGGACGACGACCGGCGCCGCATCCGCGCGACAGCACGTGATGGCGAAACGCACGAGCGCCGACCCGCTACGGTCGCGCGCGACCGTGCCCGTGAACTCGAGCGGTTCGCCGGCGAACGCGTCGGCGAGGGTCGTCGCGGTCGCGCGATACGACGGCGCGGGCGCGCCGATGACGAGGGCCGCGCACATCGTGGCCGGAGCGAGCCATCGCCGCGGCACGCAGGCGGTTCGATTGGCCCACGCCGCCGCGACGCAGGCGCACGCGCAGAAGGCGAGCGCGAGCGCGAAGCGCGGATGGACGAGCGTCGCGCCTCCGCGCATCGCCGCGACGCCGCACGCGATCGCGAGCAGCGCGTACGCACCGCCGTCGCTTCCGCCTCCGTGCGCGTGCGATCGCGCGAAGGCCCGGACGTCCGCGATCCCCGCGACGGCGAGAAATCCGAGCGCACATGCCGGGGCCGCGCTCCGCAGCGCGCCGGCGATGCCCGCGACCCCGAGGCCGCACGGCGCCAGGGCGAAGGCGACGACGGCGCCCGCGATCGGGGCGGCCGGGCCCGCGGGCAGGTGACCGCCCGCGAGCGCCAGCCCGTGCGCCGCGAGGCCGGCCAGCAGAGCGTAGGGGACGAGAGCTTCCAGCGCGGCGAGCGGTTCGGCCGCGTCGCAGTGCCTGCCGCGAGCGACCAGCGCGCCCACCAGCATCGCCGCCGTCCAGCGGCCGAGCGCGATCCACGGGCCGAAGGCGAGCCAGAGCGCGACGGTCGCCGGGATCGATCGTGCGGCCGGGCCGCCGGCGCACCCGCACCCCAGCAGCGGCACGAGCCAGGACACGCTACCGCGCGCGATGCGCTGCAGCAGCGTCGCGGCAAGAATAAACGGCGTGCTTTCGAACAGGGTGCCGGACGCGGTCGCGAGGACCTCGCGCACCGTCTCATGCGGCAGCGCAAGGAACGCGACGGCCAGAACGCACGCTAGCAGAATCGGATTCATGGCTTCGAAGATCACCGCACCGCGCGGTACCCAGGACGTCGTTCCCCCGGAGTCGGCTCGATGGCAAGCCCTCGAGGCGCGGATCCGCGCGCTCGCGACGAGCTACGCCTACGGCGAGATCCGCACGCCCACGTTCGAATCGACCGACCTGTTCGTGCGCGGCGTCGGCGAGACGACCGACATCGTCGAAAAAGAGATGTACACGTTCGAGGACAAGGGCGGCCGTTCGATCACCCTGCGTCCCGAATGGACGGCGCCGGTCGTGCGCGCCGCGCTCGAGCACAACCTCTTCGAATTCAACTCGCAGCGGCTCTTCTATATCGGACCGATCTACCGGTACGAGCGCCCGCAGAAGGGACGCTTGCGCCAGGCCCATCAGTTCGGCGTGGAATGCGTCGGCTTCAAGGGGCCCGAAGCGGACGTCGAGGTGATGGCGCTCGCCTGGACGCTGGTCCGTTCCTACGGCATCGGCGACGCGGTGCTCAACGTCAACTCGATCGGCGACGACGCCTGCCGCCCGCGCTACCGCGATGCCTTGCTCGCGCACTTCCGTCCGCACGCGGCGGAACTCTCCGAAGAATCGCAGGCGCGGCTGGAGCGCAATCCCTTGCGCGTGCTCGATTCCAAGCACGAGCGCGATGCGGCGCTCGTCGCGAGCGCCCCCACCTTCGAATCGATCCTGTGCGAGCCGTGTCGCGAACATTTCGACGCGGTCAAAGGCTATCTCGACGCGCTCGCGATCCCGTACGTCGTCAACGCGCGCATCGTGCGCGGGCTGGACTACTACACGCGCACCGTCTTCGAGATCACCTCGAGCGTGCTCGGCGCGCAGTCGACGGTCTGCGGCGGCGGCCGCTACGACGGATTGGTGAAGTCGCTCGGCGGTCCCGATCTCCCGGCGGTCGGCTTCGGCCTAGGCCTCGAACGGTTCCTGATGATGCTCGACGCGCTCGCGGGCACGCCGCGGCCGCCGCGGAGCGGCGTCCAGGCGATCGCCCTCGGAGCGCAGGCTCGCGCCACGCTGGTGCCCGTGATCGCGGAACTGCGCGCGACCCTCGGCGCTCCGGTCTTTGCCGAATACGACGATCGCAAGCTGCTCGCGCATCTCAAAGCGGCCGACCGCAACAACGCGCGCTACGCCCTGATCCTCGGGAGCGACGAACTGGCCGCCGGCGAGGTCGTCGTACGCGACCTGGAGGCGCGGACCGACGCGAAGGCGCCCCTCGGCCCCGGAAAAGACCTTGCGGTCCTCTTCGTTGAAGGAACCCTCCGTGGATAAGACGCCCGAAGTCGACGACACCCAGACCATCCGCGACCTGCTCGACATCATGCACGAGCACGATCTCGACACCATCAAGGTGAAGGTCGGCGATGCGGTCTTCGAATTGGTCCGCCGCGACCCGAGCGCGATGGCGATGCCGATGGCCTATCACGCGCCGGCCGCCGCTCCGAGCGCGGCGCCCGCGGCTGCGAACGCCGGGCCGCCGCCCGATGCGAAGCGCATCAAGGCGCCGCTGACGGGCGTGTTCTATTCCGCCTCGTCGCCCGACGCAGAGCCGTTCGTCAGCGTCGGCGCGCGCATCGATTCCGGTCAGGTCGTCTGCATCCTGGAAGCGATGAAGCTCTTCAACGAGATCCAGACCGATTTCTCGGGCACGGTGCTGCGCATCGTCCCGGAGAACGGCGAACTCGTCTCGCAGGGCGACGATCTGTTCTGGATCGGCCCGTAGCGCGCCGATGCCCGACTACAAGGCGAAGCGCGGATACGACGAGCTCTTCGCGGATCGTGCGAGCATCTTCGACGCGCCGCACTACAAGGCGCAGGTCCTGGCGATCGTCGATGCGGTCGCGGACGCGCTGCGCCGGGGCAACACGATCTATTGGTGCGGCAACGGCGGAAGCGCCGCCGAGGCGCAACACATGTCTGCGGAACTCTCGGGGCGCTACCTGCGCGAACGGCCCGGGTATGCCAGCGAGGCGCTCTCGGTGAACACCTCGACGCTGACCGCGGTCGGCAACGATTACGGCTACGATCACGTCTTCGCGCGGCAGGTGCAGGCCTTCGGCCGTCCCGGAGACGTGCTGATCGGCCTCACCACCAGCGGCGGTTCGCGCAACCTCGTGCTCGCCTTCGAAGAGGCGCGCAAGAGGGGCGTGACCACCGTCGCGTTCACCGGCAACGGCGGCGGCGCGCTCGCGGGCGTGGCGGATCTCGTCCTGCTCGGGCCCGACGGCTATTCGGCGATGGTCCAAGAAGTGCACCAGCGCATGGCGCACATCGTCTGCGACCTGGTCGAACAGCGTCTCATGTTCGGCGCCTGACGTGCGCGAACTCTTGGATGCGATGCGCGGCAAGCGCATCATGGTCGTCGGAGACGTGATGATCGACGAATGGATCTGGGGATCCGTCTCGCGCATCTCTCCCGAGGCGCCGGTACCGGTCGTCGCGGTCAGCGATCATTCGTTCACGCTCGGCGGCGCCGGCAACGTCGCCAACAACCTGCGCGCGCTGCACGCGGAAGTCTCGTTCGTCTCGTCGGTCGGCTGCGACGAGTTCGCGGAGAACGTGCGCGGACTGCTGCGCGCCGAACAAGTCGACGATGCCGGCGTGCTCGCGGTCGGCGATCGCCCGACTACCCGCAAGACGCGGGTCGTCGCGCACAACCAGCAGGTCGTCCGGGCGGATTGGGAAGCGACCGCACCGCTGGCCGATATGGATCGCAAGCGCATCGTCACCTTCGTGCGCGAGCGCGCGCCGCAATGCGATGCGATCATCCTGAGCGACTACGCCAAGGGGCTGCTCTCGCGCGAAGTGGTCGAAGCGTCGCTCGCCGCTCCGCTCGTCCTCGCCGACCCGAAGCCGCAGAACTTGGATCTGTTCGTGGGCGTGACGTGCGTCGCGCCCAACGTCCACGAAGCCTCGGCCGCGAGCGGCATCGAGATCGTCGACGACGCGAGCCTCGAGGCCGCCGGCACGCGTCTGCTCGAACGGCTGCGCTGCCGCTACGTCGTGATCACCCGCGGCGAAGCCGGCATGGCGCTCTTCGGACCGGACGGCCAGCGCGAGAAGATCCCGTCGGTAGCGCGCACCGTCTACGACGTGAGCGGCGCGGGCGATACCGTCATCGCGGTGCTCGCGCTCGGCCTCGCCGCCGGTGCCGAGATCGCCAAGGCGATGCGACTGGCCAACTTCGCCGCGGCCGCGGTGGTCGAGAAGCTCGGCACCGCGACGGCCAGCGCGAGCGAGATCCTCGCGGTGGTCGAGCACGACCGTGCCTGATCTGGCCGCGCCGCTCTACGATGCAGAGGCCGCCGTCGCGTGGCGCGAGGCGTTGCGGGCGAGCGGCAAGCGGGTCGCCTTCACGAACGGCGTCTTCGACGTGCTGCACGCCGGGCACGTGGCGTATCTGGCGTGGGCGCGCGAGCAGGCCGACGCGCTGATCCTCGGACTCAACGCCGACGACTCCGTGCGCCGCCTCAAGGGCGAGAAGCGCCCGATCGTCCCGTTCGAAGAGCGGGCGCGCGTGCTCTGCGCGCTGCGTTCGGTCGACGCGGTCGTCGGGTTCTCCGAGAATACGCCCGAACTTCTGCTGGAGAAGATCCGCCCGGACGTGCACGTCAAGAGCGACCAATACCGCGAAGACGAATTGCCCGAACGGACGATCGTGCTGGCTCATGGCGGCGAGATCCGGCTCGCGCCGCACGTCGCGGGAACCTCGACGACCGATACGATCGCGCGCATCCTGTCGCGCTACGCGGAGTAGCGTGCGCCTCGCGCTCACGGCGAACGGCCCGGGCGAAGTGGCGGGATGGGTGCGCCCGCTCCTGCGCCGCCTCTACGCGCGCGATCCGCATCTGGACGCGCACGTCTTCCTCGTTCCCGACGACTACGCGACCGGCGGCGAAGCCGCCATGGCGCGCGGCCTCTTCCCGGACGCGCGCATCTACGAGCCTTCGGAATACGTACGCTTCGCGCTCGGCCGATCGGTCGCCGGCGAGCCGCCCTCCGTCGACGTCGTGCTCTATCTCGGCGGCGACTTGATGCATGCGGCGCGCCTGCGCGCGCGTCTCGGCGGCAAGGCCGCGACCTATAAGTTCGGCAGCCGACGCTCCGCTGCAACCCTGGACCGCGCCTATGCGGTCGATGCGGGCAACGTGCGCCAACTTCTCGCGTGGAACGTGCCCGCGGACAAGATCCTGCAGACCGGGAACTTGGCGATCGACGGCGCCCTGCTCGAGGCCGAGCAGCCGCTCGAGGAGCAAGCGCCGGTCGACGGCATCCTGATCATGCCCGGCTCGCGTCCGTACGAGGTCGAGCAGCTCTTCCCGTTCTTCCTCACCGCGGCGCGCCGCATCAAGCGCGAGCGACCCGAGATTCCTATCGCGTTCGGCATCTCGCCGTTCACCGATCTCGAATCGATCCGCAGCGCGCTCGCGCGCGGCGGCGACCCGCGCATCTGGTCGGAGAAGGGTCGTCTCGTCCGCGAGGACGACGTGGACTATTGCGAGACGCTCGACGCTTCGGTGCGCGTGCCGATCGTCCGCAACGCGCTCTCCGCCGCGAAGCGCTCGCGTCTGGTGCTGACGATCCCCGGCACGAAGGTGATCGAACTCGCGGCGCTCGGCGTACCGGTCGTCGCGATCACGCCGCTCAACGTGCCGGAGAAGATCACCATCAACGGACCGCTCACCTATCTCGACCGCCTGCCGTTGATCGGCGCGCCCCTCAAGGCGGCGGCGGTGACGGCCTTCGCCAAACGCTTCCCGTATCACACCCAGCCGAACATCGACGCGCGGGCGACGGTGCTGGACGAACTGCACGGGATGCTGACCCCGGGCCGGGTGGCGCGCGTGGCGCTCGAGCGCTACGACGATCGCGCGTGGCTCGCGGATACGGGGGAACGTCTCGCGGCGCTCTATGCCGATCACGTCGGCGCCGCCGATCGGATGGCCGGTTCGCTCTTGGAGCTCGCATCCTGATGCGGATCTCGATCGTCATCGCGACCCGCGACCGGGCGGGCTACTTGGAGAAGGCGCTCGCGTCGTTCGAACATCAGGTCGGGGCGCCGTCCTTCGAGGTGGTCATCGTCGACAACGGTTCCAGCGACGATACGAAGGGCGTGGCCGAACGGGCCGCCGCGCGTCGCGCGTTTCCGGTGCGATACGTCTTCGAGGGCGAGCCCAATCGCGGAAAGGCCCGCAACGCGGGGGTGCGGGTCGCGGAGGGATTCATCGTCCTGTTCTGCGACGACGACGTCGTCGCGCCGCCGGGCTTCGTCGCCGCGCACGAAGCGGCGCACCACACCACCAACCTCGTGGTGAACGGCCCGATCCTCAACGTAGGCGGATATGCCGAACGGCCGAAACCGTCGCCGAAGAATTTCTCGCGCGCCTTCCTCTGCACGTGCAACGTCTCCGTGCCGAAACACGCGCTCGACGCGGTCGGCGGATTCGACGAGGCCTTCGAACTCTACGGCTGGGAAGATACGGAACTCGGCGTGCGCCTGCGCGAGCACGGCCTGCGCTGGAACTTCGCCTGGGACGCGTACATCTGGCACATCAAACCGCCGACGGACAACACGCTGGAAGTCGAGACGCAGAAGGCGCTCGAGCGCGCGCGCATGGCGCGGCGATTCCTGGAGAAGGCCGACAACGGCCGGGTGCGCATGGCGACGGGCGCGCACGCGTTCAACCTCTTCCGGGGCAAATATCTGCTGAACGATGCGGTGCTGTCGTGGATGGCCGGCCTCGCTTCGGCCCCGAACGTCCCGCCGGCCGTGCGGTCGATCGCGCGGGCGCAATTCCTGGACGGCATGTACACGCGCGAACTCGTCAAGTCGCTCGAAGATTAGGATGCGCGCGCTCGTCTATTCCGCGGGCGGCGGGATCGGCGACTCGCTCGTCTCGTCGGTCGTGGCGCAAGCCCTCAAGCCGCGCTACGCGACGGTCGACGCCATCACCCTGCCCGGGCATCGCGAGACGCTGCTGCGCGTGCCGGAATACGATGCCGTCCTGGTCGACGACGGCGGAGACGGACGCGCCATCGCGGAGGCGCTCGACGATCGCCGGTACGACGCGTGCGTCGTCACGTGGGCCACGGCGCGCATCGCCGGCATCGTCCAACGCGCCGGCATCCCCGTCCGCGTCGGCCAAGCACGGCGCCTGTACTCGAACAAGTTCACGGATCCGGTCACCGTCCGCAGCGAGACCGGCGACGTCACCGGCCACTGGAGCGACATCCAACTCGACTACGCGCGCGCGATCGGATGCGACGCTCCGAATGCCGCCCCGCACTTCGTTCCGACGGACGACGATCGCGCCGAAGCCGCAGCCGTCCAGCCGTCGGATGGCTTTCTCATCCTCCATCCCACGAACGCCGAAGCGACGAAGCGCGGCCTGTGGCCGACGCAAGCGTGGTCGGCGCTCGCCCGCGCGCTGCACGAGCGTTTCGCGCTCCCCGTCCTGATCAGCGGAGCACCGGCGGACGTCCCGATCGCCGACGCCATCGCCGCCGGCTCGGGCGCCGCGTCCATCGCGGGCCGGCTCGGGATCGGTGCTTTCGGTGCGCTGGCGGAGCGCGCGACCGCATTCGTCGGCATCACGACGGGAACGATGCACATCGCCGCGGCCGTCGGCTGTCCGACCACCGGCATCTTCCCGTTCCAATCCGATTTCCCCGAACGCTGGGCGCCCGCCGGCCCGCGCACCGCGATCGTCCGCGCCAACTACCCCTGCCACAAAGGCGATACGAAAGAGAACTGCCCCGACTACGCCTGCATCGCCAACCTCGACGTCCCGCGCATCGTCGCGGCAACGGCGCTGCTTTTCGGTTAGACGCCGCGCTGGGCGACGACGAATGCGAGGAGCGCTTTCGCGTCGTCGCTGGCGATGCTGAGTTTCGCGGTATCGATGTGCGTGAGGTTCATCTGCAGCAGCAGCGCGTCGCGGCCGCCGTCTAAGACGAGCGGTTGGACGCCGCCGAAGAAGAAGCCGTCGGCTTCCATCGCGTCGGCGAGGGCGGGCGTTCCCGGATCGTCGAGCGGAAGCCGGGCGAAGATCGCCTTGGCGTGCCGCACGTTCCGCAGGTCCGCCGTCGCTTGGCGGACGCGCGTGGCGGTATCGGTTCCGATCTCGGTGACGGTGATCGCTCCCGACGCCTTGCCGTTCGCGAACGAGACCGAGAACGCGCCCCGCCCGTCCGGCGGCGCGCCTTCGCGCAGCGTCGCCGCCACGCCGAGGCGCGCGAAACGGCCGGCGACGACGTCGGCATACCGCGGGGGCGCGTAGATCGTGCGCGCCGGGATCTCGCGCAGCATCTTCGCGTAGAAGGTCAGGCTCTGCCGCTGATCCGTGATGGTGACGTCCATGTGCGACGGACGCAGGCCGCTCGGGCTGGCGCCGAGCACGATCGCGCAGCAGACCGCGCCGAAATGTTCGCTCGCCTTCTGGGTGAACGCGTGCGTCGTCACCGGTTCCGTATAATATCCGGCAAGGCCCATCGCGCGCGCGCCGTCCTCGGCGGCGGCGCGGACCTGGGTGATGACGTCGTGGCCGCGATGTTCCGGGAGCACGACGGCGGCGCAGCCCTCGCCGGTCGCCGCGTTGTCGGGACGGATCGCATAGTGCGCGGCGATCTCGCCGTTCTCGGCCTCGGCGACGAACGAGACGTAGCGCCCCTCCGCGTTCGCGCGGGCGAGCGCCCGCGGATCGTAGAACAGCGACGGCGTGTAATGGTAGCCGTACGTCCGATAGAAGATCCGCACGACCTGCGCCGCATCTTCGGGCTCGAAGCGGCGATAGGTATAGGCGTGCGGCGCTGGCGCGCGGGCGGGCTCTTCGTGCGAGTCGTGCGGATCGATCGCATCCTCGGTCGCTTCGCCGGATTCGGGCGGCTTCGTCGCGACGTGCATCCGCAGTTCGCTCCCGCCGGTTCCGTGCGAGCGCCAACCGCACGCGTCGACCGCCTCCAGCAGCGCGCTCCAGCGATGGTCGCGCGCGCTCGCCGCATCGTCGAGCGGCAGTCCTCGTTCCAGCAGCGAGAGCGTCAGGCCGCTCCCGTCGGCGTGCGCGGTGATCTTGATCGGCGTTCGCGATTCGGCCATCGCTTGGGCGATGATCGTCTCGCATCCGAGGGCCGCCGCTTCCGCCAGGGTCGCGCGTCGGGCGGTCTCCACATCGGCCAATCCGGCGGCCTCCAGGGTGAAGGTCCGGACGAGCGAGCTATAACCGGCCTCGGGCGGGACCTCGAGGACGAGCGTGAAGAGTCCCATGCCGGTGGGTTCGTAGATACTCGTCGTGTAAACTGCTATACATGGCCCTCTGCATCCGAAATCCGAAGACCGGCCGGCTCGCCCGGGAACCGGCGAAGCCCACGGGCGGAGAAGACTGAAATGCGCGCGACCATCCAGCTCTGTACGTACAATCGCGCCGCGCTGCTCGCGCGCGTGCTGGACGCGTGCTTCGAGCAGACGGCCGATCCGGCGTCCTACGAGATCGTGCTGGTCAACGACGGCTCGCCGGACGACACGCCGGCGGTGATCGAGCGCGCGCGCAAGCGCGCGACGTGCGCCTTCGAAGTCATCGACCAGCCGAACTCGGGCCTGGCGAAGGGGCGCAACGCCGGCATCGCACGCGCGACCGGCGAGCGCATCATCTTCATCGACGACGACGTCCTGCCGACGCCGAATTTCGTCGAAGAGCACCTGCGCTCGCACGACGCGGCTCCGCTCGCGATCGTGCGCGGCGGCGCGATCAACGTCGAATCGTTCGACGATCTCCCTCCGGCGAAATGGCGGCTGAAGGACTACAGCGCGAACTTCTTCTGGACGACCAACGTCTCGGTGCCGCTGCAGACGATCCGCGCGATCGGCGGGTTCGACGAGACCTTCGCCGAGTACGGCTGGGAGGACATCGACGTCGGCCTCCGCCTGCGCTTCGGCGGCGTCAAGGCGATCTTCAATCCGAAGGCGCTCGTCTATCACTGGAAGCCGCGGCCGCGCAGCGGCAACGTCGAGAAGATGGTCCGGCAGGCGCGCGCGCAGGCGCGCACCGCGGTGCAGTTGGCGAAGATCCACCCGCACTGGCGCACGTTCCTGGCGACCGGCGACAACGCGCCGCAGCGCGCGCTGCACAAGTGGCTGCGGGGCGTCAACGCCGCCCGCAAGTACCGCGACGCGCTCGGCGATCTCTCGACCGACCGCGCGCTCTCGGACGCGGAACTGAAGGCGGCGCAGAAGTTCGTCAACGAGGCGTATTTCGAAGAGCTCGAAGACGCGCGCGCCAAAGCCGCCGCGGCCGACTAGCGCTTGCGCGTCCTCCTCTCGCGCACCGATCGCATCGGCGATCTGATCCTGTCCACGCCGGCGATCGCGACCGTTCGCGCGTCGTTCCCGGACGCGCACGTCACCATGGTCACGAGTTCGTACAACCGCATCGTGATGGAGCGCAACGACGACGTCGACGAACTAGTGGACATCGCGCGCGACGGCCGGCCCTCGGCGTTCGGCGCGACGTTCCGCGGATACGATCTGGCCGTGGCGCTGGCGCCGCGCATCCAGGACCTGCAGATCGTCGGCGCGACCCGCGCTCGGGTACGCGTCGGCTACACGTACGTGCGCCGCTACCTGGCGCGCGCGACCTCGCGGTTGTACGTGAACCGGCTGATGCTCTCGGAAGCGGATCCGGAACTCTGCGAGCGCGAGCCGGCGCGGATCGTCCGGCACGAGGCCGAGCAGCTGCTCGACCTGGTGGCGCTGGGCGGCGCGACGGACGTCCGGCGCGACCTGCGGCTCGACGTGACGGACGCGGACCGGCGCGCGATCGACTTCGTCCCGAAGGACCCGATCGTCATGCACCTCGCGCCGCGGTGGCTGCGCGACGGGTCCACGCTCGAGAGCGCGATCGAACTGGCGCGCCGGCTCTCCGAACTCGGCTCGCCGCTGGTGATGACGTACGCGCCGGAATGCGACCACGTCGCGCCGGCCTTCGGACGGGCGAAGGTCGCGGCGCTGATGCTGCGCGGTCTTCCGTTCTTCCAGTGGGCCGCCGTCTTCGAGCGCGCGCGCTGCGTGGTCACGGTGGATACCGGCGCGACCCACGTCGCGAGCGCCGTCCGCAGGCCAACCGTCGTGGCCTTCGAACATCGGTTCTTCCGGTTGAACTCCCAAGAATGGGCGCCGTACGGCGTGCCGCGCGCGCTGGTACGGAAGCCCGCCGACGAAAGCGAAGCCGCGCTCGCCGCATCGCGCGACGAGATCGTCTCCGCGGTCCGATCGCTGATAGGATGATGCAAGAAACGCCTCCCGAGATATCCGTCGTCGTCCCGACGTGGAACCGCCTCGATACGCTGCGCGAAGTGGTGCCGACCCTGCTCGCCCAGACCCTGCCCGCGGAATCGTTCGAAGTGCTCGTCTGCGACTCGAATTCGACCGACGGCACCCAGGAATATCTCGCCGGCATCCACGCCGCGCATCCCAACGTCGTCCATCTGCCGGGCGCGTACAACGGCCGCGCCATGGCCCGCAACGCCGGCATCGCCTGCGCGCGCGGCTCCGTGGTGCTCTTCAACGATTCAGACATCCTGGCGTCGCCGGAACTGCTGGCGCGGCATCTGGCGCACCATCGCGAGCGCGAGAAGGTCGCGGTCGTAGGGTGGGAAGTCCAAGTGCGCGACCTCGCCGACTACGCGTACAAGCGCGATCACGTCGAAGCCCGCGGCCACCTCCATCCGCCGTCCCGCAAGACGCTGCCGTGGCTCTACTTCCTCACGGGCAACGCGTCGGTCAAGCGCGAGCAGCTGCTCGCGGTCGGTTCGTTCGACGAATCGTTCACCGGGTACGGCCACGAGGATCTCGAACTGGGCTACCGCTTGCAGAAGGCGGGCGTCACCATCGTCTACGAGCCGCAGGCCGTGAACTATCACTGCCAAGACGTCCCGCACGACGACCAGAAAGAGAAGATGAAGCTCGCGGGCCGCTCGACGGTGCGGTTCTTCCGCAAACATCCGGATTGGGCGGTGCGTCTCAACCTCGGCATGACGCCCGTCTCGCTCGGCCTGCATTCCGCGCTGACGGCGGCGCCGGGGGTGCTGGGCTGGCTCGACCGCCGCGCGGAACGCTCGAAGTTCGCGCGGGACCTCGTCCAACAATACTACTACGTCTCCGGGATCAAACAGGCGCTTTCGACAGATGACTGACTACGCGAAACACACGTGCGGCTCGCTGCGCGCTTCCGACGAGGGCGCCCGCGCGCGCATCGAGGGCTGGGTCAACCGCCGCCGCGATCACGGCGGCCTGATCTTCCTCGACGTGCGCGACCGCGAGGGCATCACGCAGGTCGTCTTCGATCCGGCGGACGCGAGCTTCGGCGAGGCCGAGCACCTGCGCCACGAGGACGTCGTGCGCTTGGGCGGCGTCGTGCGCAAGCGTCCGGCGGGTACCGAGAACCCGCGCCTCGGCACCGGCGAGATCGAACTCGGCGTGGAGACGCTCGAGATCCTGAACCGCTCCGAAGTGCCGCCGTTCCAGGTGAACTCCGACGACCCGGTCGACGAGAACCTGCGGCTGGAGTATCGCTACCTCGATCTGCGCCGTCCGCGCATGCAGAAGAACATCCGCACGCGCCACAAGATGCTCAAGGCGGTACGCGACTTCTTCGACGGGCGCGGCTTCATCGAGATCGAGACGCCGATCCTCATCAAGTCGACGCCGGAGGGAGCGCGCGACTACCTCGTGCCGAGCCGCCTGCACCCGGGCACGTGCTACGCGCTGCCGCAGTCGCCGCAGCTGCTCAAGCAGATCTCGATGATCGCGGGATTCGGCAAGTACATGCAGATCGCGCGGTGCATGCGCGACGAGGATCTGCGCGCCGACCGCCAGCCGGAGTTCACGCAGATCGACGTCGAGATGTCGTTCGTCTCGCGCGACGACGTGATGGAGACGATGGAGTCGTGCGTGCGCGACGCGTGGAAGCGCGTGCTCGACGTCGACGTCGCGGCGTTCCCGCGGCTGACCCATGCCGAAGCGCTGGCGCGCTACGGCATCGACAAGCCCGACCTGCGGTTCGGTCTGGAATTGGCCGACGTCGGCGAGGCGTTCGCGCAGACGGAATTCGCGGTCTTCCGGTCGGTGCTCGACGCGGGCGGCGCGGTCGTCGCGGCGCGCTATCCCGGCGGCGCCTCGCTCTCGCGTCGCGACTTCGACGCGCTCACCGAGAAGGCCAAGGAGTTCGGCGCCAAGGGCATGGTCTGGATCGCGCTCGGCGCCGACGGCGTGAAATCGTCGGCCGCGAAGTTCATGACCGACGACGTCGTCGGGGCGCTCAAAGCCGCCAGCGGAGCGGAGACGGGCGATGCCATCCTGCTCTTCGCCGATACGAAGGCGGTCGCGTTCGGCGCGGCCGGCAAGATGCGCAACGAGGTCGGCGAGCGCTGCGGCCTGCGCGACCCGAACGTCTTCGCGTTCTGCTGGGTCACCGATTTCCCGTATCTCGAGATGGACGAAGAGACGGGGAAGGCCGTGCCGGCGCACCATCCGTTCTCGTCGCCGGGCGAAGGCCAGTGGGAGCTCATCGAGACCGATCCGCTCGCCATGCGGGCGCAGCACTACGACATGGTCCTCAACGGCTGGGAGCTCGGGTCGGGCTCGATCCGCATCCACAAGCCCGACCAGCAGCGGAAGATCTTCGCGATGCTGGGCATGTCGGAGGAGCAGATCGAGGAGCGGTTCGGCTTCTTCGTCAAAGCGCTCGAGTACGGCGCCCCGCCGCACGGTGGAATGGCGCTCGGGGTCGACCGGATGGTGATGATCATGTGCGGCGAGGAGAACATCCGCGAGGTCATCGCCTACCCCAAGAACCAGGTCGGGCGGGACGTGATGATGGACGCCCCGACGCCCGTGCCGGAGCGCCTCTTACGGGATCTTTACCTCAAGAGTACGGCGACGGCGGCCGACTCCTAGAAGAGATGCTCACGATGCGCCCCTTCCTCGTCTCGGCCGTCCTGGTCGCGGCGATCGTCGCCGTCCCGTTCGCCCGACCGGCCGCCGCAGCGGGCGGACCCTCGTGCGGCGAGACGACGTACCGGGGCCCCAAAGGCATCGTCTTCCGCGTGCTCTTCGCCAAGAACGGCGCCGTCCAGCGCTTCGCCATCGTGACCAGTTCGAACAATCCCGAACTCGATCACGACGTGCAGCGGTCGCTCGTCCGGCAGTACGGCCCCGAGGCCGTCAACGCGCCGCCGCTCACGATCGTCTCGTTCAAGCCGGCGCCGGGCGGAGGAATGATGGTCCCCGACAAAGCCATGGATTCGTGCGGACGCGTCTTGCGCTTTCAATGATCCTTACGCTGGCGCTCGGCGCCTGCGGCAGCGGCTCGACTTCCTCGCAGACCTCCAGCGCGGCGACCCCCGAACCCCTGATCTCGTGCGAGTCGCGCACGCTCACGCTCGACGGCATCGATCTCGAACTCGATGCGAACGTAGACGGGACGCTTGCGGAGATCGCGGTGACCACGCAATCGCCGCCGGAGACCGACCGCGAAAAGGCCGTCGCCGATGCGAAGAAGCTCTTCGGAGATCCGCACCCCGATCCGCGCACGACCACGCGTCCCTGGCGCCTCGGCCTCATCCGGAAGACGGATATGTGCGGCCGCCCGCTCGTCCCCGAAGCAACGCCTTCGCCCGCGTAAAGACGGCATCGAACATCGGCACGGTCAGCACGCCCGTGTTCGTGTTCTGCCTGCTGGGATGATACGACGCGAGCACGGTGACGTCGCCCGCGCGGAATTCCGCCATATGCCCGAACGCGGGCGCGCGCTCGAACGCGTGGCCGCGCGCCTTGAGCGCCTTCACGATCGCATCGAAGCCGGTCTTTCCGAGCGCGATCGCCACGCGGAGCTCGGTCAGCGCCGCGAACTCCTCGACCAGATACGGAAAGCAGTTGCGCAACTGCTGCGGCGTGGGCTTGTTCTTCGGAGGCGCGCACCGTCCGGCCGCGGTGATGAAGCAATCGCGCAGTTCCAGGCCGTCGCCGCGATCCGTCGCATCGGGCTGCGATGCGAAGCCGGCGCGATAGAGCGCCGGGAACAGGAAATCGCCGGAGGCGTCGCCGGTGAACATCCGTCCGGTGCGGTTGCTGCCGTGCGCGCCCGGCGCGAGCCCGACCAGCACGACGCGCGCTTTCGGATCGCCGAACGCGGGGACCGGCTTGCCCCAATACGTCGCGCCGGCATACGCGCGTTTCTTCTCGCGCGCGATCTGCGCGCAATACGCGCGCAACTCCGGGCAGCGTTCGCAGCGGACGACGGCGCGCTCGATGGAGGCGATCTGCGGCATACCGCCCATTGTAGCAGAGTCGCGACGACGGCGGAGCGAAGGTGGCGGCGATGACGGAGCGCACCGACACCGGCGGGATCGCGTTGCTGACGACGGCGCACGTGTTCAACGATGCGAATCAGAGCGTCGTGCCGGCGCTGGTGGCCTTCCTCGTCGCGCACGGCGGGCTCTCGCTCGCCGCCGCCGCCTCGCTCGTGCTGGCGATGAACCTCTCGTCATCCGTCGTGCAGCCGCTCTTCGGCTGGCTCTCCGACAAGCACGAGATGCCGTGGGTCATCCCGGCCGCGCTCGTCGTGGCCTCGGGCGCGACCGCGGCGATCGGCCTCGCGCCGACGCTGCCGCTGATGCTGCTCGCGGCGCTGATCGCGGGCATCGGCGTGGCCGCATTCCATCCCGACGGCGCGCGCGCCGCGCGACACTTCTCCGGCGCGAAGCGCGGGTTCGGCATGGGGCTCTTCTCGGTCGGCGGGTACGGCGGCTTCGCACTGGGTCCTCTCCTGGTCACGCCGCTGCTCGTCGCGTTCGGCCTGCACGGCACGGTCTGGATGATCGTACCCGGCGGGCTGATGGCGATCGTGCTGCTCTTCAACCTGCCGCGTTTCGAACGCGCGCGCCGGAACGCGCACGCGCACCGGGATCGCGGCGGCGTCGACGACTGGCGCGCGTTCGCGCTGCTGAGCGCCGTCGTCGCGCTGCGCTCGACGATCTTCTTCGCGGGCGTCACCTTCCTGGCCGTCTTCACGCATGCGGTCGCCGGCACCACGCCGGCGTACGGATCGCTCGTGCTGGACGCGATGCTGATCACGGGCATCGGCGGCACCCTGCTCGGCGGCCATCTCGCCGACCGGCACGATCGCCGGCGCATCCTCTCCGCGTCGCTCGCGCTCTCGTTCCTCGCGGCGGTAGCGCTCGCGATCGCGGGGACGTACGCGCCGGACTTCGCGCTGCTGCTGATCGTCGCGGCCTTCTTCGGATTCGGCGTCAGCCTTTCGGCCAGCGTCATCGTCGTGCTCGGACAGGAGTATCTGCCGCATCGCCTCGGCGTCGCGTCGGGCATGACGCTCGGGCTCGCGGTGACGCTCGGCGGCATCGCCGCGCCGCTCTTCGGCTGGCTCGGCGATCATCGCGGCACCGTCGCGATCTTCATCGCCGTCGCCGTCATGGCCGCCATCGGTGCGGCGCTCTCGCTCGCGCTTCCCGCCGTGCGTTCCGGCCTCTATCCCAGATCCGGAAATCCCAGCCGCGCGAGCGCGGCGTAGGCGACGATGCCGACGGTCGTCGAGAGGTTGATGCTGCGCACGCTGCCGGGACGGATCGGCACGCGCAGTCCGCGTTCGGGTTCCGCATCGAGCAGCGACTGCGGCAGGCCCTTCGTCTCCTTGCCGAAGACGAGGACGTCGTTCGTCTGGTACGGAGCGTCGGCATAGTTCGACCGCGCGCGCGTGGAGAGGTACCAGCGGCGCTGGGCCGCGGTCGCTTCGAGAAACGCGTCCAGCGACGGATGCACGACCAGATCGACGAGATGCCAGTAGTCCAGGCCCGCGCGTTTGAGCGCCTTATCGTCGATCGAGAATCCGAGCGGCTCGACGAGGTGCAGCCGGCAGCCCGTCGCGGCGCAGAGACGCGCGACGTTGCCGGTGTTCGGCGGGATCTCCGGTTCGACGAGCGCGATGTGGAGCGGGATCACGCCAGCACGTCGGCATACGTCAGACCGTTCGGGGCCACGACGTAGGCGACGCCGCCGCCGCGCTGCCAGATCCGTTCGATCGCGGTGCGCGGATAGACGGCGCGCAGGCGCGGGTGGGCGGGATCGTTCACGACGCAGTCGCCGTTGCCGGTGAATCCGCAGAGCACGACGAGGTGACCGTCGCTATGGTCGAGCGGCGCGCCCGGAAGTTCGTCGCCCTTCCACGAGTAGGAGATCGCGATCGGCAGGCTCCGTTCGATCAGGCGCTGGGCGCGCTCCAAGCCGTCGAGATAGGCGACCACGCCGTGCAGCCCCAGCCGGCCGGAGAACGCGACGTTGAACGCCCAGTTGCCCGTTCCGCCGTACGCATCGTCGAAGATCTCGCGCGCGGTCGCTTCGACGGAATAGTCGAGGCCGTGATAGGCGTGCAGCATCGAGAGGCTGGTCGGACTGCACCAGCCGCGCTCGCCTTCGCGGACGAACTGCGATCGTGCAGGGACGTCCAGCACCATGGCGTCGCGCGCGTACGGCATGCCGCTGCGCGGGAGCGGCGGCGACGAGAACGCCACGAGTGCGAACGAGATGCCGATGCCGCGGATCTCGATACCGTCGAAGGCCGCATCGGCGCGGATCACGTCGGTCTCCACGCGCACGCCCGGCGCGGCTGCGGAGAGCGAGGTGCGCCCCCGCTCGTTCCAGCGCGCGTACTCGAGCCACGGCGACGCGGGCGCGTCGCGACGCAGGATGCGGAATTCGACCGCGCCTTCGGTCGCGAGCGCGTTCCACGAGATGACGCCCGATGCGACCGGCGCGAACGCGAAGCGCGCGCGCTCTTCGACGCGAAGGGCTTCTAGATATCCCACTCCCACGAATTCCACGAGTCGTAGATGAACGAGGCCTGTTCGTAGTTCTTGACGTCGGTGTTGTAAGCGGTGACCTGGTTCTCCCAATACAGGAAGACGGCGGGCACCAGTTCGTGGATGCGCGTCTCCTCTTTCTGGTAGAGCGCCTTCCGCTTGGCCTGATCGAACGTCTGGCTGGCGGCCATGGACGTGGCGTCGACGATCGGATCGTTGAGCCAGGCCGTGTTCGCGCCCGCGGGCGGGATGAAGCGGCTGTTCCAGTTGCCGGAGTTGTCCGGATCGGGACCGTTGGTCGCGACCGACCATTCCATGTCGTAGTGACCGGTGTAGAGCGGGCCGTCGCGCGCGAAGAGGATGTTCACCGGGTAATTCTTGATCTCGACGTCGATGCCGACGGCCTTGAGCATCTGCTGGATGACCTCTTCGGCCTTGATGTTCTCCTGTTTGTTCGTCCCGGTGGAGACCTGGAGATGCAGCGGCGCGCCGTCCTTCTGCAGGATGCCGTTCGGACCGGGCGTCCAGCCGGCGCTCGCGAGCAGACGCTTCGCGTCCTCGACGTCGAAGGCGTAACGCGGGATCGTCGGCGCCGCCCACGATTTCGGGAAGACGTCGCTGGTCGCCAGGGCGTTGAGGCCGTGATAGACGGTGTCGTTGATGTCCTTCCAATCGACGGCCTCGGCGATGGCCTTGCGCACGCGCACGTCCTGCAGCGAAGGACGGCTGACGTTGAACTGCAGGCGGCGCCAGCTCGCGACGAGACGCCGGTCGACGGTCACGCCGGTCACGTTCTTGAGCTGCGCGATCGACGATTCGTTGATGGCGGCGTAGACGTCGATCTCGTGGGTCTGCAGCTGGTTGAAGAGCGTGCTGACGTCGGGGACCACCCTCCACTCGATCTTGGAGAGCTTCGGCTTTCCGCGGAAGTAGTACGGGTTCGGCGCGAACTCGAGGCTCGAACCGTGGTTCCATGCGGTCAGCACGTACGGGCCGCTGGCGAGCGGCTTGGAGTTGAACGACGCGGTATTGATGTCGGGCAGCGAGCCGAGCAGATGTTTGGGCAGCGGCGGATAGCCCGAACCGCCGGCGGCGAGGATGCCGTAGGCGGTGACGGTCGGCCGCTTGAGATGGATGACGACCGTGTACTTGTCGGGTTCGTCGACGCGGGCGATCTGATCCCATCCGTAATTCGTCTTGACGTTGTTGTGCGGGTTGTTCACGGCGGCGTACGTGAACATCCAGTCGTCGGCGGTGAGCGGCACGCCGTCCGCCCACTTCGCGTCCTTGCGGAAGTGCAGCGTCATCGTCATGTTGTCTTTGGCGATGCCGCCGTTGGCGAGCGTCGGCACGACGGTCAGCAGGTCGGGGATGAAGTTGCCGTCGCGATCGTAGCGCAGCGGATACGAATAGATCAGGCCGAAGGCGAGATCCGCAGCGGCGTTGTTGGCGAAGAGCGGGTTGAGGTTATCCGGTTCGTCCGGCTCGCCCAGGCGCAGCACGTGTGGAATCGTCCACGGGTTGCGGCCGCCGGCCGTCGAGACGGAGGCCTTGTTGCAGGCGGGCAAGAGCGACGCGCAGACCGCGATCGCGACGAGCAGACGGACGTAGTTCATGGGACCTCCGCTAGCGGGCGACGTTTGATGAGGGACGGTGCGATGGCTTCGAAGAGCGCGCGCGCGCCGAAACGCACGACGTCGTCGGTGGGCAGGCCGGTCTCGGAGAGCGCGCGCTCGCACGCGGCGCGCGCGTCCTCGTCGGACTCGATGGCGCGCGTGTTGAGCGCGATGCCCACGACCTTGGCCGGCTTGACGGTCGCCAGCAGCGCTTCGTGCATCGCGATGAGCTGCGCGTAATCCAGGACCGGCGTTCCGAACGTGGGGATGGCTTCGTGCGGGACTTCGCAGACGAGCAGTAGCGCGTCGGGCGCGCTGCCGAACATCAGCGCGAGCGTGACCGGCGCGTAGGCGGGATGGTTGATCGCGCCCTGGCCCTCGACGACGATGAGATCGGGCGCGCCGGCATCGGCTTCGAGGACGAGCCGTTCCGCCGCGCCGGTCGCGAAGTCGCTGATGACCCGATCGACGGAGATCCCGCTTCCCGCGATCATGATGCCGGTCTGCCCGGTCGGCACGAAGACCGCGTCGGCATCGCGGTCGCGGGCGGCGGCGCAGAGTTCGAGCGCGACCGTCATCTTGCCCACGGCGCAATCGTTGCCGACGAGCAGCAGCACCGGCGCGCGCACGCCGTAGGCCTCGCCGCTGAAGAGCGGCACCTCCGGCGGCCGGCGGACGTCCCAGATGCGCGTGCCCGCCGCGCGCGCGGCGGCGGCGAACTCGGCGTCGTCGCCGAGCATGTCGTGCAGGCCGCTGACGATCTCGAGCTTCGCGGCGATCGCGTCGAGCACTTCCGCGCGCCACGCCGGCGGAAGCTTGCCGCCTTGCGGAGCGGTGCCGATGAGCAGCGCGGTCGGCGCGAAGGCGAGCCCTTCGGCGACCGTCGCGACGATCGGCGCGGCCGACGCGAGATGGCGGACGACGTCGCTTACGCGCTTGCCGGCGAGCATGGGATCGACGACGGCGACCGTCTCGTCGGTGCCGTAGCGGATGACGCCCTGCGCCGTCTTCGCGTTCTCCGCAAACTCGCCGGGGGCGAGGATGAGGTATCTACGCAACGGCTGCCTTTTCTCGCACGCCGAGGCCGGGGGCGTCGTTGAGCACGATCTTGCCGTTCGCGTACGCGATGCCGTCGAACGGATCGCTCGCGGTCAGGAAGGGTCCGTCGATGTCGGCCCAGTCGACGAGCGGCGAGAGATGCGCTGCGGCGCTGGCGGAGATCTGCGACTCGACCATGCAGCCGAGCATGACCTTCATCCCCATCGAGCGCGCGGTATGGATCATCGCGAGCGCCGGACGGATGCCGCCGCACTTCACCAGTTTGATGTTGATGCCGTCGACGCAGCCGTAGAGCTTCGGCAGGTCGGAGGGGTAGCGCGAATCCTCGTCGGTGACGATCGGGATCTTCGCGTTCTCGCGGATATGCTTGAGCCCGGCCGGATCGCCGGCGGGGATCGGCTGCTCGCAGAACTCGATGTCGAAGCGCGCGATCTCGTTCAAGATGCTGATCGCGTCCGGCACCGTCCATCCTTCGTTCGCGTCGATGCGGATCGTGCCGGTATAGCGCGAGCGGATCAGTTCCATCATCGCGATCTCGCTCTTCACGTCGCCGCCGCCGAGCTTGACCTTCATCACGGGATGGTCGCGGATCTCGTCGACCTTCGCGATCGTCGTCGCTTCGTCGGCGATGCCGATGGTGAACGAGGTCAGCGGCGTCTTCTCCGGGTCCAGTCCGAGCAGGCGATAGAGCGGACGGTCGAGGTCCTTGCCGATGAGGTCGTGGAGGGCGAGATCGAGCGCGCAGCGCGCGGCCGGCGGGATGTTGGCGGTGAGGATGTCTTCGAGGCGATAGGGATCGTCGATGCGGGGCGGATGGGCCGCGAAATAATCGCGCACGCTCTGCACCGACTCGTCGTAGCGGGCGAGCGGCACCGCTTCGCCGAGGCCTTCGATGCCGTTCCAGGCGAGGCGCAAGAGCGCCGTACGGGCGACCGTCGTCTCGCCGCGCGCGATCTTGAACGGATGCTTGAGCGGGAGTTCGAGCGTCGAGGTGACGAGCGTGGCTGCGGGCATGCCGATGCGGTTCAACCCGAGGTCGGACGTTCCTCGGCGTGCGCTCGGCCCACGGAGCGAGGATTCCTCTTGACCGGGGATGCTACGCTGTGAACGTCCGACTGCGCTCGATCGCGCAACGTACCATAGGTCCCGAACCAACGTAAGACCCAAGGGAGCATCAGCTCCGGATACGACCGGTCTGGACGGGCTGACCGCCTACCAGACCTGCGCCCGGGCCGCACCCACCTGTGAGAACAGGTTCAGAACCTCGTACGGCAGACGTCTAGCGTGGTTGGACACTTCCCGCACCGTCCTCATCGTCGAGGACGAGATGGCCGCGAAACGACGCGTACGCCTCCCGGCGCGCGAACGGCCGCCCGGCGACTTCCCACAAGAGCACGGTCTTCGCGAGCATCGTCGCGTCGTCTGCCGCTTCGTAGCGCGCGGGCTCCGGCCCGAAGCGCAGCCATGCGGAATCGGTCTCCTTGGACGCGCGTTTGAAGTCGTGGGCGTTCGCCGCGAACGTGCCCGGCGCGTTGCGCATGGCGAGCGTGACGTTGGCGGCCTTAGCGGCGGCGGTCGCCGCGCCCAAGCGCTCGAGCTGCGCGCTCCACGAACACGCCGTCTCGGCCTGGAGCGGGGCGGCGATCAGGGGCGCTCCGAGGGCCAGCGCGATCGCCAGCGTCGCGTCCCGGTCGGCGTCCGCGCTCGCGAAGAACGTCGCGTCGGCGACGGCCGCGACGTCGAGGCCGAGGTCCGCGGCCATCTTCTTCACTTGGGCGAGGTAGTCGCCATCGGTCCGCGGAAAGTGCCGCACGTCGAGCACGACGCCGTCGTAGGCGAACTCGCGCGCGCAACGTTCGAGAAACTCGAGCTGCGTCACGTCACCGCTTTCGAACGCACGTGAGAACGCGGTACTCGCGCAAGAGAGCTTCACGGCGCGAGCCTTCCGCCCGCCAAAGAGAGAGCCCTTCGCCGTGAACATTGCCCTCGGCGCCGATCACGCCGGATTCCAATACAAGGATTGCATCGCCGCCGATCTCCGCAAGGCCGGGCATACCGTCCTCGACCTCGGCACGTGCGATGCGACGCCCGTCGACTATCCGCAGTATGGCTACGCCGTCGGCGAAGCCGTCGCGTCCGGCCGCGCGGATCGCGGCATCGTCGTGTGCGGCTCTTCGATCGGCATCTCGATCGCGGCGAACAAGGTGCCGGGCGTGCGCTGCGCCGTCGTCACCGAGCCGCTCTCCGCGGAACTCGCGCGCCGCCACAACGACGCCAACGTCATCGCGCTCTCCGAACGGCTCACCGGGTACGAGATGATCGAACGCCTGGTGCGGGTCTTCCTCGAAACGCCGTTCGACGGCGGACGCCACGCCGAACGCGTCGCCCAGCTCTTCGCCTTCGACGACGCGCAGCGCGCGCGCACGATCGCCGCCGTCGAAGCCGGCGCCGTCACCGGCGCCGAAACGCCGAAGAACCTCCTTCCGAAGATCTAGAGGACCGCACACGTCATGGACATGCTCGACCGCAGCCGCATCCAATCGCAAGATCCCGAAGTCTTCGCATCGATCGTCGGCGAGGAGAAGCGCCAGCAAGAGAACCTCGAACTGATCGCGTCCGAGAACTACGCGAGCAAGGCCGTGCGCGAAGCGATGGCCTGCGTGATGACCAACAAGTACGCCGAAGGCTATCCGGGCAAGCGCTATTACGGCGGATGCGAGTGGGTCGACGTCGCCGAGAACCTGGCGATCGACCGGCTCAAGCAGCTCTTCGGCGCGGATCACGCCAACGTCCAGCCGCACGCGGGCGCGCAGGCGAACATGGCGGTGTTCATGGCGCATCTCGCCCCGGGCGATACGGTGCTCGGCATGTCGCTCGCGCACGGCGGCCACCTGACGCACGGGACGAAGGTCTCGTTCTCGGGCAAGCAATATGATGCGGTCGCGTACGGCGTCGACGAGAAGACCGAACTGATCGACTTCGACCAGGTTCGCTCGCTCGCGCGCGAACACAAGCCGAAGATGATCATCGCGGGCGCGAGCGCGTATCCGCGTACGCTCGAATACGTGCCGTTCCGCGAGATCGCCGACGAGATCGGCGCGACCTTCATGGTCGACATGGCGCACATCGCGGGGCTCGTCGCGGCCGGCCTGCATCCCTCGCCCGTACCGTACGCCGACTTCGTGACGTCGACGACGCACAAGACGCTGCGCGGTCCGCGCGGCGGCCTCGTGCTCTGCACCGAGAAGTGGGCGCAGGCGCTCGACAAGGCCGTCTTCCCCGGCATGCAGGGCGGGCCGTTCATGCACGTCATCGCCGCGAAGGCGATCGCCTTCGGCGAGGCGCTCCGTCCGGATTTCACGACGTACCAGCGGAACGTCATCGCCAACGCGCAGGCCATGGCCGACGAGTTCGTGCGCAACGGCCTGCGGCTCGTCGCCGGTGGGACCGACACGCACCTGATGCTCGTCGACGTCTCGGTGAAGGGGCTCACCGGCAAGGCGACCGAGGCCTATCTCGACGAGATCGGCATCACCGTCAACAAGAACGCGATCCCGTACGACAAGCAGAAGCCCTTCGTCGCCAGCGGCATCCGCATCGGCACGCCGGCCATCACCTCGCGCGGATTCGACGAGACCGAATGCCGCGAGATCGCGCGGATCATGTGCGACGCGCTCGGCGATATCGAGGCCCGCGTGCGGGTCGAAAAACTGCGCGACCGCGTCCGCGAACTGACCGCGAAGCACGACGTCCCCTAAGGACCGTCGCAGAGCCCCAGAAGGTCGCCCCCCTTTTCACCGAACTCTCACGTCTTCCCGGCCCATTCTCATGTCGCCCGCGCGCGCGCCGTGGATGACGGAGTTATAGGTCTGTTCGCCCTGCGGCTCGATTCCGTCGGCCGATCGTCGTCAGCGAGACGAGGCCGGCGCCGAACGCCAACAGGGCAGAGCCGAAGGCGACGTCGGTAAAGCCTCCCCGATAGGCCGCGATGATCTCGCCGTGGAGTCGCGCGTCGGCGATGGTCGCGCCTGCGAGCTTGGGTCGCTCGACATCGACCTGTGCGCGTTGCGCGGCCGACGCGTGCGTCGTCGCGAGTGACGCATCCAGGCGGGCGTTGAACGCATACCAGAGCACCGCGCCGAGGGCGGCGATCGCGAGCAATCCGGCGGTGCGCGCGACGGCGTTGTTGATGCCGGACGCCGCGCCGATGTGGCGCGGTTGTGCCGAACCCATGACCGTCGCGGTGAGCGGCGCGACGGTGAGGCCCATTCCGATCGCGATGACGCAGAGACCGGGAAAGAACGACGACCAATACGTGTCGCCGCGTTCGAAGACCGCGAGCAGTACGCAGCCGACGGCGACGATCGACGGACCGGCGCACAGGACGACGCGGCCTCCGAACCGCCGCGCGAGAGCCGTGCCCGCGCGCGCGAGCGTCGTGAGACCGATGACGAACGGGAACATCGCGACGGCGGCGGCGGTCGCGCTATAGCCGTGGCCCTGGATCATGTCGAAGGGCAAGAAGTAGAAGAGCGCGCCGACGCAGCCGTAGAGCAGGAGCGTCGCGGCGTTGATGCCGCTGAACGTGCGGTCGGCGAAGAGCGCGAGCGGCATGATCGGCGCTTTCGCGCGGGCCTCGACGGCGACGAACGCGATCAGCGCGATCGCGCCCGCGAGCGCCGCGCCCCAGACGCGCGGATCCCGCGCGCCGCCCTGCATCGCGATCAGCGCGTAGGTGATGCCGCCGAGTCCGACCGTCGCCAGGAACGCCCCGGAGACGTCGAGCCGGCCTTCCTTGCGCGCGTCGTCGTCCTTGCTTTCGGTCACGTGCGCGATCGTCGCCCAGACGACGAGCGCCGCGAGCGGCAGATTGATGAGGAAGACGGATCGCCAGCCGAAGTGATCGATCATCACGCCGCCTAGCGCCGGACCGATCGCCGTCGTCAGCGCGCCGTATGCGGACCAGGCCGCATAAGCGCGATCGCGCTTGACGCCGGCCTCGAAGCACGCGCCGATGATGGCGAGGCTCGCCGGCGCGAGCAGCATCCCGCCGATGCCCTGGACGACGCGCGCCGCGACGAGGATGGGGACGTCCGGGGCGAGCGCGCAGACCAGCGACGCCAGCGCGAACAGCGCGGTGCCGAGGCCGAACATCAGGCGGCGGCCGTACCGGTCGCCGAGCGCGCCGCCGAAGAGCATCAGCGCGGAGAGCGCCAGCAGATACCCTTCGACGATCCACTGCGCGTCGGCGGCGCTGGCCTGCATCGTGCGCTGGATGGTAGGAAGCGCGAGCCCGACGACGCTTCCGTCGATGAAGACGAGGCTGGAGCCGACGATCGTCGCGACGAGCGTCCAGCGTTCGCGCGCGTTAATGCGCTTGCGCCTCGTCGCGCAGCCGCTGGATCACGGCGGCGTACGCCATCGAGAAGCCCTTCTCGTCGACGTCCGCGGTCCTATCGTCGAGCGTCGCGCTGACGCAGAACTGCGTGCCGTTCTTGGCCGTCAGCCAGGTCGTCATGCTGATGACGCCCGAATCCGAGCCGCCCTTGAACGCGACGTGCTTCCAGTCGCTCGCGTTGGCCAGGCCCGGATTGATGGTGAAGAGCGGCAGGTCGCGGACGCCGGCCATCAGCGCGCAGAGCCGGCGGTTGGTGAAGTGCCATTCGATGTCGGCATCGGCGGGCGCGAGCGCGAGCGCGTTCTCGTCGAGAGGCGCGGCTTCCAGACGCGCGATCAGCGCGCGACGCGCCGTCGCATCGCCGGCCCGCCAGGCGGCGCGCAGCGCGCCGCCGTTCTTCGTCTTGAGCGCGAACATGGCGCGGGTCGTGAGCAGCGGTACGTTCGCACCGGCGTAGGGCTCGATCGCGGCGCGGCCGAGCGTGTGGATCAGCGTATCCGTCGCGGTGTTGTCGCTGATCGAGATCATCTCCGCGGCCAGCGTGGCGAGCGTCACCGGCGTTCCGGCGGGCCAGGCCTGCATGACGCCCGACGGCATGCTGCGCCATCCGTCGCGCAGCAGCACGACGTCGCTCCAATGCCGCTTGCCGCTGCGGATCTCGCGGTCCAGCGCGGTCAGCACCGCGAGTTTGAACGTCGATCCGACGGCGAGCGCCGTCTGCTGGCCGACGGCGGCACGGACTTTTCCGTTCTGCAGCACCAGGTAGCTCAGCGTGCCGTGCAGGCCCGCGAACTTCGCCAGCGCGTCGTTCAGGCTCGTCATCGTCGGCTGCGGCGGTTTGAAGAAGATGCCGGCGATCTTCCCGTCCGCATCGAGGGCGATCCAGCACGGGAGCGTCCCGCCGCTGTAGATCGCGACGTAGTCGCCGCCCTTGCCGTCTCCGGTGACCTTTTGAAAGGTGCCCAGCTGCGAGTCGATCCCGGCGACGAGATCGTCCATCTGCTTCATCGAGATCTGCGAGAGCACGGCGGTCGCGTACCAGTCGGGGTTCTGGGTCGGCGCCGCGAGGACGCGAGCGAGCGCGGCGGCGGGGGTGAGGGTCTGCGCGCCGGCCGTTCCCGCAGTGCCTCCTGCGAGCATCGCCAGGGCGAGCGCAAAATGAAGAAGGCGCTTTTGCATGGAACCTGGGGTTCATGCCCACCGACCGCGCCGCCTTGCTCGTCGTCGAACATCCGGCCGTGGCCGATCGCCTCGCGCGTCTGCGCGACAAGGCGACTCCGACGCCGGTCTTCCGCCAACTGCTCGAAGAGCTGGGCGCCTTTCTCGCCTACGAGGCGACCCGCGACTTGCCCCTCGTCGAAACGCCGGTCGAGACGCCGCTGCAGGTCGCGACCTGCAAGCGCATCGAGACGCGACCGGTGGTCGCGCCGATCCTGCGCGCGGGCCTCGGACTGCTGCCGGGCTTCCTCGACGTGATCGACAACGCGGTCGTCGCGCACCTCGGCTTCTATCGCGATCCGCAGACGCTGCAGCCGGTCCCGTATTACGCGAACGTCCCCGACGATCTCTCGGAGCGCCACGTCTTCGTCCTCGACCCCATGCTCGCCACCGGCAACTCCGGTGCGGCCGCGGTCGACGCGCTCGTCTCGCGCGGCGCGAAAGACGTCACCTTCATCGCGCTCATCGCGGCGCCCGAAGGCGTCGAGACGCTGCACCGCGCGCATCCCAGCGTGCGCATCGTCACCGCGTCGATGGACGAGCGCCTCAACGATCACGGCTACATCGTGCCGGGGCTCGGCGACGCCGGCGACCGCATGTTCGGAAGCACCAGTTCGGTCCCGGTCATGGTCCGGCCCAAGGGTTGAGCGCGTCCGTGCGTCCGGGTTGGGACGAATACTTCATGGAAGTCGCGAGGACCGTCGCGACGCGCGCGACCTGTCCGCGCGCGTCCGTCGGCTGCGTGCTCGTGCGCGACCATCGCATCCTGACCACCGGCTATAACGGCGCGCCGCGCGGCGTCGCGCACTGTTCGGACGTCGGCTGCACGGTCGTCGACGGCCACTGCCTGCGCGCGATGCACGCCGAAGCGAACGCCATCGTCCAGGGCGCGCTGCACGGCGTCGGCCTGCAGGGCGCGATCGCGTACTGCACGCATCAGCCCTGCGTGCACTGCTCCAAACTGCTGATCAGCGCCGGCGTCGCGAAGATCGTCTTCGGCGAGGACTATCCGGACGCGGTCGCCGCGGGGCTGCTCGCCGAAGCGGGGATCGGCGCTCTGCGGTTCGCGACGGGGGCGGCGCGATGACGACCGTCTGGTTCCTCTACATCGCGGCCGCGCTGATCGCCGGCGTCGTCACGGCGCTGGCGACGCCGCTGGTGCGGCGTCTGGCGAGCAAGGTCGGCGTGCTGGATGCGGTCGGCGAGCGCCGCATGCACGAGGATCCGAAGCCGCGGATCGGCGGCATCGGCGTCTTCTTCGGATTCGCCGTCGCGCTGTTCGCCGTCATCGGTTTCGCGCTGCTGCATCCCGCGATGCTCTACCCCGCCTTCGCGAGCAAGCTCGCATCGGTCCGCATCGACGCCCTGCACGACCAGCTCGACGCGAGTCACAACCTCGTCGGCCTGCTCTTCGGTTCGATGCTGATCCTCGGGGTCGGCGTGTGGGACGACATCATGGGCATGCGCCCGCGCAACAAGTTCGTCGCGCAGATCCTGGTCGCGCTCGTCTCGATGCTCTACGGCTTCGTCATCACCGGCGTCGCCAATCCGTTCAACCACGATCCGGCCAGCTATTGGATCGCGTTCCCGATGTGGATCAGCATCCCGCTGACGATCTTCTGGTACGTCGCGATGATGAACGCCATCAACTTCATCGACGGGCTGGACGGCCTGCTCTCGGGCGTCGCCGCGATCTCGTGCCTGACCATCTTCGTCGTCTCGGTCGTCCACGGCGATCCCGTCGTCGCGCTGGTGGTCGCGGCGCTGGCCGGTGCCGCGATCGGCTTCCTCCCGTACAATTTCAATCCGGCGAAGATCATCCTCGGCGACGCGGGATCGCTCTTCATCGGCTACGTCTTCGCCACCGTCTCGACGATCGGCGCGAGCAAGAGCGCCGTCGCGATCGGATTGCTCGTACCGATCGTCGTCCTCGCGCTGCCGATCCTGGACACGTTCTTCGCGATCGCGCGCAGGGCGCTCGCCGGGAAGAAGATCACCGAAGCCGACCGCGGCCACTTCCACCACCAGCTGATCTTCCGCTTCGGGCTCAACGTGCGCCAGGCCGTCTGCCTCATCTATGCCGTCTGTCTCGTGCTCGGGTTCGCGGCGCTGCTCATCTCCGGCACGATCCGCTTCAAAGCGTGAACCGGCTCAAAGTGATGACGGTGTTCGGCACGCGGCCGGACACGATCAAGATGGCGCCGGTCGTCCACGCCCTGCAGAAGCATCCGCAGATCGAATCGATCGTCTGCGTCACCGCGCAGCACCGGCAGATGCTCGACGACCTGCTCGTCTTCTTCGATCTGCATCCGCGATACGATCTCGACATCATGACGCGCGATCAGACGCTCACGCAGATCACGACGCGCGTGCTCGCCGGCATGGAACCCGTCCTGGCCGAAGCGCGGCCCGACGTCGTGCTCGTCCACGGCGACACGACGACGTCGTCGTCGGCCGCGCTCGCTTCGTTCCTGGCCGGCATCCCGTGCGGACACGTCGAGGCGGGACTGCGCACCAACGACCGCTGGACGCCGTATCCCGAGGAGATGAACCGCCGGCTCACCGGCACCATCGCCGAATATCACTTCGCGCCGACCGATCTCGCGCGCACGCACCTGCTGCGCGAGAACGTCGCCGCCGAAGACGTCATCGTCACCGGTAACACCGTCATCGACGCGTTCGTCGCGACGGCCGGACGCGACGACCTTCCCGAGCCGCCGCGCATCGGCCAGATCGATCCCGCGCGGCCGCTGATCGTCGTCACCGCGCACCGGCGCGAGAACCACGCGCACATGCGGGAGATGTGCGAGGCGATGCGGGAGGTCGCATCGCTCCCCTCGCGGCCGCAGATCTACTGGCCGGTCCATCCGTCGCCGCGCGTCGCTCCGATCGCGCGCGAGATCCTCGGCGACGTTCCCGGCGTGGTGCTGGTCGAGCCGATCGATTATGCGCTGATGGTGAGCGCGGTGAAGCGCTGTACGTTCGTCCTCACGGACTCGGGCGGCTTGCAAGAAGAGGCGCCGTGCCTCGGCAAACCGGTCCTGGTGATGCGCGAGGAGACCGAGCGCCCCGAAGGGCTCGAGGCGGGAACGCTCGAGCTCGTCGGCCACGACCGGGCGAAGATCGTCGCGGCGTCGGCGCGCCTGCTCGACGATCCGCAGGCCTACGCGCGCATGGCGCGCGCCGCGAATCCTTACGGCGACGGACGCGCGAGCGATCGCATCGTCGCTTGGCTGCTGGCGCGCTTGCGCGGAGGAGTACCGCCCGCTCCGTTTAACGTCGCCGGGTAAGCGGAGGAACGCGTTCGGCGTCCTGCGCTTTTTCTTTTTTCCGAAGGGGCGAGGGTGGCGTGATGAAAGGCGTGACGATGACGATCGCGATCGTGTGTGCGGCGGTGCTCTCCGCGTGCGGAGGCGGCGGCGGAGGCTCCGCGCCGGGCATCCCGACCGGACCGGCGCCGACCGCGAGTCCGGCGCCCACGGCGACGCCGTCGTATCTGAACGGGCAGACGACGATCTCGCGCTACATGGCCACCGTCGATCCGAACGTGCTGCATGCCGAAGGTTGCGCGATGGCGCAAGGCATCGGCGGGCAGGCCAAGAGCGGCCTCGTCGTCCTCGACTACGGCGAGCCGTACACGCAGGACGGCATCACCTGGGGCACGTCCGATTATGCGTCGGGCAATCCGTTCGTCTCGACCGCGCAGATCGCGAGCGCCATCGAGGGGTATCTCGACGGCTACGCATCGTGCAACCAGCCCGCGACGGCGACGCTGACGCTCGCGGCCGGGACGAGCAACTTCGGCTCGCACGTCGTCGCCGCGCACGCGCAGGCGTGGGCGTCGCTCGTCGCCACGCTCTCGGCGTACGTCGCCGGCAAGACGTATCCGGGCGAGACCGTCGTGGCCGCCGACGACATGGAGACCGGCTGGGCGAGCGCCGCGCAGACGCGCGTCTGGCTCGACGCGTTCGTCGCGGCGGCGCCGTCGACGCCGCTCTACGACTACGGCGATGCCGGCGGCTGTCCGTCGGGTTCGTTCTCCGCAGCGGCGGTCTGCCAGCCCGGCTGGACGCAGGCCGACGTCGCCTACGTCGGCGGCGGTGCAGGCCCGCACGTGTTCGCCCTGCCGGAGATCTACAACACGAGCGGGACGACCGCCAAACAGTGGGGCTGGATCGGCGCCGGCGCGGCCGACGCTTCGGCGCCGCTGCGATTCGCCGCCGTGATGACCCAGGTCGGGTCGTGCGGCTCCGGCTGCAGCGGGCTCGACAACACGCCCGCGGCGGCGCTCTCCTTGCTCAACGCCCAACTGCAGAGCCATCCCGAGACCGCAAGCCAGACCGTGAGTCTCTCGACCGATATCACGAATACGAACTAGGGGGCCGCTTGCCGGGTGCGAAAGGGTCATCCCATGAAGCGATTTTTCGGACTAGCTCTCGTGGCGGCCCTGGTCGCCGTCAACGGCGGTTCCACCCGGGCCGCCCAACCGCTCCCGCCCGGGATGACCCCGGCGATGATGAAGATGATGATGACGCTCGGACCCGCGCACCCGAAGGGGCTGCCGGCGGACGTGGTGCCGGTCTCGGGATGCATCCCCTCGATGGGATATCACTACGGCAAGATGTCCGACATGCCGTTCGGTCCGATCTACGGGTACTACAACGGCAAGCCGACCTTCACCGAGATCATGATCGACAAGAAGCAGTTCGACGCCGGCGGCAGCTGGAGCGAGCAGTTGAAGCCGCTGCCCGGCTATCACATCGACCACGTCGACATCTGGTTCGAGACGCACGGCCACCCCGGCTACCCGATCCCGCACTACGATATCCACGCGTGGTACGTGCCGCACGCCGAGCACATGCTCTACTGCGGCAATAAGAGCGGAAAGAAGCCGGCCTTTCTCTAACAGGCGGGCGTGAACGCGGCCGCCATCGTCGGGGCAGGAGCCTCCTTTGCCATCACCGTGCTCGCGGGCTTGCTCGCGGGCATTTGGCTTGCCGGCCGGACGGGTCAGCAGATCTGGGTGCTCGGCGGGCTCTTCCTCGGCCTCGGCGTGGGCGGCTATGCGGCGGTCCGCCTGATTCTGCGAGGGAATTAGGCGGATGGGGCGTACCTATGGCGACGCCGAATCGGCCGCCGACCTCAAGACCTATCGGGGACTCAAGAGGGCGGTCGCGCTTCGGTCCGTCTGGGTAGCGGTGCCCGCGGCTGCGGTGCTCGCGTTCTGGTCTCCCAAGCCCGCCGCGGCGCTCGCGATCGGCGCGCTCTGCGGGGTCGGAAATATGTACCTAGGTATGCGCGGCAACGAGCGGCTGGTCGAGGCGCGGAACGTCGGGATCTTCGTCTTAAGTAGTTTTCTGCGTATCGGGCTCTTCGGTATAGTTGCCGCGGCGCTGGCGGCTTGGGGACCTCTCTGGTCCTTGGGTACGTACTTCGCCGGATTCTTTCTCCCGCTCGCGCTTTACGCCACCGGCGTGCGGCGCGCGTTCGAACCTCGCGTCAAGTAACGGAAGTAAGCGACAACCTTGCACGAGCAAATCGGCGAACATCTCACGTGGACCTTGCCGATCGTCGGCGTCGTCCACTCGGACACGATCGTGACGACCTGGGTCGTCATGGCCGTGACGCTCGTCTTTTTCGCCATCGTCGGCAAGAGCTATCGCTCCGCCTATCAGACCCGGCGTCAGGCCGTGGTCGAAGGCGTCGTCAACTACATCGCCGACCTCTCCGCCGGAACGCTCGGACGCAAGGGCGAGCCGTTCGTCCCGTTCTTCATCGCGCTCTTCGTCTTCATCTTCGCGATGAACCAGTTCGGGATGCTGCCGTTCAAGGCGCTGGGACTGCCCTTCGGCGGTTCGCCTACCGCCGACATCAACACCGTCGTCCCGCTCGCCCTGATCATCTTCGTGATGTGCTGGGCGGTCGGTTTCAAGCACAACGGCATCCGGCAGTTCGCGCACCTGGCCAAGCCGTCGCCGTTCCTCCTCCTGATCAACATCATCGAGGAGGTCGCCCGCCCGGTGACGCTCGCCGCGCGCCTCTTCTTCAACATCTTCGTCGGCGAACTGCTGTTCATCGTCGTGGCCTCGATCGTGCAGGCGAAAGTCGCGATCGGGTTCTTCAATCTCTCACTCGCCGTCACGTTCGTCCCGTTCCTGATCCAGTTCTTCAACCTGTTCGTCGGAACGGTCCAAGCGTTCGTCTTCACCCTGCTCGCCATCGTCTATCTGTCGTTGGCGATCGGGGAAGATCATTAGCCACTAGAAAGGTACATCGTGAGTTCTGAAGCGTTGGTCGCCGGTCTTACCCTGCTCTCGTTCGGCATCATCATCGCCGCCGTCGCGTTCGGCTCGGCCATCGGCGACGGCATCGTCGCGAGCAAGGCCGTCGAGGCGATCGCCCGTCAACCCGAAGCGCGCCCGAACATCCTGACGTTCATGTTCATGGGCATCGGCGTCTTGGAAGCGTTCCCCATCATCGGCCTGGGCCTGGCGTTCTACCTGCTGCTCGTCGTCGTCAAGGTGCCCGATATGATCGCACACCTGACCGTCGTCGCGAAGTAAGGAAGCGCCCGAGCGTGTTCCTCCTCCCCGACGGAACGATGCTGATCCAGTTCGTCAACTTCGCGATCTTCTTCGCGATCTTGTCGGTGGTCTTTCTGCGTCCCGTCGGCAGCGCGATCAAGAAGCGCCGCGAGTACATCGACGGTCTGACCTCCGACTACGACGCGTACCAGGCCGAAGGCAACGCCCTGCGTCGCCAGGCCGAAGACGTGCGTGCGGCGGCGCGCCGCGATGCGGAGCTGACGATCGCGAAGGGACGCGCCGAGACCTCGAACGCCGCCGCCGACCTCGCCGCCGACTACGCGCGGCGCGCGGGCGAGGCCACGGCGGAGGCGCAGGCGGTCGTCGCCGGAGAGCTCGATGCCGCCCGCGCGGGCGACGAAGCGACGGTCCGGAGCCTCGCCGATCTCATGCTCGCCAAGACCGTTCCGGGAGCGGCGAAGTGAACTACGAACAGATCGCCGTCTGGAGCAACGTCGCGTGCGCGCTGCTGTTCTACGTCGTCATCGTCTGGATGTGGGTGAAGTTCGCGCAGCCCGCGGTCATCGCGGCGCAAGAGAACGCGAACAAGAGCATCGCGGAGAGCGAACGCCATCGCGACGAGGCGAAGGCCGCGCTCGACGTGCTCAGGTCGGAGATCGAGGGCGCGCGGCGCGACGCCGCCGCCATCCGCGAGCGCTCGACCGAATTCGCGGCGCACGAACGCGACGCGACCCTCGCCGAAGCGCGCGCCGCAGGCGAACGCGCGCTCAAGAGCGCTTCCGGAGAACTGGACCGGGCCCGCGCCGCCGCGCGCGAGAAGCTCCGCGACGAGCTGCTGGAGAAGGCGCTGCGTCTGGCCAAGAGCGACGCGACCGCTCGCGTGGACGCGACGCTCGAGAAGCGACTGGTCGGCGACTTCGTCGCATCGATCGGGAAAGGCGCCCGCTGATGGCCGACGAGAAGCTCGCCCGCCGCTACGCCGCCGCCGTGTTCTCGCTGGCCTCCGATCGCGGATCGGTCGAGGCTACCGGCGCGGCCCTGCGCGGGATCGCCGACGCGATCTATGCCGATGCGGACGCGCGCGAGTTCTTCACCGCGCCGGTCGTCGACCGGTATACGAAGGAAGCGCGCATCGGCGCGGCGCTCGAAGGCAAGACCGACGAGATCGCCCTGCACGCCGTCCTGCTCCTGGTGCGCAAGCATCGCGAACCGGTCCTGCGCGAACTGGTCCGCCAATACGAAGCGCTGCAGACCGCCGCGCGCGGCGCCGAACCGCTGACCGTCGTCACCGCCAAGAAATTGGAAGCGGACGAACTCGCGACCCTGCTGGGCGGACTCGAGAAGGCCTACGGCAAGAAATTCGACGTGACCCAGGCGGTCGATCCGTCGCTGATCGGCGGCGTGCGCGTGACCATGGGCGACCGCCGCATCGACGGCACCGTCGCCGGACGTTTGGAAGACCTCTCGCGCGAATTGTTCGCGCAGACCAACTAGGATAGATGATGATCAACGCTGATGAAATTTCGGGACTCCTCAAGGCGCAGATAGCGTCCTTCAAGAGCGACGTCCGCGAAGACGAAGTGGGCACCGTGATCGAAGTCGGCGCGAACCTCGCGCGCGTCTACGGTCTCTCGGGCATCCGCTCGTCGGAACTGGTCGAGTTCCCCAACGGCCTGCAGGGCGTCGCGCTGAACCTCGAAGAGGACAACGTCGGCGTCGTCATCCTCGGCCCCGATAAGGACATCAAAGAAGGCGACAAAGTGCGCCGCACCGGCCGCATCGCCTCGGTCCCCGTCGGCGAAGCGCTGCTCGGCCGCGTCGTCGACGCGCTCGGCCAGCCGGTCGACGGCAAGGGCCCGATCGATACCAAGCGCTACCGCACGATCGAGAACACCGCGCCGAACGTCGTCGAGCGCCAGAGCGTCAAGCAGTCGCTTCCGACCGGCATCCGCGCGATCGACGCGCTCATCCCGATCGGCAAGGGCCAGCGCGAACTGATCATCGGCGACCGTTCGACCGGCAAGACGGCGATCGCGGTCGACACGATCATCAACCAGAAGGGCCGCAACGTCTTCTGCATCTACGTCGCGATCGGGCAGAAGAACTCGACCATCGCCGCGCTCTCGCAAGTGCTCGAGCAGAAGGGCGCGATGGAATACACCACCATCGTGACCGTCTCGCCGGCCGAAGCCGCCGCGTTGCGCTGGCTGGCGCCGTTCGCCGGGGCCGCGATGGGCGAAGAGCTGATGTATCAGGGCAAAGACGTCCTGATCGTGTTCGACGATCTGACCAAGCACGCGCAATCGTATCGCGAGATGTCGCTGCTGCTCCGCCGCCCGCCGGGCCGCGAAGCGTATCCGGGCGACGTGTTCTTCCTCCACTCGCGCCTGCTCGAACGTTCGGCCAAGCTCTCCGACGAACTGGGCGCCGGTTCCATGACGGCGCTGCCGATCATCGAGACGCAGGCCGGCGACTTCGCCGCGTACATCCCGACCAACGTGATCTCGATCACGGACGGCCAGATCTACGTGACCCCGGACCTGTTCTTCCAAGGCATCCGTCCCGCCGTCGACGTCGGCCTCTCGGTCTCGCGCGTCGGTTCTTCGGCGCAGACGAAGGCCATGAAGGCGGTCGCCGGTCAGCTGAAGCTGGAACTCGCGCAGTACCGCGACCTCGCGGCCTTCGCCAAGCTCAGCAGCGACCTCGATAAGAACACGCAAGCGCAGCTCGCGCGCGGCGAGAAGCTGACGGAGCTGCTCAAGCAGCCGCAGTACCAGCCGCAGGCGACCGAAGATCAAGTCGCCCTGCTCTACGCCGCCAACAGCGGCGCCCTGCTCGACGTCCCGACCGTCAAGATCCAGCAGTGGGCCAAGGCTTTCGTCGACTTCCTCCACGCCAAGCACGGCGACGTGCCGAAGGCGATCGCGGATTCGGCGCAGCTCTCGGACGACTCGAAGAAAGCACTCGACGCGGCGCTCGCGGAGTTCAACAAGAGCTTCTAATGCCGTCAGTCAAGGATCTCCGCGACCGGATCAAGTCGCTGAAGAACACGCAGCAGATCACCAAGGCGATGAAGCAAGTCGCCGCGGCGAAGATCCGCCGTGCGGAGATGGTGCAGAAGCAGGCGCGTCCCTACGCGGACGCGCTCTCGCAGATGCTGCGCGATCTGATGTCGGCCGTCTCGAGCGTCGATCATCCGTTCATGAAGCCGGGCAAAGCGGGCGCGCCCTCGGGCGTGATCCTGATGACGGCCGATAAGGGCCTGGCCGGCGCGTTCAACGCGAACCTGATAAAGTCGGCCGAGACCTATCTCAAAGCGCACGCCGACGCGACCTTCTACACGGTCGGCAACAAGGGCCGCAACACCGTCCGCCGCATGGACCGCCCGGATCATCAGACCTGGGCGCTCAACGCGCCGTCCAAGATCGACACCGCTCGCGCGGTCGCAGCCGCCGTCACGCAGGCGTTCGTGGCCGGAGAGATCGGCGACATCGTCCTGATCTCGCCCAAGCTGGTTTCGATGCTCTCGCAGAAGCCCGAGACGCGCCAATTGATACCGCTCGAGAATTCCTTACCGGGAAGCTCGCAAAGCGAGCGCACTCCTGAGCGCAGCGCCGAAGGCGCGCAGTCGAAGGGCGCGGTCGAGTTCTCGCCGTCGCCGGAGTTCGTGCTCTCGCGCCTGCTGCCCAAGTACCTCGAGTTCACCATCTACAGCGCGATGCTCGAGACCGACGCCGCCTTCTTCGCCGCCCAGTTGATCGCGATGAACAACGCGACCGACAACGCCGGCAAGCTGATCGACGAACTGACCATCAAGATGAACAACGCGCGTCAAGCCGCGATCACCAAAGAACTGCTTGAAATCGTCGCCGGCGCAGAAGCGCTGGCGGGCTAACCTGGAGATATCATGGCTGCTACCGGAAAGATCGTCCAAGTCCTCGGGAACGTCGTCGACGTCGAGTTCACACCCGAGACGCTCCCGAAGATCAACGACGCGTTGACCGTGCGCGTCAACGATGACGCGGCGGGCAAGAGCTCGGCGTCGCAAGGCGATATCGAACTCGGCGGCACCGCGATGCGCTCGCGCGATCTGACGCTCGAAGTGCAGGACGAACTGGGCAACAACCAGGTCCGCTGCCTCGCGATGGGTTCGACCGACGGCCTGATGCGCGGCGCTCCGGTCAGCTCGACCGGCGGCCCGATCACGGTTCCGGTCGGTCAGGGAACGCTCGGGCGCATCTTCAACGTGCTCGGCAAGGCGATCGACTCGGACGAACCGGTCAAGGCGACGGCGGAGTGGCCGATCCATCGTCCGGCGCCGGAGTTCAAGTATCAGGATCCGACCCCGAAGCTCTTCGAGACCGGCATCAAAGTCATCGACCTGATGGCGCCGTACACGCGCGGTGGGAAGGTCGGACTCTTCGGCGGCGCGGGCGTCGGCAAGACCGTCCTCATCCAAGAGCTGATCCGCAATATCGCAGCCGTGCACAAAGGCTTCTCGGTCTTCACCGGCGTCGGCGAGCGCACGCGCGAAGGCAACGATCTCTGGCAAGAGATGAAAGAGTCGGGGGTGCTCGCGCAGACCACGCTCGTGTTCGGTCAGATGGACGAACCGCCGGGAGTCCGCTTCCGCATCGCCCAGACCGGTGTCACCATGGCCGAATACTTCCGCGACGAAGAAGGCGCGGACGTGCTGTTGTTCATGGACAACATCTTCCGCTATCTGCAGGCCGGCTCGGAAGTCTCCGCGCTGATGGGTCGCATGCCGTCGGCCGTCGGCTATCAGCCGACGCTCTCGACCGACATGGGTTCGCTCGAAGAACGCATCACCTCGACGACCAAGGGTTCGATCACCTCGGTGCAGGCCGTCTACGTGCCCGCCGACGACTATACCGATCCCGCCGTCGCGGTCACCTTCGCGCATCTCGATGCGACCACGGCGCTCTCGCGTCCGATCTCGGAACTGGGCATCTACCCGGCCGTCGATCCGCTCGCCTCGACCTCGCGCATCCTCGATCCGCAGATCGTCGGCCAAGAACATTACGACGTCGCCCGCGGCGTGCAAGAGACGCTCCAGCGTTATAAGGATCTTCAGGACATCATCGCGATCCTGGGCGTCGAAGAGCTCTCGGACGAAGACCGCATCGTGGTCGGCCGCGCCCGCCGCATCCAGCGCTTCTTCTCGCAGCCGTTCTTCGTGGCCGAGCAGTTCACGGGTCGCGGCGGCAAGTATGTCAAGCTCGCCGATACGGTCGCGTCGTTCAAGGAAGTCCTCGACGGCAAGTGCGACGACATCCCGGAACAGGCGTTCTTCTACGCCGGCGGGATCGACGAAGTCCGCGAGAACGCCGAGAAGATGGCAGCGACCGCGAAGTAATGGCGAACACCGTTCCGTTCAAGCTGATCACCCCGACGCAGGTCGCCTACGAAGGCGGTGCGGAGTTGGTGATCGCCGTGACGACCGAAGGCGAAGAGGGCATCCTACCGTCGCACGCGCCGTTTCTGGCCGCCCTCAAACCGGGCGTCCTGCGGGCCAACGTCGTCGAGAACGGCACGACCAGCCGCCTGGAGATGGCGACCGGCGAGGGCTTCATGCAAGCGCTCCCCGACGGCGTCACCATCCTGGTCGACCGGGCCCTGCGCTTTGAAGACGTCGACGTGGCCGCCACTCGCGAAGAGCTGGCCGCCGCGACCGATACAGCCACCATCGACTTCGCCAACGCGAAGCTGAGGCTGACGGGACACTAGCCGCCGCGAGATCCTAGATGTGGATCTCGAGGATCGCGTTGGTGCTGGCGTCACCGACCCAGATATAGCCATTGCCGAACGCGATCGGATTTCCGAACGGCGCGCCGGATCCGCCGGTCGCACCGACGTTGTAGATCGAGACCGTGCCATCCGGCAGGATGCGCCCGATACTTCCGTTGGTCGTCGTGAACCATACGTTGGCGCCGGTCGACGCGATCTGCATGGGATAGTAACCTGCCGGCAGCGAGTACTGCGTGATCGTCCCGAAGGTCCAGCGCCCGATCTTTCCCGTACCGCTTTCGGCGAACCAGGTTCCGTAGCTGTTGGACACGATTCCCATCGGGTGCGAACCGGCTGGAAGCGTATACTCGGTAAACGTCGACGAGGCGAGCATCGCTATCGCGTCCGCGTCGTGCTCGGTGACCCACATATTTAAGTCGTTATTGTAGTCGCGCGTCGTCAACGTCGGGATATGCGGGCTCGGATATTGCTGGGGGAGGTTCGGTTCGGCATAGCGCTCCAGTACGTTGAGCGTCGTCTCGGCGATCCAAACCGAACCATCGGCGTTCGCAACGATGCCGCCGGGTCGTCCTGCACCGATCGCGTCTTCCGTGATGTGGCCCGTTGAGTCGATCCTCGCGACCGTGCCATTGTTCTGTTCGCCGAACCATGTGTAGCTCTGATTGCTGTCGATCATGGCCGGTGAGGCGTTGCCGGTGGGTACCGGATACTCGTGTATGCTCCCGCTTTGAAAGAAGCCGATCTTATTCGTTGCGGACTCGGTGAACCAGACGCCCGTGGTCCCATTGACGATTCCGCCTGGCTGGGCACCAGCGCTCGGGATGCTGTAACGCGCGACGACGGTGCCCGGTGGGATAGGCGTCGGTGTGGGCGTTGGGCTCGGCGTCGGCGTCGGAGTCGGATACGAGAGGGGCGAACAGTAGATCGCCGCGATGTCGTTGACGATGCAGACTTCGGACGCGATCGCCGAAACGCTCGCGATCGATGCCGCCTCCAGCGTCCAACTCTGAGCCGGCATATCGTAGTAATATAGATCCTCGCCGCTCGCGGAAGCCGGGTACGAAAGTGCGAACAGACCGCCGACATTCGTCGGTGCGAGCTGGGACGCCGCACCGGAGATCGATCCGAAGCCGCCTCCGGTGGATTGGACGGAGATCGCGCCGGCCGCGTTGGTGACGAATACCGGATCCTGCGCGCTGGTGCCACCGCCGATCGGATAATATCCCGCGTCCGACGAGCCGACGATCGTCACGCCGCTGCCGGCGATCTGAGACCACGAACCGCCCGCGTAACGCCACAAGCTCTGATCACCGGATCCGACCGACGTAACGTAGATCGAACCGTCGCCGCCCGCACCGATGGAGCCGCCTGTCCCGCCGATGCCGGTCCAGGCCCCGCCACTATAGGCATAGATCGCGCCGAGCGAGTTGATCGCGTAGAGCGTCCCATCAGGCCTGACGGCGATCGCCGACGCCTCGCCCGAGATATTCGTCCACGTGCCTGATGCATAGTGCCAGATGTACTTATCCGTGCCGGAAGGCAGGTCCGAGAGCACCCACATGCTGCCGTCCGGAGCAAGTGCGACCTGCGATGCCGATCCGGTCATCTGCGTCCAGGACAGGCCGCCGATAGCGGAGAGCGGTTCGCGGACGGCTGACCGCATGGCGGACGGCGGCAAAATCGTCGTCGCAACCATCGGAGCGGGCTTCACGGACCCGGGCGAGCCGGGTGCATCGGTCGATCCGACCGGCGGCAGGCTCGAGGTATGTCGCCCGCATCCGGCGGCGACCAAAGCACCTACGACGGCGACGAGAAAGAACACCCGCAACTTTTTCATGCCGCGGGCGTTCGCGCAGCGCCGACCAATGCCCTCGGGCATCGGGGCGTCTGCAGAAGGCCGCGCATAGCCGCGAGACATCCGCCGCCGCTTTCGCCCGATCGGGAAGACGGCTACACGTACGGCTACGGCAACGCCTTCCAAGGCGTCCGCGCCTACGATTCGACGATGGCCCAATGGACCGCCCCCGACGCCTACGCCGGCGACGTCCA